>Ga0068707_1001422_pt1 | contig 16641 bp, 9 predicted proteins | sample YNPNPMetaG_FD_66600 | JGI IMG/M metagenome (GOLD analysis project Ga0068707, IMG submission 66600) | Anoxygenic and chlorotrophic microbial mat microbial communities from Yellowstone National Park, USA - YNP NP MetaG | ecosystem: Environmental > Aquatic > Thermal springs > Hot (42-90C) >...
CCGATGGCCTCCCAGCCGCCAATCGCTTCCCAGCCGCCGATGGCCTCCCAACCACCGATGGCCTCCCAGCCGCCAATCGCTTCCCAACCGCCGATGGCTTCCCAACCGCCGATGGCCTCCAGGTTGCCCTCTTCATCTACTTGATTGCCGTTATCCAGTCCGCCCAGGGCGGTGTTGGTTGGCAATTGGGCCAGCACTTCCGGACCGGGCACAAAGAACAGGTCGTAATCGGCGGGCAGGTTGCTCAACGTGATGGTGATCTGCGTTCCGGAATCCAGATGCACCCGGTACCAGTCGCGATCAATGGGCCATTCCAGGTAGCCCTGGACACTGTTGGATTGTTCTGGCCAGGGCGTGGCATCGTAATACGTATCGTTGAACTCGTAGGGATCATGGATCGTGGGCGCATTGCTGATGTACCGCTCGTAGCCTACGACCATCACCGGTGCCGTGGCCTGGATGATGCCGCTACCCTGGAAGCCCATGCCCAGGGGGAAAAGCGGGATCATGTCCCACAGGACGCTGCTGTGGCCCAGGAGGTAGCGCGTGGCCTGCAGACGCGGACGGCCCACGGCGTCATAGAGGGTGAGGGTTACGGTGAGCGGCGCGGTGCCAGGATTGGTGGCCCAGTAAGCGGTGACCCGGTCCGGGAAACGATGCACATCAGGCAGATAGAAGAGGGTGCTCTGGCCCTGATTGAGCAGGGTGTATCCGCCCAGGTCTTTGCCCGCGCCATCGTCGGGAGCGCGCTCGACGGTCATACCCAGATGCACGGCCTGCAAATCAGCGCCGGTCACTTGGGCGCTGCCCAGCCAGCCAGCCGTGATGGGCAGGGTGGCGCTAACGGGACGATAGCGGGGCAGGGTCAGGGTGGTGTTATAGAAGGGGAAACCTCTCCCAGGACCGTAAAGCTGCATCTGCGCGGCGTTGTCGGCCCAATTGTTATGTTCCAGCCACAGCTCGCTTTGGAGGTGATCCTCGGCGTAACTGAGCCGTGGGGCCTGAAGCTGCGCTGTGCCTTCGCCCGTAATCATCGGACTCCAGGCCTCAACGGGCTTGCCCGTTCCATCCACCTGCACCAGATACGCCGCAACCTGAGCGTTGTTCACGCCTTCTACGTGCAGGACCGCCGCTGATCCTGCCGGAACGACCGGAGCGTAGATGTAAGTCTTGTGAGGCGCGAGGGAGAGGGTGGTCTCGTACAGCACCTCGTCATCGCGCAACAGCCGGACTATGACGCTGATGGTGGTGGCCGGCTCGGCGTTCTGGATGTAGACCCGCGGCTGCAGATCGGCGCGGGCTGGAGCGACCCAGGGGAAGGTCAGATGGGGCGCGGCGACCGGCTGATAGGACGCCAGATAGCCTGCGGTGCCGCTGACCGGCCCCTGGCGCACCAGACAGGTGATGCGTTCATTGCTGACCACCCATCCAGTGCCTTCGGTGGCTCCTGGGCGGGCGGTGGCGATGTCACTGGCCGTGAAGACAGTGCTCCCGTGAGGTGGCAGGCTGCGCGTGATGGATTTCCCGCTTGAGAAGCTGCCGCCCGTGAGCGGCCAGAGGTACAGTTTGACAGTGGCCGTCTGTGCGCTGGTGTTCATCACCATCACGCTGGTCTGGGCTGCGGGATCGGCCAGCGTGTAGTAGGGCACCGGACATTCTGTCCCCAGCGCAGGTCGGTCAGGCGGCGGAGCGGGGAGAGGGGAGACGGCGAAAGAGGTGAAGGCGAAAGGCGCAGGGGAGGGAAGGGTGCTGAGCTGCTGCGCCAGGAGCGCGAGCTGATTGCCCCCCATCAGCCCGATGGTTCCTATTCCAAGGACTAAAAGCAGGGTTAAACGCAAAACCGATTTCATGGCTTCCTCCTTTCCTGATGTTTCAAAAGATAAACCTCTCCCGCTCCTGGGTGCCGGAGGGCATGCGTGAAGGGGGACGCTGGTTTCACACCCCTGGAGCAAAGGACAGCAATGGCGTTGGAGGATCGAAGCAGTCGAGAACGGCGGATAGTCGAACCGGGCCCTGGGCCCCAGAATAGACGTTGCTTGCTGAAGGGGAGGCGGGCCTGTTAAGCCTCCACCTCATGCAACAACACCTGTACCCTGTCCAGTTGCCCTTGCGCTCCCAGACGGGTAAAAATCGCTTGCGCCTGAAGCAAAAGCGCCTGAGCGCTGGCTTTTTCCTGGCGTTGCAGGGCGGCCTGGGCCAGACAGAGTCGGGCACACGCGACGCCGTAATGATGGCCGACGCTTTCCAGCACCTGCACGGCTTTCTCACCCTGCGTCCAGGCCTCCTCTAAAGCGCCTGCACTCAGCGCTATCTCCGCCAGGCCCAGGTAACTCAGGCCGATTTCGCTTTGGGATTTCAGGCGTTGTGCCTGCTCCAGAGCGCGCTGTGCCCATGCCCTGGCCTGAGCATAGTCTCCGCGTTGCCGGTGCAGTTCTGCCTGATGACGATACAATTCGGCAAACATTCTTTCGGCATGGATTTTTTCAAACAGCTCCAGGGCCTGCTTCAGGTGCCCTTCGGCCTCATCCGGCCTCCCTTCGGCCAGTGCCAGCGCCGCCAGGTTGTTCTCCATCAAAGCTTCACCGTAAGCCATGCCCCGTTGTTTGACGATGTTCAAGGCATTGGTGTAGGCCTCGCGGGCCTGGGCGAAACGTCCCTGATAACGATACAGTTCGCCCAGATTGGTCAGGATGCGCGCTTTGCCCTCGACGTAGTTGATCCGCTGCGCGATGCGTAAAGCGCTCTCCCCCTGTTTGATGGCTTCCTCCCAGGCGCCTTGATCGAGGTTGACCAGGCAGAGGTTGCTGAGCGCGTTCATTTCCCCCATCAGGTCCTGCAGACGCCGATAAAGCTCCAGACTCTGCAGGCCCAACGCGACGGCGCGCTCGGCCTCGCCACGCAGGGAGGCCAGCACGGCGCGCAGGTACAGGGCGCGGGCGTGCAGCTTGACCGCTTCCTCCCCGCTCAAGGCCATGGCGATGGCGCTGCTGCGCTCGGCCCAGGTTTCCGCTTCTTCGCTCTGCCCCCGGCGGTGATACAGGCCGGCGCCAATCAGCATGAGCTGCGCCCCCTCCAGCGTCTCTTGCAGCGGGGGGAAGGCCAGCCCCTGGCGCACGACCTGGAAGGCTTCATCGTAGCGTCCCAGAGCTTCCAGCACCGAGGCTTTGTGATAGTCGAGGTGCGCCAGGCGCTGCATGTCTTCCAGCACGACTGGCGTGTCGGGGAGATGGCGTTGAGCCGCTTTAAAGTGCTCCAGGGCTTCTTCGTACTGCCCTAGGATGGAGAGGGTTTCCCCCAGCAAGTGATGGGCTTTGTAGCTCAGGTCGGGCAGGGCGAGCTGACCGGCCTGTAGGACATCCAGGGCGCGTTCAAAGGCGTTGCGGGCCTGGAGGGTCAGGTAAGCCTGCAGGCTCCGCTCGCCTAATTCCAGGTTGGCCCAGAGCGCCAGGTCCCAGACCTGGCCTTCAAAGGCGTGATAGGCGAGCAGAGCCAGCCAGTTGGAGGTGATGTGCTCGCGGCCCTGATCCAGGTAGCTGGCCAGCCGGGCGTGGATCAGGCGCTGAATGCGCGCCGGCAAACCCCGGAAAGCCACTTCCCGGACCAGGGGCTGCCGGAAGACCAGCGTCTGCCCGCTGGCGTCACCGGGCACCAGGCCCAGTGGACTCAGCCGTGGCAGGCGTCGGGCAACGGCGTGTTCCGATTCCTCACCGTAGCCGGCGACCAGCATGGGCACGGTCATCTGCTCGCCAATGACGGCTGCCGCGCGCAGCAGGTGCCGCCCAGGGGGATCGAGCTGGTCAATACGGCTTTGCACCAGCGCATAGAGGTTGTCCGGCAGAGCCACCTCGTCCAGGGAGCCGGTAAGCTGCCAGACCCCCTCACGTTCCTGCAGGATTCCAGACGCCAGCAGGTTTTGTAAGCCTTCGATGGCGAACAGAGGGAGGCCGCTGCTCCGCTTGACCAGCCAGCGCTCGACCTCGCGGGGTAGATGGGGGGTGGGCGCGGCCTGACGGATAATTTCCGTGATAGCCTGCGCCGGTAAGGGATTGAGCGGACAGAAATGCCAGTTGGCCTGCCGTATTTGCGTCCAATGGTGCAGGATGGCTTCTTCATCGCGGCAGGTGATGAGGAGCGCCAGCGGGGCCTCTACCGGCTCCCGCACCAGCGCATCGAGCAGCTCCAGGGCCGCGGGGGAAAGCCATTGGGTGTTTTCGATGACCAGCAGGAGCGGAGTCTGGCGCGCGGAGCGTTCCCACACCAGACGCAGGACGAGCGCGCGCTGCACCTCGCGCTGCGCCGGGGTGAGCGCGCTGACTTCTGGGCTGGGGGGCACGACCAGGCCCATCAATGGCGCCAGTAAGGCGGCCCAGGGCGCTAAATCCAACACTGTCAGATAGGCCTGCAAAGCCGCCGGCCGCTTCTCAAGCGGCAGAGCGTCCAGGCCGGTGAGCGCGAGCAGGGGGGCTTCCCAGACGGCGTAAGGAAGATGGGTCCCATAGGTCGGAGCAACCCCCTGGTAGGTTTTGAAGCCCAGGGCCTGGGCCTGAGCCACGGCCTCTTGCACCAGCGCGCTTTTGCCCACTCCCGCTGGTCCGGAGCACAGGACGACCTGCGAGGTGCCGCGCAAGGCCAGGTCCAGCGCCTGACGCAGGCGCTGCTGTTCAGCGCTGCGGCCGACCACCTGACCGGGTCCCATATCCACCCCCACAAAGGACCGCCGCAGGCGCCGCACCACAAAGGGGGAAAGCAGCTCGCGGATGCCTTTGAAATGCTGGGGAGGCAGACTCTCGCCTTCGACGCGATAACGGACTTTACCTTCGTTAGCGGTTCGTGGACCCACCCAAATCTCGCCTGGCCGCGCTCCCGTCATCAAGCGGTAGGCCAGGTTGACCTCGTCGCCCATCACGGTGTACTCGCGGCGTTGGGCGCTGCCCACATCACCAGCGAAAACAAAGCCTGAATTGATGCCGATGCGCAAGGGGATTTCCGCTTCTTCCTGCAGTTCCAGCGCGGTGAGGACGGCGCGCAGCGTGTCGTCCTCGTGACTGATCGGTGCGCCAAAGATGGCCATCAGAAAAGCGCCCTGGGGCGAGCTGCCAATTTTGTTAATGATGCCGTCGTACCGTTGAATGACATCGCGCATCTGAATGAAAAGGTGATTTTGTTCGGCGACGGCCTGTTTCAAGCCGGCGGGGGCATCCCAATAAGCGGTAGGATCAGGCAGCCCGCTGAGGGAAAGCATGAGGATGGTCACCTTGCGCAATTCGCTGAGCTGGCGGGAACTGCCTCCCAGGCTGACTGAGGTGGTGATGGATTCCAGGACGCGCGGGGGCAGGTAAGGCGTGATGGCGTCCAGCCGGTGCAGGAGCCAGGCGGCGCGGCTCGCGGGGGAAGTACCGGGAGCGGTGAGGGTGAGTTCACCGGTGCTGGAATCGGGCGATTGTGATAGGGCTTCAACCAGATAAAGGTCCTGTTCTAGCGGGCTGACCTGGACTTTTTCCTGACAGAAGCGCAGGGTGACGGCATCCATAGCGATGCGTTCGGGCGGGGCGGCGCTCTGCGCCCGGCCCATGCCGCGCAGGGGCGGTCCGCTGATGAACCATTCCCGACCCTCCTGCGTCCCCAGGCTCAGGCCCACCATGCGTCCGCTGCCCAGGCCGATGGAGATGCGCAGGGGAAAGACGCCGAAGGGGGTGTGTACCTCGCTGAGCCGGGTACGCATCTGTTCCTGCACGTCCAGCCCGGCGGTCACGGCGCGCCAGGCATGGTCGGGGCCGCTGAAGAGGACCATCCCGGCATCGCCGCCGAATTTTTGCAGATCACCGCCGTACCGGGCGCAGCCGTTGATGAGCAGCTCCAGGAATTGATTGACGATGCCAGTCAGCAAATCCGCGCCTTCTTCAGAAGCCGAGGCGGAGAATTGTTCGGCCAGGGGGGTGAAGCCGTCAATGTCGGCAAACATGAGCGTGCCTTCCAGCGGCAGGGCGAAGGGTTCCAGCGTCGGAGCTTCCAGCATCTGCCGGACAACCACGCGCGGTACGTAAGCGACAACGGCTTGCAGCAGGTCTTGCAGGTGCGTGAGAAGATTGGGATGGTAGATGAGCAAACGCTCCAATTGCCGCCAGGCTTCAGTTTTCCCCATCAACGGTGCATCATCCATAGCCGGCCTTTCTTATGCCTGGATTATCTCTATTATATCCTTAATTTTACCTTAAAAAAGCCCGCTCATCCATAGAAAAATGGGTTACAGTTTGGGTACGGCAAAAAAGTTTTCGGGCGCTTGATCGGGACAGAAAAACAAAAACGCCGACGCTTTTCGCGTCGGCGTCTTGCGCACTGGGGGCGGAGGATTCGAACCCCCACATACGGATCCAGAGTCCGCTGTCCTACCGTTAGACGAGCCCCCAAAACCAGGCAGCGCGGATTATACCACCATCCCTTATTTTGACAACCCGCACGGAGCGGTCGGATACAATTGCCTACGACAGGTCGGGGACGTCCGGCAGCCAGCGCAGGGCGGCAGGATCAAAGACGCAGTGCACGCGCTCGCCCAAGGCGGGCGGCTGGACGCCCAGCACCAAAGCCTCCAGCTCGGCGGCGTCGGTGCGCAGGCGGAGCCGGTAATGGCCACCCTGATAGCGCCGGGTCTCACAGAGGGCGGTGAGCGTGTCCGGCCCGGCTGCGGTCAGGTGAACGCCCCAGGGGAGAATGAGCAGCCATCCGCGTGTGCCGGGGGAGGGCAGTGACAGGCTAAGGCGCAGCCGTCCCAGGGGGGAAGTGACTTCCGGCGGGTCATCGCTGACGACGGTGGCCGGGTAGAGGTTGTTCAGGCCCAAAAAGCGCGCCACCCAGGGATGGGCCGGCTGGCGGTAAAGCTCTTCCGGCGCACCGTGTTGCATGATCCGTCCGCCGTGCAGGATGAAGATGTGATCGGCCAGGGCAAAGGCCTCTTCCTGATCGTGCGTGACGGTGATGGCCGTGACCTGGACCCGGCGCAGGATGGCGCGCAGCTCGTCCAGGAGGCGCTCGCGCAAGGTGCGATCGAGGGCGCCGAGGGGTTCATCCAGCAACAGCAGGCGCGGACGGGGGGCCAGGCTGCGCGCCAGGGCCACGCGCTGCCGTTCGCCGCCGGAAAGTGAAAGCACGTCCCGCTTGGCAAAGTCCTGCAGGCCGACCAGTTCCAACATCTCCGCGACGCGCGCGCGCAGGGCCGCGCCGCGCAGGCCCTGCACTTCCAGGCCGTAGGCGATGTTTTGCGCGACGCTTTGATGGGGAAACAGGGCGTAGTCCTGAAACATCAGGCCGATCCCGCGCCGGTGAGCCGGCAGGGGCGTGATGTCCTCCCCAGCCAGGAGGATGCGTCCGGCTTCGGGCGTCTCCAGTCCTGCGATGAGCCGCAGCAGGGTCGTCTTGCCGCTGCCCGAAGGCCCCAGGAGACAGGCCAGCTCGCCCTGTTCCAGGGTCAGGGTGATAGAGTCCAGCAGAGGGGTGCCGGCGTACTGTTTACGGAGGGCCTGGAGTTCCAAAAAGGGCATGGATAACCTCGTCACAGGGGTGTGCTTTCTGGGGGACGCAGTCCCTCGCTCACGATGAAAACCAGGACGCAGACCGCTATGAGCAGGGTGGCCATGGCCATGGCCTGGCCGTAGTTGGCCGCTCCCGGCAGGCCCAGGAAGCGGTAGATGGCAATGGGGATGGTGGGCCAATCGGGCCGGGTGAGCAACGCGGTGGCGCTGAACTCTCCCAGGGAGATGGTGAAGGCGAACAGCGCCCCGACCAGCAAGGCGCGCCAGCTAAGCGGCAGGTCCACATCCCAAAACACCCGCCCCGGTGGAGCGCCCAGGGTGGCGGCGGCTTCGTGCAGGGCCGGGCGAATGGCATTGAGCGCGGGCAGTAGCGCGCGCACGACGAAGGGCAGGGCGACCAGGGTGTGCGCCATCCCCAGCAGCACCGGCGAGCCGCGCAAATCCAGGGGGGGACGGTTCCAGCTCAGGAGGTAGCCCAACCCCAGGGTCACCGCCGAAGTACCCAGCGGCAGCATGAGCAGGGCGTCGAACAGCCAGCCGCGCTGGTGTTGACGTAAGGCCAGGGCTGCCGGCAGGCCGAGCAGCAGCGCCAGGGCGGTAGTGGCCAGGCCCAGGCTCAGGGAATTGCGCACAGCGGTGACCGGCGGGACGTAAAAGAGCGAGCGACGCGGGTTCTCAAAAAGCGCCAGGTAGTACTGCCCCCCCTCGGCCAGGGAGCGCAGGACCAGGGTCAGCAATGGCAAGCCGATGCCGGCCAGCAGCAGGGTCAGGTAGGCGTAGAGCGCCAGGGCTTCCCCCCGTCGCGGATGGCGACGCAGACCCTCGGCCTGGCGCAGGTCCAGGGGACGGGTCAGGCGTCCCTGCAGGCGCGTGTAGATCAGGGTCAGGGCCAGGGTGAAGCCGAGCTGAATCAGGGCCAGGACGGCCGCCGCGGCCAGGTTGAGGTATTGCACGGTCTGGCGGTAGATTTCCACCTCCAGCGTGGCAAAGCGCGGTCCGCCCAGGATGAGGACGACGCCGAAACTGGTGAAACAGAAGATGAAAGTGAGCAGCGCCGCTGCGCCCAGAGCGGGCAGGAGCAGCGGCAGGGTGACGGTGACCCACGCCCGCAACGGTGAGGCGCCCAGGGTACGCGCCGCTTCGACCAGGCGCTCGTCCAGGCCGGCCCAGAAGGTGCCGACGATGCGGATGACCAGGGTCAGGTTGTAGAAGACGTGCGCCATCAGGATGGCGGCCAGGCTGTAGCGCAGGTCCAGGGTGGGCAGGCCCAGGGTGAGCAGCAGCGCGTTCAGCGGGGAGCGCGGGCCGAGCACGGCGTTGAAGGCCGCGGCCACCACGACGGTAGGCAGGACGAAGGGCACGCCGGTGAGCAGGCCGAGCCAGCGGCGACCGGGAAACTCATAGCGGGCGAAAGCCGCGGCTCCCGGCAGCCCCAAGAGCAGCGTGAGCAGGGTTGAAAGCAGGGCCTGGCCGGCCGTGAACCCTATCAACCGCCCCAGATGAGCGGGCCAGGTGAGAGCGCCCCACTGCGCGCTGACCTGCAGCATCCGCAGAAGGGGATAGAAATAGGCCAGCAGCAGGAAGAGGAGGGGCGGGAGGAACAACAACTCCCGCCCCAGGCTGCGGTGCGCCTGTCCTCTCACGGCACCATGATGGAGCGCCAGGTTTCGATCCAGCGCTCGCGGTTCTGTTCGATGGCCTGCGGGTCCAGGCGGGCCGGCGCCTGAGCGATCACGCCGTGTTCGGCGAAGACCGGCGGCAGGCTGGCTTCGGGCAGGACGGGGTACACCCACATCTGCAGGGGAATGTCCTCCTGGAAGCGCTGACCGAGCAGGGCCTCGATAAAGGCCTCAGCCAGATCGCGGTTTTGGCCGTTTTTCAGGATGCCGGCAAACTCGATCTGGCGGAAGCAAGTGCCCGGCGCAATCACCGCTCCGGTCGGCGGGGTGGTCAGCTTTCCCTCGCTGAAGTACACCTCCGCCGCGGGACTGGTGGCGTAGCTCACCACCAGGGGACGGGCGCCCTCACTGTAAGCCCCCCCGCTGAACTCGGTGTAGTAGGCCGTGTCCCAGTCGTTGACGATTAACACATCGTTGGCTTTGAGCGCCTGCCAGAACCCCTGATAGCCCTCCTCGCCGAAGGTGGCGATGGTGGTGAGCAGGAAGGCCAGGCCCGGCGAGGAGGTTGAAGGGTCTTCGATGACCAGGAGGCCTTGGTATTCGGGCCGGGTGAGGTCGGCCAGGCTCTGGGGAACTTCCAGCTTGTGTTCGGCAAAGTAGGCCTTATCGTAGTTCAGGCACACGTCACCGAAATCTACCGGCACCACGCGGTGTTGCGGATCGAGCTGGAATTCCTGGGGGATGGCTTGCAGGGCCTTGGGCGTGTAGGGCACGAACAGGTCGGCGGCCAGGGCGCGGCTGAGGAAGGTGTTATCTATGCCGTACAGCACATCGGCGGGCGGATTGTCCTTGCTCAAGATGACCTGATTGAGCAGCGTGCCCGTATCGCCCCCCTTAATGAACTGAACCGTGGCATGATGTTCCTGCTCGAAGGCGCGGATGACGTCTTCGCTCAGGCTGAAGCTGCTGTGCGTGATCACGCGCAGGACGCGCGGTTCCGTCGGGGTAGGGGACGCGGTGGGCTGTGCGCAGGCGGCCAGCAGCACCCCAATCAGCAAAAAGTTAATCAGCAGGGATAAACGTTTCATCTTCAACCTCCTCAGGTAAAAATGGGTGGGCATCTTTCCAGGCCACAAAGCACCACAGCGTGCCTTTGCGCAAGGTAACGTGGGCTTGTGGCTGGAGTATGACATTGCTCACGCCGCGGGCCGGCCCGAACTGGAGCGGCTCATCGCGAAGGGGATATTTCAGCCCGGCGGTAGTGATGCCCTCTGCCGGCCCGCCCAGGGGGATGAGGGACAGCATCGTCCCCGGCGCGGCGTGCACGGTCAGCCTCTCTCCCCCGCGGATCAGGGTCACTCCCCAGGCCCCACCGAGCAGCCAGACCCGTTTGCCCTGCAGGACCGGCAAGGCCAGCAGGAGCAGATTGGCCAGCTCGTGATCGGGCCGTCCGCCCAGAGCGCCCAACACCAGAATCAACCGCTCTGGTTGGGCCGCGGCCCACTGCAGGGCCAGTTCCAGGTCGGTTTCGTCTTTTTCGGGAGGGTAGCGCAGCCAGGGGATTCCCTGGAGGTCGGCGCCGGGCGGCAGAGAGTCTCCATCGCCGATGAGGCGCTCTGGGCGCAGCCCCAGCGCCAGCACATAGCGCAGCCCGCCATCCGCAGCGATCAGGCGATCGTTGGGATGCAGGTAGCGCCGCGCTTCGTCCTGCAGGTCAGCGATTGGGCCGTTAGCGAAAATCACCAAACGTTGCATGATACTCCTTTCAGTCTGGGAGGCGGTACATGAAAAAACCCCGCCAGGAAGGCGGGGTGAGTAGAGTACGAAAGCCTCCCTACGCTGGCATGATCCAGATCAGGTCAAGGGTCGGCGTGGATTCCTGAACGCCCTCTCAGCCCGGTTCCCCGGACTCCCCTGGCTGGCAAAACTGGTTAAAGATCGTTGGAAGCAATTCAAGTATACCACATTTTTTCTGTCCTCAGCAAATTCACCGCGGAGTCACGGAGGACGCAGCGCTTTTTGGGTTTTCTCCGCCTTCTCCACGTCTCGGCAGTGGGTTGCATCTTGTAGCGCGGAGGTGTAGAGGGCACAGCTTGGGATGTAGTGCTATAATAAAAAACATGAGCATACAACCCCATTTTGGAGGTGCCCAATGAAAACGCGACTTCTGTTGGTTGGCTTGATTCTGCTGACCGTGCTGGCAGGCTGTGGACCGGCTGTGCCTGAACAACCGGCTGAAATACGCATCGGCGTGATCAGTATGCTGCAGGAGCCTTATCTTTCCGCGGATGGAAAATGGATGAACAATGGGCTGGACTTGGCCGCGAAGCAGATCAATGCGGCGGGCGGATTGGAAATCAATGGCCAGCGCTATCAGATCACACTGATCACCGAAGATGATGGCGGGACGCCCCAGGGGGCTGCTGCCGCTGCGACGCGCCTCATCAATCAGCAGAATGTGGTGGCGATTATCGGCCCGCTCTACAGTGCCCAGGCCCTGGCCGCTGCTCAGGTCGCCGAAAACGCCCGGATTCCGCTGATCACCCCCACTGGTACCAATCCGGCTGTAACCAGTCAGCGCCAGTATATTTTCCGCGTCTGCTTCAACGATGAGCAGCAGGGGCGCGCACTGGCGCGTTACCTGCGGACGACGCGCGGTTACAATTACGCCGGCCTGCTTTACGACATCTCCGATGCCTACAATACAGCTTTGGCCAGCAGCTTCCGCGAGTATTTTGAGGCCGCCGGCGGACGGGTGCTGGTGGAACAGACCTACACGAGCGACGTGACGGATTTCAAACTCTTCATGGCGGCTTTTAAAACGCCCAATCTGCAGGTCCTGGTTTTGCCTGACTATCCCGAAAAAGTTCAGGTGCAGGCGACGCAGGCGCGGGAAGCCGGGCTCACTGTGGCCCTGGCGGGGGGGGATGCCTGGGATGCGGTAGATCCGACCCTGCCCGCCCTGGAAGGCGCGGTTTATTCCACCCACTGGTTTGCCGGGTCGGAAAATCTGACCTCACAGGCCTTCGTGGAAGCTTATCAAAAAGCTTACGATGAGCTGCCTAATCCCACCGCTGCGCTGAGCTACGATGCCTTGATGCTGGTTGTGGCTGCCATCCGCGCTAGGAACGCCGTCTCTCCGGAGGCTATTGCCGCCGGTTTGCAGAACCTGGCCGGCTATGACGGCGTCACCGGCACGATCAGCTATACTCAGGGCGGCGATCCCATCAAGAATGTGGTCATCATGCGGATCGAAGGGCAAAAGCGGGTTTTTGTGACGACGGTTCGTCCCTGAAGGCGCCCTGGGGAATCAACCGGGGAGGTCTGCACCTCCCCGGTTTTTTGCGGGTGGCGCCTGGTGGCTTTTCCGCTGGCTTCCGGCGTCTTCAGCTTTGGGCCGCTCGCGCGCGCAACTGAGCGCGCAGGAGTGCTACATCCTTGGGGACGCGAAAAGCCACCAGCGCGAAAAAGCCGGCGCAAATCAGCCAGGCGCTGATGCAGATGAGCAGGAAAGCTGTCTTGAGCGACGTTTGGTCAGCGATGATGCCGGCCAGCAGCGGGGCCAGGGCCGCCCCGGCAGACTCGATGAAGTATTGTACCGCCAGCGCAGTGCTGCGAATTTCAGGCAGGGTCACATCGTACACCGTCGCCACCACATTGGAGGCGGCGAAAGGCATGAAAAAGGCCGTGATGGTCAGGAGCACACCAAACAGGGCGGTCTGTTCGGGCGGGACGTTGAGCGCCAGGGCCAGGAAGATCGCTCCCAACAGGATGCCGCTGGTGGCAACCAACACCCGTCCGCGCGGCGTGCGCTTAAAAGCCAGATCACCCAGCCAGCCTGCCACGGGATTGCCCAGGGCCATCGCCAACACCGCGGCCACCATCGTCCCCATGATGCGGCCTTCATCGTAGCCCCGTTCGGTCTCCAGATAGTTGAAAGTCCAGTAGGTGATGACATTCCACGGGAAGACCCCCAGAAAGCCCTGGATGAACAGCAGCCGCAACGTAGGCTTGGCGAACAGGCCGCGCGCAATGGACCATTCGAAATGATACTGCGTCAGCTCCTCGCCCAGCCCGCTCAATTCCGGCTCACTGCCGCCGCGGGGCACCTCGCGCACCCCGAGGTAAATGACCCATGCCAGCAGAATGCCCATGCTACCCGTGAGGTAGAAAACTCCGCGCCAACCCAGGGTATCGCGTAAGGTCAGGGCCAGGAGCATCCCCAGCAGATAGCCAACGGGCATGGCCACCTGCAACAGACCGATCACCCGTCCGCGCTGTTGGGGAGCGAAATAATCCGAAACCAGGCTGTACAGACCCGGATAGCTCGAATCGTCAATGCCGGTGGAGGCGCGGGTAAGCAGGAAAGTCGGATAGGTGGGCGCGAGCGCCGAAAGCCAGGTGGTGGAACCCCAGATGAAGGAAGCCAGCGCGAGCAATTTGGCGCGCGCGTAGCGGTCGTACAGATAGCCCCACAGGGGATAGCACAGGGCGCCGACGACCAGCGCTCCGGTTGACAGGGCCCCCATCTGCGTGCGCGTGAGCTGGAAAGCTTCCATGATGGAGGTCGTAAGGGGACCGATCAGCAGCTTATCCGCCTGATGCAGGAGCATGAATATAAAAAAGATGCCAACGACAAACCAGCGATACTTGGTGCGCATAGCACCTCCTTTCAAAGTCTGCCCGTTAGGCGCGTCCGCCTTCCGGGATAATCAGCGCCTTCACACCTACCCTAATAGGAGAAATGTCGTAACGGCTCAGGCTGGCGGTTGAAACCGCGCCGCTTTCTGCCCCCGAGCGCCTGTAGGGGCGGCATAGAGATGCCGCCTCGCCAGCACCTGGGGAGGCGCTGGCTACGGCCTAAAACCTCAGTCGCCAAACGGTGGGGGGCTGAGCAATTACGAAAATATCCCAAATTTCATTTGGGATATTTTGGTTTATTTTCCCCGCGTCGCCTTAAGGAGAGATGATCCCCCCGCCGCAGCGCGCGAAGTTCGCCATATGTTCCTCTTCCGTGCGTGCAAAAACATGGCTGCCATCCGTATGGTCGCATTCCACCATGAAGAAAAAATAGTCCGTCGTGGCGGGATAGGCGACAGCTTGTAGGCTGGCCAGGCCCGGCGAGGCAATCGGACCCGGCGGCAGGCCGACATGGCGGTAAGTGTTGTAGGGAGAATCCACCTCCAGGTCGGAATAATACAGTTGCGGTTTCCACCAGGTGGCTTCATCGGCGCGGTAGCCCAGGGCATATTGCACGGTAGGGCAGGCGGAAAGGGTCCAGCCGGCGCGCAGGCGGTTGTAGTAGACGCTGGCGATCACAGGGCGTTCCGCATCGAGCACCGCCTCACGTTCGACAATCGAGGCCAGCGTCACGGCCTGGTGCAGGGAAAGGCCCTGATCGGCAAAGGCGGCGCGCAGGTCCGGCGTCACTCGCGTATCGAACTGGGCCACCATAAGCTCTACAGCATCCGTGGCGGTAGCATGGAGCGGCAGGCGGTAGGTTTCTGGGAAGAGGTACCCTTCCAGCGAGGCCTCTGCGGGCAGGTCGGCGAGAAAACTGTAGCGCGCGGCCCAATCCGCGGCGTGCCACCCCGTGCGGGCGAAGGCGATGAAATCCGCCGCCGGAATGCTGGCCTGCGCTTCCAGCAACGCGGCCACCTCCTCCAGCCGTCGCCCCTCCGGAATGGTGACCTTCTGTTCGGCCACCTTGCCCTCGGCCAGGATCAGGGCGATCTCTGGAATGGTCATCGTCGCCTGCAGGCTGTACGTCCCAGCCTGTAATGCAGTGTCCCAGCCGCGGGATTGGACATAACGGCGGAAAAGCTCCGCATCGCTGATGAGGCCGCGCGCGTAGAGCGCCGCAGCGATCTCACTCACGCCCATCCCCGGCGTCACCGTCAGTTCCACCGGGGTCGCGTCTGTCCCTGCGGGGGTCTCCAGCGCCTGCGCGTGGGACTCCAGATACCAGGTCAGGTAGAGCGATTCCAGCGAACAGCCCAAAGTCGCCAGTAAGCTCAACCCACTGAGCACCAATCCAGCCACCAACCGGCTCATCCGGCGTTGCCTGAGGGCCTGTGAAGCGTGCTTCATCCCTGCTCAAGACTCCATTTCTGCAGCGTGATTTTCTCCCTGTCGGGAAAGACCAGCCTGTGCGTCCAGATAACTCTGGAGAATGACTGCGGCGGCCAGCGCGTCAAGCCGGGAGCGATCCACCCGCTTGCCCTGCGCGTGAAAAATCTCCTGCGCTTCAACCGTCGTCAGGCGTTCATCCCATAACTCCACCGGAACCGCTAACGCCTGCGCCAGGGCCGCGCTGTAATCCCGCACCCAGGCTGCCTGAGGGCCTTCGCTCCCATCCATGTTGAGCGGCAAGCCCACAATCACTTTTTCCACCTGATGTTCAGCCACCAGGTGCGCAATGCGGGTGAAATCCTCCTGACGCGAGCCGCGTTTGAAGACCAGCAGCGGGCGAGCCAGCAGGCCGCGCGGATCGCTCAGCGCCACCCCAACGCGGTTCCCCAAATCCAACGCCAGCACCCGCGCCATCAGGGCCCCCCTTCGATCTGAATGACAACCCGTGACCGCAGCCAGGGCAGATTGGGAAACCAGGGCGGCGTGACGGTGATCTCAGGCGCGGCGATCAGCGGCAGGCGCCGTACCAGCAGGTCCCGCGCCTCGGCTACCGGGCGTCCGCGCACCAGCTCCCACACCACATCGGTGGCAATGTCCGCCTGCCCTGTCCCGTAGGCGGTCACGAAGAAGGTCAGCGGGCCGGAGCCGATGTCCTCTTCCACCAGCTCACTGGTAGCGAACTGCACATCAATCAGGTGATAGCCGGGCGGGAGACGTTGTAGCAGGGCTTGATAGGCGACCTTTTGCACATCCCCGGCGCGCACCGCCTGGCCCGTCACCAGCAAGCGCACGTCCAGGCTCAAACTGGACGAGGGTTCGTCTACCAGATGGCTGTAATCCACCTTAGGCGTGGCCTGCACGATCAGGGAGTGACGGGGCAGGAACTCGTCGGGTTCGAGCAGGGCCTGCAAGTCAAGATAAGCCTGGTCCAGGGCAGCCTGCACGGCTGCTTTCCAGGCCTGCTCGCGATCGGCGCGCGTCACCACCGGCACGGGTTCGCGCGTACCGCCTTTTGTAGCCGTTTCGTTGAAAACGCGCAGGGCATAAGCGAGCGGGCCTTCGATCTGGTTGATCTGGTACGGGCCGACATTGCCTGTTGGGCCGGGATCGAGCGCCTCGATGGCCACCTGCGCCTCTCCTTGCGGCGGGAGGGTGAGGGCGCGCAGCGTTTGGAAGCGCACCGGCTGACTGCTGGCCGTCGCCCGCACCACGGTTCCTGCCGGCACCGCGATTTCCTGATCCAGCAAATTCACCAGATACACATTCCCCGTCGCGCGGCCTGTATCGGCGTAACTGATGCCGGTCGTCGGCACGGAGGCGCTGCCTGCCACCTCAACCCCGATGCGTCGGGTGGGGATCAGGCG
>Ga0068707_1001424_pt1 | contig 16637 bp, 10 predicted proteins | sample YNPNPMetaG_FD_66600 | JGI IMG/M metagenome (GOLD analysis project Ga0068707, IMG submission 66600) | Anoxygenic and chlorotrophic microbial mat microbial communities from Yellowstone National Park, USA - YNP NP MetaG | ecosystem: Environmental > Aquatic > Thermal springs > Hot (42-90C) >...
GCTCAGGATGACGATGGGTGCTCAGGATGACGAGGTTGGCTCAGGGTGACGATGGGGGCTCAGGGCGACGATGCGTTGTACGGGGTGACGCGGTGCTGTTCAGGGTGACGGTGCCGACCGGCGCCACTCCTGTTCCGGGGAGGTGTGCACGGCTCGGATGTTGAAGTGGAAACTACTACTGCGGCCGGAAAGGAGACGCGCCATGGCCGACATGCTCGTCAGCCTATACAAACTGCCGGACGATCGCGAGCTGGCGGATCGGCTCGAGTCCGAAGGGATCAAGATACGCCACGCGAACAACTACGAGCGGTCGCTGGTTCGAAGCTTCATCTTCGAGAATTTCTCTATGGTGTGGGCCGACGAGGTAGAGGCGGCGTTTTCCTATCATCCGGTCACTTGCTTCATCGCCACGCACGAAAAGAAGATCATCGGATTTGCCGCTTACGAGTGCACTCGGCGCGGCTTTTTCGGGCCGATGGGCGTCAACCCCGCCTACCGCGGCAGGGGAATCGGCAAAGCTCTGCTGCTCGCTTCGCTGCACGCGATGCTGGAGCTGGGCTACGCCTACGCGGTGATAGGCGGAGTGGGCCCGACCGAGTTCTACGCCTCCTGCGCAGGTGCCATACCCATCCCCGAAAGCACCCCCGGCGTCTATACCGACATGCTCGAGCGCAAGTAGAGCATCCCTTCCGCCGGCGAATCTCGGCAATTTTACCCCATTCGTACTCAAGTCAGAAGCTTAAGACGCCAATAATTCACTTGACTCCCGACCAATCAGAGGACACCAGAAAAGCATGACTAACGGCATCGGCCGCAAGAGCATCAGGCATCGTCTATTGTTCTATTTGGGCGGTATAATCTTCGCTACGGCTTCATACACAATCGGACTTTGGGCATTCGCAGTTGAGTCCGCGAGCTGGGGAGACCCCGAAACATACCGCAAGATCACAAACAACCTCGTCGGAGCGTTTCGGAGCCATCAGCTCACGTTCTTCGTTTGGGAAGTGATTTGCGTTGCCGTCGCGGCGGTCCTAGGATACCTGTTCGAGCGCGAGGTAATGAACCGCCGAAGAGCCGAGGAACAGGCTAATGTGGACGGCCTAACCGGCGTCTACAACCACCGCTTTTTCCAGGAGCGCCTGGCGGTAGAGATGGATCGCGCGAGCCGCTTCCGCAGAGTGGTCTCCCTGATTATGTTCGATATCGACAATTTCAAGCGCTACAACGACACCTGGGGACATCAGGAGGGCGACAAGCTGCTGGTGTTGTTCGCGGCGCTGTGCGGGCGGTGCATCCGCACCATCGACCTGCTGGCACGATACGGAGGGGAGGAGTTTGTCGTCATTCTTCCGGAATCGTCCGAGGACGAGGCGCTGCGCGTCGCCGAACGCGTCAGGGAAATAACGGAGAAACAGACCGCCGAGGCACTAGGGGCCGGCAAAGGAGCAACCGTCAGTGCCGGAGTGGCCTGTTTCCCGAAACACGGGCTGACTCGACACGGGCTTATCCTGAGCGCCGACGCGGCCCTGTATGCGGCCAAGCGGGGCGGCAAGAACCAGTGCCGAGTCTATCAGCGAGAAAGCCACCAGCCGTACCGAGCGGCTTCCAGCCACGTCCACCCCTTGCTCGCCTCGGCCGAAGACGATATCGAAGCGATCGAAACCCTCGGTGCGACGGTCGATGCACAGGACAGCTACGCTCACGGCCACTCGCTGGCCGTGTCCAAACACGCGGCGCTGCTTGGAGAAAAGCTGGGCATGTCCGCGCAGGAGATCGGCAACCTGCGTGTGGCCGCCCTGCTGCACGACCTGGGTAAGCTGGGCACGCCCCGGGAGATCCTCGAAAAGGATACCCCGCTGGAGAGCCATGAGTGGAAAATGATCGAGAACCACGCGGGACTGGGATCGCGCATTCTCATGCGACTGCAGCAAATGAGCCCGATTGGGATCGGTGTGAAGCACCACCACGAGCGCTATGACGGGAAAGGCTACCCCAGCGGCCTTGCCGGCAAGAACATCCCGCTGGTGTCGCGCATCATCGCCATCGCCGACGCCTACGACGCCATGACAAGCCCGCGCTCGTATCGACCCGCCATGAGCCGTGAACAGGCAATCGAGGAACTTCGGAAATGCTCCGGCACCCAGTTCGACCCCGAGCTCGTGGAGCTCTTCGTCGAATCGCTGGGCGACAAGGCGTCTGAGGCCGGAGAAGAGGCCGCCTGAGGCAAAGGCCCCAGGCTCTTTGTTCCTCGCGGAAGACGCAAGCACATCAGGCGTGCCAGTCCACGTTCCAGACTTCCTTGGCGTGCGCCTCGATGAACTGCTTGCGCGGCTCCACCTGGTCGCCCAGAAGTATGGTGAACATCTCGTCCGCGCCGATGGCGTCCTCGATGGAGACCTGCTTGATCGTGCGCGTCTCGACTTTCATGGTGGTTTCTTCGAGGTCGGTGGCGCTCATCTCGCCGAGCCCTTTGAATCGGGTAACGACCACGTCTTTCTTGTTACCGAGGCTCTTGAGTATCGCGTCACGCTCGGCGTCGTCGCGCGCGTATAAGATTGTGTCCTTGCCGGCTTTGATCCGGTAGAAAGGCGGCTGGGCGATGTATATGTGGCCGTCCTCGACCAGCGGCTTCATGTAGCGGAAGAAGAACGTGAGCAGCAGGGTGCGTATATGGCTGCCGTCGACGTCGGCGTCGGTCATTATGATGATGCGGTGGTAGCGAAGCTTGGACTTGTCGAACGTCGATCCACCGTTGCCGTTGCCGTTCTTCTTGCCCTCGGTTTCGTTGTCGAACAGGCCGCCGTTGCCGGAGTCGGCGTCGGTGTCCATCGAGGAGTGGGTGATCCCCGTGCCGAGCGCGGCGACCAGGGCCTTGATCTCGTTGTTCTCGAGGGCTTTGTCCATGCGCGCTTTCTCGACGTTGAGAATCTTGCCGCGCAGGGGGAGTATCGCCTGGTAAATCTTATTGCGCCCCATCTTCGCGTTGCCGCCCGCGCTCTGACCCTCGACTAGGAACAGCTCGCACTTGGAAGGGTCACGCTCGATGCAGTCGGCAAGGGTCCCCGGCAGCGACGAGTTCTCCATCGCGTTCTGCCGCTTAACCATCTCGGCCGCCTTGCGGGCAGCTTCGCGAGCACGGTGAGCCGTAAGCGCCTTATCGGTGATGCGCCGAGCGGCGGTCGGATTTTCCTCAAGAAACGCCGCCAGCTTCTCACCCACGATCGAGTTTACTATCCCTTCGACCTCTCCGTTGCCCAGCTTGGTTTTGGTCTGGCCCTCGAACTGCGGGTTGGTGATCTTCACCGATATGACCGCCGCCAGCCCCTCGCGAACGTCGTCCCCCGACAGGTTCGGATCCTTCTCCTTGAGCACCCCGTACTTGCGCGCATACTGGTTGAGAACGCGCGTGATGGCCGTTTTGAAGCCGGATAGGTGCGTGCCTCCCTCCTGCGTGTGGATGTTGTTCGCGAAGGTCAGGATGTTCTCCTGATAGCTCTCGTTGTATTGCATCGCAACTTCGACGATCACTTCATCGCGCTCGCCGGAGAAGTAGACGACCTTGTGAAGCGGGTTCTTGTTGCGGTTGAGGTGTTCGACGAACTCGGCGATGCCGTTCTTGTACTGGAACCGCCTGAACCTATCCTCCTCGTCCTGGGCCTGCTCGTTGGTGAACGTGATCTCCAGGCCCTTGTTGAGATAGGCGAGTTCTCGCAGGCGGCTGATGAAGATGTCGGGGTTGTAGGTGTAGTCGCCGAAGATCTCCCGGTCGGCGAGGTATCTGGTCTTGGTGCCGGTTCCCTTGGCCTTCCCGATGACCTTGAGAGGCTCGCAAGGCACGCCGCGCTCGTATCTTTGATAGTGGCGCTTGCCGTCGCGGCAAACCTCAACCTCGCACCACTCCGACAGCGCGTTAACCGCCGATACTCCGACGCCGTGTAGTCCGCCGGAGACTTTGTAGTGGCCTTTGTCGAACTTGCCCCCGGCGTGCAGCATCGTCATCGCGACCTCCACGCCCGACACTCCGGCCTCACTGTGGATGTCCACCGGGATTCCGCTCCCATTGTCCTGGACCGTGACGGTATTGTCCGCCCCCAGGGTCACGTCGATTCTGGTGCAGATGCCGGCGAGGTGCTCGTCGATTGAGTTGTCGACCACCTCGACGAACAGGTGGTGCAGTCCGCGCGCTCCCGTGTCGCCGATATACATCGCCGGGCGCATACGAACGGCCTCGAGCCCCTTCAGGATTTGTATGTCGTCGGCGTCGTAACGCGCCTCTTCCTCTGGGCTTGCGCTCGGTTCGGAAGCCGGTTTCTTTTCGTTATCGTCCGCCATATCGTCACAACTCCTGATCAACATCCACCGGTATTGCGAAATCCCCGCTTCGGTCAACTCCCGAAACAACCGCACGGCCGGCCGATGTTCTAACCGCCGTACACGCGCCGAGCCGCCTGCGACGAGCTCAAACTCCGCTCGAACCGGCGGACCGGCGATTGGTGTGGCCTATCTGAATGCCGGTCGGAGACCGACCATGTGGAAGCGTAATCGCACACTTATATTCTACCATCCCGGCCGCCTAAGGTCAAGCTTGACCGGGTCTCCGAGGTTGTTGCGATAGAGCACAATTGGCCGCGTTCTCGCCCGTCTGCGTGCTCAGTTGAGGAGCCGCAGATAGGCGAAAACGCTGGATTCCGTTCCTATCGCAACGGCCTAGCGCGGACGGTTTCTCCTGATTGGGGCGCGTGTGCTATAATACGGGACGGTCTAAGTGTTCAATCCAGGCCCCCAAGGAGATCTACGCAATGCCCGACTACACCATGCACGTCGTTTCGCATACCCACTGGGACCGCGAGTGGTATCTGCCGTTCCAACTGTTCAGAATAAGACTCGTGGATCTGATAGACCACCTTATCGACATACTGGAAAGCGATCCGGAATACAAGTTCTTCACCCTGGACGGCCAAACGATTATTCTGGAAGACTACCTCGAGATAAAGCCGGAAAAGCGCGCGGTGATCGAGCGGCTTGTCCGCGAGGGACGCCTGGTGATCGGCCCCTGGTATGTTCTGAACGACGAGTTTTTGGTGAGCGGTGAATCGACCATCCGCAGTCTGCTGATCGGTCACCGGCTGGCGCGTCAGTTCGGACCGGTGATGAAGGTCGGCTACCTGCCTGATCAATTCGGCAACATATCCCAAGCGCCGCAGATTCTGCTGGGCTTCGGCATCGACAACGCGATCTTCGGGCGCGGACTTCGGCTCACCGGCGACCGGAAGATGGAGTTCTGGTGGGAATCGCCCGACGGCTCCCGCGTGCTGGCATCACTTATGGCGTTCTGGTACAACAACGCCCAGCGCTTCCCGGTCAAGACCGAGGATGCCGTTCGTTACGTGACGGAAATACGGGACGCGATGAAGAACGTCTCCCACGTAGAGCACTTGCTGCTGATGAACGGCGTCGACCATATTGAGCCCCAGCCCGAACTGCCTGCCATCATGTCGCGAGTCAATAAGCGGCTCGATGGAGACCGGCTCATACATTCGACCCTGCCGGCCTACATAGAGGCGGTGAAGGAGTCCGTCCGCCGAAACGGCAGCCGGCTCGACACGATCCAGGGCGAACTGCGAGAAGACCATTTCGGCAGTGTGCTTGCCGGCACGCTTTCCAGCCGAATGTATCTCAAACAAGCCAATGAGGAATGCCAAACCGCTCTTGAGAAGTACGCCGAGCCGGCCGCTTCGTTTGCGTATATTCTTGGGGCCGAGTATCCCCAAGGGCTGCTGAACTACGCCTGGAAGCTGCTTCTTCAGAACCATCCCCACGACTCGATTTGCGGCTGCAGCGTGGACCAGGTCCACGAGGAAATGGAACCGCGCTTCGAGCAGGTCAAACAGATCGCCCGAGAGGTAACGGACCGCGCCTTGACCTACATCGCCAACAGAATCAAGACGGAAGCCGACTCGCTGGTGGTGTTCAACTTTCTCAACTGGGCACGCACCGACAAGGTTCGAGCGGTCGTGGACTTCGAAGCCGGCCCGCGGACGAGAGGAGAACCGACCGTGGACCCGAAGTCGGTGGTCGAAACCATCAGGCTGACCGATCCGAACGGCAAGGAAGTCCCAATCGCGATCATCAGCTCTTTCCTGACAAGCAAACAAGTTCTCGACCCGAACGACCTGCCGCACGCCGTGATGGTGAAGAGGTTTGTGTTTGAGTTCCTCGCTGAGGGCGTGCCCGGGTGCGGCTACCGGGTCTACAGGATGGAAAAGGGCGGCCCGGCAGACGCCGCGGTCGAGTCGCCGGCATCGGAGATATACCTCGACAACTCGCTCACCAACGAGTTTCTGCGGGTAACGGTTCGGGGCGCCACGGTCAATGTGGAGCTCTTGGACGGACCGGAAGCCTGGTTCGGGAACTTGAACCTGTTCGAAGACGTGGGCGACGTCGGCGACGAATACTGCCACGTCAGGCCCAGAAACAATCTCACCGTTACCAGCCTGACGGCCAATCCCGACGTTTTCCTGATCGATAGGGGACCCGTGTCCGCCACCGTTCAGATAGACACCAAACTCAAGATACCGGCCCGATCCGATCCCGCCAAGTCAGGTAGATCGCAGGAAACGGTTGAATGTCCGATCACGACCTACCTAACCCTTACCAAGGGAGTGCCGCGCGTAGACGTAGTGACTCTGGTGGACAACCGGGCGCGCGACCACCGCCTTAGGGTTCTGTTCCCAACGGGCATCGAGACGGATACGTCTTGGGCGGAGGGTCAGTTCGACGTCATCGGACGCCCGCTGCACCGGCCTTCGGACTGGGACGGCGCCTCGCCGTTTCACCCGCAGCAGAGGTGGGTGGATGTCAACGACGGCGAGCGAGGACTATGCATCATCAACAAAGGGCTGCCGGAATATGAGCTTTATGCGGACACCGGTCGAACCATCGCTCTGACCCTGCTGCGATGCGTCGGCACCCTGAGCGGAGGCGGAAATGCTCCCGGCGCGAGTCCTACCCCCGGCGCCCAATGTCTTAGGACACACCGCTTCGAATACGCCATCTATCCGCACGCGGGCGACTGGGAGAAAGCCCAGGTCTGGAAGCAGGCACACCAACATAACATACCGCTTGTCGCGGTCCAAACGGGCGCGCACGACGGCGATCTGCCACCGGAGCATCGTTTCCTGCAGACCCATTCGGAAGTGATAGTCTCAGCCGTCAAGAAAGCGGAGGACTCCGATCTACTTGTGGTCAGAATCTATAACGTCACCTCGAAAGAGATCGAAGACGTCTCAATTCGCTGCCAGGCGGCCGAGTCGGCCAAGTTGCTGAACCTGAACGAGGAACCCGTCGGTGACGTCGTGTTCTCCAACGCCACCGCCTGGCCGATCGTCGGGCCCAAGAAAATAGTCACGATCGGATTCGGGCTGGCAAGGCAAGCCGCTCCCTAGTTCGCGTTATCCGGACCGCGCCGTGGAAGCAGCCTGCCGCGGACGCCGACCCAACGGCCAAGCTGGTACCGCACGAATCGGCGCGCGAGGTAGAAGGTCGGTCTTGCGAGAACTTTACCGCCGGCCCACCACCGTCATTCCGAGCGGAGCGAGGAATCTAGAGCCGATGGGAGATCCTTCGCTTCGCTCAGGATGACGAGTGGGTGCTCAGGATGACGAGTGGGTGCTCGGGATGACGGTTGAGTGCCTAGGATGACGAGTGAGTGCCCAGGATGGCGAGTAGGCTGCCCGGGAGGACGATGGGGTGCCCCGAGAGGACGATGGGCTGCCCAGGATGGCGATGCAGTGCTCAGGATGACGGTGCTGGACAGCCGAACTCGTCCCAAGTAAGGCCGCGATCAGGATGAAGGGGCCGGACAATACGTGAGGCTGCGCTTGCCAGACCTGTGGCCTTTCGAGCACCTTGGGCTACTTGGCGCTGACCTCGAGGCCTTCCGGGTCCAAGACCACGTTGACGCTGGCGCGGAAGTTGGCAGGGTCGCGAACGAACGCCAAGTAGTTTGCGAGCCGGTCCGCCGCGTTCAGGCTGTTGTGGGCAAGCACGATGCCGCCGCGAGGCAGCCTGTCAAACCCCGCCATCAAGATGTCGAGGTAGATGCCCTTGCCTTTCTCCGGAGTGCCGTCCGCATCCAGATACATCAACCCGATCTCGGCAGGATAGTCACGTGCAACGTCAACCGCATCGGCGGCCAGAATACGCGCAACTCCGGTAGGGTCGATCCTGCGCACGTTTCTTTGGGCGCGCTCGGCTTCCTCCGGCCGAATCTCGACACCGACCAGGTCCAGCGCTTCGTAGCACGCTCCGGGCCCTACCGCCGCTCCCGCGTTCGATATGAACGTGTTCCCACAGAACACCCCGGCGGCGATCATGTTGGCCGGCTGCGAGATCGCGTTGATCGCCCAGATCAGCCTCTGCATTCGAGGCGAGATAGCAGTCCAGGGGATTTCGAAAAGCTCCTGAACCGCCTGTCGAAACGCCAAGAATCGGTCGCGGTCGTAGTCGGTGTGCGGGAGCACGCCCGCGTCGACCAGCGCCGACAAAGCCTCGTCCACAATCCTGATCTCGTCTTCGATCGGCTCCAGCTCGGCGAAGGGCCGGCGGTAGTCCATTCGGTAGGCGTACCAGTCCGGGGCGCGAAACTCCACAACCATTGTGTCGAAACCTCCGTCTCTTGCAGATGGATATGAACGATCAGCGGTGCTCCGCGCGGCGGCGCCAGCCTTCCTCCAACATCGCCAGGTAGTTTTCGACCCTCACGTAGTTGGCGACGGAGTTGCCGCTGCCAAGGACGTAGCCTCCGCCCGGCACGCACTCGTCCAGTATGCGCCGCACGTACTTCCGAAGCTCCGGGGTTTCCATCCTGGCGAGCGCATCGACATCCACGCCGCCGACCACGCCGATCCGATGCCCGTAGATGCGCTTGAACTCCGCGACCGGCATGATCGCGTCCTCAAACGAGTGCTTGGCGTCGATTCCGACGTAGTCAATCAGATCGTCCATCACCGCACTGAGGTTGCCGCACGAGTGAAGAATGAAGAACTTGCCGTGGGCGTGAGTGAGATCGACAAGACGCTTGAGATAGGGAAAGTGATACTTGCGCAGATGCTCGGGAGCGACCAAGGTAGCCGTCTTGAAGCCCATGTCCTCGCCGAAGAAGACCCCGCCTATGTGCGGGCAGTCGATGGCGCGCTCGAAGACTCGGATGATCCGGGACCCAACGGCCTCGAACATGTCTGCGATCAAATCCGGATCGTCGTAAAGCGCCTGGGCGAATGCCGTATAGCCCATCAGCCACATCACGTTCTCCAGCACTCCGCCGGACTGCAATAGTATCCCCATTCCTTCGGGCAGGAATCTTGTAGTACTCTCGATGTAGTCCATAACCGGCACGGCGTCCGGATCGGGCCAGGGGTAGCGCTCGAAATCCTCTCGGCTGTGGATGGGGCAGACGTCGTCGCTGACCCAAGACCGGTCGCGGCCGGCCAAAGGAGCCGTATTCGGCGCGGACTTGCGCGGCGCACCGAACGCCAGGCCGATCCCAACCGGCACGGAATCGTACCCCAAGCGGTAGTAGAACTCGACCTTGTCCTCATCCGTTCGCCACGGACGCCCCAAGACCGCCTCCACTATCTCCACGTCGGCAAACAGTTCCAGAAACGGAAGCCGGTCGCTGCGGCCGGTGCGCAGGACCGCGTCTCGCAGTCTGGTGAAGTCCGGCTCGGCCTTTTCGCTCTCAAGGCCGGGTATGAGCAGTGTGTCGCGCACGGGATTGTACCTCCGGCTGTTTCGCAAAGATTGCTGCGCGCCGTCGCCCGCACGACTATGTGCGGCACCGCCGGCGCAGTCCGCCTACATGGTGAGCACTTCGTGCGTGGAGAGCAGTTCCAGTATGCCCACCATACCCTGCACCTCTCCGACGCCTATCTTGTCTTCCAGCTTGAAGTACTCGACGCACGTCCGACAACTGACGACCCTGACTCCCCTTTCGGCGAGCTTTCTGAGGTGGTCGATCACGGGTGAAGAGTGCGTAGCGAGCTGCACTCCGGCGTTCAGGAGCACGATGCACTCGGGAAGGTCCGGGCGGTTTCCGAGGTTTCGCAGGAATATCTCCATCAACACTCCGCCTAGGTCGCGGTCCGGCCCGCCCAGGGTGTCACTGTTGATCAATATCAGTCTTCCAGCCAAGTTCGCACCTCCTTCGGTGGCTTCCGCATACTGCTTCGGCCCGGCACGGCCGACTTCCTGCAGCCAAGACAAAGTGGGGCGCTGCGCCGCGTGTCGGGTTGGACCGCCGGCATCCGGCCCGATCGCGAGCCTCGGCTTCAACCCGGAGCCCGAAACAGCCCGGGCAACGCGACACTTCGGGCGCTGCCGTCATTTGTGAACGCGTTTACGAGTCCGGGCGCACCAGGTTGCGGCAGGGAGATCCTTCGCTTCGCTCAGGATGACGGGTGTGTGTTGCTCAGGATGGCGGGTGTGTGTCGCTCGGGATGAGGGGTGTGTGTTGCTCAGGATGACGGGTGTGTTGCATGGGATGACGGGTGTGTCTTGCTCAGGATGACGGGTGTGTCTTGCTCAGGATGACGTCTTAGATGGCGATGCCTATTCGAAACGGACGGCGGGTTGACCTCGCGGGCCAAAAGTGTCATACTATCCAAGTCGGACAACGCCCGCGCAGAGGAGGTTCCCCCTTTGGAAGAAAGCGGCACGAGCAGGTTCAGGTTGTCTCGTCTGGTGCGCACCGCTTCGTCGGAGATTTACGTGATCTGGGATGGCGACTCTCGCGTGGGGCAGCTTCATCTTCACTACGCCCACGACACCATCCACGCGGCACTCCTTCTTGAGGTCGATCTCACGACTCCCGAGGAAGAGGATCTTTTGGAACTCATCGACGAGGACATTGTCTCCTCCTATCTGCCCAGCTTCGAGCGGGAGGATCTGCTGGTGACGATGTTCCGAGCGGAGGAGATCAGCTCGTTCAGCTACGCCTCCACCGACATCGAAGGCCTGGGGCCGGAAGACGAAGAAGAAGAGGATTAGCCGACGCGTACAGAGCCGGACCCCTGCCGTCTGCGTGTCGAGGGCGAGGCGAATGGAGCTCGGGTTTCCGTCCGCGCCGCCATGCGCTTCGGAGTGCACATCCGTACCGACCGCGGCCTGTTGAGGGCACTTGACCAAGCGCAGCGCCTGGGCTGCGAAACGGTCCAGCTCTTCTCCGGCAGTCCCACGCGGTGGGCGAGAAAGCCTCTCGACATGCAAGAGGCACTTTGCTTCGCCGAGAAGGCCCGCTCGCTCGACATCCGCCCCATAATCGTCCACGCCCCCTATTTGGTCAACCCGGCGTCGCCCGACGATGCGGTCTGGAACAAGAGCCGCGATGCCCTGGCGGACACGGTCGCGCGGACGCCGTCGCTGGGCGGAGACCTGGTGGTCACGCATATCGGCAGCCACAAGGGCGCAGGTTGGCAGCAAGGTGTAGGTCGAGTCGTGCAAGCGGTGCGCCACGCACTTGCGGCCGATGACCGGGTTACCATCGCGCTGGAGCTCGGAGCAGGAAGCGGCACCGGCGTTGGGGCGCGCTTCGACGAGGTCGCTCAAATAATCGACCGTTTGGCGGGCCACCCGCGTGTCGCGATAGCGATCGACACCGCACACCTTTACGCCGCAGGCTACGACGTGTCGAATCCACAGGGCGTGGACGCGATGTTCGCGGATATCCGCCGTCTGGTGGGGCTCGACCGGCTGCGGCTGATCCATCTAAACGACACCCTCGCCGAGCTGGGCTCGCATCGAGATCGCCACCACCACATCGGCTGCGGCAGAATAGGCAGGGAGGGCTTTCGCGCGATCGTCAACCATCCGGCCTCATCCGACCTGCCCGGCATTATCGAGACGCCCGCGGAACGCGACTGGGACGAGCGGAACCTTCGCGTCTTGCGCTCGTTGTCGCGGCGTGCGCGATGAGACCGACCGGCGCGAGCAGCGTGCGGCCCCGGCGCAGGGTCGAGTCAATGCGGCGCGCACACGCGCGATTGACGGCTAGAATCCGTCAATGGGCACTCGACCCAGCTTGGGCGGGCTGAAGGAGTGGAGGCTGTGGACGGTTCCCTCGGCCTGGGCCGCCGACGTGCGCTGCTCGAACCTCAGCCTGCCGGAATACAGCGCCTGGTGAAGCTCCGCGACGTTGCGAACGCCCATATCTTGGAACGCCTGCTGCAGGCCCTTCATGAGATAGGGAACGTAGTCCACCAGCGAACCGCGGTCGGGAACCGTTCCGGTGACGCCCTGGGGGACGATAACCTGGTCGTCTTCGCTCATATAGCGCTTTCCACCGCCTGCCGTCATCGCCTCGACGCTCGCCATTCCGCGATAGCGCTTGACTCGGACGCCGTTCTCGTAGAAATACTCGCCCGGCGACTCGGCGGTCCCCGCCAGCAGATAGCCTGCCATCACGGCTCCGGCCCCGATCGCCATCGCCTTCGCGATGTGGCCTATACCCTGGATTCCGCCGTCGGCGATAACGGGTATGCCGAACTGCTTGGCAAACCTGGCGCATTGATAGACGGCCGTGGCCTGGGGCCTGCCGACCGCCATCATGGTCTGCGTTATGCAAATGGAACCGGGTCCCATCCCCACCCTGAGCGCGTCCGCGCCCGCCTCGATGAGCGCGCGCGACTGTTCGGTGGTCACGACGTTGCCGGCGATGACGTCCACATTGGGGCAGTGTTCCTTGATGAACTTGAGCGTCTCGATCTGATAGGACGAGTAGCCCTGCGCCGAATCGATAAGGAGTACGTCCACGCCGGCGTCAACCAGGGCGAGGATGCGCTCCCTGTCCTCGGCGCGCGTCGACACCGCCGCGCCCGTCAGAAGCTGCTTGCCCATGCTTTTCGAGGCGTAGGGAAAATCCTTGTTGGTCAGCAGATCGCGGCGCGAAAGGAGCGCGACGAGGCGGAATTGGTCGTCCACGACCGGCAGTTTGCCCTTCTTTGAGGCCTTCAGTATCTGGTTGGCGTCGTGAAGCGTGACGCCCTCCTTGGCGGTTATAAGCTCCTTGGTCATGACCTCGGACAACGGACGCGAACGGTCTTTTTCGAAGTCGATGTCGCGGTTGGTGACTATGCCGACCAGCCTTGAGCCGAGCGTGCCGTCCTCGGTGATCGGTATGCCCGAGAAGCCGTGCTCCCGCTTGATCCTGTCAACGTCCGCCACCGTGTGCGTCGGGCTTAGGACCACGGGGTCGATGATGAACCCGTTCTCGAACCGTTTGACCTTGCGGACGTGCTCGACCTGCGCCTCGATGGTGTTGTTGTAGTGGATGATTCCTATCCCGCCCAACAGCGCCAAGTAGACCGCCATCTTCCACTCCGTGACGGTATCCATCGGCGAGCTAACGAGCGGCCGCTTGATCCTGATATTGCGCGTGACGTTTGATTCCAGGTCCACCTCGCTCGCCTGGAAATCGATGTAGCCCGGGAGCACGATGAAGTCGTCGTACGTGAGGCCCTTTCCGCGCGAAAAGAGTTCCTCCGCGGAGAGCCCGTCCCGCTCGGCGGAAAGATTAGGCTGGGCTTTGTGCTTTTCTACGGCCATGTCTCACCTCGCGCCGTCCCTGTCATCCCGAGCGCGCCGAAGAACCGCCTCGAAATGCGGGGCCTTTGGGCTATTGACGTGCATTATACCGCAAAAGGTTCCACGAAGAAAGACGACTCGGAGGTTCGAGCTTGTTGCGATATAGCACATTTGGCCGCGTTCTCGCCCGTCTGCGTGCTCAGTTGAGGAGCCGCAGACGGGCGAGAACGCTGGACTCCGTTCCTATCGCAACGCCTAGAGGGTTCGGTCTCACAGCGGAAGACACACGTGGGGGCCGGGTCCAAAAGAGACCCGGCCCCACGTCAAACGCGCGAGGATGCCGTAGGAATTATCGGCGAACTGCCGCCCACCCGGGCTACGGCGTGTCGGGCCCCGGGTATCGGACAAAGTCCGAAAGTGAACGAGGCCAGATTTCCCGCACATTCCATCCGGCGGGCGACGTGATGCACCTCATAACGCCCGTCACCGCGCCGAATCCCTGCAGATGCGCAGGTAGGACACCTCCCACGGGCTGCAGGTTGATTCGAATGCCGTGCGCCACGCCGTCCGCGATTCTTGACCCATCTTCGACGTAAGCGAACGGATTCTCAGGATTCGGCTGCTTGATTCTGCCCCACGCCTTGATCAGCGTGCCGATCACGTTAAGGCCCGAGCTGGGTACCGGCGGGTCCACCGTGGCGTCGTCGAACACGCCCGGCTGACAGCCGAAATCCACTCCGCCCAGGCTGCGGCCCATAGAACCGAGCGGCTTCGCCGCAAAAGGCCCCGGCACGGACAGGCCGACCTGGTCGGGTAGTATCAGCACCTCCTGGTCCCGCGGCGGGTCGTTCCAAATGAGCCTGCCGGTGATGTTGACCAGATCGCCCTCGCGCACGGTTATCGGCCCCCAATCGGGCCAGCGCACGCCGATGCCGGATGCGTACTCCGGCCTGGTCTGCGGCACGGGCGACCACTCCTGGATGAAGAACGTCCGGTCGGGAGGGAATACCGCAGTCACGAGCTTGTTCGACAGCCTGACGCGCTCTCCGACCTGCGAGCGCATCTTGACCATGCCGATCGTCTCGGTGGTCATCACCGGGCCGAGATCGGTGATGTCGGTCAGTTTACCGTCAGCGTTCCGAGCGATCACTTGGAAGTGATAGTTCGTCAGCGGTTCAAGACCGGACAGAATCCAACTGGTTTCGGTTATCCAACCGGACTCGCGGCCCGTGATCAGCTCGCGGCAGAAGTACTCGGTCCCCGGCGGGTTGCCGTTGGCGCTCCAGTTGGCCTGAACGGTCTGGGACGTAACCGGGCCGTAGGGCAGTGCGCCCGGCTGCGCGGCAAGCGTTCGGACGGTAGCCGTCCCCAACGCCCAGTCGGTGGGAATGCCGTCCGCGTTGCGGGACTTTACCCGGAACGTATACTCGGTGTTCGGCGTCAGACCCGTGGCTTGGTCGGTCGTCTGATGCAGCCGCCAATCGCCGATCCACTCCCCGCCGACGGTTTCGAACTTCGTTCCGGTCTGGCCTTCGTTCAGGTTCGGGAAAGAGCCCTGGGCCGCCAGATCGACCGTCGTTGCGGTAACGCTCCCCGCCCTGCACGCAGTCGGCGGAGGGATCAGAGTGTAGCAATAGGCCACAGGAGTCGAGTTCTGCGTTTCATTGGGCAGCTCCGCGCTGTCGCGCGCCTTGACCTGGTAGCCGTAGCGAGTGTTGGCACTCAGGCCCGCGTCCGAGTAGCTGGTGTTCTCCGTCCAGTGAGACGACGAACCGCCCGGGTTGCCCGTGACCTCGGTGAAGTAGTACGAGATCGGCGGAGTATCGTCCGAAGCGGTTGTCGCCGTCATGTCGATCTGGCTAGTGGATACCGCGCGCGGCGGCACCGCCCAGGTCATAGGATTGGGCACGGGCGGAGTATTGTCGGGGAAGCGTGCCCAGACGCGCGTCGAGACGCTGTTCAAGTCGTTGGCGTGAGTGATGCCTATGCGGAAGTTCGAGAAGTCGACGCCGGTGTAATAAGTCACGAGCTTGGTGGTCGAGCCGTCAATCACGTAGGCGAGGAATATCTTGTTGGCCTTGTCGTATCGGATCTTCCAAGTGAGATAGCTCGACTGCTCGTTGGAAGGCGTCTCCGAGAAGAAAGTTACCGCGCCGGACGGCGGGCCGGTCGGACTGCCGTCGTCCAAGTAACTGGACCAGTAGGCGGAGCCGTCGTGCCGTGCGCCGCAGCCTATCGCCGGGCACTGGCCGCTGATCTCGTAGAACTGGCTGCCGTAGCCGACTCCCAGCATACGGATGTACTTGGTGGCGCTCTCCCACATACAGAACCCAAAGGTCCCGTTGGGCACGCCGACCACGCCGTTCTCAAGTTTGATCTTGGCCGTGCACTCGAAGCTCGAGTTCAGCGTGAAAGTGGTCCGAGCACCGTCCCATCCCCAACCGGAGACGGAGGTCGATCCGTCGCACCGAACCTGGCCGGATCCGTCCCAGAAGAAGGTGATGTCCGGATCACTGTTCCAGTAGTTGAGTTCCAGGTTGTTGTAACTGAGATTAACCGGCGTCTGCGAGCCCGGTATGACGTAGGTCACGACAAGCTGCGGTCTATAGTTCGGATCGCCGTAGTCCTCGGACCAGAAGTAGAGCCATTCGCTTCCGTCGTAGCTGTAGTTGCCCTCGATCCACTTGTCGAGGCAGAGACCGTAGTTCTTCGTCGGGTTGCGATGCCAGTATTGTGCGGAGGGAGTTACATCCCATTCGACCCAACGCCCTGGGCCGCCGACCGGGATCCTATAACAGGTGACCACCGAATCGGGCGCGCCGGCGCGCCGATCCACGCTGCTTCTGGCACCGGCGGCGTACCAGGGATCCGATGTTCCCGCCGTGCGATACAGCCAACAAGCCCCCATAAGGTGGCCGTTTGGTCCCTCCTGCCAATCTCGCAGCAGCCGGTAGGCCGCTACGACAAGCCAGTCGTCATCGCTCATGTAGCTCGAATCGTACTGGTACAGCCTGAGCGTGGCGGAGGTTATGCAGGCGTTCGACGGGATTGAGGTGAGG
>Ga0068707_1001427_pt1 | contig 16630 bp, 14 predicted proteins | sample YNPNPMetaG_FD_66600 | JGI IMG/M metagenome (GOLD analysis project Ga0068707, IMG submission 66600) | Anoxygenic and chlorotrophic microbial mat microbial communities from Yellowstone National Park, USA - YNP NP MetaG | ecosystem: Environmental > Aquatic > Thermal springs > Hot (42-90C) >...
ACCCCCACCAGACCCTGAACCTGGCGCGTCTACCAGTTCCGCCACTTCGGCAGCTGCCTTGAAATACCGAGAACTATTTTTTATAGTACGAAGACAAGTCTTGTCAAGCAGAGCTCGGGATCATGCAGCGGATGAATGCCATAGAGCCGAGGGCGGCTTTCCAAAACCCCGTTGTAACCCTCGGCAACTTCGACGGGGTTCACCTCGGGCACCAGAAGATATTCAGGAGGCTCACCCAGAGGGCCCGAGAGCTTCGTGGCCAAAGCGTCGTCTATACCTTCGAACCTCACCCCATCAAGGTCCTGCACCCACAACAAGACATCCCCCTGATAATCTCCTACGAGGAGCGGGCCTCTCTCATCGAGAGCTTCGGCGTCGACGTCTTGATCTGCGCCCGCTTCGATCTGGAGTTCGCCGCTCAGGGCGCCAGGGAATTCGTGGAAAAGGTCCTACACGAGCGACTCCGGGTCAAGGAGGTGTTGGTGGGATACGACTATGCCTTCGGGCGGGGAAGGGAAGGCAACACCGACTTCCTCCACGGGATGGGACGGGAGCTCGGTTTCCGAGTGGAAGTGGTCTCCCCTGTGATGATGGACGGCGATGTCGTAAGCAGCAGCCGGGTGAGGAGGGCGGTCCAGGGGGGGGATGTAGCCTTGGCCAACCGGATGTTGGGCCGGGAATTCGCTTCAGAAGGGGTGGTCGAGCGGGGTCATGGCCGCGGCAAAGGGCTGGGATTCCCCACAGCGAACCTTTCCCTGCAGACTGAACTCACCCCCAAACCCGGGGTCTACGCCGTGAGGGTGTACCTCCCCGGTACTTCTGAGCCCCTCGGTGGGATGGCGAACCTAGGCACAAACCCGACCTTCGGCGATAAAAGGTCCTCATTCGAGGTGCACATCTTCGATTTCCAGGGGGAGCTCTACGGTCAGAGGCTCCGAGTGGCGTTCGTGGATCGCCTCAGGGAGGAGAGGCGCTTTCCCTCTCCTCAGGCCCTGGTGGAGCAGCTTCGCCTGGATGAGGATCGAGCGCGGTCACTCCTCCAAGAGAAGCAGCTATGAACCGTAGGGTCTGGAGGGACCCAAAGGTCTGGATCGGGGTGCTTCTGAGCACCTTTTTTGTTTGGCTGGCCTTGAGGGGAGTGGAATTCGGCCGCATCGTCCTGGCGCTCAAAGGGGTGGATTACCGTGTGCTTCCCCCCGCCGTGGCCCTGACCTTGGGGGTCATATGGATACGCTCCCTGCGTTGGAGGATCCTTCTGCGCGGGCTCAAGGACGTCGGGGTGGCCTCGCTCTTCAGGGCCACGGCCATCGGATTTACGGTGAACTACCTGCTGCCGGCAAGGGTGGGAGAACTGGTGCGCGCCTATGTGCTGGGCGCGCACGAGGGGGTCAGCGCCTCGGCGGCGTTCGCCACCGTGGTAGTGGAGCGGCTCCTGGATGTGTTGAGCATCCTCTTGGTCTTCGCCGGGGTCATGCTCTTGGTGAGGATACCCGAGGGGGACATCGCCCTGGTGCGGACACTTAAGGCCACGGCAGCGGCGATGGCCGGGATTGCCGCTTTGGGCGTCGTGTCGCTCTGGGTAGTGAGGCACCGGACCCGATCCCTCAGGTCCGTGGTGGGCAGCACCGTCGGGAGGATCTCCCCGAAGGCCGGGGATGCGCTCTCCAGGCTCATCGAGTCCTTCTCCATGGGGGTGGCCCCGGTGCGCCGGATCAGGGACGTCCTCGAGATCGGCCTTTACACGGCACTGCTCTGGATCGTCACGGCGGCCGGGGTGATCCTCATCGCCGAAGGCTTCCGGCTCGGCCTGCCGTGGGAGGCGGCTTGGCTGATCCTGGTAGCCTTGGCCTTCGGTGTGAGCGTGCCGTCGGCCCCTGGCTTCATAGGGACATTCCATTACTCCGCCATGGTATGCCTGCTCCTCTACGGGGTGCCACGTCCCGAGGCCCTCAGTTATGCCATCTTGCTCCACGCGACCAACATACTCCCGGTTCTGTTTCTCGGGCTCGCGCTGCTTTGGGGCGAAGGCCTGACGCTTGGCGGGGTCAGGAAGATGACCGACAAGGGGGAGTCGAAAACTGAAGGGGTTGACCAGGGCTGATAGTTTACGGCTGATGCCTCCGAGCCAGGCATCAGGCGCCGCCTGTCACAGCAGACCGACCAAGCGGGTCAGGACCTCTCCTGCGGGGCCCTGGAGAAAGATGTCGGTGATGGTGTACGTGAGGCCGGTTTGCTCCATGTTTATCTCGATGATCTTGGCCCCGGCCTTCTTGGCCAGGTAAGGCATGTCGCATGCTGGGGCCACCACCGCAGAGGTCCCCACCACCATCATGACGTTGCACTGCTTGGATTCTTCTTGAGCCTGTATGAGGGCGCGCCAGGGGATGGGCTCCCCGAAGAAGACGACGTCCGGCTTCAGGATGCCGCCGCAAAGACATCTGGGGGGGATCTGCCTCAGGTCCACCTGGTCCCTCGGGAAGCGCTCTCCGCAGCTGAGGCATGCCATCTTGTGGCCGCTCCCATGGAACTCGATGACGTTCTGGCTCCCCGCGTCCTGGTGGAGGTGATCTATGTTCTGGGTTATGATCGCGCGCAGACGGCCCATTTTCTCCATTTGCGCCAGACAGATGTGGGCGGCGTTGGGCCGAGCCCGATCGACGATGGCCTGGAGCTCGAGGAGCATCCGCCACACCCTCTCGGGGTGAGCCCTCAAGGCGTCTATGTGGGCGTATTCCATGGGGTCGTATTTCTCCCAAAGGCCTTGGGCCCCCCGGAAGGCCGGGATCCCGCTCTCCACCGAGATCCCGGCACCGGTCAGGGCCACGATGCTTCTGGCCCCCCGGATCACCCTGGCCGCCTCCTCCAACAGACGATCCGTCACCATCTGCCGACCCTCTCAGTTCGTCAAAGCGTGTTGGCTATCACCACCCGCTGTATCTCCTGGGTCCCCTCGTAGATCTGCGTGATCTTGGCATCCCTCATGAAACGTTCCACAGGGTACTCCTTGACGTAACCGTATCCACCCAGGACCTGCACCGCCTCCACGGTCACCCTCATGGCCACATCACCGCAGAAGCACTTGCTCATGGAGGACATGCGGATGAGCTCGGCCGGCAGCCTGGAGAGGTCCTTGGGTTGCTCCTGGAGCAGGGAAGCGGTCTTGTAAAGGAGCTGTCTCGAGGCCTCCACTTCTATCGCCATGTCAGCCAGCTTGAACGAGATCCCCTGAAATTTCATGATGGGCTGCCCAAAGGCTATGCGCTCCTTGGCGTATGCGACGGCGTAGTCCAGGGCGCCCGAGGCGATCCCGAGCGCCTGGGCCGCTACCCCGGCGCGACTGAAATCGAGGGTCTTCATCATGATGAGAAAGCCGAGCCCCTCCTGGGCTAGGAGGTTCTCGGCCGGCACTCGGCAATCCTCGAAGATGAGCTCGCTGGTGTCCGACCAGCGGATGCCCATCTTGTCCTCCTTCTTTCCCACCTTGAACCCCGGGAAGTCCTTTTCGACGATGAAGACGCTGGCCCCCTTGTGCCCGCCCTTTTCCGGGTCGGTCAGGGCGTAGACCGTTATCACATCCGCCACCCCGCCGTTGGTGATGAAGGTCTTGACGCCGTTGAGTATGTACTCGTCACCCTTGCGCACCGCCCTCGTCTTGAAGCTGGCCACATCCGAGCCTCCCAGGGACTCGGTCAGGGCAAAGGCGGCCAGGTGCTCGCCTGTGGAGAGCTTGGGCAAGTATTTGGCCTTCTGCGATTCGTTGGCGGCCAGCAAGATGGGCAGCGCGCCGAGTTCCTGGTCAGCGGGCAAAAGCCCGGCCGCCGCATCCACCCTGGAGAGTTCCTCCACGACGATGCAAAAAGCCAGGAGACCGGCCCCGCCCCCGCCGTACTGCTCCGGAAAATCGACGCCCATGAGGCCGTTTTCGCGGAGCACCTCCACCACCCCCCAGTCCCATTCCCCTTTTTCGTCGCGCTCCTTGGCCCCTGGCTCGATCTTCTCTTTGGAGAGCCGTCGGGTCATGTCTCGAAGCATCTTCTGTTCCTCGGTAAGGTCGTACTGCATCTTCATCCCTCCCTCATCTGGACGAGTTGGGCCAGTCCCGGCCACGACGCGCAGCCCTGAGATCCCCAAGCCGGGAGTCGAGCGCCATATAAGGGATCACCTTTTCGGGCGATTGTCAAACCCTGAGGGCCCTGTCCATGGACCGCTGCGTCGGCCCGGTCCAGCGCCGCCCCAATTGCGGCCCCGCCGACGGAGACGCACATGGAGCAGGGCGGGGATGGTCCCACGATCCGCCCTGAGATCACAGCCCCTTCGTCCTGTAGAACTGTGCCAGATACATGCAGCAAGGATCGCTGAAGTCCCACTCGTCAGAGCCTGGCCACCTGAGGCACCTCTCCTTCCAGTAAGCAGAACCGAGCCCTGCGCACTCGTATCTCTCCGGGTAGGTGGCGCACCCCCCCGCCCCGAGCGAGCAGAGCATCGCCAAACCCAGGAGTGCGAGCCCTCCTACCACCCTCTTGACCGGATTCTCTCCTTTCATCTGGCCACCTCCCCTCGACCGGATGGAGTCCCTTTTCCGAGAGAGTCCGTCCCAAACCCTTGCATGCCCCCCTTTCCGTTCAGGGACGCCTCAGCAGGACCACGCGGTTGGTGTTGGTCCCTTTCAGGTTGTTCTCCACCCCCCAACAGTTGGCGGTCTTGGTGAAACTCTGGCTGTTGATCAGGACCAAGACCGGATCCAACCCCACCCCCGCCGCCTCGGGGATCACCTGCTCCTCCAGACGTATCCTTCCGCCCCTGACTTCCCCCACCTCGAAGGCCACGTAACCCCCTGGGCTCAAGACGCGGCGCAGCTCTCGGAAGACCTCTCTCATCTTGTCGCGCCACCCTTCGAGCCCCTTCAGGATGCTGATGGGGACGTTCATGACATCCAGGCCTATGAACCAGCAACGGAGCCAGTTGTCCGTGGCGTAGTCCACCACATCCAGAAACGGGGGAGAGGTCACCACCAGATGGACCGACTCGTCGGGGATCTCCGGGGTGTGGGCGGCGTCCCTGGCCAGGAGCACCAAAGAGTCCCTGGCCCGCTTCAGGAGATCGCGGGTACCCTGGTCGCAGTCGCTGAGGAGCGATGCGCTCTTTTTCAGGATGATCCGAGCCACATCCCGACGGGGCGGGGCCTGTCCCCTCCTGTCGTTGATCCTCCTCTGGGACTCGATGGAGACGGCCTGATTGGGGGGCATGGTGTAAACCGAGAAGAAGCCCTTGGAGTGACCCGTGAGGCGATTGATGGCTACCATGCGTATCCAGTCGTCCACATGGTCCAAAGAGCCCTCCCGCTCCACCCTGAGGAGGTGTTTCTTCAGGGCGCATATCTCTCTGAGGGTCTCCGGGTGGAAAAAGACGAGGAGCTCTGCCGGAAACTCGTCGTGATCGGTGAGGTCGATGGACCTGAGTCTATGGGCCACCTCGCCGATGGTGGGTGGAAAGAACCTGGGGCGCACCAGAGCCGACGAAAGCGGATTTATGTCGCACCCCATGGGGCGACGCCCCATCAAGGCGGCCTCCAGCAGGGTCGTCCCCCTTCCCATGAAAGGGTCATAGACCCGAGCCCCGGGCCGTGTCAGCCTCTGCACGAAGAAGCGGGGGAGTTGGGGCTTGAAGCAGGCCCTATAAGAGACCTCGTGAAGGGAGTGGGCGGCCCGTTGCCTGGCCGTCCAGAACTCGTTCTCGTAGGTGGGGACTCCTATGATTCGACCGTCGTGGAGGGTCGCCTGCGTGTGACCCACGGAAGTGGCCTTACCGAACAGACGGAAATCACGAAGTTCCCCCTCCAGGGACTCCAAAGAGCGGTGGCTGCACGACGCCTCTGACATCCTCGGGAAGAGGCAAAGCTGGCTCATGGCACGAAAGACACCGTCCGGATGATCTCGGCTACCTGGGCTCCATCCTGCCGTGCCAACCCTCGTATTCCTGATGGAAACGTTGGATATGGCCCAGATCCGCCAGGCTCGAGTAGGTCCCCTCACCGATGATGAGGTGATCCAGGATACGGATGCCCATGATCCGTCCGGCCCAACAAAGATCCCGCGTGATGCGCAGGTCATCCTGGGACGGTTTGGGGTCTCCGGATGGGTGGTTGTGGGCCAGGACGAGCCCGGCGGCGTGGACCTCCAAGGCCCTCTGGATGACCTCTCGGGGGTAGACCGTACTGGCCGTCAGGGTCCCATGGAACATGTCTTCGAGGCACAAGATCCTGTTCTGGCTGTTCAGGAACAGGACCTTGAAGACCTCCCGTTTTAGGTCCCTCATGCTGTGGTAAAGGTAATCGAACACCTCCCGGGAGGAGCCGAATCTGTAAGGCATGCCCTCCAGGCGGTCCTCCAGGAACCGGCGCGCGACACCATGGATCAGTCGCACGGCCAAGGCGTTCCTAGGACCGATCCCTTGCACCTGCTGAAGCTCCGCCGGCGATGCCTCCAGGACCTGCCTGAGGCTTCCGAAGCGCTGGATCGCGGCGCGCGCCATGGGCTTGCAATCCTTGCGGGGTGTCCCCAAAGTGAGGAGGAGTTCCAGCACCTCCTCATCGGTGAGGGCCCCGAGGCCGCGCCCGAGGAACTTCTCGCGGAGCCTCCCCCTGTGCCCTTCAACCCTCTTCATTCTGTCGAGAGGCTCCATGGCCCTCCTCTCGTCGGGTCCCCATCGGCACTTCCCGCCCGTCTGAAGGGCATCCTATCCCACACCTCCTTCATGGTCAAGGAGATCCAGGAGCACCATCAGGAAAGAGGCGGCCTGCGATGCCGCCAGGAAGAGCCCCGTGTGGGCCAGACCGAACAACGGGACTATGAGCGTCGCGGGCAGCAGCGCCCCTAGGGCGGCCCCAAGATGATCCGCAGCGCCGGCTTGCCCCGCGACCCTCGCTGCAGGGCCGGTCCCGTTCCCCAGTCTCTCGCAGAGCAGGGGAAAGGCGGCCCCTGTGCCGACACCTGCCAATAGCATCCAAGCCCCCACCGCCGCCCCCACCGTCCATTCGCCCCACGAGGGGCCGGACGCTCTGAAAAAGGCGGGGACCCATCCCAGCGGGACCGCCAGGCACAGGAGGAGCAGAAGCCCTTGGTCCCACAGGAGCGCCCGCGACGGCCCCCTGCCGCCTCGAGTCAGGCATTGCCAGCCGAGCCACCCTCCCCCCGCGAGCCCGGCCATGAACAGCGCGATGATGACCCCGATCCTCGAATAGAGATACCCCTGAACGGCCTGGTACACATAGAGGCAAAGGATCTCCTGGGCCATGCCGGTGAAACCCGTCAAGCACAGGACCGTCAGTCGAGACCTCCGGGTCCTGCCCCTGCCCGGAGCCAGGACGTAGGCCAGGATCACCCCCGTCAGGACGAGCAGCAGCCAACCGAACCTGAGGCCTTTGAAGCGGGCAAGAGTCGCCCAGCCGGACTTCTCGCCGGAGATGAGTTCCCATACCAGGAGATAGTTGAGGTAAGAGAGTGGAAAGGCGTCGCGGTTCACAGGGCCTTCGTAATCCTTCAGGGCATCCCCCCAGAGTCGGATCTGGTTCGCCTGGAGCCAGTAAGAGAACGCCTCAGGGGGGAAAAAGGGATCGTGGAGACGGCGTGACTCCATCCTTCTCGCCAGTATCTCCGGATCCAGGGTCAGGGTGCCCGAGACGAGCGATGCCAGCACGATGGAGCGCTCCCCCGGCACCATGCGCACATCAGGGAACACCTCTCGGAGGGTCCTATGGAGCGTCCCGACATGATCCAGCATCTCCTTTCCGAAGTAGTGGACGGAGGCGGTCACAGAGGTCATAAGGACACCAGGAGGGCGCATGACCCTGCTGAGGTCTCGAAAGAACTCCACCGTGTGATAACGGTTGAGCAGGGCTGTGGAAGGGTCCGGCACCAGGAGTAGGACCGCGTCGAAAACCCCCGGGGGGATGTTCCTGACCCAGTAGCGTGCATCGGCAAAGGAGAGGTGCACGCGCCTGTCCCCCAGTGCGGCCTCGATCTCCGGAGAGAGATGAGGGCCCGTGATGTCGAAGACCGACGGGTCCAGATCCACAACGTGGACCTCCGCCACCGCATAGCTGAGCAAGAGGGGCAGGAGGCTCCCGGGCCCTCCACCTATCACCAACAACCTCTCGGGCTGGGCCGGTTGGTTCATGACTAGGTGGGCTGGAAAGGCCGCACCATAGGGATCCGGGAAGGTGGCGAGAAGATGTCCGTTGCCGAAGACGCTGAACTGTCCCTCGAGGTTCCCCAACTCCACGCTCTGGTAGAGGGACTCCTTGGTGGCAAGGCGCTGGAGCCCAGGGTGAAGGGCCTTCCAGCGGGCCTCCGTGGAGACCTCCTGCAGGCGCTCCACCCCGCCCGACACCCACGCCGCGGCAAGAGACAAGCTGAGCAGGCCCATGAGCATCCCCGCCTTTGCCCTGCGCTCGGCCTTAGCGGCAAGGGTGGAGGTCATCAGCGTGACCAACCCCAGCGCGGCCAAGATGGCCAAGTGGTCCATCCTGGGGAGGAGAAGAAAGGTCAGGGAGACCCCGCCAAGGAGCATCCCCAAGGCCTCCAGGACATAGACCTTGGCGATCGCCTGCGAGGTGCGCCCCGAGAGGGGATCCGTCATGGAGCAAGCGAGGGGGAAAAGGATGCCTACGGCCACGCTCAAAGGGGATACCAAACCAAGTGCCGAACCCACCGTGGCCGCCAAGGGCAAAGGGACCCCTGGCCCGGACGAGACGACGGCTCTCATGAGCCGCAGCCCCACAACGCACCCAGGGGCCAACAGGACGCAGGCCGACTGCCATGCCAAGAACCTCCCCACAGGCCATGTAGCGCTATCCCGGAGCCGACCGCCCAGGGTGTTGCCGGCCAAGATGCCCCCGAGCCAGGAGGCGAAGACAATCCCCAGACAGAGCTCGTGGCCGTAAGAGATGACCAAGAACTCTCGAATCAGGATGACCTGTCCCACGAGGGCGTGACAGCCCATCCATATGACCAAGAGCGCCTTCACTTTTTTCCGCCCGCCCCCGGACCTAACCAAGGATAACGGCCATCCCCCCCCGGACGCAACCCGGACCGTGTGGCCCCAGTGGGCGGGCCAGCCTTGGGCCCGAAGGTCAGGGCCCTCAGCCCTTTGTAGGGCCATCGCGAAGGTATGATGCGAAGTGAAGACGGGGCTTCCCTCCCCCGCGAGCGCCGGCCTGCATCGGGGCGATGGAAGGGATTGCCGGTTTGCGCTTTTCGTGGTAGGGAAAGGACATGGAGATTGCGCAGACCGGAGGGCTCATCTTGCACAAAGGAGAAGGGTGGCTTCAGATCCATGTGAGGGTGAAGCCGCGCTCCTCGTCGAACAGGGTGGCGGGAATAGTCCAAGGGGCCCTGAAGGTGCACCTCACTGCCCCCCCTGTGGAGGGTAAAGCCAACGAGGCCCTGAGGGGGTTCATGGCCGGCCTGTTGCACATCGCCAAGAAAGACGTGGAGATCGTCTCCGGGACCGCCTCCAGGGTCAAGGGGGTCCGGCTTCACGGGGTGGCGCCTGAGGAGCTCGAGAGGCTCCTGGGCGCCAAAACGGGCAAGGGGACCTCCGCATGACCGGCAAGCAAGCGGCAGGCGGCCCCCGCCTCTCGCACCAGGGTTGGTGCCTCCTCCTCTTCGCCGGCATCGGGCTTTGGAACCTGCCGACTCTCTGGTATCCGTTCGAACCTGCTCACGGTCTCGCCCAGGTGATCGCCAAGGTGATCCTGGAAGGAGGGGTTCCTTACAGGGATGCCCTGGATGTCAAGCCTCCAGCGGTCTTCTATCTCCAAGCGGCCCTCATAGCCATGGCAGGGGACAAGATGGCATGGCTCCGGGTGGCCGATCTGGTGTCCCTGTGGCTGACCATGGGCTCGATGGTCCATGTGGGTTCTCGGGTTCGATCCCGGGCTGCCGGGCTGTGGGGGGCCTTGCTCTTGGGGCTCTCCTACCCGCTGATGGGCTTCTGGAAGACCGCACAGGCGGAGAGTTTTCTCCTGCCGTGGCTCTGGTGGAGCCTGCTGTTGGCCATCAGGGGGGACCGAGACGGGAGCCGAGTCAAGTCTCTCTTGTGCGGGGCCTCCTTGGGGGTGGTCTTCTGGTTCAAGTACCCGTATGCGATCCCCTTGGTCCTGCTCGTGGTGGAGCGTGCGCTCCACTCGCTCAAGGGGAAAAGGGCAGACGAGGAATCCCTTTGGTCCGCTTTCCCCCTGGCCGGTGGCTTCCTGGCCGTGGTCGGCGGCGGGGCCCTGCATCTCTGGGGTATCGGGGCCCTGGAGGAGCTGTGGAGGGTCACGGTGGCCCAGAACGTGGGCGAACGGCTGGACCTGGTGGCGGCCGGGGGCACCTTCTTGAGGCGATCCGCCGTCTACTGGGCTTCTTTGGCAGAATTCCGGCTCTTCGTCCTGGTCCTGGCCTTGGCCTTGGTCGGATCCTCCATCCTGATCAGAGAGGGCTCCAGGGTCTCGCGGGTCGTACTGGGTTATTTTTTTTGCATGTTCGCGGCCGTGGAGCTGCAGATGCGCCTTTACCATTACCACGTGGTCCCGCTCCTCTCCACAGCTTGCCTCTTGGCCGGAATTGGGCTCGATGGGCTCATCCGGGCGTGCTTTGCCGTCCGTGTGCGGGCCGGGCGGGCAATGGCCGCCCTGTCCCTGCTCGTGCTGGTGGCGACGGCCCTCCTCAATCACCATGAGGCCTTCCGCAGGTGGTGGGCCTACGCGGTGAAGGGGCTCTCCTGGGAGGCCTATCTGGCCACCTTCCCGGACTTGAGCGGTCGATACAGGCCCTTCGTTTTGGAGGAGTGGCAGGTCGGCCAGACCTTGAGGGCCTTGCTCCCCCCCGGGGAGAGCCTCTTCGTCTGGGGGGGGTTCGTGCCCCTGCCCTACTACTTCTCGGGCCTCAGGCCCTCCACGCCCGTTCTCTACACGAACCTCTTGACCGTCCCCGGGCCCTGGGGGCGGGTCTGGATGGAAAAGGTAAAGAAAACTTTCTCGGCCACCCCTCCCGGGGCGGTGGTGGTCTTGACCTCGGGAGATTTGGCAGAGACCCTGCGCGAGCTCCAGCGCTCCGCCCCCTTCCTGCACGAGCTCTTGCATGCTCATTACTCCCTGGAAGCCAAGGTGGGGCCCTTTCTCATCTATAAGAGATTGGCCGAAAGGCAGGACCTGCGCAAGCCAGGAGGCCCCTGAGCTCAAGGCGGCTTCCGCAGAAGCCGTCCCCAAAGAGGCTTCGAGAAGAAAAGCGCTGTTCCCAGGACCGCCCCCAGCCCGCAGTAGAGGAAATAGAGCCATTCCATGGCCATTGCCTTGAGGGCGAAGGTCCACCCCTCGTGCCTGTAACAGAAGGCCCCCCAGCGCCAGTTGATCGCGGCGGTCCCCAAAAGACCCGCACAGAGGCCCAAAACACCCAGGGCAGGGGTCTTTGCGACAAGGGGCCACACGAGAGACAGGGCAACGATCAGTATGCTCACCCTATGGGAGTGGCGGGTATTGAGGTCGTCCAACAAGAGCCTGTGTTTCCACATGAGCACGGTCCACGGGATGGCCCTCTCGAAGATCTCCGAACGGAGCAGGGACCAAAGGTTGTAACGCTTGTGGTGCTTCACCTGGATCTGGGGCACGAGGGCGATCCTGAAGCCGGCGGCCGAGAGCCTGTAACCCAGGTCTATGTCGTAGACGGGCGAGTCTCCTTGGAAGCCGCCCGCGGCCCAAAAGACCTCTCTCCTCACCGCCCCGCAGCCGGTCCAGAACGTGGTGGCATCCCTCCGGGACGTCAGGTGGATGTAGTGGTGGTGGAGGTTCTTGTATCGGCTCAGGAAGCCTCGCTCAGGGCAGTGGGGGGTGTAGGCCCCGAAGAGGGCGCCGAGCTCCGGCCTCCTGTTGAGTTCCTCCAGAAGCATTTTCAAGGTGTCAGGGGCGATCTCCACGTCCGCATCGGTGAAGCCGAGGACCGGGGCGCTGGCCACAGCGGCCCCGCGATTGCGGGCCGCCCCTCCCCCCATCCGTCTCGCCAGGGCCAAGATGCGGACCGGGAACCTCGAGGCCACCTCGCGGGACCCGTCCGTGGAGCCGTCGTCCACCACTATGACCTCTGCCTGCATCCCCACGGACCCACAGACCGCCCGCAGGCAGGTGGGCAAGGTCGCCTCCCCGTTGAAGACAGGGATGATCACCGAGATCTCCGGGGCGTCCTTTTCCATCTGTCGATCACCCCCAGGCCGTGGGGCTCAGCCCTTGGCCCAGCCGCAGCCCGTCGGCCATGACCTGGTCCATGTCCTTGTACTGGAACGCCCCGGTCCTCCCCAGGAGGTGGAAGTTGACCATCTCGGCCCCGGCGAATCCCCGTACGACCTCCAGGTCCCGCTCGAATCCGTGGTAGAAGACGGGGTGGGTGAAGGGCACACGTACGACACAGGAGTCGAGGACCACGGATGACCCGAGGAGGCCAAGGCCATAGAGCTCCTCGACCGCCATCCTGACGATGGAGTGGTCCGTTTGGAGCCACAGACCCTCGCCTTTTTCCGAGAAGATCTCCGCGCAAAGCGATGTCTTTCCTTCCGGGACCAGATCCGGGCTCCAGTTCCTGGGTTCGTGGACCCGGCAGACCCGCAGCTCTGCATCGGGGAGGTAGATCCAGGTGTCCTGGGTCAGGCCCTTGCCCGACAAGAGGAGGTAGACGAAGATCATGTGTCTGTAGCGGAGTCGAGAGGCCGCTGCCTGGACCGGGGCGGGCGGGCCGGGCACCAACCGCTCGCACCAGGCGGCGACGGGGATGGTGGAGACTACATGGCCTGCTGTGAAAGAAATCCTCTCCCCGCGGCTGTCTTCCCCCCACACACGCACGACCCTTCTGCCATGGCGTTCCAGGGCCTTGACCTCAATCCCTTGGATGACCTTTCCACCTAGAGCCTCCACCTCCTGAGCGAGCCGCTCCGCGATCCTGCCGATCCCGCGTCTCGGGTAGAGAAAGGATGTCGCGTAGGTGCGCGGACCGGCCTTTCGGGAGGGAAACACGGCGCGAAGCAGGGCGTGAAAGAGGTCCATGAGGTCGATGCGCTCCCTGGCCCAGTCGGCCGAGAGGGCTCGAGCCTCGATACCCCAGACCTTCTCCGTGTAAGGCTTGAAGAAGGCTCGGTACAGGCTCTTTCCGAAGCGGTTCAGGGCCCACTCCTCGAAGGTCTCCTCCTTGCCCCGCCTCGCCAGTGAGCGCAGATGCCCCCACAGATAGTCCGCCCCTATCTTCAGTCCCGTCCTGGGCCCGAAGGCGCGGAAGGCTTGAGCCGGTTTCAAGGGATAATGAAAGAAACGCCCCTTGAGGTAGATGCGGCTTTTCCTCGGGACATCGATCAATTCGCCGTCCAGGAGGCCGCGGAGCTCCCGAAGCAGATCAGGATCCCGGCTCAGCAACCTGTGTCCGCCAAGGTCGAAGGCTCGGTCGGGGGCCAAGCGGACGGTCCTGGCAAGCCCCCCTACCTCCCCTTCCCTCTCCAGCACGGTGATGGACCAGCCTCGGCGGGCCAAGGAGAGGGCCGCGCTCAGGCCTGCCAGGCCGGCCCCGAGGACCAAGGCCGACGGCTCGGCCGCAGTAGCTGACTTGCTCGGAGGTTCCATGTCGCCTTACACCGTTCGCGCGGAATCGAGGCCGTCTCTTCATCCGAAAAAAAGAGGGGTCCCAGGGACCCCTCGCATCGGTCTCTGCAACCTCATTTCAGCCCTAGTGATGGTGACCATAATGATGCTGTTGCGGCGGCTCGGGAGGCTTGATGAACTGGCCCGGGGCCCGGTCGGGTGTGGGCAAGATCACATCCAAGCCCTGCTGTCTCAGCTCCTTTTCCAGATCATCCTTGTAACGCCTCTGTTCCGCGGGGGTGAGCTTGGCGAAGAAGTTCAGGATCTGTTGCAGCTGATCGGCGGTTATGGCGCCGCGCTCCATGCTCCCGTCCGGGTGCACGATGCACCACTGCCCGGAGGTGATGGTGAGTTTCTCCCCCGTCTTGGAGCTGGTGATCTCCAGATCCCCGAACAGGTGGTAGGCCGTGCTGGTGTCCCCCTCGAACACCGCCACACTGTCGCTCCCCCTGACGCCCATCACCGCGGTCGGGGTCTGGACCACGAAATTGCTCTTGTCCTTGGCCAAGTACTTGGTGACGATGAAGCGCAGCTTCCCTTGCAGGAGCCCGATCACGGACTGGGTCCTCTTTCTGTCGGTGGAGAGCTGATACTCCCGAATCTCGATGGAGGTGTTCTCCGCCAAGACGGTCATGCTGTCGTCGTCATAGAGGACCTTGGCCCGTGCCCCCGGGCCGGTCCTGATCTTGTCCTTCTCCAAGATCTCCTCGTAGAGCCTGGCGGCCCGGAACTCCTTGTCATCTAAGTGGAGTATCTCGACACTGCCGACTATCTCGGCCAGCGTGCCCACCTTCTTGGCAGCGGCGCACCACGCGGTCGTCCAGGCTGCGGCTATCAGGCCCACAACGGCCAATCCTGTCAACCAACTCTTGCACCAGCGTCCCATCTCGGTCCTCCTCGCGAGGGGTGCATCCAGGGTCAATAACTCCAAGAAAGCAACAAAGAGTAGATCTGGCGATCGTAATCGTAATCCCCGATATTCGAATCGTTGCGGATGTGCGCTACGCGCCCTCTCAGATCAAAGCCGTTGCCCAGCGGTTTGGTCAGTTGCCATGCGAGGGAATAACGCAGGTCGTCCCTCTCCATGCCGAAGATCGTGTTGGGGTGCATGTAGGACCTGTTCTGGTACTCGAAGTCGAAATTGAACGTCAGTTCCCACGGGAGCTGGTACTGCAGACCGGCCAGGACGAGGAAGGCGGTATAGTCCATGTTCTCCCCATGGGTGCGTTCGCCCTCCCAACCGATGCCGGCCCTCAAGTATCCCCTCCCACCCTGGAGGAGGTAATACTGATTGTACTCGCCCCGGAGGTTCATCCCGTCGGGGTCGTTGGTGTCGATGGTGGGGGAGTGATACTCCTTGTGCTGCCACCGGAAGTAGACCTCCGGCGCCAGGTTGTAAGGGGCAAGGTACATGATGTTTCCGCCCAGAGAATGGGTGTCGGAGAGGTGGTCGGCATCCAGGAACACGCTCTGGAAGTAATAGAACGGCCTCGCGTACCAGTTGGGTCTCCTCCAGACACCGTAGAGCTCTGCCAGGTTGCTGATCACGTTCATGTCATTGCTTCTGTCGTGAAAGCTCGCGTAAAAACCGTGACGCCCCCCGAAAGACCACTCCCCCACGTCCAAGAAGCGATAGTCCAAGAGCGTGGAGAGAGGGAAGCGGAACTGACCCTTGTCAGGGAGATCCAAAGGGACGCCGAGGGTGTTCTTGTTTCCCTCCAGGGTGACATTGGTGTCGTATTCCACTCCGGTGGTGAGTCTCAAGGAGAACCTCCTCACCTCCGCGGCCCGGCTGATCTCCGTGGCCTGGGTGGCATAGTCCGTCATCGGGTTGGCCTCCACCACCCTCCTGAACAGGGCCCCTGCGGCCTGTGACTCTCCCAATTTGGCAAGGGCGGTGGCCTCGTAGAACATGGTCCCCTGGGCCAGCCTGGCGTCGAGGCCCCTGGCCTGTTGGAAGTCCGCGATGGCCTCCCGCAACGCCCGTTTCTTGAGCCGGATGAGGCCCCTGTAGAACAAGATCTCGGCGTTTCCAGGGGAAAGGCGGTTGGCCTCCTCCACGGCTGCCAACGCCCGGTCCTCCTGCCCCTCCAGGGACAAGGCCACTGCCAGGTTCAAGTGGTTCCCGGCCGATCTCGGCTCCTTCTTGACCGCCTCTTCGTAGACGGCGCTGCCCGAGGGCTTCCCTGCGGCCTTCGCTTCTGCCTGGTACAGGTATCTCCGGATCTCCAAATTGGCCGGGTCCTCTCGGGCGGCCTCGCGCAGGTTCCGCGCTGCCTCCTCGTACCTGCCCTGATCGTAGTAAATCATGCCCTTGGTAAAGAGCACCTCAGAAAGGTCCGAGGCTAGGCAGGGCTGTCCCGCCCAGATCAAGATGAACGCACCGAAGGCCCCCGAGAGGAAAGCGAATCGTCTCATGGTTTGCCCCGTTCTCCCTCTAGTTTCGGTCCATTTCCCTTGCCATTAGGGTGGAGGATATTAGCAAAGGCCTAGGATGTCAAGTCGTTTCGGCAAAGGCGTGGCCCATCTGCACTTGACATTTTGCGGTGGATTTGATACCTGCCTTGAACGAAAAAATTCGGTGATTTGTCAGCGATAGCTTTCGGACGGGCGGTTCGGAGGTGACACCCCTAAAGAAGGCCAGTGGAGTCTCCATGCGTCCACATCTTCACGATCCACTCCTGGAAGGGAAATTGCCCCAGGGTACGAATCCCGGCACGGTTCCCCTGCCGGCCATACCGTGCCAGGTTCCCGTTCTGCCGTCGAAGCCTGCCTTTTCGATCCAATTGGTGTCACGCCCTTCTCCGGTCGACCCCTTGGGGCGGGCTGCGCCGGGAAAAACTCGGGCTTCTTGCTGCGAGTCGCGGATCCCGATGGCGCGGGCCTTTTCGGAGAGGGAAACAACGGAACACGACAGGGAAAGGCTCTCAATCCATCTCTTCCTGTTCTTGCGGCCGGGGGAGGTCCACGAGG
>Ga0068707_1001430_pt1 | contig 16625 bp, 17 predicted proteins | sample YNPNPMetaG_FD_66600 | JGI IMG/M metagenome (GOLD analysis project Ga0068707, IMG submission 66600) | Anoxygenic and chlorotrophic microbial mat microbial communities from Yellowstone National Park, USA - YNP NP MetaG | ecosystem: Environmental > Aquatic > Thermal springs > Hot (42-90C) >...
TTCATCTTCCCGTCCGTTGATCCGCTCCTCTGTTTCGTTGTTTCATTCCGCCCGGCTGGAATGGCATGAATCCGGACGATCCTACCATCATCGACGAGGGCGGCGGTGCAACTCCCGCCATTCGCAAAGGCAAGTACCGGATCGCCGGGCGCCTCGGCGAGGGCGGCATGGGCGTGGTGTACAAGGCCCTCGATGAAGAGCTGGGCCGGACAGTCGCCCTGAAATTCCTGCCGCCGCACATCGGCCGGGACGCGGGCGCCGGGCAGCGCTTCCTGCGCGAGGCGCGCGCAGCCAGCGCGCTTGACCACGTCCACATCGGCGCCATTTACGGCATCGAGCAGGACGCCGGCGGGCGGCAGTTTCTCGTCATGGCGTATTACGACGGCGAAAATCTGGCCTCGCTGCTGGACAGACACGACGGCCCGCTCGAGGCCGCGCACGCGCTCCGCATCGCCGCGCAGATCGCCCTCGGACTGAAAGAGGCGCACGCCTGCGGGGTGATTCACCGGGATATCAAGCCATCGAACATCCTCATCACGCGCCAGGGCGTGGTGAAGATCGTGGACTTCGGCCTGGCCTGGATGTCCGGCGCCGAGCAGCTGACCCAGGACGGCGCGCGGATGGGCACGCCATCCTACATGTCGCCGGAACAGGCCATGGGGCAGCCTGCGGATCACCGCAGCGACCTGTGGTCGCTGGGCGCGGTGCTGTACGAGATGCTGACGGGCGAGCGGCCGTTCGATGGCGGTTCGGTGCCGGCGACCTTGTACCGCGTCGTGCATGAGCAGCCGCGGGCGCTCGACGGGGTGGCGCGGCATTTGCGTCCGCTCGTCGACAAGGCGCTCCGGAAATCCCCGGAGGAACGGTTCGCGTCCGCCGGGGAATTTCTTGAGGCTCTCAATGGAATCGGGGCGAATGGTGAACCGGCCGCGCCGGCGGCGCGTCCCCGCGCGACGCTTTACAGAGGCGCACGCCTCCCCGGCCGCCGGGCCCTTCTGGTGGCGGGTGCGTTGCTGGCGCTTGCCGGGGGGCCGGCATGGGTCTGGCACAAGGCCCGTTCCGCGGCACGCACGCGGCAGGCCGGATTGCCGTCGGGGACGGCCTCCGCACGGTATCTGGAGTCGCTGCCGCTGATGAGGCGATGGGACAAGGAAGGGAACCTGGACCGCGCCATTCTTCTGCTTGAGGAAAGCCTCCGGCTTGAGCCGGGTTTCGCCCTGGGGCACGCCCGTCTGGCGGAGGCGAACCGCATCCGCTACGCTCTCACCCGCGACCGCAAGGCGCTCGACACGGCCGCGTTCCACGCGGGCGAGGCCTTGCGGCTCGGCCCCGGGCTGGCCCCCGTGCAGGTGGCGATGGGGCGGATTCATGCCGCTCTCGGCCATCAGGACCTGGCGATGGCATCGCTTGAGCAAGCCCTCCGTCTGGATGCCAACGACCCCGAGGCGCACCAGGCGGTGGCGCGGCAGTACGAAAGGCTGGGACGCCTGACGGAGGCCGAGCGTTCTTTCCGCCGCGCGCTGGAACTCGACCCGGACGACATTTCGGCTCACGATGCATACGGCAATTTCCTGTTCCGGCAAAGCCGGTTCGCCGAGGCTGTTCGCGAGTGGCAATCGGTGATCCGCGCCGCGCCGGACCATTCGGCGGCGCTCGTCAACCTGAGCAGCGCGTTGTGCGAGACGGGGCGCGTGTCGGAGGCTATTGCCATCTCGCGGCAGCTCGTCGAAGCGAAGCCCGGCGCGATGGCGTGGACGAACCTCGGCACTGCGTATTCGCGCGCCCGGCGGTACAGCGAGGCGGTCGCCGCTTACAGAAAAGCTGTCGCCATCGACGCCGGCGACCCGATGGCATGGGGCAACCTCGGGTATGTGTACTCCTGGATGTCCGGCCAGGAAGGGCCCGCCCGCCAGGCGTTCAACAAGGCCATCGAACTGGGCGAGGCGCGGCGCAAAAGCAGTCCGCGGGACGCGTTTCTCCACAGCGACCTGGCGTTGTATTACGCCAAAACCGGCCGCGCCGCGCTGGCGCGCGAGCGCCTGGCGACCGCGCTCAGCCTCGCGCCCAAAGGGCCGGAAATCCGTGCCGCAGCGGCCGAGGTACACGAGTTGCTGGGAGAACGCAAGAAGGCCCTCGATTCGGTTGGGGAAGCTCTCGCGCTCGGCTATCCGCGGCCGCGGCTGGAACGGAACCCGGAGCTGGCCGGCGCGTTGACAGAGGCTCGCCAACGCAGTCTGTTCTGAAATTCCGGCCGCCTGCGGCCCAAAAGAGCTGAAAATTCGTGCTGCTATTTTCACCTGCGCGCGCCTTTTTATGACGGGTTCCGCAAGAAACCCGCTATACTGGGGCGAACGAGGGGCGCCGCGGAACCTGTTGCAGACCACTGCCACCGGGCGCAGACCGATCCGGAAAGCCAAGGAGGCCGTTATGGCCAGTCACAAGATCTTGATCAACAGCTCGGGCGACGCCCAGCCGTCCACTCTGCAATGCCGCGCCGGTGACAAGATCACCTGGGAGAACAACTACACGGTGGCGTTGAACGCCTTCTCCCTGCCGTCCTGCGTGGCGCCGCAGACGACTCCGGCCCCGCTGGCCGTGGGCGCCACCACGCGCAGTTTTACGGTGAACAGCGACGCCCGCGGCTCCTACGGCTACAGCTTCGGCTGGCCGTCGCTCACCGGCGACACGCGCGGCGGCACGATCGACGTGAGCTGAAAACGTCGGGCAGGCCCGGGCGGGAAATCGAACGCCAGCCGGCCTGCCCGTCGGCGTTGCGGGTTTCTCCGCCGGCACGCAGGCGCATCGAGGGGATGCGCCCGGCGGAAACATTTCTTTCGGAAATGTTCTGCTCGACCCATGCCTCTGCCTCGCCTGCCGGCTCGCGCCCGCCTGCCTTGCGCCGGCCACCGGATCAGTTGCCGAGAATCTGCCCGTAGGGGCGCAGAGAGGGAATGCTGTCGAAGGCGGCCTTCAGACCCGCGGTGATGGGAATGGCGAGAAACAGCCCGGCCGCGCCCCACAGCAGGTACCAGATCATCAGCGCGATGGTCACCACCAGCGGGTTCAGATGGACCCGCGCGCCCACCAGCTTCGGGTAGAGCAGGTTCAGGGCGATCAGGTGAAACACGGCCGTCGTGGCGCCGATGATCAGGTAGGCGGGAAGGGCGTTGTAGATGGGCAGCGCGGCCACCAGCGGAGGAATCAGCGCCAGGGGCAGCCCCAGATAGGGCACGAGGCTCAGGAACCCGCTCAAAGGCCCCACCACCTGCCAGTACGGAAGCTTGACGAACCAGAAGAAACTCGCGCTGGCCACCGAAAGCACGACGCCAAGAATGAAATTTCCGACGAGGTAGGCGCGGGCCACCGAGGCGATGCCGTTCCAGGCCTGCAACATGCTTTCGCGCTCCCGTTCGCCGGGCAGCGCCGCCAGGATGGCGCGCAGGATATGGTCGCGCCAGCTGAGCATGAAGTAAACCAGGAAGGGCACGAAAGAGGCCATCAGCGCGGCGTCGGTGTAAGCGGCCAGGCGCTGGTATATGGCGTTGACCAGCTGGCCCTCCTCGCGCTGGATGCGCACCTCCTGCACCGCGGGCGGAACAGGGACGGCAGGCTGGGCGGTCTTCCTTCTCGGTCTCTGGGCCGCAGGCGGCTCCGGTTGCGGCGGGGCTTCCCGCAGGCGTTTCGGGACGATGATTTCGCGGGCCGTCTTTTCGATGTCCTCGATCTGCTGCACGGCGGCGTCGACGAGTTCGGAAATCCGCCGGCTGTAATTGGGCAGGTCTTCCCACAGCCCCTGCACCTGGAGCCACAGCCCGAGTCCCATGAGATACACGACGGCGAGCATCAGCGAGCAGGCCAGAAAGCTCGCCAGGCCGCGCGGCGCGCGGAGCCGCATCAGCCCGCTCACCAAAGGCTCGAGCAGAAACGCGAGCAACACAGCGCTGATGAAAGTAATGAAGAACACGCGGCCGAAATAGAGAATGGCCGTGATCAGCAGCAATGAGGCCAGCACGTTGGCGATCCGCGCGGGCCGGTCTGTGGCAGCCGTGCCTTCCATTCAGCGCCGCACAATCACTTCCTGCAAGTTCTCCCGGGTGAGGTAGAACTTGAGGGACTCGAATTTGTGGAAGAAACGCTCGATGGAGCGCGTGTTGAAGGGCCGCAAGGGCCGCGCGGCCCCGGCGGTGCCGATTTGCAGGTGGCGCGCGTCCGCCACGCGGCAGCACAGCGGCGCCGCGGCCGAGGCCTGCTCCGGGTGAAACATGGCCAGCAGGAGTCCGCCTGGCGCCATGATCCGGTGAATGCGATCCACAACGGTCGACGCCAGCTTCTCGGGCAGAAACTGGAGGCGGTCCCAGCAGAGCATGGCATCGACAGAGGAAGGCGGGAACGCCAGGCAGTCCGCCGGGAGCGCAGCGGGCGATTCGTCATCGGTGCGGTTCCCCGGAAGGCCGCCAAGGACGGAGTTGTCGATCAACGAACCCAGAGTGAGCAGCAGGTTTTCCGCATACAGGCGGTGGCCGCATCCGGTGACAAAGTCGATGGTGCTCTGGTGAGCGCCACCGAGATCGACCACCTGGCCGCCGCTGAAGCCGCCCAGATATTCGCTCATTTGTTCGAAGGCGTGGGATCTCCTGGTCGGCGAGGGGCCGCCGCCCGCCGGACTGCCAGCGGATCTGGGCAGCGGCGGGAAGCTCATCCCTTCCGGTTCTCCTGGCGCGGCGCGGCTGCGCCGGAAGACTGGCCAGAGGCGGAGGTCCCGCCGGCGGCAGCTGCCGCCACGGACGGCTGCGCCCCGGGTGCGGCCTGCGCGGGCGCGGGGGCCGGCTGTTTGGGTGCTTCCGCCCGAATCGTCTCCACGTTGCCCTTGAAATAGGCCTCGTCTTCGATCACGGGGCGCTGGGCCCTGAGGTCGCCGACCACCTTGGCGTGCTTTTTGATTTCCACCCGCTCGCTGGCTTCCAGATTGCCCTGCACAGTTCCGTACACCACGATCTCGCGGGCCCGGACCTTGCCGTGCAACACGCCTGATGGACCGATGGTGAGGCGGTGTTCAGGCAGTTCGACGTCGCCTTTGAGCTTGCCGTCGATCACCAGGTCTTCGGCGCCGCGAATTTCGCCCGTGATCTCCAGGCTTTTGCCGATCAGCGCGCCGGCGCGCACGCTGCCAAGGTCGCCCGTGCGGGTTGGGTAAGTGGACATGGGAATGGCCTCTTTCTGTTCCGGTTGTGGAGGGGAGCCGGCGGGCTTGGCCGGCGGTTCTTCATCGCGCTTGCTTCTGTACCACATGCTTCCGTTGTCTCCTGTCCTCCGGATGCGGTCCTTGACCGCCCAGGGCGCAGCCGGTTTGCTCTCTATGGTAGTGGCCGGAGAAGCCCGAACGCAATTGCGTGCGCCGGCCGCTCCCTCTCGCGCGGCCCTGAGGCCCCGGGATGGGATAATGACAGTGTGACGCGACTCCGGGACCTGGAAGAGAAACTCCAGCGGCTCGAACACCAGCTGGCGGTGTATCAGCGCATCAGCCGCCTGATGGTGCGGGAACTCAGCCTGGCCGAGACCCTGCACGCCATTGTCAAGCTCGTGCAGGAGTTCACCGCTTGCGACGCCTGCTTCATTTACCTGATCGACGGCGAGGACCTGGTGCTGTGCGCCAGTTCACGGCCGCATCCGGCGCAGATCGGCCGGCTGCGGATGCACATCGGCGAAGGGCTCACCGGCTGGGTGGCGCGCGAAAGAAAGCTGCTGGCCATCAGCTCGGAGGCCTACAAGGACCCGCGGTTCAAGGGCTTCAGCGAGCTGCCCGAGGATTCCTACGAGGCGTTCCTCTCCGCGCCCGTCATCGCCCGCAACCGCGTCGTCGGCGTGATCAACGTCCAGCACCGCGCGCCCCATCGCCACTCGGGCGCCGAGATGGAACTGCTGACGACGGTCGGCGAGCAGGTGGGCTGCCTGCTGGTGGTGGCGCGCATGCCGCCGCAGCTGGTCGAGCAGGTCAATCACGTGGAGCTGGTGCGCACCCACGGCCACATCGCGCGCGCCGACGAAGCGGTCCCGGACCGCAAGGGCGCATGAACGGCCATGCTGCGGCGCGAATTCCTCGCCGCCCTGGCGGCCGCGCCCGGGGCGGCCCAGACCGGGCCGTTCCGCAGGCTGGAAGAAGTCCCCGCCGCGGCGCCGCTCCGCCCGGACCTCGATCGCGGCGTCTGGGCAGGCAAGCGCTGGCGGCTGCGATGGATGTTCGACGAGGAGAAGCGGGCGGCCTCGATCGCCGACTTCTGCTGCCCGTCATCCGGTCAAGCCGTGGCCGCCCTGCAAATCGAGGGCGACTATCGCAGCCAGTCGGCCCTGGTGGTTACCCGCGACGGCGGGGAGAACTGGCGGCAGGTCGAGATCAGGGACAACCCCGTTTCCCTGTACGCATTGAACGGCTCCCATTTGTGGCTGGTCGGCGCGAAATCGCTCTGGTATTCCGCTGAAAACGGCCTGGAATGGACAAAGCGAAACCGGCCGAAATCCCGCAGGCGGCCCGTATACAGGGTGTTTTTCCTGGATGAAAACCGCGGCTGGGCCTTTGGCGCGGGGAGAGTGTTTCATCAGACCCGGGACGGGGGCGCCACCTGGAGCCCGGTTCCCGAATCGGCCGAAATCCGGCTGAAGGACGAAAATACCGCCTGGACTTCGATGGCGTTCCTCGACCGCAAGCGCGGTCTCATCGCCGGCTTCTCCGGGCCGCAGGGCGACGATATGCGCCTCCCCGGATGGATGGCGCCGGAGCGCGCCGTGCGGCGCCGCCTCGTGCCTTCGACCACGATCGTCGGGGAGACACATGACGGAGGCGCCAGCTGGAAATTCAGCCTGACCTCCGCTTTCGGCCGTGTGGTGCGCCTCCGGGCGGCAGGGAATACCGGCTTGGCGATTTCCCGCTACGGCGAGAATTTCGAATTCCCGGGCGAGGTCTACGCGCTGGATTTCCGCACCGGCGGCAGCCGGCCGGTGTTCCGGCGCCGGGATCTCCGCGTCGACGACGCGGTGCTGCTCGAAGACGGTACCGCGGTTCTCGCGGCGATTCAGCCTTCCGGCCGCCTCTTCGACAGCCCCGTGCCGGGCAGGTTGCGGATTTTCTACTCCACGAACATGAGCGAATGGGCCGAAATGAAGGTGGACTACAGAGCGGAAGGCCACGCCGCCTTCCTGTCCGCGCCGGCCCCCGGCGAACTCTGGGCGGCCACGGATTCGGCCTGCATCCTCCGGCTGGTCTGAAGCGGCATATGATGGGAGAGCCATGACGATCTCCCGCCGCAACTGGTTGCGTTCCGCGCCTCTGATAGCCGCTTCGGCGCCCGCTGCCGCATCGCAACAGAAGCCGGCCGCACGGGTCCGGCTCGCGGTTTCGACATACTCCTATTGGCATTTCCGGGGCCAGCGTTTTCCCATCGAGGATGTCATCGACCACGCCGCCGCCGTCGGCTTTGAAGGGGTCGAGATCCTTCACCGGCAGATGCGGGACGAATCCCCGTCGTATGTGAACTCGCTGAAGCGGCGCGCCTTCGAACGCGGGCTCAGCTTTCCCATGCTGTCCATCCATCAGGACTTCGTCTTCCCCGCCGCCGACGAGCGCCGCCGCCACGTCGAGCACACGCGGCGATGCCTCGAGCTGGCCGCGCGCCTCGGCATTCCCTGCGTGCGCCTGAATTCGGGCCGCTGGAAGACGATCCCCTCCTTCGACGAGCTGATGAAGGTGAAGGGACAGGAGCCGCCGCTGCCCGGCTTCACCGATGAGGACGCCATCGGCTGGTGCGTCGGCGCCATCGAGCAGCTGATTCCCGTCTGCGAGCGGCTCGGCGTCATGCTGGCCCTCGAAAACCACTGGGGACTCACCACCGACGTCGACACCCTGCTGCGGATTCACCGCATGGTGAACTCCCCCTGGCTGGGCGTGAATCTCGACACGGGCAACTACCCCGGCGACCCTTACGAAGGCATCCGCAAGCTCGCCCCCCACGCCACCATCGTGCAGGCGAAAACTTATTACGGCGGAGGCGAGTGGTACACGCTCGATCTCGACTACCGCCGCATCGCCGCCATTCTGCGCGAGGCCGGCTTCCGCGGGTGGGTGAGCCTCGAGATGGAGGGCAGGGAAGAGCCGCGCGCCGCGGTGGAAAAGTCCTACCGCGTGCTGCGCGAAGCCTTCGGCTGAGCCTGCGGCAGCTTTCGGCGGCTGCGGGCGTTTGATAGGATCGGCTCGCCATGCCCGAAATCGGCTTCCACACCGACGCCTTCAATTCGAGCTGCTGGAGCTTCGAAGATTGTCTCCGGTGGGCGCAGCGCAACGGCGTAGCCCGCATCGAGTGCGGCGCCATCGACGGCGTGAGCTGGATTCATGGCCTCGGCTACCAGCCGCACGTGGCCCTCTGGGAGGACCCGCTGCTCCTCCGGCGCAAAATGGAAAAATACGGCGTGCAATTTTCCCAGATTGACGCCGCATTTCCGCTCTCAAAACCGGAAGGCGCCACCCTAGGCGTCGAATATATCCTGCACACCGTGAGGTGGGCGAAGCTGGCAGGCTGTCCCTGCGTCGACACAACCGACGACCGTTGCGCGCCCGCCGGGATGACGGAGCGCGAGGCGCTGGAGCATATGCGGCGAATCTACCGGCAAGTCGTCCCCGTGGCCGAGGCCTACGGCATCGTCATCCACATCGAGCCGCACGGATGGTTCACGACGAAGCCCGAATTCATGGCCGAAATGCTCGCATTCTGCGACTCGCCATTCCTGAAGATGAACATGGACACGGGCAACACCTACATCGCGGGGCAGGACCCGGTCGCCTTTCTCAGGCAGTTCCTCGACCGCGTCGGCCACGTCCATATCAAGGACGTGAGCCCCTCGCTGGCGGCTTCCGCCCGCGGCGAACTCACCGGCATTGCCGTCAGCCACTGCGCCATCGGCGACGGCGTCAATGCCGACAACATCCGCCGGTGCGTCGCCATGCTGCTGGAAAACGGCTACGACGGAGTGCTGAGCCTCGAATGCGAAGGCGCCGGCGGGCCGATGATCGAAAAGAGTCTTGCGTGGGTGAGGAATCTCTTATGCTCGTTGCAACCGTCCTGATCCGGGTTTTGCTCGTCACCGGGCAAACCGACCTGCCTTATCACGACTGGCGCGAGTCAGCGCCGTTCTTGCGCGCGGAGCTGGAAAAGACGGGGCGTTTCGACGTCCGCGTCCTCGAAGAGCCTCGCGCTCTGAACCGGGCCGCTCTCGCCGGCTACGACGCCATCCTCTGGCATTACAACGGGCCTCGCCTGCCGAAGGAGGCGGAACAGGCGATGGAGGAGTTTGTGGCTTCCGGCAAGGGCTTCGTCTCTTTCCACGGCGTCACTTATGGCGCCGCTCACGGCCAGACGCGCCGCCCCGACATGAGGTGGGAGCAGAACGCCGAGCCCTGGCCCGCCTTCCGCAAGCTGGTTGGCGCGGCGTGGAAAGTGGAAAATATCGGCCACTCCCTGCGTCATGCGTTTCCTGTGAAGTACGTGGAGCGCAGCCACCCGGTTGCACGCGGCCTGGCCGAAACATTTCTCGCCAACGATGAGCTCTACCACAAGCTGGATCTCGAGCCCGGCGTTGCCGTGATCGCCAGGGCCTGGAGCGACCCGTCCTTGCAGGGAACCGGCAAGGAAGAACCCATGGCGTGGGTGGGCGCGTTCGGCAAGGGCCGCATCGCCCACACCCCTCTGGGGCACGACCTTTCCGCGATGGCGCAGCCGGGCTTCCTGGTCCTGCTGGGGCGCATGCTCGAATGGGCGGCAACGGGTGACACGGCGGGGGCGGCCGCGGCGAAACCTGCCGCGGCCCGGGTGCTGGTGGTCACCGGCGGACATTCGTACCCGTCCGCCTTTTTCTCCCTCTTCGACGATTCCCGCATCGCCTGGGACCATGCCGGTTCGCGCGGCGAGGCCTTCGGCCGCAAGCTCGCCGGCCGGTACGACACGATCGTGTTTCATGATATGTGGGAGGAAATCGGCGAAACGGAGAAGAAAAATCTCCAGGAATTCGTTGAAAATGGAGGCGGAATTGTTTCCATTCACCACGCGATTGTCAATTACACTTCCTGGCCCTGGTGGTATGAGGAGGTGATCGGGGGAAAATACTTCACCCGGGAGGCGCCCGGCAGGCCGAAGTCGGTTTACAGGGATGACGTGGAGATGGTGGCCGCCGCCGCAAAAGGCGCGGAACGCCATCCCGTGTTGCGCGGCGTGCCGCCCCTGCCTGTGCGCGACGAGGCCTACCGCAATATGTGGCATTCGCCCCGCATCCGGGTGCTGATGGAGGTCAGCCACCCGGACAATGACCGCCCCGTGGTCTACATCGGCCCGCACCCGAAGGCCCGCAGCGTTTACATCCAGTTCGGCCACAACGCATCCACGCTGCTGTATCCCGGCTTCCGGACGCTGGTGCGAAACGCTATCCTGTGGACAGCCCGCCGCATGCCGGAATAGGGAGGAGATGCCGAATGTCGAAGATCATCCGCTACGAGTTCATGGGAAGCTGGTTCCGCTTCTGGCTGATGTGCCTCACCATCATCGGCATTCCGTTTGCCGTGCTCTATCTGATCGACGGCACGCTGCGGATCGAGCACGACATCGACGACCCGGAACGCTTCGTCGAGGAGTTCCGGTCAGGCAAGCTCACGAAGAAACGCTGAAAGGCCGCTCAGGCGAGGCGCTTTGCCAGCAGCTGCCGCATGCGCCGGATATACTCCGACCGCGCTCTCTGGGGCGCCTTCGGGTCCTCGTCGGGCAGCGCCAGAATCTGCTTTAGCCACGGCCGGGCCTTCGCGCCGATCGCATCCACCGCATTCAGGGCTTCCACGGCCGCGTAGGCGCCGGCACGGACAGGGTCGCACAGGGAAACCAGGGTATCCATCGCCCGGCTGAGATCCCTCTCGTCGCCGAACCTGCCCAGCGCCTCTGCTGCGGCGATCCGCACGGCCGCCGATCCGTCCGCCAGCCGGCTGGCAAGCGCCTGCCGGTAAGCGCCGGCCGCCTTCTCCCCGCGCATCAGCAGGCCCATCGCTGCCCAGTAGCGCACGCCGCTGTCGGCGTCCTCGAGCATTTTGGCCAGCCTGTCCGCGGCGCGCGGCTCGAGGCCGGAGGCGAGCCAGGCGGCGTCGAGGATTCTTTCGGCATCGAACCGCCGCCTGTCCTTGCCCATGTCATAAGGCGAGCCGCCGCCGGCGCGGGCGTGCATTTCGCTCTCCGCCAGCAGGCCGACATCGCGAATGGAAAGCTCGTAGCGGCGGTGTTCGGCGCGCAGGCGCGAAAGAATCTCCTCGTGCGCCGGCGAGCCGGCGAGGTTGTTGACCTCGTCGGGGTCGCTGCGCAGGTCATAGAGCTCCTCCGGCGGCTTCGGCTCCCAGAACTTGCGCTGCGCCGCATTGAGTTTGCCTTCCTTGTAGAGCCGCTCCCAGACCTGCGTCGTCGGCGTTTCCCACATATAGGCGAGGTACTGCCCGTAGATCTTGTGCGGCATGTAGTTGCGCACGTAGACATAGCGGTCGTCGCGCACGGAGCGCACGCAGTCCAGCCGCTCGTCCATGCGTCCGCGGAACCCGTGGAGCAGCCTGTGCGGCGGAGCGGCATACGGGCCAAGAAACGCTTTGCCGTGGAAATGTTCCAGCGGGCGGATGCCCGCCAGGCTGAGCATCGTCGGCGCCAGATCGACGAACGAAATCAGCCTGCCGCTCTTTTCGCCCTGCCGGTAACCAGGCGCGGCCAGGTGGCGGAATTTCGGCGGAATGGAGGCGACCACGCAAACGTTCAGCCCGGAATTATAAGGCCAGCGCTTGCTGCGCGGCATACCGGAGCCGTGGTCGCCGAAAAAGAAAATGATCGTGTCGTCGAGCAGGCCGTCCTTTTCGATCTCCGCCAGCAGCCGTCCGGCCTGCTCGTCCATGGCGGTGATGTTGTCGTAGTATTGGGCCCAGTCGTGGCGCACCTCCGGCGTGTCGGGATGGTAGGCGGGAATGCGCGCTTTGGCGGGATCGTGCACCAGCGTGTGCGGGCGGCGCCGGATCTGGCTTTCGTGCGTGATGGTGAAATTGAAGACGGAGAAAAACGGCTGGTTCCTGCCGCGGTTGCGGTAGTGGGCTTTGTTGGACGACTCGTCCCAGGTGCCTTCCGGCTTGACGAGATTGTAGTCCTCTTTCACGTTGTTCGTGCAATAATAACCGGCTTCGCGCAGATAGGAGGGAAACATGCGGATGCCCTCCGGCATCGGCACGAGCGACCGCATGTGCTGGGCGCCCAGCGCGCACGGGTCCATGCCGCTGATGATGGCGGTTCGCGCCGGCGCGCACACGGGCGCGTTGGACCATGCGTTCATGTAAATGGTTCCCCGCGCGGCGAGCCGGTCGAGGTTCGGCGTTACCGAATACGGGTCGCCGCAGGCGCCGAGGTGCGGCCCCATGTCCTCGGCGGTGATCCAGAGTATGTTCGGCCTGGGCGGCTGCGATGCCCGCACGAACGGGAAGAAGGGAAGCGCCGCGAAGTTTCGGCGCGTGAGTTCGCTCTGCAAAGGTAGGTCCTCCATGCTGGCGGGGCAAGGACGCACGCCTCGCCCCGAACCGCCAACATATCAGAGTGACGGCCCGCGCGGAACCTCGGCGGGGTGGACCGCCGAAACCATCACGGCGGCCCGCAGACGGCTCGCCTCACGCGGCGGTGATGCCCGGAGGAGCGGGGAAGGGAAGTGCAGGAGTTCTCGGTGCGCCAGCACACTTTTCGGCGGTACGCGGTGGCTATCCCCAGGCATCACCAGCCGCCGCGACGCGCCAGAGTGTGAGTGCTCTGTTCGGTGGCAGGACCACCGATTCTCGCGGGCCATGTGGCGCGTCTGGTCCCGAACCGCCGGAAGATCCAACTGACGGCGAGGTCGGAACCTCAGCGGTGCGGCTCGCCAAAGCGCTGCTGGAAGAAACGCAACAGGCGATCCACCCACGCGGTGGGCAGGCATGCGATCAGCACCAGTGTGATGCCGACACCCATAATAGCCAACATCAACGGCCAAGGCAGAAGATCGTAGGTCTGGTTCAATGGACGGCCCCTCTTTTAGAGATGTCCCGCCTGGCGCGCAAGTGACAGGCATCTTCGTGCGGTTCTCGCCGGGCCTGAAGCGAGAAAGAGAGAAGATGCCTGCCGGCTTTGTTAATCTGTAGGGTGAAAGGGCCGGCGTAGCTCAGCTGGTAGAGCGCCTGACTTGTAATCAGGGGGTCGCAGGTTCGATTCCTGTCGCCGGCTCCAGACCCGCGCCAGCGGCCAGATCAGCGGCATCAGCGCCCCGCGAAAGCCGGACACGCTTCTGCTGATTGCCAAACGACACTCTCGGGCGCCCGGCGCCCGGCAGCCTGTTTCAAGGCAGCGGCGTGGCCCGCTGCAACAGGTGCAGGATATTGCCCTCGGGATCGGTGAAGAAGACGACCTTGTTGCCCTTGCTTTCGCTCGGCTCGCCGATGAAGTGCACGCCTTTGCGCTGAAGCATCGCGTACTGGGCCTCGAAATCGTCGACGATGAGGGCCAGATGCCGCAGCCCCGGCGATTTCAGCGTGTTCGGGCCGCGCTCGCCCTCCGCCGGGATGAACTCGATCATCGACCCGTTGGGCGCCTTGACGAAAACCGCGGTCGAGCCGCGGTAGTTGATGACGAACCCGAGAGTGTCCACATACCACTGCGCCAGCGCCGCCGGATCCGGCGTCGCGATGGCCGTGTGTTCGATGCCGTGAATCATGGCCGGCCTCCTCAGCTGACAATGTACGGCGGGCGGTAGTCGCGCGAAATGAGCTTGTTGGCTTCGGCGTCGGCGCCGAAGTTGCGCGCGCGGTCGTCCCAGTGCAGCACGCGGCCGACGCGATAGCTGATGTTGGCCATGTGGACCAGGATCACGCTCGTGGCCCCGATCTCGATGTCGGCGGTCAGGTCCTTGTGGTTCCGCGTGCGGCAGGCATGCAGGAAGTTCTCCATGTGCAGCACCGTCGTGCTCTTGCCCCGCTCGGCTTTCACGTCCGCCACCAGCTCGTTCTTTTCGCCCTTGTAGACCTGGTAGCCGCGCTCGTCGAGCCACATCCAGCCGTCGCTGCCGAAATACAGGTTCCCCACGGGGTAGGTGCCCACCGGCTGGCCGCCCTCGGGCCCGGTGAGCAGCCCGCGCACTTCGAACGTGATCTGCTTCGAGCCATAGGAAAAGCTGGCGTGCTGCGTGTTGGGCGTCTCCTGATCATCGTCATAGACGAACTTTCCGCCGGTGGAAACCGCGGTCTGCGGCAGGCCGATGTCGCCGAAAGCCCAGCGGCAGAGGTCCATCTCATGGATGCCCTGGTTGCCGATGTCGCCGTTGCCCGTGTCCCAGAACCAGTGCCAGTTGTAGGCGAAGCGGTTCTTCGTGTAGGGCCGCATCGGCGCCGGACCGAGGAACAGGTCCCAGTCGAGGCCGGGCGGCACCGGCTCGGGCGGGGTCTTGCCGATGCTGCGGCGGCGCTTGAAGCAAAGTCCCTTGGCCATGTACAAGGGGCCGATGATGCCGTTTTGCAACTCCCGGATGGCGCGGATCTTGTGCGGCGTGGAACGGCTCTGCGAGCCGATCTGCACCATGCGCTTCGTCTGGCGCGCCACCTCGATCATCTTGTACGCCTCGTAAATGTTGTGGCTGGCCGGCTTCTCGCAATAGACGTCCTTGCCGGCGCGGCAGGCCCAGATGGTGGCCAGCGCGTGCCAGTGGTTCGGCGTCGCGATCGAAACCGCGTCCACTTCCTTGCTGTCGAACATCTTGCGCATGTCGACGAATTCTTCCGCCTTCGGCGCGCCCGCCTTGGCCAGTATCGACTGCGCGCGCTCGCGCGCCGCCTGGTTGACGTCGCACAGGCCTGTGATCTGCGCTTCGGGAATCTGAAGGAACGACTGGATGTGATCGCGGCCGCGGCCGCCGATGCCGACGACGCCGATGCGGATGCGGTCGTTGGCGCCGATCACGCGCGTGGCGGCAAGGGCCATCGTGGCCCCCTGGAAGAAGTGACGGCGCGTCCAGGAACTCATTTCGGAAAACCTCCTCAGGTATCGGGGTACGGTACGAAAATATCACGCATTCCCCCGTTCCTGCTTGCCGCAGCCGGAACAACCTGTTTACAAAATGGTGGCAACGGGCCCGGGCGCGGGCGGTTAGAATCGGGGAAGCAGGGCCGGGAGATGCGCCCTGCCAGGAGAGGGAGGACGGGGCATGAAACATTTCCTGCGGTTTCTGATTTTTGCCAGCCTGGGCGCGGCCGCGTGGGCCAACAGCAGCGGCGCTCCGCCGCAGATGACCGGCGCGCCCGGAGAGAGAACCTGCACTGCCTGCCACGGCGGCACGGCCAACAGCGGGCCGGGAAGCCTGCAAGTCCGCCTCGACGGCGCGGTGAACTGGACGCCGGGCCAGCCCGTGAAGGTCAAGGTCACGCTGTCTGATCCCAACGCGAGCCGCTGGGGCTTCCAGCTCACCGCGCGCGCGGCTTCGAATCCCGGCCAGATGGCGGGCTCGTTTCGCATCATTGACAACTCGACCCGGCTGGCATCCAACCCGCCTCCCGGGCTGCAATATGTGACCCACACTCTCACGGGCACCAAGGCCGGCAACACCGGCCCGGTGTCATGGGAGGTCGAATGGACCCCCCCAGCGGATGCCGGGTTTGGCGACGTGATCTTCTACGCCTCCGGAAACGCAGCCAACGGCAACGGACAGGCCGACCCGGGCGACCGCATCTACACGACCACCTTCACGGCTTCTCCGGGGACGCCCGTGAGCGGCATCGTGAAGGTTTTGCCGCAACTTGCCTTCGGGTCCTCGAATGACCTCGGCAACTGGGCGACGGCGGTTTATCTTCACAACACGACCGACGCGCCCGTCCAGGCGACGGTGCGTTTCTTCGGGACGGACGGCTCGCCGCTTGTGGTGCCGGGGGTGGATGCAACGTCAGCGGCTCTCAATCTGGGCCCGCGGGGCACGGGCGTTGTGGAGATCCCTACGGTCGGCCCGCTCACGCAAGGCTGGGCGCAGGTGGAGGCGCCGGACGGCGTCATCGGCTACGGCATCTTCCGGCAGGCGTTGCAGGGCGTGAATCCCCAGGAAGGCGTGGTGCCGTTTTCCTCGAGCACTTCCCCCGGGGCCACGATCCTGTTCGACGAGACGGATTTCATCACCGCGGTGGCGGTGCTGAACCCCGGCTCAGGCCCGGTCACGGTGAACGTCCGCGCGCGCGACGAAAGCGGGGCCGAGATTGGCTCCTTCCAGCTTCCGCTGGCCGCGCGGCAGCGGGAGGCGTTCGTGGTGCGGGACCGGCCCGAGATGACGCAAATTCGGGGCAGGCGCGGCGTGCTGGAGTTCAGCGTTTCGGGAGGCGCGGTCAGCGTCCTCGGGCTGCGCTTCAACAGTCTGGCGTTTACCTCCATCCTGCCCGCTGAAAAGTAAAGGCGGCGCGCCTGCGGAAAAATCCGCAGCGAATTACTAACTGTTCCGAAAGTAGTTGTACTTTTTGAAGATTTGTGCCATGCTTGGGGATGGCCCGTCGTGACGCCCGTGCTCTGGATCACAAGACGCTGGAA
>Ga0068707_1001433_pt1 | contig 16606 bp, 11 predicted proteins | sample YNPNPMetaG_FD_66600 | JGI IMG/M metagenome (GOLD analysis project Ga0068707, IMG submission 66600) | Anoxygenic and chlorotrophic microbial mat microbial communities from Yellowstone National Park, USA - YNP NP MetaG | ecosystem: Environmental > Aquatic > Thermal springs > Hot (42-90C) >...
AGGCCTTATGAACGGAGAAGCGTTATGGATTCCAGCAGCTATTGTCCTGCTCGCTATCGTGGGCCTGTCCTTTTGGGGACTGTGGCGCATGAGCCGCAAGAGCCAGGAGGGGAGCCAGGTACCGCTTCTGAGCGCGACGCAAGACGCCGAAGGGCGCTGGATCATCCGCGTCCATGGCCAGGCTTATGCCAGCTTAAAAGACGTGCCCGATGAGAAGGCACGGCAGGCGGTGCTGGCCGCCATGCGCGCCATCGTCCTTTTTGGGCGCGATTATGTGAAACGGCCTCAGGACAGTACCCCAGCTTCACCGCCACCAACCAGCACCCCGGCTTCAAGGTCAACACCGCCCCTTTTTGCCGATGACGAGGCCGCGTCTGGCCCCCAAGCGACGACGGCCTCCCCGTCACCTGCCGCCGCTGGCGCGGAAAAACCGGCGCCCGTCCGTCCGCTCTCCCCGGCAAACCCACCGGCGTCCGTGCTTAAAGCGCGCATCCGCAGTGAAAGTGCCCCCCTTCCCGCCCCTGGCCGTGAAGCTTTTGACCGCGAATCTTTCGCCGATGCCCTGTTGCCCATGTTGGACATCGCCGGTGAAATCGAGAACATTATGCGCCAAATGCAGCCGGGCTATCCTGGCCTGGCGCAACGCGTCATCCGCCTGCAAAATGCGCCGGGACGTGGCGTGCGGGTTGTCGTGGATGGCATCGTCTACGAGTCTGTGGACGCGGTTCCCGATCCCGACATTCAGGCCCTGATCCGCGCCGCAACGCGCGAATGGGAGCGGAGGTAGGGGATGAAAACGCGCCAGATTGGCCGGTTACGCCGCTGGTGGCGGCGCCTCAAAGAACGATTGCGGCAGTTCGGCGCGCGCCCACAGGGACCACATGGGGCCACAGGCATCATCACCTACTCCGATCAGTGGCGCCTCACCCCGCGTCGGCGCTTCGCTCTGGAGCGCCTGGCCGAGTTAGGGGTCAACGTAGCTCCCAGCGTGGGGGGAGGGGACTACACCCTCACCGTCCCGCACGGCCTCCCGCCGGCCCGCTATGTGGAAGTCGGCTACCTCATCGCGCAACTCGGCGATGAGTTTTTTCCCGAAGAATGCGAACCTATCAGTGACGTACCTTCCCAGGTCTATCCAGGACGCGAACATCGCCTGCCACCCGTCGTATTCGTCGGTGAGCAAGGCCAGGGGCTGGTCTTTCGCGTCTATCCCATCGAAGAGCGCCATTAAACCGCCATTAAACACAGGGCGCGGCAAAATAGCCAGGTGCCGCTCCAAACCTGGAAGGCTTTTCGCCGGGCCCGGCGTTTGGGCAAATTGACAAAATCGGTGCCTCTGGTAGAATAAAGCCCGCATGGCCCCATCGTCTAGCGGCCTAGGACGCTGGCCTCTCAAGCCGGAAACAGGGATTCGAATTCCCTTGGGGCCACCTGACCACCTCCTGCGGGAGGTGGTTTTTGTTTCATTCGATTTTTCCAAAGGGGGGAAAAGATGCGCATCGAAGAGCTGCCTCGTGTCGTCACTACGCGCCTGGTTAAATCGGTTGACCTGAATCACCATGGCACCCTGTTCGCCGGTCGGATGGCAGAATGGCTGGTGGAAATAGGCTTTCTCACCGCCCGTCAGGCTCTGGCCTGCGATCCGCGCGAACTGGTGTGCGTGCGCCTGCACGGCATGAACTTCACCCGCAGCGCCGAAAACGGCGCCACTGTGCTTATGGAAGGGCGAGTAGCCTATGTAGGCCGGACCAGCGTCACCGTTTTCGTGCAGTGCTTTACCCTGGCACCGCTCACCAACGAACGCACCTTCATCACTGAAGGCTTCACCACCTTCACCAAGATCATCGAAGGCAAAACGGTCCCCCATGGTCTGATCGTAGAGCCGCCTCAGGACCCGGAAGCGGTAAAATTGTGGGACATGATCGAAGCGGAGCGACAACAGCGCGCTAAGTAGCCGGGCCTTCCCAGGGCTGATAGAGCGTATTCGCCACGCCCAACCGGGCTAACATGCGCCCAACCGTATGCTGGACGATGTCCTCCAGGGTGTGGGGATGCGCATAAAAAGCGGGGACGGGCGGGAAAATGACGGCGCCGATCTCCGCCGCCTGGACCATGAGCCGTAAGTGGCCCAGATGGAGCGGGGTTTCGCGCACCATCAGGATGAGCGGGCGCCCCTCCTTGAGGGTGACATCGGCGGCGCGGGCGAGCAGCTCCGTGCTATGACTGTGGGCAATGGCTGCCAGGGATTTCATCGAACAGGGCGCGACAATCATGCCCAGGGTGGGAAAGGAGCCGCTGGCAATGGGGGCGCCTATGGCATCAGGCGGGTAAGCCCGACTGGCGTAAGCCTCAAGCTCAGCCCGGGTGAGGCCTAATTCCTGCTGCACCGTCAAGGCCCCGGCCTGACTGAGCACCAGGTGCGTTTCGATCTCAAGGTCGCGCAACGCCTCCAGCAGGCGCAGGCCATAAAGCGCGCCGCTGGCACCAGAAATACCCACGATCACCCGTCTTAAGGCCATGTTTCACCTCGCGCGCCCATTATACGGCAAACGCCCTCAGGTGCAAAAAAATCATTTTAGGGTATAAAGAACCTGAAGGAAGGTGCGGAGCCTTCCCGACTTGAGATAAGCCAAAAACAACCGGATATCACCTGGCCTTGGCCAGCAGGAGCCATGAACACACAACGAGGCTTGGGACGCGGACTGGAGGCGCTCATCCCCGGTGAGGAGGGAGCCAACGAGCGCGGGGTCTTGGAAGTGCGGTGGGAGGACATTCAGCCCAATCCGCACCAACCGCGCGCGCCTATTGACGAAAATACCCTGAGCGAACTGGCGGCCTCGATCCGCGAGCACGGCATCTTGCAGCCGCTGGTCGTCAGCCGTGCGCCCGAAGGCGGCTACATCCTGATCGCCGGAGAGCGCCGGTGGCGGGCTGCCCGGCTGGCCGGCCTGACCCGGGTGCCGGTGCTGGTCAAGGATGTCGCCCCGCAACAGATGCTGGAGCTGGCCCTGGTCGAAAACATCCAGCGCGCGGACCTGAATCCCCTGGAAGAGGCGCTGGCCTACAAGCAATTGATCGAAGAGTTCGGCCTTTCGCAAAGCGAGGTGGCGCAGCGGGTAGGCAAAAGTCGGGTCGCTGTCACCAACACCCTGCGGCTGCTGCAAGCCGCGCCAGCCGTCCGGGAAGCGCTGATGACAGGACAAATCAGCGAGGGCCATGCGCGCGCCCTGTTGGGCTGCCCGGACCCGCAGCAGCAGGAGGCGCTGCTGGAGCTCGTGCTGCACCACGGGCTGAACGTGCGACAGACGGAGGCCCTGGTCAAGCGCGCTCAGCGGACCCCCGCTCTGGCCAGGCCCTCCCCCCGCCCCGCGCCTGATGTGCGCGCGCTGGAGGAGAGCTTCCAGAAACGCCTGGGCACGCGCGTGCGCCTGCACACGGGGCCTAAAGGGGGACGCCTCGTCATTTATTTCTACTCCAACGAGGAACTACAAACCCTGTATCGGCAAATCACCGGCGAAGAGCTGTGAAGCCACCCGTAAAGTGGCTGAAGCGCACGTGAGGAAGCATGTCCTTTGTTCATCTCCACACCCATAGTGAATTTTCGCTGCTGGACGGCCTGAGCAGCCCCAAGGTGCTGGCTAAACGGGCCGCCGAGCTGGGTATGCCGGCTTTGGCCCTGACGGATCACGGGGCCATGTATGGCATCGTGGATTTCTACCGCGCCTGTAAGGACGCAGGGATCAAGCCCATCATCGGGATAGAAACGTATGTAGCGCGTACCTCGCGCTTCAGCCGCAGCAAAGAGGACGGTTCGCCTTATCACCTGGTGCTCCTGGCCCAAAATCAAACTGGCTATCTGAACCTGCTCAAACTGGCCAGCATCGCCCAACTGGAAGGCTTCTACTACAAGCCGCGCATTGACAGGGAAGTGCTGGAGCAGTACAGTGAGGGGTTGATTGCCCTGTCCGCCTGCGGAGCGGGAGAAATCCTCCGCCACCTGGCCGCAGGCAACGAAGAAGCGGCACGCGCCGCCGTCACCTGGTACCGCGAACGCTTCCCCGGTCGCTACTACCTGGAAGTGCAGACGCACGATCTGCCGGACCTGGAAGAGGCCTATCGGCGCCTGGTGAGCCTGGCCCACGAAATGGATGTGCCCCTGGTGGCCACCAATGATATTCACTATGCCCGCCGTGAACAGGCAGAGGCGCACGACGTGTTGCTCTGTATCCAAACTGGCAAGACCCTGCGCGACCCGGACCGGATGCGCATGAGCGACCCTTCGTATTACATGCGCTCGCCGGAAGAAATGGCCGAGCTGTTCCGCGACCTGCCCGAAGCGGTGAGCAACACTCTGCGCATTGCCGAAAGCTGCGATGTCACCATCAGTTTTGCCCCGCCCTATCACCTGCCGCGCTTCCCCGTGCCCGAGGGCGTGGCCAACAGTGAGGCTTATCTCCGCGCCCTGTGCGAAGAGGGCCTGCACCGGCGGTATGGGGCACGGGCCAATGCGCCGGAAGTGCGCGACCGCCTGGAATACGAGCTGGGCATCATTCACCGCATGGGCTTCGACGATTATTTCCTCATCGTGTGGGACCTCATCCGCGCGGCTAAGGAACGCGACATCTGGTGGAACGTGCGCGGCTCCGGGGCCGGCAGCGTGGTCGCCTACAGTCTGGGAATCACCTCGGTGGACCCGCTGCGCAACCGGCTGCTCTTCGAGCGCTTCCTGAATCCGGGCCGCATCTCCATGCCTGATATTGACCTGGACTTTCCCGATGACCGGCGAGAGGAGCTGATCGCTTACACCGTCCAGCGTTACGGCCAGGATAACGTGGCGCAGATTATCACCTTTGGGACCCTGGGCGCGCGCGCGGCGGTCCGCGACGTCGGACGGGTACTGGAAATGCCGTTGAGCGAAGTGGATCAGATCACGCGCCTGATTCCCAACGTGCCGGGCAAACCCATCACCATCGCCGACGCACTGGAACAAGAGCCGGAACTGAAAGCGCGGTATGAGAACAATCCCGCCGTCAAAACCCTGCTGGATACCGCCGCCCAACTGGAAGGGGTGGCGCGCCACGCCAGCACCCATGCCGCGGGCGTCGTCATCTCCGATGTGCCCCTGGTCAATTACCTCCCCCTGCACCGCCCTACCCGCGGCGAAAACGGCGAGGAAAGCAGCATCGGCGTGGTCACGCAATGGGAGATGGAGAATCTCGACGCGCTGGGCATGCTCAAGGTGGATTTCCTGGGGCTGCGCACCCTGACCCATATGCGCAAAACCTGCGAATGGATCGAAAAACGGCACGGGCGCAAGCTGGACCTGGCTACCATCCCCTATGAGCGGGTGCCGGAGGACCCGGAACGGGATCGCGATGTAGCTAAGCTCTACGAGCTGTTGGCTTCGGGAGATACCGCCGGCGTCTTCCAGGTTGAAGGCGCGGGGATGCGCCGCGTGCTGCAGGAGATGCGCCCCTCACAGTTCCAGCATATCGTCGCCGTGCTCGCGCTCTATCGGCCCGGTCCGCTGGAAAACATTCCCACTTACATCCGCCGTATGCACGGCGAAGAGGCGGTCGCGTACCATCACCCGCTGCTGGAGACTATCCTGGACGACACTTACGGCATTATCGTCTACCAGGAACAGATCATGCAGATCGCGGTGGCGATGGCCGGTTACGAGCCGGGCGAGGCCGATAGTATCCGCAAGGCGGTCGCCAAGAAGAAGCGCGAGCTGATGGATAAGCACCGGCAGATGTTCATCAAGGGCGCGCTGGAACGCGGCATTCCCCAGGAGGTTTCGGAAAAAATCTGGGAGGATATCGAGTTCTTCGCCCGCTACGGCTTCAACCGTGCCCATGCTACTGACTACGCGGTGATCACGGCGCAGACCGCTTATCTCAAAGCCCACTATCCCATGGAATTCATGGCCGCCCTGTTGACCACGGAACGCGGCAACACGGAAAAGCTCGGTATCCTGATAGGAGAGGCGCGGCACTCCGGATTGAAGGTCGCCGGCCCCTGCATCAACCGCTCACAGCTCGAATTCAGCATTGAAGACCTGCCCGATGGGAGCGCGCAAATCCGCTACGGGCTGGGCGCCATCAAAAACGTCGGGGATGACGCTGTGCGCCTCATCCTGGAAGCGCGCGGACCAACCCCCTTCCACTCGCTGGAGGACTTTATCGAGCGGGTGGACCTGCGCAAACTCAACCGGCGCGTGCTGGAATGCCTGATCCAGAGCGGAGCGCTGGACGGGTTTAACGTGCCGGGCGGTCGGGCAGCGCTGCTCGTGATGGCAGATCAGATGATAGCGGCCAGCGCGCAGCGTCACGCCGCGCGGGATGTGGGGCAGATGTCGTTGTTTGAGGCGATGGGCAGCGCGCCCTTCAAACTCGAAGTGCCGGCGCGCCTCCCCCCGACCTCGCCTCAGCAAAACCTAGAGTGGGAAAAAGAGCTGTTGGGCACGTATCTCTCCCATCATCCTCTGGTGACCCTGGAAACGCGCCTGCGTGAGCTGGACTTGATTAGCGGAACGCTGGCTGAAGTGGCGCAGATGCTGCCCGGACAGGCTGTGCGCGTGGCCGGGGAACTCAAGCGCCTGCGCCGCGTGCCGACCAAGAAGGGCGAAATGATGGCCTTCGCAACCCTGGAAGGCTCCAATGGCAGCCTGGACCTGGTGCTGTTCCCACGCACTCTGGAGGCGCATCAGGCCCTCCTGACCGAGGGACAGAAGATGCTGGTCGGCGGTAAACTCGATGCGCGCGCAGGCCGCGAGGAACACAGCCTGATCGTGGATTGGATCCGCGACGCGGAAAGTGCTACGGTCGGGGATAACGGGAACGGGGCCCGCGAAAAGCGCGAACCTTACGCTGCCACTGATCTCTTCCTGCCAGCGCCGGACGAATGGGTGGCGCCGGACCCGGATTGGGAGCTTCCTCCGCCTCCGGACGATTGGGAGGAGTTCGGCGGCGGCGCAGCAGGGCGGCCCACGGAGCCGGCCCCCGCGCGCCCCCGGTTGGTACAGGTCACCATCCGCCGCAGCGGGGATCAGATGCGCGATTATCAGCTTTTGAAAGCAGTCCACACGCTCCTGACGAGCACGTCGGGGAGCGATCAGTTTGTGATCGTGCTGGAAAACGGCACGCCCCAAAAGCAGGTCAGTCTGCGTTTCCCCAACGACAGAACGGAGGCCAGCCCAATTCTGCAGGCGCGCCTGTTGGAGCTGCTGGGGCCAGCCGGGCGGGTCGAATTCAAAGAGGCGCCGTGAGGCAGAGCTATGGATAAAGACCTGGTAGTCGTCTTAAGTCGGGATCCGTTGCTGGCCGAAACCCTGCAACCCTGCGTTCCGGCAGGCGTCAGGGTGCAGCTTGTGGCCACAGCGATTGCGCTGCGCTCCCTGTTGCGGCAGGCTACGACCCGTTTGTTGCTGGTGGATGTGGCTCAGCTGAACGCGCGGGAACTGCTGGAAGAGGTGCGCACCTGGGCCAGAGAGCTGCCCGTCGCCTTGCTCGTCCCCAAGTCGGCAGCGCCAGGCGCGATTGCGGACTGGCTGGTGCGCTTCAAGACCTGGGGATTTTTGCCCTACCCTTATGATGAGACCACAGCGCCGCTGATCCAGCAGCTTCTGGAGCATAGCGTCACCTTCTGGAACGGCCAGGGCTTGCGCGCCGACCTGGATAAGACCACAACCGCTTTACAGGAGAAAGTGGAGGAGCTGAAGGCGCTTTACGCGGTCAGCCGCGCCATCACCGCCTCCCTGGACCTGACGGAAGTGCTGCAAAACATCGTCACCGCGGCCGTTCAACTCACCCATGCCGAAGAGGGGTTCATCCTGGTGCACGAAGGCGAACGCCTTTATCTGCGGGCGCTCTACGACCCCGAAGGCGTCCGCCGTCTGAATATGCCGGTCAACGATCGGGTTGCCTGGCAGGTCCTGGAAAGCGGCCAGCCGGCCCTGTTAGGCCAGGAGACTCTGGTAGCGACCGGTTACCTGGTGCGGGCTTTGCTTTACGTGCCCATGCGTCACCAGAACCGTCTGCAATACGGCGTGCTGGGCGTCGTGAACCGCCGTCAACTGCGGGAGTTCGACCGCGCGCAACTGGACCTGCTTTCCGCCCTGGCTGATTTAGCCACCACGGTCCTGGAAAATGCCCGGCTCTATGCGGCGGTGACGGAAGAACAGGTCCGCCTGCGCTCGCTGCTCAAACACGCGCGCGAGCTGATCTTGCTCATCGGGCCGGATAACACTCTGGACCTGTGGAGCGACGCCGCAGGAGAGGCCTTCCTTATCCCTCCCGAAGCCCAGGGCCAGGAAGCGCTGCGCGTCCTGCGTCATCCCGACCTGCAAACCCTGTTGCGCCCAGCCCCGGCCAGCGCCAGCGGAGAACAGGCCTTTGAGCTTAAGCTCCCCGATGGCCGCATCTTTAACGCTCAGGTCACCAATATAGACGGCGTCGGGCGGCTGATCATCATGCAGGATATTACCCACTTCAAAGAGCTGGATCGGCTGAAGTCCGAGTTTGTCTTCACCGTCTCCCATGACCTGCGCACGCCCCTCACCGCCGTTCAGAGCTACATAGACCTGCTGCCACGCGCGGGGGAGCTTACCCCTCAGCAACAGGAATTCCTGAAAAAGGCCCAGGACAGCCTGACTTACATCACGGCGCTCATCAGCGACCTGCTGGAAATTGGCCGCATCGAAGCCGGCTACGACACGGAGATGGCGCCTTGCCAGATGGATAGCCTGATTCAGGAAGTTTGCGAAGCCCTGTACCCTCAAATCCAGCAGGCGGGCCTGCAGTTACGCTGGCAACGTCCTGCTCAAACGCTCTGGGTGCAGGGTAACGCCCGGCGCTTACGCCAGGTGCTGGAAAACCTGCTGAGCAACGCCATCAAGTACACGCCGCGCGGTGGCTGGATCGAGGTGACGGCCCGCCGGGAGGAAAATCACATCCTGGTTTCGGTGCGCGATACCGGGTATGGCATCCCGCGCGATGCCCAATCGCGCTTGTTCGAGCGTTTCTACCGCGTCCGCACGCCCGAAACCGAGCACATCCCCGGCGTCGGCCTGGGATTGGCCATTGTCAAGTCCATTATCGAAAAGCACAAGGGCCGGATTTGGGTCGAAAGTGCTCCCGGTCAGGGCAGCACCTTCAGCTTTGTCCTGCCGGCCTTAATTCGTTAAATTCACCCGCAAGAAAGTGTGAGGTTCACCATGACGAAACCGATTGTAGCTATCGTAGGTCGCCCCAACGTGGGCAAATCTACTTTGTTTAACCGGATCATCGGCGAGCGCCGGGCCGTCGTCAGCGACATTCCCGGCACCACGCGCGACCGCATCATCGCCAACGCGGAATGGAATGAGCGCGCTTTCACCCTGGTTGACACCGGCGGCATTGAGGTGCTCCCGCCTACGGTCATGGCCGGACGCCGGCCAGGGCCGCGGCAGGTCCTGAGCGAGGATTCAGCGCAGTTCATCCCCTTGATCCGCGCGCAGGCCGAGCAGGCCATCGCCGAAGCCGACGTCATTCTCTTCCTGGTGGACGCGCAGACGGGCATCACCGGCGCGGACCGGGAGGTAGCCGACCTGTTGCGCCGCACGCCCAAGCCCGTGCTGGTCGTCGCCAACAAGGTGGAAGGCGAAACCCGTCGCCAGCAGGCGCTGGAGTTTTACGAGCTGGGCTTCGAACACGTCTATCCCGTCTCCGCCCTGCAAGGTGGCGTCGAACTGGCTGACCTGATGGATGCGCTGGTCGAGGCGCTCCCACCCGCAACGCCGGAAGAGAAGAAAGAGACCCCAGGGGATGAAATTGCCATTGCCATCCTGGGCCGCCCGAACGTCGGCAAATCCTCGCTGCTCAACCGTCTGCTGGGACAACCGCGCGCCATCGTCAGCGACATTCCCGGCACCACCCGCGACGCGCTGGATACGCCCCTGGAATGGGAGGGGCAGCGCCTGGTTTTGATTGACACCGCCGGCATCCGCCGCCGTGGCCATATCGAACCGGGCGTGGAAAAGTTCAGCGTGCTGCGCGCCGCCCGCGCCCTGGAACGCGCTGATGTGGCGCTGCTCGTGCTGGACGCCGTCGAAGGCATCACCGATCAGGACGCCCATATCGCTGGCCTCATCATGGAGTCGGGTATCAGCGCCGTCGTGCTGGTGAACAAATGGGACGCCGTCCCGCCGGAAGTGCGCCGCGATCAACCGGCCTTTGAGGAGAAAGTGCGCTATGAGCTGAAATTCATGCCCTATGTGCCCATCCTCTTCATCTCCGCACTGACCGGCAAAAACACCGAGCGGGTGCTGCCAGCCGCCATTGAGGTTGTGGAGGCGCGTTATCAACGCCTGAGCACCGGGCAGCTCAACGACCTGGTCCATCGCGTCACCGCCGATGTCCCTCCGCCGAATGTGCACGGCCGGCAGTTCAAAATCTACTACGTCACGCAGGTGGCCGTGGCGCCGCCGACCTTTGTCTTTTTCGTCAACGACCCCAGGCTGATGCATTTTTCCTACGAAAGGTTCCTGGAAAACCGCATTAGGGAACTGTATCCCTTTCCGGGGACACCGATCCGCTTGCTCTTCCGCGGTCACGAAAAAAAAGGTGAGGCGCCCAAGCGGAAGAAGCGTTAGCGCCTTCCCGGCTCTAGAAAGGACCGATTGATGAAGCTATTTTCGCTGCGCAAGGTAGGCCTGCTGGCCATAATCACCGCGGGGCTCCTGCTTCTCTTGCGCGTGGGGCTGGGGGCGACGGCGGCGCAATCCGCCGGGGTCACGCTGCCCCCCGTCACGGCGGAAGCGCCCAGAGTGGGCCTCTGTGCGGTCGGCTGCGGCACGGATACGCCGCTTTCCGCCCAGAATCCGGCTTTTGAGGAGGCGCTGCTCGCCGCTATCAATCAGGTCCGCGCCGAAAACGGCCTGCCCCCCCTCAAGCGTCATCCCGGCCTGCTGCAATCCGCGCGTTTCCACGCCCTGGATATGAGCGAGGATGGTTACTTTCAGTACGACACTTACGACTGGATTAACAACCTGCTCACCCTGGTGTGTAGCTGGAACACGCGCATCAGCCGCTCCTACGGGGCCTACAGTCGCCTGACCGAAAGCATCGCCGCCGGCTACGCCACGCCTGAGGAGGTCCTGGCCGCCTGGCTGGCCCATCCCGGTCATCGCGCCAACATCCTGGATGCCGGGGTGCGCGAAATCGGCCTCGGCTACAGTTACAGCGCCACCGCTTACTACCAGCACTACTGGGTGCTGGATTTTGGCCGTCTGGACAGCCGCTATCCACTGCTCATCAACCGCGATGCCTTGACGACCACCACGGCCACCGTGCAGCTCTACCTGTACGGCCAGGGCATTTTCAACGAGCTGCGCCTGCACAACGACACTCAGGCCTGGAACGCCTGGCAGCCCTTCCAATCCGAGCTAGCCTGGACCCTGCCCGACACGCCGGGGGACCACACCGTTTGGGCCGAGTTGCGCAATGCCAACAGCACCCTGCTGGTGAGCGACACCATCACCCTGGTGCGCGCGGTGCTCGCTCCCCTGCCCGCCCGGCTACGCTTCGCCTACCCGCTGGATCAAGCGCGCTTCCTTCCCGCGGAGTACGTCCTATCCCTCACCAACAGCGGCACAGCGGACCCGTTGACCTGGGAAGTGCAGGCCTGGGGCGAGCATTTCACCGTCAGTCCCACGCGCGGCACCACCCCAGCCCAACTCCACGTCCTCCCGCGTCTGCCGGCCCAGCCTGAGCCGGGGCGCTACACCGGCGTCTTCACCGTCAGCGTCAGTGCGCCCATCAGCAGCACGCAGCGCGTCACCGTTCAGCTCGACATCAGCCCAACCTACCCGCCCTTTGCCCTGTACCTGCCCATGGTCACCCGCAGCCATCCCGCTGTGATCCAGCCGCGGACGCCCAACGACCCGCTTTTCAGCCAGCAATGGGCCTTGACGCGCATCCGGGCCCCGCTGGCCTGGGGCGCCGCGCAGGGGGAGGAGGTCCTGGTCGCCGTGTTGGATACCGGCGTAGATTACGCCCATCCCGACCTGCTGGGCAAATGCCGCACCGATGTGGATTACGACTTTGTCAACGACGATGAAGACGCCAGCGACGATCAGGGCCACGGCACGCACGTCGCGGGCATCATCGCCGCGGCGACGGACAATCGCCGGGGCATAGCCGGCCTGGGCTGGAAAACCCAAATTCTGGCCCTCAAAGTCATGCGCCCTACCGAAACCGGGCAGACCACCGGGACCCTGGGTGACGTGACGCAGGCCGTTTACTACGCCACCGATCACGGGGCGCGCATCATCAACCTGAGCCTGGGCAGTGATCCTGCGCAACATCTGCACTGCAGCGCGCCGGAGTACACCTTCCTGCGTGACGCCTTCCGCTATGCCTATGAACACGGCGTCCTGATCTTCGCCGCAGCGGGCAACGCCGGGGGCGATGCGGATGAGGTCATGCCGGTCAATTGCCCTTACGTCATCGGCGTTGGCGCCACCACCAGCACCGACACCGTCGCCAGCTTCTCCAACCGCGGGCAGGCGGTAGACATCAGCGCGCCGGGGGTCGCCATCCTCAGCTCGGTGCGCGGTGGCAGTTACGAAGCCTGGGATGGCACCTCGATGGCCACGCCGCACGCCGCCGCCCTGGCCGCCCTGATCTGGAGTCGCTATCCCACCTGGAGCGTTACGCAAGTCGCTGCCGCGCTCCTGGACACCGTGCAAGATATCGGGCCGATCGGGGCCGATAGCGCAGCCGGGTGTGGACGGATAGACGCGGCGGCTGCCGTCATCACCGGCACAGTGAGCAGCGCCCCCCAATGCAAAAGCAACGTCTTTGCCGCCCCGGCGACCCTGACAGGCTCCTACGAAAAGCCGCAGGCCATCGTGCCCGGCGTCCTGTTGGTACGTCTGCCCGCGGAGCGCAATTTCCAAAGCGCCCCGCTCCAGGCCTATGGCGTCCAACCTGACCGACTCCTGTACGGCGGCTTCTGGCGTATGCGCGTTCCCGTAGGCCGCGAATGGGACATAGCGCAAACATTGCTGCAGGCCGGTGTAGCCGAGCTGGCCAGCCCTGAGCCGCTTTTCTACCTGCCCGAAGAGCGCCCTTGAGGAGCGCCCTCAAGCCCAAAATCAGAAGACGGCCCCCAAGGCCGTCTTCTGTCTTTCAGGCGAAGGACCTCCAGCCGGGGTTCAGACCGGAGGATTTTCGCGCGCCAGGGTCAAGGCGGATTGCGCCTGACGGTCTTCGGTGAGCGCAGCCACGAACAAAAGGGACGAAAGCCGATTGACGAAAGCCAGTGAGGGCGCGCCGATGCCCGTTTCCAGCTCCATAAAGGACACCATCCGCCGCTCGGCCCGGCGCACGACAGTGCGCGCCACATGGCAGGCCGCGCCGGCCGGCGAATCCCCTGGCACCACAAAATCCCGCAGAGGGGGAAGTCCGGCTTCCAGCTCAGCGATGAAGGCTTCGAGCGTCTCCACATCAGCCTGACTCAAGCCGGGATAGCGTTCCCGCGCCGCGGGCGTAGCTGAAAGGTGACTCATCAGACGGTACAGGGCGCGCTGCGTCGCCAACAGCATCTCGCAGATGCGGGGGCATTGCGCCAGAGCCCGCGCCATACCGATAGCGCTGGTCGCTTCATCCAGCGTCCCCAGTGTCTCCAGCAGTGGATCGCTCTTCAGCACCCGCTCCGTGCTCCCCAAGCGTCCCGTATCGCCCCGATCTCCCCGGCCCGTATAGAACAAGGTTTTATCTCCCATCTCCCCTCTCCTGCTGGCTGTGATGGTGGTATTGTACCATGCTTTCAAGAGCTTTTCCCTGAGATTAGGACATGAGTTCGGACATGGCGCTGCGAAACCAAGATAGGGTTGCGGTAAGAAGATCACCCATGAAACCATGATGGCATCCCATCGTTTTCTTGCTGTTTAGGCTGAACTACCTGTCCCTCCCTGCCCATCCCCATGCCTGTAGGGCATGGGTGCGGCGGCATAGGAATGCCGCCGCTACGGGGGATGATGCGGAATTTATGGGTAGGGCAGGCATCCCTATGCCTGCCCATCCCTATGCCTGCCCATCCCATGCCTGTAGGGCATGGGTGCGGCGGCATAGGGATGCCGCCGCTACGGGGGATGATGCGGGATTTATGGGTAGCGCAGGCATCCTATGCCTGCCCATCCCTATGCCTGCCCATCCCTATGCCTGCCCATCCCATGCCTGCCCATCCCATGCCTACCCATCCCATGCTTGTCCGTTCTATGCCTGCTCTGTCCCAATTCATGTCCGAACCTCAGCTTTTCCGTGTTTTATTCGTGTCCATTCGTGTCCATTCGTGGATTGAATTACCACTCAATTCACAGTATAATTCACCCTACCAATCCACGTAGCAAGGAGGCAGCATGGCTAACGGACGCCACATTTTTCCTTTCAGTGCAGTCGTCAACCAGGAATGGATGAAACGCGCACTGATTTTGAACGCTGTGAACGTGCGCATCGGCGGGGTGCTCATTCGGGGCGAACGCGGCACCGCCAAATCCACGGCCGCCCGCGCCCTGGCCGCTCTCCTGCCTGAAATCACCGTCGTCGAAGACTGCCCCTTTGGCTGCGACCCCCATCAACCGGAGACTTTATGCTCGCTGTGTCAGGACCGGCTCAACGCCGGTGAGACCCTGACGCACGCCAAGCGCCGCGTCCCCTTTGTAGATTTGCCAGTCGGCGCCACAGAAGACCGCGTGGTCGGCACGCTGGATATTGAACGCGCCATCCAGAAAGGTGAGCGCCGCTTTGAGCCGGGCATCCTGGCTGCAGCCAACCGGGGTATCCTCTATGTGGACGAGGTGAACCTGCTCGATGATCATATTGTAGATGTCTTGCTGGATGCAGCTGCCATGGGCGTCAACATCGTGGAACGGGAAGGCATCTCTTTCCATCACCCGGCGCGCTTCATCCTGGTGGGGACGATGAACCCCGAAGAAGGCGATCTGCGTCCGCAACTGCTGGATCGCTTCGCCCTGTGCGTGGATGTGGTCAGCGTCCACGATCCCATCGCGCGCACAGCCATCATCGAACACAACCTGAACTTTGAAGCCGATCCGCGGGGCTTTTACGAAGAGTGGCGTCTGCGTGAAGAGGAACTGGCCCGCCAGATTGTCGAAGCGCAAAAGCGCCTACCTCAGGTCCAGTACACACGCGGCGATCTCATCACCATCGCCACCATGATGGCGGAATTGGGCGTAGATGGGCATCGCGCCGATCTGGTCATCCTCAAGACCGCGATGGCCCAGGCCGCCTTTGAGGGGCGCACCCGCATCACCGATAGTGACATCATGCTGGCCGCGCAGTTAGCCCTGCCGCACCGCCTCAAACGTCGGCCCTTCGACGAAGTGCGCACGACCCTCGAAGACCTGAAGGAGCGCGTCACCAGCGCCCGGCAGCAGGCCGAAAAAGAGGCCAAAAGTGTGCCCGGCGCGCCTATGCCCGGAGGGCAAGAGTCAAAAAAAGCGTAAGCCCTGAGGCGCCTCCGCAAAGCAGCGCGACCTCGGAGGTGCCTCAGGCGCTCCCCGGCCCCCAGGAAATCCCCCAATGGGCCTCGGAAGGCCAGTGGTGGGAATCGCAGCAGATCATTCCTGTCGGCGAAAAGTTCCTGCCGCGCCTGTTAGAGACCCTGCCCGATCAACGTGAGCGCCGCATGGGCGGACGCCGCAGCCGCACCCGCACCCAGCTCAAACGCGGCCGCTACGTCTGGGCGGAGGCTTCACCCGGTGACGCGCGGGACCTGGCGCTCGATGCCACCTTGCGCGCCGCTGCCCCCTATCAACGCGAACGGCGCGCTGGCGCGACCCATGGACCGGCGCTGCGGCTGCGTCCGCAGGACTATCAGCGCAAAGTGCGCATCCGGCGGGCCGCCAACCTGGTCCTGTTTGTCGTGGATGCTTCCTGGTCCATGGCCGTCTCCGAGCGGATGCAGGCCACCAAAGGAGCCATCCTCTCGTTGCTCACCGACGCCTATCAGCGCCGCGACCGGGTCGGTCTGATCGTGTTCCGTGGCGATCGGGCGACGCTGGTTCTTCCCCCCACCAACAGCGTTGAACTGGCGCAGCGCTATCTGGCCAATCTCCCCGTCGGCGGCAAAACGCCGCTTTCAGCCGGCCTGTGGCTGGCGCTGAAAACCGTGCAGGAAGAAAAAATCCGCCGTCCCGACCTGCGCCCCCTGCTCGTGATCCTCACCGACGGCGCCGGCAACGTCTCCATGAGCGAGCAGCCGCCCAAAGAAGAAGCTTACGCCATCGCCGATGAAATTCAGGCGCAGCACATAGACGCGGTCGTCATTGACATGGAATCGTGGGAATTCAACCAGGGGTACGCCCGTGCCCTGGCCGAACGGTTGGGCGGTCCCTGCTACACCCTGGCCAACCTGCGCGCCGATACGCTGCTGGACACGGTGCGCGGGGAATTGCTGGCGCGGGTTTTAAAGTAGTAGTAGGGGTGAGGCGCTGCCTCACCCCAACGAGGCGCTGCCTCACCCCAACGAGGCGCTGCCTCACCCCAACGAGGCGCTGCCTCACCCCAACGAGGCGCTGCCTCACCCCAACGAGGCGCTG
>Ga0068707_1001435_pt1 | contig 16595 bp, 12 predicted proteins | sample YNPNPMetaG_FD_66600 | JGI IMG/M metagenome (GOLD analysis project Ga0068707, IMG submission 66600) | Anoxygenic and chlorotrophic microbial mat microbial communities from Yellowstone National Park, USA - YNP NP MetaG | ecosystem: Environmental > Aquatic > Thermal springs > Hot (42-90C) >...
AGGCTCCTGCCAGCTGCTCGATTACCGGCTCTAGCGCACGGCAGGGACCGCAGCCCGGCCCCCAGAAATCAACCAGCGTGGGCAGCCGGCTGGCCAGGACTTCCTGATCAAAATCGGCGTCTCCAACTTCTATGATCTGCTTGGCCATGAATTTTCCACCTCCCGGGCCAGCCACTTTATTCCCAAAATCCCAGCGCGGTCAAGCGATGAAAAAAGTGCAGGAAGCCACGCGGTAAAGCATTTGGAGTCGGGCGTCGGGAGTAAAGCTTGCCCGGCCGGTGCGAAGCGGCCGGGACGAAGCCTTGAAACAGCGCCGCGCAAATGTGTTTTTTCCGAGTATTAGGGAGACGCCGGCGGATCACTCTCTGTCAGATGCGCAAGTACTGCCATTTTCCCCGCAGAAAGCGGCCGTAGATGACCAGGCCGTCGAGGCAGATGTAAACCGTGGCCGCGGTCCAGGCTCCGTAGACACCGAGGCCCGCCGGCCCGCCCAGGATGATGACTCCCGGCACGAAAACCGCCCAGGTCAAAATCAAAGACACCGTCATGGGAAAGCGAGTGTCCCCGGCCCCGCGTAGCGCCCCAGAGGCCACCGTTCCCAGAGCGTCGAACAGTTGGAAAAAAGCGGCGAAGAAAAAAAGCCGGCTGGCGATTTCTATCACCTGTGGATCCTGACTAAAGAGCCGGGCCAGAAGATTTCTTCCCAGCACGAAAACCAGCCCCATGCCACCCATGATGAGCAGGCCGATGCGGATGGAAGCGCGGGCGGAGCGTTCGGCAGCTGGAATGTTCCCCGCCCCGATGTACTGCCCTACCAGGGTGGCCGCGGCCACGCTCAGGGCCACTCCGGGAAGGAAGGAAAGATGCACCAGCTGCCGCACGATCTGATGCCCGGCCATGGGAACTTTCCCTAGAGTGGCTACGTAAGCGGAAAAAACGGTAAAGCCACCCATCTCCAGCACCCACCACACGCCCGAGGGTATTCCGACGCGCAGAATACGCAGAAGAAGCTGGCCGTCGGGCTTTTCGGCGTGGCGGCTTTTGAAGTCGGCGTGGGTCTTTTTCCCGAAGAAAACGGCAAGATACAGCCCCAGCTCCGCCGTCTGAGCCAGAACCGTCCCCAACGCGGCCCCGCGCACGCCAAGAGCGGGCGGCCCGAAAACCAAAAACCAGGTAAGGGCGATGTTCAGGGCGTTAGCAGCCAGGGTGATCTTCATGGGCGTGCGCGTATCTCCGATTCCGCGTAAGAATCCCACCACGGCGTAAATGGCGAAAATAAGCGGCCCCCCGGCCAGCCGGATGGATAGATACTGGGTGGCAAATCCGGAAATCGACTCTTGAGCGCCCAAAAGTTGCACCAGTGGCTCGCTAAAAGGAACCAGCCCGGCCAACGTCGCCAGGGAAAAAATACCCACCAGGTAGAACAATTGCCAGACCACGCGAGCGCATTCTGCTTTGCGCCCGGCACCGAAAAACTGGGCCACGAAGGTGCTACCGATGGACAGGGTGCCGTTGAAAAAAGAAAGCAGTGTCCAGCCCAGCACCGCCCCCAGCCCCACCGCCGCCTGTTCGGCCGTTCCCACCCGGCCCATAAAAAGTGTGTCGGTCACACCCATCAGGGAGACCGAGGCCATGGTGATGACCACCGGATAGGCCAGCTCCCACACCTGGCGCAATCCACCGCCTTCGCTCGGAAGAAGCTCTGAACCATGGTCTTTCATGCCATCGCGGATGATAACCGGCAACGACGAAAACTCAACCATGAATCTGTAGCGTTGACAGACGGTGACCGAGCCGCCAAACCGCACCGCGCAAAAACGGCATTATTGAAGCAAATGTTCGGCTGCCTGCCAGACCCGCTCGGGCGAAATCTCTTCAAGGCAATGTTTTTTCGGACAACTTCTCATTCTTTCGGCGAGACAAGGGGCGCAGGAGGTTTTTTGCGGTCCCACCCAGCCGGCGCGCGGGCCAATAGGAGCCCACTGCCGGGAATCGGTAGGGCCGAAGATGGCCAGCGCTGGCCTGCCCAGAAGAGCTGCCAGGTGTACCGGCCCGCTATCGTTTCCGATGACCAGCCGGGCCAGGGCCAGGGCGCCTTTGAGACTGGCCGGATCGGGACAATGTAAAAGCGGAAGCGACCGGGGTAGCTTTTCTTCAACTTCCCCCACCGCCCTTTCGTCCGCCGGGCCAGCGAGTAAAACTACCTCAAATCCTTTCTTGGCGGCGAGTTCGATCAACCGGGCGAACTTTTCCGCCGGCCAATTCTTATGGATGCTTCCGCTTCCGGGAGCGATAACCACTGGCGAAGGGCTTCCGGTACCTTCCAAAGCGGCACGACCGCGGGCGAGTTCTTCCGCACTCGCCGGAAGTTTGGGCCAGGCGCCACCTTGAGCCAAACCGACCAGGCTAAGACATTCGACCAGGTAGTCGGCCAGATGTCTTCGCTCCTCGGGCGGAGGAAAAGGGGCAAAGATGTTTATCCGGCCGGCAAACTCGCGCCTGAGGTTCTCTTCAAGCAGGTTGTGCTCCGGGCCCGAGAAGACCACCACCTGCTCGAACCGCACGAACGCCTGGGGGACGGATCCGTGTTCTTGGTAGAGCAGATGGAAACCGCTTCCCTCGATGTCCAGCGCCTCGTCGGCTCCGCCCGGCGCCGCCAGCAGCCGGCAGCGTTCCAGGTGGCCCATCAACCCAATGCGGAGCCCGGGCTGTAAGCGGCGCACCGCGCACAGTGCTGGCCACAGAAGCAACGTGTCTCCCAGGCCACCACTACGGACGATTAGCAAACTATCCACTATATGAATAAAATGACAGCTTACGCACCTTTTGACAAGCGCGGCGGACGGTGCCAGATTCGGGAACCTGAGAAGAAACTACATGCGCATTTCTGCCAAGCATTCGCTCTTGCTGCTTTTTGCCGCCCTGGCCAGCTCTGCCGGCCTGAGCCTGGCTAGTTATCGGCTGCTGGTCGGCCAGCTCGACGCCGAGCTCAATAAGCGCGGCTGGAATACAGCCCGCCATCTGGCCTACACCGTCGCGCCGCTTATTCTAGGTAACGACCTAGCCAAGATTCAGGCGGCGGCGCAGAATGTTCTGGAAGAACCGGACATTGTGCATCTGGCGGTAGTGGATCATCAAGGCCAGAAGCTGGCTTCGGGAGGGCAAGCGCCGGAAGGAGACGTGCAGGAAAGTCCTTCCTCCCGCCCCTGGCATCGCAGCGAGCGTTCGCGAAAACTGGAAGTTTTTTACCAGCCCGCCCAGTTCGGTGGAGTGTTGGTGGGGGGAGTGCGGGTGGCGATAAGCCGCAGGTCTTTCGAAAACGCCACCACCAGCCTGGCTTGGAGCGTACTGGGAATCGGGCTAGCAGTTACCGCGCTGGTGGCTTTGATAAGTTTTTTGCTCTTGCGTCGCACCCTGCGCCCGCTGAGTCAGGTGCTGGAAGGTACCCGGCGCATCGCCGAAGGCGATTTTTCCGCCCGCATCGAGACCCGCGCCCGAGACGAGTTGGGGGAACTGGGCCGGGCCTTCAACCTGATGGCGGCGCGTACCGGATTGTTTTTCCGCTACGTAGATAAAACCGTGGCCGAACGGCTGGCCCACGATGAAAGCCTGGCTCGACCCGGGGGCAGCATGAAGCCGGTTTCGGTGCTATTCGGCGACATGCGCGGTTTTACCGAGCTGGCCAACCGCCGGGATCCATCGGACGTGGTATGGATCCTCAACAACTATTTCGACCTGTTCTTCCGCATAGTTCACCGTTACGGCGGCATAATCGACAAGACCATGGGCGACGCCCTGATGGCCTTTTTTGAACCAGCCAGCACCATCGAGACGGCTCACTCGCTGAGGGCGGCGCTGGCGGCGTCGTTGATGCGAGCGGTGGTATGGATGTGCGATCAGCTGGCGCGGGAGTGTCGCGGCTGGGGCTGGAAGCTAGCCTTCGAACCGCGCAACTTTGGTTTTTCGGTGGCCACCGGCCGGCTGATCGTGGGCAACGTCGGTTCGACGCGCAAGATGGATTACACCGTCTGCGGACCGGCGGTGAACCTGGCCGCCCGGCTGCTGGAAGACACGCCGCGGGGAGAGCTGCTTCTCGATCGCTTCACCGCCATGGATGTGGAAAACGAGTTGGAGCTACGTCAGAAACAAACCATTCAGCCCAAGGGCTTCGGGCCACACCAGCTGGTCACGCCCTATCAGGTTATCCAGATAAAGGAACACCGTCGCCCGCTGGTGCGCGAGCAGCTGTTACAACTGTTCGACGAACGCACCCTCAGCCGCCTTTATGCGCCGGCGCCGGAAGGGACTCTCAACAAGAGTTCGCTACAGGCCCTGGGCGATGCCTGTTCCCGCCTTGTCGCCCGGGAGCCTCCAGAATTTCTGGTAGGCTAGTTGCCGCTGGGGTGGCTTTTTTCGCGCAGCTCTCGCAGCCGGCGCCACATCTCCAATCCTTCCTTGGCCCGAAGGTTTCCCGGGTCGATGCGCAATACTTTCTCGTAAAAGGGCGCGGCAGCGTCCAACTCCTGCCGGGCAAAATACTGGGCGGCCTTTTCCAAAAGCTCCTTTATCAGCCGCTGGCGCACCGGTTCCAGTTCATCCAGCGCCCGGCGTGCCTGCTGGCAGCCGGCATCGAGCTTCAGCACCTGGCGGTAGATCTCGATGGCTTCCAAATGATTTCCGCTGCGCACCGCTTCTGAAGCCTGGCGCAGCATTCGTTCAATCTCTTCGGCGTGCTGGTCTGGCGGGGCCGGCGGCGTTTCTACCGGGCGGCTCGTCTTTTCGGGAACAGCTTTCTTACGGGGGGGCGTTCCGGCAGGTTCCGCGGGCGGTCTCAGCAATTCCTCCAGCGCCTCGTCGGAAGTCACCGGAGGAGGACTGCGACGCAAACATTCGGCCAGCAAAAGCTCTAGTTCCAGGGGTGGGGGCAGATAGTATTTTCCGGCCAGGTTCTGAGCCGAGCGTAGCTGATACCGGGCCTGGTCAACCCGGCCGGCTTCAAAATCGGCTTTTGCCTGGGCGTAGAGCTGGCTCATTTCTTTCTGGAGGTTGTCGATTTGTTCGTCTATGGCGCGAGTACGGCGTCCGATGCTTTCCTGTAGGGGGTCGTCCGCAGGCAGTAGGGAAGACAGCTCGGCAAGATAGCGCCGGCTTTCCAAAAGCAGACCCTGCTTGTAGAGATTCTCGGCCTTTTCAATAAAACGGGTGATGATGAAGCTGGCGGCCTCGCTTACTGCCTTTTTCAGCTGAACCGCCCGTGCTTCGGTTTGTTTTTGCAACTCGGGGTGACTAAGTAGCCGGTAGGCCTCCAGCACCTGGCCGCTTGAAAAGGCGCGCTCGGATGCGTCCAGACGCTCCTTTATGGAAGGGCGTGTAGGGGCGCAGGCCACCAGGCCTAACAACACCAACCACCATGGAAGAAAGTGCCTACTCATGGCTCAACCACCTGCCAGCGGTTGCAGGCTCGTTCAATTTCACGCAAAAAACGACAGGGCTTTTTCAGTGCCCGCCGGTCGCCGTTTCTGTCTACCACCTGAGGCGAAACCAGGTAAAGCTCATCCTGGGCGCGGGTAAGGGCTACATAAAAAAGCCGTCTCTCCTCTTCTTCACCGCCGGTTTCGCGAAGCGCCAGCGAGTGGGGAAAGCTGCCCTCGATCAATCCAATAACGAAAACGCATTTCCACTCCAAGCCTTTGGCCTGGTGCACCGTCGAGAGCACTACCCGCTCCTCGACCGGCTCCTGTCCGAGTTGTCTTTCGGCGCCGAACTCAGCCAGTAGATGCAACTCGGTCAGCATCTGACGCACCGAAGCGAAGTTACCTGCGTAACTTTTCAGCTGCTCCAGGTCTTCCAGTCGGCCTTCGGCGTCGGGATATTGCCGGATGAGGATTTCCCGGTAACCGAGCTCCATCACCTGGCCTATCAAGTCGCCGGCCGTTGCCTCTTGCTCCTGGCGAAGTCGCAAAAGCACTCCGCGGATAGCCTCCCAGCCGCCAGCCTGACGAAGGGGCGGGCGCTCGTTTGCGACAAGCCTCTGCCAAGGGTCTTGCGCCTCGAGCAGCCACGCCGTAAGTTGCTCGGCGCCCTTTTTGCCGATGCCTGTCTGCAGCCGCAGTAGACGGCGCCAGCTCAAAGAGTCGCGGGGATTATCGAGCAGACGCAAATAAGCCAGAACGTCTTTTATGTGCGCTTGCTCGAAAAAGCGTAGCCCCGAGCGCACGCTGTAGGGGATCTGGCGGCGGCTGAGTTCTAGCTGCAGCTCCAGGCTATGGGCGTGGGCGCGGTAGAGCACGGCCATCTGAGACAACAGGACTCCTTCGTCGCGGAGTTCAAGCAACCTCTGGGCCACGAAGGCCGCCTCCATGTGCTGGTCTCGCACCACCACCAGAGTAGGCGGCGTACCGCCCTGGCGTACCGCTACCAGCCGCTTGGGAATGAGCTCGCGGGCCCGCTCTAGGCAAAGGTTGGCCGCCTCCAATATGGGCGGCGTGGAGCGATAGTTGGTCTCCAGCCGGTAAAGGCGCGCGCCCGGCCAGCGTTTTTCAAAATCCAGCATAAAGCGCGGCGAAGCGCCACGGAAGGTGTAGATGGCCTGGGCGTCGTCGCCGACGGCGGTAATGTTACCGTGAACAGCGGCCAGCCGGTCGAGAAGTCTTACCTGTAGCTGATTGGTGTCTTGGTATTCGTCGACCAGAAGGTGCAAGAAGCGTTCGCTTATCTTCCGGTGCAGCTCGGCATTGGTCTCCAGAAGTTCCAGCAGCTTCAGCAGCAGGTCGTCAAAATCTAGGGCGTTGGCCTGTCGCTTTTTCTCTTGGTACTGGCGGGCCAGTTCCAGCACCAGCCCAAGCTGCGGGACCAGACGCGGCGCCCTCTCCAGGACGATGTCCTCCAGGGACCTGAGGGTATTTACCGCCAAGCTTACCAGCTCGCGCATAAGCTGCGGACCGGGTGGCATGACCGAAGAGCGGTTCGAAAGCTCTTCGGAGAGCTGCTCGAAAAGATCCAGGGCGTCCTGGTTGTCCAAAATGGTGTAATCCGGGCGCAACCCGGCTTCGGCGGCGAATTCTCGAAGCAAGCGATTGGCCAGGTGATGGAAGGTCCCACCCCAGACCAGCCGAGCGCTTTGGGGAGCGAGCTGTTCCAGCCGGCGCAGCATCTCGCGCGCCGCTTTGTTAGTGAAGGTGCACAGGGCTATGCCTTGCGGGGGAACGCCCCGGTGCAGAAGATAGGCCAGGCGATAAAGCAGCGTGCGGGTTTTTCCGCTTCCTGCGCCGGCTACGATGAGCACCGGTCCGTCGGGCGCGGTGACCGCTTCGAGCTGCTGGGGATTGAGCTCTTGGAGAAAATCCGCTGACGGCCGCGCTTCGGCCGGTCTGACTACATACTGCACGGTCATGCCGGAATTTTTTTAGCACAGCAGATCATCGAAGTCACCGGCTATTTCAGTTTACTTGAAACTGAAACGAAGTCGAAGCCCGCGGGCCCTCCTGACCGAGCTGACATTCTAAAAGCACGGAAAAATTCTTCCTGGCCTGGTTCGTTACGGTGACATGATAGGTGCCAGGATTCCGTTCGTCTTCTACGATTGGCTCAAGCGTAAGTCGGTTGCCGGCGGCGCAGGTATCTGGACCCTGAACAGTTATATCGTCCAACACAAAAGCGCCGTCTAAAACGGTTGCCGAAAAGCGCAGGCCCAGGGAGGGATTTCCCGCCGCCGTCTGCGAAAGGCGGGAAAGATCCACGCAATTCCTCTGACAAGAAAGGAGCTGGCCGGCCACAATGGCTCCTTCGACTTGGTAGGCGGTGCGCCAGCCGGTGCCGTCGTCGAATTCCACGGAAAAAACATTGCCCGAAGAGATCGAGGCCACGGCAGCGTTCCAGCACAACCACACCTGTGATAACTCTTGCGTGTCGAGCCTACGTTCCAGGCTTATGGTTCCGCTTTGCACAAGCAGGTTGGGTGGCGAACAGGCCACGGTTTGGCAGCTCGGCCGCGTTCCGTTGGCGGTTATGGTCCAGCCGTTCCAGGATGTCGGAAGATCGCCGCTGCAGGTGTCGAAACTTTCCCGGAAAATTTCCCGGGTGGTTCGCTGGCAATTGTTGTAGCCGGCCTGCAGCCATAGATTGTCGATGATCCAAGAGCCAATGTCGGTCTGCAGCCACACATCCAAGCGAGTCGAAGAAGAAAAAGCCCTTGCTGGAACGGAAGCGCAGAGTCTTCCCAGACCATTTGCCGGCAGGGCCGGCGAGGCATTGGCCCGTTGGCAGAAAAAGACCTCTTCCGGGCTTGCTTGTAGTTGAACGTACTTATAGGGCGAAGCTCCGCCAAGGTGCCCAATGTCCAAACAAAATTGTGCGCGTTCGAAAGCTCGTAGATCCACAAGCCGGTAAAGCCGCATTGATTCTTCGCTGCAGGCGGTCTTACCGAACTCGAGGGCGGTACGGCCCGAAAGCGGCTCCGAGCGTACCGGACAGGCCGGCGTCACACAGCACGTAGGATTTAAAGGATTCATTTGCAAAGGACAGACTTGCGACCTTCTGGAGCACACTGGTTCCTGTTCAATGCTCCAACCCTCCAGGCTGCAGGTTCCCGGTTGATTGTCGGCTTCGAAATCCACCCAGGAAAGAATCGGCTCGACGAGTTCGGCCTGGCACTGCAGGCATGGGGCGAGACCGGGAATTCCGCCGCTATCGAGGCGGCAGAGCAGCAAATCGCCTGTCGACTGAGCACAAGAAAGAGCGAAATTGTCCACTCTAAGGCAGCCGGAAGAAGAGCTGGAGCAGCCGGGCAGGCAGAACTCCCCGGGCGGACATTGCTCGTCGGAAGCGTTGCCGGAAAGGCAGCTACCGCTGCCATCACAGTAATCCTCCAGCGTGCATAGAATGCCGTCGTTGCAGGCCGAAGCTGCTGGATCGGGCAAAGAACAATCCTGGGCTTCCTCGTTGCAGCTTTCGGCGCAGTTCTCATCGCCGTCGGGACCCGGGCAGGGGTCGCCAGAAGAAACGCACCGGCCCTGGGAGCAGCTTTCGCTTCCATTGCAGAACAGGCCGTCGTCCGGACAGGGCATTCCGTCTTCGAGGGGTTCGGTGATGCAGGCCTGTTCCGACTCTTTGCAAAAACTTCGCTGGCAGGGAGGAGGCTGGGGGCAGGTGCGATCCTTTCCCTGGCACAAGCCGTTCGAGTCGCAGGCATCGTCGACGGTGCAGAACAGGCCGTCGTCGCAGGGCTGGCCCGCGGGCACCTGACTATAACTGCAGACACTATCGGTACAGCGACCGTCGAGACATTCCGTTGGCTCCTGGCAATCGGCATCCTGGCTGCACTTGGTACAGGCAGAGCCATCGGTCTGGCCATCGCAATCGTTGTCCACCCCATCGCACCATTCGACGCCACCACGGCTGATTTGGCACTCGCAACCGTCGGACCAGCTACTGTTGGGATTGGCCCAGCCTTTGTCGCATTGATAGTTACAAACACCGTCGGCACAGGCTATGGCCCGAGCCCGGGGAACCGCAGGGCAAAGAAAGACAGGATCGCCGTCATCCCTGGTGCCATTGCAATCGTTGTCCACCCCGTCGCAGGTCTCTACCCCGCCGTTAGTCGGCCGGCAAACCCAGAGGAGCTTTATTTCAATTTCGCTGGCTTCGGACATAGCGGTATCGGTGCAACCGTGGAGGATCTTTTTCTGGGCTTGGTCACGCCCGAACGCGTAGAACAGGCGGCGGCCGGAACCGACCTGGTGAAGCGTGCCCGTTCCTGAAGGGTAATCCAGTGAAAGGCTTTGTTCCACTTCATAGCCCGGGCTTCCGGGGCTGACCGTCCCCTCCAGCAGAGCTCCACAGAACGACCCGGCCTGCGGAATGATAAGCAACACTTCTACCGTCGTGGTTTGTGCTTTTGCCTGTTCGTCGGGAAAGGAAATGATCAGGTTGTAGACTGGAACACCACCACAGCCTGCAAAAAGGACGGTCAGCAATATTGCAAATAAGCGCTTCACTCTTTTCTCAACGGAATACGATTTGATAATCGGCCGCCCCAGAACCGGAGGAAGTGCCGAGCAAAACACCGGCAGTGACGCCTCCGGCCACTACCGCTCCCACTGCCGTCCAGAACCACCAGCTCCTGTACCAAACAGGTGCCACCGCTGTTTCCCGCTCGTCGTATTTTTTCTCCACCAGACCGTCCGTAACCGAGGGGGCAGCAAGCACGGTCGATGGCGCCATTTTCTGCGCCACCGATTCCGGCGGCTTCAGATGAAAAGGTTCGTCATCGGGTAAATTCTTTATTGCTGCACCAGCGGCATTTAGCAACTGAAACTGGTATTCTATTTCAGAGCTGACAGAAATTTCCGGCCGAGTGAATTCTACCACGCCGGTTGCTGGCAAGGGTTTTGTCTTCTCCTTCCAGTCGGATTCACTCGCTTCTTTCCAGCGCAGGCGTACCGCAGCTGCCAGCTCGAAGGGATTGGAAGTTACTTCCAGTAATAATGCTTCCTTACTCCCCGCCTGTGGCGGTATATGGCGAAGCTCAAGTTTCTGTCTGTTTCTGGCCTTGAGAGCCTTTTCGAAAGGGCCAAGCAAACCCGGAGAATAGCGATCCCCTGGAGAATAATCGGGTTCGATGGCCAAAAGTCGCGTGAACGTTTCTTCGGCCTGGCGCTTTTTGCCGTCCGCGCTCTGGGAAAAACCAATTATGGCATAGGCCTCGACGACCTGATGCGGCTGAGCAAGAGGATTTTCTAACACACGCGAAGCGGCAGCCTGCACCTTTTCGTATTCCATCTGCACAAAAAATTCCTGGGCTTTCTTCAGCTCCTGCTGCTGCGCAAGCGCTGGAAATGCCGAAAGTCCCGAAAGTAAAAACAAGACAAAGCATTTCTTGGTTATCATTGTGCAAAAATTATAATTTAATTGTCGGCAAGAGACAAACTCACCGAAAATATTACATCTTTTTCCACCACAGGCCGCAGAAGGTGACCAGGGCTTTGGACCAATGAGGGCGAAAGTCCGACCAGACCCGAGGCGAAAAAAATAGGCAAATGGCCGCTCGGGCCAGCCTACGGTTGGAAAACTTCCAGCGCGTCAGGAATATCCGGCGTTCGAAGCCCCAGGCGCTTTCCAGATACTGGCCGATGTTTCTTCTTCCCTGCGGCGTTCCTATGAAAACCACTTTGCCTTGCGGGGCGGCAACCCTGAACATTTCCCGGACAACGAAATCCAGCTCTTTTTGCCAGCAGCACTCTTCGGCATCGTAGACCAGGCTGTCGAAGGCGAAGGCCGAGAGCACCAAAGCAAACGTTCCTGTGTCGAAGGGCAAACACCGGTGGTCGGTCAGCAAAAGCTGCACATTATCGAACCTGCGAAACTCCAGATTGCGTCGGGCCTCTTCCAGCATGGCCGGCGAGCGGTCGCAAGCTACGACTAGCCTTGCCCGGGCAGCCAGGGCCTCGGTAAGAAAACCCGTGCCGGCCCCAAGTTCCAAGACCCGGCAGTTTTCCAGGGGATGAATCTTGAGCAGGTTGCGAACAATCGCTTCTCGATCCTGAAATCTTCTTAGCCGATCGAAACGGCGAGCGAACTCCGGAGAGTCGTAGGGCGGACGAAGGCGCTCGGTACGCCAGGGAAGAATCGATTTCAGCAAAGCGAGAGAAATCATACAAAGGCCTCGCAAAAACTCTTACGCGCCCGTAAAAGCCGGTCGCGGTTGGCGTCGATAAAACGCTTTTTTTCCTGTAGAGCGCAAGCGTAAGGATCGGGAGCGGTGATGTCCCCGTGGTAAAATAACGCTCTGGCCCGACAGCCTCCGGCGCAGGCCGAAAGCGCGGGACAGCGGCGACAAGTCTCGCCGGGTTTAGAAAACTCCCGCCGCTCGAGATGGCGGCGCCAAAGTTCGGCGAGGGAAAACTGCCTGATGTTGCCGCCTAGAAATTCCCGGCCGAAAAAGGCGCAGGTGGTAAGATAGCCGTCGGCGGTCAGGCCCAGCTTGTTGCAGGTGGCCGGACAGCCAAACTCGCCCCAGCCGCGATCGGAAAAATTCAGAATGCAAAGGCCGGCGCGGCGCTTTATCGCTTCGACCCGAGCGTGGACGAAAGGCACCATACGCGGCGGGATGAGAAGATCGGCGTTAGCTTTGGCTCGACCGGCTGGCTTTATGGTTCCGATGACCAGATTCTTGACGTTCAACGAAGCCAGAAGTCCTGGAAGTTCCGTAAGCTCCAGAAAATTCTTGCGGTGCACGGTGTAATGGACGGCCGTGTCCGCACCTGCCTCGATCAGCCGGCGCAGCACTTCGAGTGTTTTTTCGAAAGTTCCGCGCCCGCGTAGAAAGTCGTGGGTCTCGGCCCGAGCACCGTCCAGACTGACTTTTACCCGGATGCCGAGTTTTGCAAAAAGCCGGGCCCAAGCCTCGTCGATAAGCAAGCCGTTGGTAAGAAGCGTAACTGTAAGAGCGAGCTTTCGCGCCCGAAAAAGAATTTCGGAAAGTTCCGGTCGAAGAAGGGGCTCTCCACCAGAAATTACCAGCTGGGTGACGCCAAGCTGTCTTACCTGGTCGAGAACAGAGAAGAATTCTTCCCGACTGAGCTCTTTTTCGAGCTTGGTGGTCGAATCGGTGCAACAATGCCGGCAGCGCAACTGGCAGGCTGCCGTAACATCAAGGTAAACGCGCGAGGGAATTTTTGCTTCCATGGCCCACCTCATATGGAACAGGTACAAACTGGCGGTAGATACTCGAGGGCCTGGTCGATCACTTCGCCCGCTTCCCTAAGAAGCTGGGTGTCGGAGGGACAGACACCCGAAATTTCCTCGATCTTTCCAGCTCTTTCGCTAGCCAACCGGAAAAATTCCTCGAAGGTGCGAAAAACATCCAGGCAACTTACCACAAGAAGCTCTATTGGACAGAGAAGCTCCATGTCGACATCCGGCGCAACTTTATAGAGCCTTACTCTCTTTCCCCGGCGCAGCTTTCGTTTTTCTTCCAGACAGCCTGCCGCATAAAGCTCAGCGAATGTTTTTACTATCATTTTCCACCTCCTTTATTTTTCTATATAAAATCAATAGCATTTTTCGTGCCACTAAAACCAAGGGCCTGTCCCCCGCTGGTTTTGAGGTAATACTTTGTAATATTTTGGATATTTTTGATGCGTATCTTAGTAAAAATAAAAATTGGCAGGGTTTGTTTATATCTTATTATTCTATTTATAAATAAATATAAAATTTAACCGAGTTGCAAGAGCTGCACTGTTTTTACCTTTGTAAGTTATTGACTAAAGTCGAATAAGGACTAACTTACTGTCACCCTTTGATTTTTTGAAAACAGAAGAGGTGATGGATGCTTACTCAAAAACTGCTGGAGTTTGCCCTGGTAGGGGCAGGACGGCAGCGATGTGCACGTATCGTTTCTCTTCGAGGATAAAGGCGTGTCGGAGAAATAGAGCGACTGAACCCGCCAGTTGCAAAGCAACTGGCGGGTTGCAGTTGCCGGAGTGCCATTTTTCGGACTGAGACTGCGCTGCGCGCAACTTCGCCGGAAGTCACCTCGAGTGAATTGCAGAAGTTTGCGAAGCATGTGCGGCGCCACTTGATGGGAACGGCATAATCGTCCTACCCAAACGTTGCTTTTATGCAACGTTCTGGTGAACTTTCCCACAGATATGCGCCTACGTTTTCGGTAAGTTCGCAAATGGTGCGATTCCTTTCTTCTTGACACCCCGAATGGCTTGATTGTAAATCACCGCTGTGCATAACATGAATTTGTGATTCGTAACATCACAAGGAGGTCGTCATGAAACTTTTTCGGTACGGATTTCTTGTGGCCTTATTCTTAATTGAGGCGGCCGCCGCCGAAGAAAATCGAGAACCGCTACCATCCGACTCCCCTGGCAACAATCAGGAGCAAGCCGCCGAATCGGCGCCGGATGAGATCGAACCGGAACCGGAGGAGACATTAATCATCACCGGGAGCAAGATCGAGCAACAACCCAAGGAAATTACCCAGAGCGTAAGGTTTTTGGAACAGTACACTTGGGAGCGTTATTCTACTCTACCCTTCAATCTTTCTCTGATTTTACAAAACGAGCCCGGCCAGCTGGTAAATCCGCTTTCCCGTAACGATGCCAACTGGGGTTCCACCGGTGGTTTAGGTCCTAGCTACTCCAGCTATTTGCTGGACGGGTTGCCGGTCGACGCTTTCGTCGAAGGCATGAGCCTGGACCCCTGGGCTCTGGAGCGGGTGGAACAGCAGCGGGGTCCGGCGTCGGTAATGTACGGCAATTTTCATGGCATGGACTTTGCCGGCAACCAGTCGCCTCTGGCCGGGGCAACCCAGTTCGTGACCAGGGATTACATCGATCGGCCCCGCACCCGCCTGCTTCTGGGAGGCGGCATGTGGGGCACGGCCCACCTGCGCGGCTATCACCAGACACGTTCCGGCAATCTCCATGCTTTCGTGGGAGGCTCTTACGAGCGCTCCGACTACACCGATTACGGCACCGAGGATTCCTGGTTGCACATTTTGCACCATCCGCGCTATGAAAAGGCGCGCCTCTATGGCCGAGCCAGTTGGTTCTTCGACCGTCGGGATCACCGGCTGTCGCTCATGCTCCATCACACCGATCATCATGGCATGGTCGGCCGCCCCAATCGTGACTACGACCACTCCTACAATCTGGCCGATCTTTCCTACCACAACGGCTTTACGCCCGGCTGGGAGTTGTGCGCCAAGGTCGGAGTGCGCCTCTACGAGCGGCGTTGGGGCGAGGATAACTACCCTGACCTTTCTCTGCGGGAGCACGGTGGAGTGGAGGAACAGGTAGTACCGGCGGATATCTCCTTCACCTTCCGACACCTGAAAAATAGCCTGCTAACTTTCGGAGTGGACGGGCAGCTGGTCTACTACCAGACCTACTCCGAGCCGGCCGGGGTGCGCGCTACCGGAAACGACGCCAGCGCCATATCGGCTGGTGTGTATGCCGAAGAAAAAGTCGTGCTTTCGGACTGGGTGCTAAGGGCTGGCGGCCGCTTCAACTATTTGCGCCACGACTACGACCTTACCAGCGGTAGCCGGCCGGGCCTGGAGCACCAGGACTGGAACCCCCTGCTGTGGAGCGCCGGGGTGCGTTATAACGGGCTCGCACGCTTTTCGTTCTACGCCAACGCTGGAAGCAGCTTTCTGGCGCCCTCGGCCAAGGCCGTGGGTGGCACGCTGCAGGCGTCGGACGAAGGAGTTCCTGGCCGCCATGGTCAGCTGCCCAACCCGGACCTGCGGCCGCAGAGCGGTATGGGCTTCGATGCCGGAGTTGATGCGCAGCCGATAACTGGGCTGCGGGCGGGGCTGAGGGCTTTTCTTTATTTGGTGGACGATGTGATCGTGGATAACGTTGTGAGCCAAGACCCCTCTCAAACCCGTTCAGTCAACGCAGGAAACATTCGCTCGCTAGGAGTGGAATTTTCCGCGGACTATGCTCTGGGCAGGACACTGGAGGCTTTCCTGAATGCCACATATTTCAACAGTCGCATCGGTAACCCAATCGACGCCGATCAGGACGGAGCCAAGACGCCCTTCGTGCCAGATTTTTCGGCCAACCTGGGTTTCATCCTTCATCTGCCCTGGCAGGTTATCGTATCGCCCAAGCTGAACCTGGTGGGCGGCTACACAGATTCCAGCTCAAAAGCAAATCATCGCGAATTCGGACCTTACTACACGGTGTCTCTGAAAGTGGAGAAGCAGTTTGCGATGCAAGGATGCGATCTGGTTGTTGGGCTGGACTTGGATAATCTTACTGACAATCGGTACGAGATGCCCTGGCAGTTTAGAAATCCCGGATTCTATGCCCTGGGCACGCTGGAGTTGCGCTTATGACCAATGGTCTTTGGAGCCCGCCGCCGGCTCCGATGAATACGATGGTTTGGCTGGGCACGTTGCTTCTGTTGGTGGGTGCCCATGGTTGCCGCCCAGGTCCAGGGGTGAATCTTGAGCTTTTCGTGGTGGGGCTGAACGAATCCCCTGGAGGCGCAAGTTATCTGCACCGAATGATTGAGTGGGATCTAGAGAATCCCGACGATTCCATCAGGCGCATGATGGAGAAATCAGGGCTTGAGGTGGTCATGTTCCACTCTACCAGCTGGCGTTTTGAAAAAAACAAAAAACTGGTGCTTACCTACCTGGCCTGGGCCCGGGACGGAACAATGCCCGAAAACGCAAAGCCGCTACCCGAAGCAAAAACCGATTTTGTTACCGATCCTCTAAAGCCCCGCCCGGAATCAATTGCGCAGCTGGACCCTCTCTTTCACGGGCTGCGCCATTTTGCTTTTTTGCTAAAAAACGATGCGGAAGGTACAGTCAGGGCAGCGCTGGGAGACCGCGCAGTGGATTTCCTAAAAACTTTCTCTCCGGCCGCAGCTGGATCTCTTTAGCTGTTTTCTTCCACCACAGGCCGCAAAAAGTGACCATAACTTTTGGACAGTGGGAGCGAAATTCCCGCCAGATCCGAGGCAAAAAAAAACAGGCATATGGCCGCTCGGGCCAGCCTCCGGCTGGGAAGCTTCCAGCGCGTAAGAAATATCCGCCGCTCGAAGCCCCGGGCGCTTTCAAGATGCTG
>Ga0068707_1001437_pt1 | contig 16589 bp, 16 predicted proteins | sample YNPNPMetaG_FD_66600 | JGI IMG/M metagenome (GOLD analysis project Ga0068707, IMG submission 66600) | Anoxygenic and chlorotrophic microbial mat microbial communities from Yellowstone National Park, USA - YNP NP MetaG | ecosystem: Environmental > Aquatic > Thermal springs > Hot (42-90C) >...
GCCTCGCCTGAACCTTTCTTGATATTGAGCGTCAGCTCGTGCCCGCGGGCCGTGATACGAGCGTGCGCATCGTCGAGGCGGGTAGCCGTGACCTGATAAGTGAGTGCAGGTTTGTCGGCCACAGTCATCCGTTATGCGGGCTGGTGAGACTCGTTGAGCGCAGCGTGATACCAGGCCAGTATCTCCTCCTTCTTCGGGACGCGGCCGGCGCAGACCACCTGCTCATTGACCACCAGGGCGGGCGTGAACAGGATGGGATAGCGTTCAATTTCCAGCACGTCCTGGACGTATTCGAGGGTGGCCTCGACATCAGGCTTTTCCGTCACCAGCGTCTCCAACGCCATCGCGGCCACCCGTTCCAAAGCCTTACATTTAGGACATCCCGCTCCAAGCACTTTAACACTCAGCATCACTTTCCTCCAGCATCATGAATTTTTTGGAAGCAACTTCACACCCAACGCACCCTTTCAAGGCCTCTTCAGGCCGACGGCGCGCTGCGGTTTTATTCCTTTTCCACCGGCACAGGTACAGGTTGCGGACGGCGCGACACGAACCGTGATCCACGATCAACCCACCAAAGCGCCAAAGCCAGCAGGGCCAGGCCAAGCGCCAGATACAAAGCCAGCAGTCCCAGAGCCACACCATCAATCCAGGCGCCGTAGATCAGGCCCGCCAGGGTGCTGAAAAGCGTTACCCAGGCGACATACGTCCAGGCCTTGCGCCGCCCGATAATGGCCGAAATCATCAGGATGCTCTGCAGGCTGAGTTCAGGATCGGCCATCAGGTAAGCCAGAAGCGGTCCGCGATGCATACCCAGGCTCAGGAACATGTTGGCGATGGGCACCTCGACCAGCGTTGGGAAGTACATGAAGACGCCGAAGAGCACCCCCGCCAGGTTGCCCAGCAGGGTGTTGTGCCCGGCCAACGCCTCAATCCATTCCGGCTGAATGAGCACCCGCAGCATCCCGACCACAAAGACGCCGGCCACCAACAGAGGGAAGATTTGTTTGATGAAACGCCACGATTCCCACAGCCATTCACGCCGATCATCTTCCTCCAGCCCTTTGAAGAACAGGAGGGAAAGCGCGCCCAGAGCCAGCAAGACACCGAAGAAACGCCCCGTCAGGTTCACCTGCAAGCCAGCGGCCTGCGGGTCCATCCCCAAGGCAGCCACCAGCAAGGTCAGTTCCACCAGGCCCAGAGCGATCCAGGTCCAGGCGTTGAAGCCCTCGTAAATGGATTCGATGCCCTTCCACGAAGCCAGGCCGATGAGTCCCAGCAGGACGATGAGGAGCATCCCCTGCACAGTGACCCCCTCCTGCCCCTTGGTGGCATCGTAGGGAATCAGCCGGGCCAGGGTGGATTGCAAAGCATCAGTTCCGGCTATCGGCAGCGTGATCTGAGCGTAGCTGCGCGTGAGGAGACTGACCTTGAAGGTGCCGGCCAGCAACAGAACGACCAGCAGAACCAGGAAGGCCAGGGCAGTCCGGCGCATTTGCTGACCCTGAGCAGCAAAAAGGGCGTCGGTCGCCTGATCGTGAGCAATGTCCGCCTTGCGGAAGAGAAGCGCCATGATCAAGCCAATGCCTATGCCGAAGGCCAACGAGAGGAACAGGCGGGCCAGGGCCAGATCGGTGCCGATGACGCCGCCCGTATAAACCAACGCCAGGATGTTAGCCGCCGGCGCAAAGAACAAAAAAGTGATGGCGGGCCCCAGTCCGGCGCCTTTCTTGTAGATGCCGGCGAAAAGCGGGACGATGGTGCAGGAGCAAACCGCCAACACAGAACCAGCCAGGGCCGCGGCAGGATAAGCAATCCACTTTGGGGTGTTGCGGCCTAAAAAGCGCGTTACCGAGGCCTTGGGGATGAGGGCGGTCATCGCTCCGGCAATGTAAAAAGCGGGCAGCAGGCACAACAGGACGTGGGCCGCCAGGTAGGCCGCCAGATTGCCCAGGCCACCGCGAAGCAACGTTACGAGAAAATCCAACGCTTGATTCATAACCCAATTTCTCCTTCAGAAAATGGCTTTCCCGCCCGACGCTGACAGCGCGGGCAGGTACAGACTGGAATCACCTCAGGGATACTTACTCTTGGATCCGCCTGCGCAACCTGATGCAGGGCGTCAATTAAAGAGTAAATCTCTGGCCTGACGACTCGATAATAGACATTCATCCCTTCACGCCGGTCAGCCAGCAGGCCAACCGAACGCAGGACCATCAATTGCTGTGAAATGTACGCCTGCCGACAGCCAAAAAGCGCCATCAGGTGACAGACACAGGCTTCGCCCTCGCGCAAGGCTTCCAAAACAGCCAGGCGCAGCGGATGACTCAGGGCTTTCAAAAGGGCTACCTCTTCCTGATAAGCATCCATGGGACCTCGCTCCTCTGCTTTTGCCGCTCGCCTCATCATCACGACAGGCCGGTAGTATACCACAATATTCATTTTTTTGAATATCGCTCCCCCTGAAAAAACCTATCCTTAAGCCCGGATAGGTTCCCAAAGGAAAACCTATTCAATTTTACGAATGTAAATTTACTCCCCCAATTCGACCAGCGCCAGGGCAGACTGTCACCAGTACACCATGACATTCATCTTTTTGAATATCCTGGCCGTCCGGCATCTCTGGGATTCGACACATTCGCCCAGAGGAACAGAAGGTCCTCCAGCCCGGCAGCCCTAACCCCGGATCAACCTGGAATCAAGGCCCCCAAAAAAATCGTGCCCTGCCCGGCCCGGGCTCTGGGTTAGATGCCACAACTCCGGTCACAACAAGCCGAACATCTTCCATTCCCGGATGACCTCGGCCAGTTTAGCCTCGACCTCCTCCACCGCAGGCACCTGATTCCCCGCCACAAATTTTCCCCCCACAAAAGTCAGGGGAACGCCACCGCCTTCTTTGGTCAAAAGCGCCTTGAGCGAGGCGCTTGGCTCTTCCTGAGCGGGCACACCGCGCTCGAAAACGACCAGGCGTACCTCGTCAGGGTGGCGTTCGACGACCTGTTGCATCACGTGCAAGAGTTCACGGCATTTGCGCGTCGGCGGACGGGCAATGTAGATTTCGAGTTTGATTTTCTCTCCCATACCCTCAAGCCTCCCTCAGAGTCTGGTATCCCGCGCGCATTCCTGGAGCAGGGCCTGCACCGCCGAACGTAACACCTCCGGCGCTTCTACGGCGGCGATGGCCTCAGCCGCCGCCGCCAGAGATACGCCACGCAAAGCGGCAGCCAGGCGCTGCAGACAGCGGCCGCCATCCGTCAACAGGACATCACCGCTGAGCTGCGCATCGCGGATAAGGCCCTCTTCCACCTCCAACGCCACCTGAAGGATGCCCAAAGGCGTTTTGGTGGCCTGCTGCCAGGTGTAAGCCCGGCGTTCGCCATAGGTCCAGGCATCGGTAGCGTACTTTTCGTGCCAGAGCTGTTCGGCCAGGGCGCGTTCTTCCTCCGTCAGGTCACCGGGGATCAGGGACACGTCCAGCGCGGCTCCGAGGTGCCGGGCCAGGCGCTCCATCACCTCATCCACCGGGACCTGGCGCCCCAACTCCCGATTGAGCGAGGTCACCCGGTCGTAAATAGTTTTGACCGACTTATCGGCAAACTTCAGGGCCGAAGGCTTGAGCGCGCGCCACATGGTCTCGAAATCAATTTCGACCAGAAACGTCCCGCTCTGGACAAACGCACTGTACCAGGCCATCTGCGCCGAGCCGTAAATCTTGCGCTCATTCACCACCACATCATTGCGGCCGCTCTCCTGGGCTTCCAGGCCGTAATCGGCACAGGTTTGAATCACCGGCTGCGCAAACAGGCTGAACAACGCTTTATCGGTGCGATCAGCGAACAGGTCGCGCGGGAAAAAGGCGGAATAGCAGAAACTCCCCACATCGTGATAGACCGCGCCGCCGCCGTTCATGCGCCGGACAATTTTAATGTCATGCGCGCGACAATAAGCCACATCCACCTCGGCCCAGACATCCTGCGTCACCCCCACAAAGACGGCCCGACGCACCTGGCGTAAACGCAGGGTGGGCGGACTGAGGCCCTCATCCACCAGCCGGGCGATGGCCTCTTCCACGGCAAAGTGATGATGAGCATCGGTGATGCCATCCCGCAACAGACGCCAGGATTTCATGCCTCACCTCCGGCCGGGTAATAGGGACAGCGCGGCCCTTTGCATTCCGGATTGGTGCGGTAGAAGGCACAGCGGACCTTGACGGGTAAGTCCAGGTCCAGCTCGGCACGCAACAGGCGGCTGAGCACCTCAAAGGCCAGGTAGACACTCTGTTTACAACAGCGTATGCCGCCTGCCTGAGCTATCGCCAGCAGGGTCTCCCCCGTGCCCCGCAGGGCCAGGGCGCGCTCCTGATCTTTGAGATAAGAGGCTTTAGTTAGCACAGACAGTGCCGCGCCCACCCCTTCCGCCGCACCGCACCCGCCGCGACTGCCACATACGGCAATGGGGATATCGGCGGTGCGCCGCATCACGGCTGGAATATGCGCCCGGTTGAACTTGATCTGCCCAAGATTGGCCAGGGCGACCAGGGCCACCGGCGCGACCAGTTGATGGTGATAAGGCCCGTGCATGACAAAGGCCGGATGGCCCATGATGAGATTGGCGATGGCGATAGGATCGGTTTCCGTAGTTCCCGCACACACGCGCTGAATAAGCGTAGCTTGATCCGCCGCCTGACAGTCATCGCATACCGCATGTCCCGCCGGACACACATAGTACACCGGCTGCTCCTGCTGACAATAGGAACAACGGTGGATTTCTTCCTCCGGCAACTCGATCAGCTCCGCGCCACAGAGCAAACAAGGATACCCCATGCTCACCTCGACTTAAAGGTTACGGCTTCAGACCGTTTCTGCGGGCATCAGCCCCAGCCTGCTTTGCCAACACCGACCAGGCCTTTGACAACCTGACCAGACGCCGAAGAGCTTTAAGCACAGGCCACCCTCACGTGAGCTTAAAGGCCATTTTGCTTTCGCCCTGCAGGGCTTCCGGCAGAGTCAAAATGAAGTCACGGATTTCATCCCGCACCCGGCGGTAAATTGCCAGCGCTTCCTCTTCGCTCTGCGCTTGAGCAGCCAGGCGAGGAGGATCATCAAAGCCGCGATGCACAATCACCGCGCGTCCAGGAAAGGCCGGACAGTTTTCATAGGCATGATCACAGACGGTAATCACATAATCAAACGGAATGGCGAGCACTTCACGCACATGTTTACTGCGATGATGCGAAATATCCACGCCCGCCTCCGCCATCACTTTGACCGCATACGGATTAAGCCCATGGCTTTCAATGCCGGCGGAATAAGCCTCGATCACATCACTTTTCAGGGCACGCGCCCAGCCTTCGGCCATCTGACTGCGGCAGGAATTACCGGTACACAAAAACAGAATCTTCAATTTAGCCATAACTCTATCTGCCTCCCGACACTAAAAATCAGCCTGACTATTGTAACCCATCCGCCAGGACCTGTAAAGCCTTATCCAGCGGTTGCAGGTTCTCCGGCGTCAGGGTCACCTGCACCGGCAAATCCGTCACCAGGTGATACACCGTCGAAACGGGCAGCGTCGTATGCACAGGCATTTTGAGGGTCACCTGCAAGGGCAGATTGCCCTCGATCGGCACAGGGATCTTTTGTGCCCCCAACAAAGGGAGATTGAGCGTCGTGTACACGGTTGTGGAAAAGGGGATCTGCGTATCTACCGGCACATCAAACGTTGCGTTGAGCGGCACCTGTCCTTCCACCGGGATGTCCTGCTCCACGTGCACAACCGTCGTCACCGGCGTCTGGCCCAAAGCCTGCAAAGCCTGACGCAGCCCCGCCACAGCCGCCAGGGTATTATCGCGATAGCGCACGAGCGCCAAAAGGGTGAAAAAGTTTAAAGCCAGTGAAAGCACCAGCAGGACGATGAGCAGCACATTCAACGACGAGCTTCTCATGGGTTCACTCCTGATTCCTGAGATTCCGGGGCCGATGGGGCTGTGGGCGGTGCACCCGGTTGTCCCCCGCCCAGCCAACGCGAATCGCGCCAGAGCAGCGCATCCCCCTGCACCGCCACGGCACCGACCTCCAGACAGGCCTGAGCGTCCTCCAGCGAACTGATGCCTCCACAGGCCAGAATCGGCACTTCCAACCGGGAAGCCCAGTAAGCCACGGTTTGCAGCGTGAGCGGAAGCAGGGCCGGATCGAACAGCCGCCCGCGCAGATGGACGCCCCGGCCGGTCGGCAACAGGCCGCGCGGCGGAGCCGTGAGGGTCAGGGCATCGGCCCCGGCGCGCGCTAGGGCTGGGGCCAGATCATCTACCTGTCGAAAAGGGACCCGGACAATGACGGGCAAGCCCGAAGCCTGAGCCGCCGCTAAATGCGCCAGTGCCTGCGCCGGGCGCGTCCCATCCGCCAGGCCCAGCTCCACGCCGGCGACGCTGGTCACCTGCGTCAGGGTTTCGCAAGCGCGCGCCGTCTCTTCCGGCGTTGTAGCGATGAGGTGCACGATCACAGGGAGCTTAAGCCGTTTCCAGGCCTCTTGGTGATGACGAATGACCGCGGGCAGGCCGGGATTGGGCAGGCCGGTGTGGATGATGAAGCCCGTCCCGCGCGTGACGACGCGCGGCGGCGCGGCAGCGCTGCGCGGATGCCAGCTCACGGGATGGGTGATGAGGGCCCCCAACAACCGATAATCCAGCCAATCCCAGGCTTCGTCACTGTAGCCAATCGTCCCTGCCGCCGGCAAGAAAGGCGTTGCGATGGGCAGGCCGTATTTATGCCGCGGCGCCAGCTCGATCCATTCCATGCCTACCCCCACTCCAGCAAGTCAAACACCGGCCCTTCGACACAGCTCAGACGCTCCCGCCCCTGGATGGTGATGCGACACACATCACACACCCCCATTCCGCAGGGCATCGGCCCCTGCACCAGCGCCTGCGCGAAATCAGGCAGCGGATGCAGGCGTACCTCACGCACCAGAGCCGCCAGAGCCGGGTAGCGCTCCGGGTCACAGGCCAGCGCAACGCGCTCCGCCCAGCGCACCAGCTCGCGCAACGGCGAATCCGACTGCTCCAGATACCCCATCTGTCCCAGCGAACCGTCGCGCGTGAGCACCATCACCTCAACATTGGGCGGTAACTGCGTCATGGACGGCAACTGCGTGCGCGTAAGGGCTTCCAGCACCAGCACCACCTCAGCCCCGGCCGTAAACAGAGGCTGCACCAGAGGCCAGCTCGTCGCTTCAGCCACCAGCAATAGGCGCGTCACCTCATCCAGCCGGAAGCCGCGCCCCAGCGGCCCGTAAGCCGGGAAGCTGGCCCCAGGCAGGCTCCGCGCCAGCGGGTGCCCGACCGGCACCGCGCAGAGGAACCCCTCCGCCGTGAGCTGAGCCGGGAACACCGCCTCACGCAGCGGTCCGCCGAAATCCACCAGCAGATACTGCCCGGCCCCCGGCGCCAGCGCTGCCTCACACGCCGCCAGCCAGAAAGGCGGCGCCGGTCGCAATTCCCGCAGCGTCAGGGTCTGATGGCGTGGCATAGAGCGCTCGTGACTTACAGATGAATCGGCTTGCCGAACACGCCGTGAGCCGCCTCCATCACCGCCTCATTGAGCGTGGGATGGGCATGGACGGTGCGCGCCACATCTTCGGGACTGAGGCCCAACCGCACGGCCAGCACCAGTTCGGGCAGCAGCTCCGTCGCCTCCGGGCCAACAATCACCGCGCCCAGAATGGCCTGCGTATTCGCGTCGGCTACAATCTTCACCAACCCCTGATTTTCCCCCAGGGCCAGGGCTTTGCCGTTGGGCAGGAAGGGGAACCTGCCCACGCGGATAGCGATACCCAGCTCGCGCGCCCGTGCCTCACTCAGGCCGAAGGAGGCGACCTGCGGCGTGGTGTAGGTCCCACGCGGCATGAAAGCCACGTCAAACGGCGCGTGGCGCTCGCCGGCTATCGTCTCCACGGCCAGGATGCCCTGCGCCGAAGCCACATGCGCCAGCGGTAACAGCCCGTTCACATCCCCGATAGCATACACCCCCGGCACCGAGGTCTGCATCTTGCCATCCACCTTGATCCAGCCCCGTTCCATGGCGACGCCCAACTCCTCCAGGCCCAAGTTGGCACTGTTGGGCTGCACCCCAATCGCCACCAGCGCCACCTCCGCCTCCAGAGTCAGCTCGCCTTTGGGGCCCCTCACCAGGGCGCGCACGCCGTTTTCGCCTTTTTCGATGCGCTCCACCCGGGTTGAGGTCAGCATGGTGATTTTGGCCCGCTTGAGCGCGCGGGTCAACTCTGCCGCGGCCTCCTCGTCCTCGGCGGGCAGCACGTGCTCCAGCATCTCCACCACCGTCACCTGACTGCCGTAAGCGTTCCAGATCGTCGCAAACTCCAGGCCGATAGGGCCAGCCCCGATGATGAGCGCCGAAGCCGGGAGCGCGCGCCGCTCCAGCGCCTGCCGGGCGGTGAGGATGCGCTCCCCATCCGCCGCCAGGCCGGGCAGCAGCCGCGCCCGCGAACCGGTCGCCACGATCACCGCGCCCGCGTTCACCGTCTCCGTGCCGCCTTCGGCCAGGGTCACCGCCACCGTATGGGCCGAAGTCAGGCGCCCCTCCCCCCATACCATCGGGATGGCGTTATTTTTCATCAGCAGCTCAACCCCTTTGACCAGGCGCCCGGCGACCTTGCGGCTACGGTCAACCGCTGCCGCATAGTCCAGGGTCACCTGCTCCACACTGAAGCCGAATTCCTTGCCCTCCTTCAACAGCCGGGCCAGTTCAGCGTTGCGCAGCAGGGCCTTGGTAGGGATACACCCCCAGTTGAGGCACACCCCGCCCAAGTGCTCCCGTTCGATGAGTACCGCCTTGAGGCCCAACTGAGCCGCGCGCACAGCCGCCACATAGCCCCCCGGTCCACCGCCGAGAATTGCCACATCTACGTCGTACATTGCCAGGTCTCCTCCATACCGAAATGTTTAATCCCCATCCCTGTTTGAGCCTTCGTAACTGTTCGTCTGATCTGGTAACTGCTCAGCCCGGCGGAATTAGCCCACGGATGAACCCGGCTGAGACTACCACCGTTCCCATCGTCCTCTTAAGGGGAGGACGACGGCCGCAGCGCTTGCGCCAGAAACGTCAGCACCCGTTCCTGATATGCGGCCGGAACCAGATAGCGCGCCATCCCATGTCCCGCGTCCGGCACCAGCCACAGCTCCCGCGGCTCCCCCGCGGTAGCATACAGGCTCAGGGCGGCTTCGGGCGGCGTCAGCTGATCTGCCAGGCCGTGAATGAGCAGCACTGGACGCGGGCTGATCCGGGCGATGTCCTCGACCGGGCTGACCTCGGCAAAACGCACGCCGGTGCGCCATTCCCCCAACAGGCGCATGGGAGTGCGCAGCACTGCGGGCTGAACGACGTACCGCAGCTCCTCGGTCAGACTGGCAAAGGCACTATCGCTCACCACAGCGGCCACCTCCGGATAGCGGGCCGCCAGGCGGATGAGCACAACGCCACCCATGGACTCCCCCCACGCCCCAAGGCAGTGAGCTTCGGGGCGCGTCAGAGCGAAAGCCAGGGCCGCCTCCGCATCCAGCAACTCCAGGCCCCCCAGGGTACTGAGGTCGCCCTCACTGGTACCGTGCGCCCGAAAATCCCACGCCAGGACGCCGTACCCGGCCTCGACCAGCCTCGCCAAAAGCGCGGCATCCCGCCGTCCCCCATACCCGTGCGCCTGCAAAATGAGACACCCATTGCGGGAGGGGACATACCAGGCAGCCAGCGCAAGGCCATCCGCCGTCTGCAAAGTGATGTCCTGATAAGCGATCCCGTAAGCTGCAGGCGATGTCTCCGCAGTCACCGTCCGCCGGGGTGGATGCAGGTAGAGCTGCACCCCGCGCCAGGCGGTCCAGGTAATGCCGATCAGGCTGCCACTGATCAGGGCCAGCAGCAGCATCCCCAGGCTCCGCCCCCAGCGCCGCGTCTTCATGGGGAGCGCAGCGCCGCAGCAAAAAAGCCCAGCACCTCCGTCCAGTAGCGCTCCGGCTGGCGATGGCGGAGTTCGGTATGGCGCATCCCTGGCTCAATCCACAGCCGCTTAGGCGCACCGGCCGCTTCGTACAGGCGCAACGCCGCCTGATAAGGGACGAGCTGATCCGCACCGCCGTGAATGATAAACACCGGGCGCGGGGCGATCTGGCCGATCTCGGCTTCGGGGCGCAAGTCCCGCAGACGCAGGCCGGTCTCCCGTTGCAGGAGGTAGAGAAACAGAGACTGCACCAGCCGCGGCAGCCTTCGGCTCCTCATCAGGCATTCCAGCGAGGCAAAGCCACTATCCGCCACCACCGCCCCGATTTCAGGATGGCGCGCCGCCAGGCGAATGGCCGTCACCGCCCCCATGGAGCTGCCCCAAACGCCGATGCGTTGGACGGCGGGCTGATGCAGAAGATAGGCGAGCGCCGCTTCAGCATCGAGCAGCTCTTGAAAGCCCAGGGTACAGACCTCACCTTCGCTGAGGCCGTGGGCGCGGAAATCGAGTGCGATGACGCCATAGCCGGCCAGGGCAAAACGGGCAAAGGTGGTGTGATGGCGCGCAGTGGAGTTGCCGTGTAGGGCGATGATGGCCACGCCGTTGCGCGGCGGTGTGTACCAGGCCGATAAGCGCAAACCATCGGCCGTGTGGAGCACAATATCCGTATACGAAGCGCCCAGGAAGCTGGGAAATTCATCCGGCGCACGGCGGTAGCGCGCCGGATGAATGAAATGGCGAATCAGACGCTGAGCTTCGCGAAGCGCCAGCCAGCTCAAAACCGTGCTCCCGAAGCCCAGGCCAGCGGCAAGGTACTCCCAAGAGCGACGGGACATCATGGTGGTTCACCTCAAGCCGGGTGTGGTGCCTCGACTAACTGTTCAACGCGCCGCAGCATCTGTTCCAGCGGCAAGTCGGTCGTATCCAGGATAATCGCATCCGGAGCAGGTCGCAGGGGCGCCGATTGGCGGCTGCTATCTATGGCATCGCGGGTCCGGATGTTCTGTAAGATGGCTTCGTAGCTGGCCGACTGGCCACGCGCCACCAGCTCCTGAAAACGTCGGGCCGCGCGCACCTCCGCCGAAGCCACGACGTAAAGCTTGAGATCGGCATCGGGCAACACCACGGTGCCAATATCGCGGCCGACCATCACCACCTGTCCGCGGCGGGCAATGGCGCGCATCTGAGCCGTCAGCGCGGCGCGCACTCCCGGATAGGTGGAAACGGGCGAAACCGCCGCGTCCACTGCGGCGGAGCGCAGCGCCCAGGTCACATCTTCCCCTTCCACCAGAATGGTGTACTGCCGACCATCCTGCTCCTGCGGACGGGGCGACACGGCATCTATGTGCAGCGCTTCGGCCAGGGCGGTCACGGCCCCCTCGTCTTCGATGGGGACACCGCGCTGCAGGACGGCCCAGGTCACGGCGCGGTACAGGGCGCCGGTATCCAGGTACAGATAGCCTAAATAGCGCGCCAGATGATAGCCAATGGTGCTTTTGCCGGAAGCAGCCGGCCCGTCAATCGCTATCGTCTGTGGTTTCAAGCCCTACTTCTCCCCCTTTCGCGACGTCTTGGGTTCGCGTTCAGGTTGGGCGCTCTGCGCGACTACCGCGGGCTGAAGTTGCAAGCCCGTCTGGTGTTCCAACTCGCGGATTTCCTCCTGAGTGAGATAGCGCCACTGTCCTGGCGGTAAATCGCCCAGGCGCAAGGCCCCCAGGCCCACCCGGATGAGGCGCCGGGTGGGATAGCCCAGGGCTTCGGTGAGCCGCCGCACCAGGTGATACCGCCCCTCATGGACCACGATGGTGAGCCAGGTGCCGTCGGGCGTTTCGGCCTCAATCTTGACGTTATCACAGCGGGTGAAATGGCCGTCCAGCTCGATGCCCCGTTTCCAGCGGGCGATGTCTTCCGGCGTTGGACGCCCCGTCACCAGGGCGCGGTAGATGCGCGGATGCTCGTAACGCGGATGGGTGAGCCGTTGCGTCAGGTCCCCATCATCCGTCAGCAACAACAGGCCTTCGCTATCCACATCCAACCGCCCAACGGGGTAGATGCGTTGGGGCAGGGGAATCAGGTCGCGCACCGTGCGTCGGCCCTCCGGATCGGACAGGGTTGCTACCACGCCCCGCGGCTTGTTGAGGAGCACGTAGGTATGCGCCTCGGGGAGCTTAAGCTTTTTATTGTCCACCGTGATGACCTGCGTGTTTGGGTCGGCGCTATCGCCCAGCTTAGCGATCCGCCCATCCACACTGACACGACCCTGACGGATCAATTCCTCGCAAGCCCGGCGGGATCCGTAACCGGCACGGGCCAATAATTTTTGCAAACGTTCCGTAGCCATGGCTTTATTATACCCGGAAGCGCGCGAGGAACAACTCGAAAAAACTGAGATTAGGACATGAGTTCGGACATGGCGCTGCGAAACCGAGGGTTGCGGTAAGAAGATCACCCATGAAAACATTATGGCATCCCATCGTTTTCTTGCTGTTTAGGCTGAACTACCTGTCCCTCCCTACCCATCCCCATGCCTGAGCGGCGGCATAGGGATGCCGCCGCTACGGGGGATTGATTTATGGTAGGGCATCCTATGCCTGCCCATCCCCATGCCTGTCCGTTCTATGCCTGCCCTGTCCCAACTCATGTCCGAACCTCCAGAAAAAAACGGACGAAACGCTCACCTTCAAAAAGCGCCCTCCCCGCCTGACGAATTTACAAAATTCATCTTTCTAACCCTTGAAAAAGAGGCTTTCTCATGTTATTATTAGCCCGCTTTTCTAACCTTTGTTTATAAGGTTTTATGGTTTTAAGGGGAATGATCATTCAGCATGTATCCAAATAGCGAGATTTTGTTTCCGCCACGGTGCATTGCGCAACTGCGCGATTTACGTGGCCAGGCCTGGCAGGCTTTGGTGGACCGGGTCTCACGGCTCCCGCACCAGCACGCTGAAGTGCTAGCCTTCGGGCTGTTGCTCATTCGCCTGGGAAGCTGCCTCACCTGCGATCTGGATAGTTACCGCGCCTCTTTGGGGTGTTGCACGTGCGCCCGGCGCACGCTCAGCGGATACAAGGGGAGTGACGAAGACCTGCTCGCCCAGTACCAGAAAATGCTCGATGAGGTCAAGGAATACCTTGAGCGTCCCGATCTCCCCCGGCCCGTCGCGTTGATGTTGCGAGACTCAGCCAACAATAAAGGCTGAGCCGCTTGTGTCCCCCGCCCAGCCGGGACCAGGTCTTTCAACCTGATCCCGGCTTTTAGTTTGCCTGCCCCTGCGTTTAGTAGCCATACCCCGCTTCGGTCTCATGGCTTTACCAACGCCAAGACCCTTTGCAGCCACTCCTTGAAGGTCTGGAGCCACGAGGAGTTGGAAGCCTCAAACCTCGTGATGCGCACAGAGGTCGGTGAGTCGTCACTGACAGTACCCAAGGTGAAATGGCTGCCGATCAGCGCCGCGTCTACCCCCTCGAAGATGATTTGATCTCCCTCAATGCGGGTGGCAGTGGCAATATCGGTAAATGCGCCGGTGAGCGCCGAGCGTTTGAGCAGGCGGTAGTTGCTGGCAGGCGGTAACGGCGTACCCGTCATGCCCCCTTCGCTCAGGTCGAACACCAGCGTCAGCGTGCCGCCATTGTTGTTTATATCGGTCTTGGCGATGTACCATGCCCGCGTCCAACGTTGCCCTGTGCCGTAATTCCATAAGCCGCCGGTGGGTAAATCCGCAGTGGTGTTGCCGGTTAAGCCGTTGTGACCCATGATGAGGTAGTCACCATCGTCTTGCAGGAAACCGGTGTTCATCAGGTACAGCCCGGCACTGTGAGCGAGCGGATGTATGCCATCGGTTTCGCGCCCAATTCCGGCTACAACGTAGTCGAAGTTGCCGTTCGCAGCTTCGTCACCGGGGAACAGGTCACTACTGGCAAGCGGGATTGCGTATTTGGCACTCAGGTAGTTTTGGATGAGCACGCGCTGGACTGTGTTCAGCACGCCACGGAAGACAATGACCTCCGCCAGTTGACCATCGCTCAAGGCGCCGCTGCGCCCACCGAGTAACACACCGCCCGGATACGCGGAGGGCGTTCCCGTACCGAGTTGGCTGCCGTTCTTGTAAAAGGCTGCGCCGCTGCCATTTTGCCATGCCATGTACACGGCGGCATCCGCGGAACCACTCTGGCTGAAGTTCCAACCGGGCAAGATGAAGACATCGTTGCCGTTGGCGGGTCCAGCCTGCCAGTTGCCGGATGGGTTGGTAAGCAAGGCGTTGGGCTGCGAGCCGTTTTGCCGCGCCACCATGAACAGCGTGTACGGTCCGTCGAGGCGGAAGGTGGAGAGGGTGTATGGCACGGTTGCGCTGAAGGTGAGCGCAGGCTGAACGTTGGCAAAACTGCCGGTGAGAAGCGCCGCACCGCCGGTGGCGTTATGGGCGTAGCCGCTCTGGTCGAGCCACGCCGTAACGGGCTGCCCTGGAGCCGCGCCGCTGCCGCGGTCGGCGCGCAGCCACAAAACCAGCGCGTCGGCACCATCGGGGTCAGCCACACCGCCGGGTCCGCTGCCACTCTGCGGGAGCAGAGTCGCCGTAACGGTCGCATCATCGGCATTGTTGGCAAGGTTGGTTTCAAAGGACTGGCTGGCAACCTGCGCGCTGTTGGTGAAGTTGCCCAGAGCCACCGGAGCGCGTACCCGTACCTGCACCTGCGCGCTTTGCCCGTTGCGCAGCGGTGTGATGAGATGGTCGAGCGCGGTGTTGAGCAGGGTGGTGGCATAGGCGGAGTCGCTATCGTACAGGCTGCTCCAGTTGAGCGCAAAGAACACGCTGCGCGGGGTGTACAGGGCAGCAGGATTGCTCACGCCCGAAAGGTGATGCGCCAGCACTGCCACCTGCGCCTGTGCGTTGGGTTGCAGGGCATCTGCCCACCAGTCGTAAGGATTGATGCTGCCAACGGCGGCAAAGGCATTTTGTCCGGTAAACAGGTCAACATAGTCACTGCTATACGTAGAAACCGCTGCAACGCCCAGTTGGGTGGTCATCAGTGTATCGGGCGTACCGCCGAGCGAATTGACATAGCCGGGGGCAATCAACAGCAGTTTGCCGCCGTTATCCAGGTAAGTTTGCAGCGCGCTAATGCCGGCGGCGGATGGCGGCGGATTGGGGGCAGTCGTCCAGATGACTGCATCATAAGCGGCGAGGGTCGCAGCGTTGGGGGTGCCTGCGATGAAGGTGTATGCCAGCCCCATGCTGTCGAGCAGACTGCGCAGGTTGGAAGAGGCATCGCCATAACTGCTTTCGTCTGCCACAAGCAAGCGTCCCGAAGGTGTGACCTGGCAGGTGAGCATGCCGACGGTGTAACCACAGGTTGTTGTGGGCAAACTGCCGGTGTAAGTGACGAACTGCGCGCCCGCCGGCAGGGTATCCGTCAGGCGGATGCCGGTTGCGGCACTACCCAGATTGGTAATGGTCAGCGTGTAGGTGAGCAATCCACCGGGGGTAACGCTGCTGTGGCTGGCGGTTTTGTTGAGTTGCAGATCGGCGGGGGCAAAAACGTTGAGCGTAGGGTTGCTCTGATTGTCCCATGGGGATATTTCGAATTCATCCGCTGCACCGAGCAGGGTGAAAGTTGGGTAGAACGCGCCGGTCGTATCGGCTTGCAGGGTGATGGTGAAGGGCAAGGCAGTGTCACCCGCGAGACCGGCAGCATAGGTACAGGTGGTTTCACCGCTGGCTGGAACGCACACCCAACCGCTCGAAGCGCCCAGCAGGGTCAGGTCGGGGGTGTGCAGGTACGTCAGGCGCAGTTGTCCAATGGGTTGCGTACCCCAGTTGTAGGCTTGGAAAGTCAGGCTGAACGGCTGTGCGGGGTACAAAATGGCCGGGGACTGGTTCAGCAGGCTCAGGCTCACATCAATTGGTTTGACCACCTGCACCGTGGCGTAATCGCTGTTGTCGAGGGGGTTCGTATCGGTCATGCTCAACGAGGCACTGGTGAGGGTGTTGGTCAGGTACATGCCAATCGTCATCGGCACGGTGGCGTAGAAGGTAGCCACGCGATACGTGCCATACGGGGTACTGTACGGCAACAACGCCAATTCACAGCGCACAACTTGACCGCTGTTGGTACAGCTGGTGAACTGGCTGGTGTCATCCCAGCGGCTAAAGGTTACACCGACGGGCAGGGTATCGGTCAGCACGATGTCGCGAAAATCCCAGGGATGCGCGGCGGAATTGTGGCTTACGCCAATTTCATACAAAATCTCTTCGCCGGGTTCAGCCGGTGCAACGACTTTTGAGCCGATTTCACCATTGGTAGAACCGTTTGCCGTCTGCGCGCTCTTAAACACACGCCAATCGGCGGTGGTGGGCAGCGGCGCATAACTTACGGCTGCGCTGGCGGTCATATCGGACGGAGTGGGGTCAGGCTGACCGTGTGTGACCGTAGCGGTATTGGTAAACGTCCCTGTGCCTGCCAGCACCTGCGTATGCAGCGTAATTGTCCACGTTTCGCCCGCATACAGCGTATACGCCGAACTGCCGCCGGCAGCGGCATCACACACCACTGTGCCGCTGGTGTGTGTGCAGTTGATGAAGGTA
>Ga0068707_1001443_pt1 | contig 16573 bp, 15 predicted proteins | sample YNPNPMetaG_FD_66600 | JGI IMG/M metagenome (GOLD analysis project Ga0068707, IMG submission 66600) | Anoxygenic and chlorotrophic microbial mat microbial communities from Yellowstone National Park, USA - YNP NP MetaG | ecosystem: Environmental > Aquatic > Thermal springs > Hot (42-90C) >...
TGTCATAGAGAGCGCATTGCAGAGGCCTCGTGTATTTAGGGGCCTCTTCGTCCAGAAGCAGTATGCAAGCCTCCATGGCCTGGGGCACGAGAGCCCTGGCCTCCTCCCTGAGCCTCTCCAGGATCTCGTTCACCTCCATGGAGGTGGCCATCCGCTCTGCCAGCCTCCTCTGCGCCTCGAACCGTTCCCTGTAGAATTTGTCCGTGCTCGTTCTTTTGGCCATCTGGATCCACCCTCGCCCCGCCACCCTCAGGGACTCAATCCGTATCTCACCCTCAACTTGGCCGAAAGCCTTACCAAGGTCTCAAAGGCCCTCTCCACAGTGGCCTCCACGTCCTGGTTTGCCAGGCAGCAGGTGGCTGGGGAGAGAAGCCCTCTGTCCAGTATCAGCTCCAGATCCACCCCTCGGCGGCCAAGGGCCTCCCAGAGCCCCACAAGTCTTGCCTCCAGGGACAGGAGATCCTCCTGCTGGAATGGCTCGGAATTTGTAGGCACGATTCCCCAAGCCAGGACCACCTTCCTGTCCAGGAACCTTCCAATACCCTTTGCATAGGAGCCGAAGACCTCCGCGTTGGTGTACACGTCCAGTGACAGGATATCCAGATCCAGGCCCAACAGGAAGTCCCAGTCAGGGTCCCCGCACAGGTGGACCCCCCTGGGCCACTGTATCATGGAGAAAATGGGTCCCTTCCAAGTGCCCCCTGATGGCGGCCCTGGTGGACAGCTCCAGGGCCCTTTCCACGTCCGTGTGGGGCATCACCGCCATGGCGGTGGTGAGAAGCTTTCCCGGAATAGGCATGCTGCGGCTCCTGAGGGGTTCTCCCTGGATGGACCCTTGCTGACACCTACTATACCAGCTCCCAGGCCTGGACCGGGAGCCCGATTCCAGTGGACGGGAGCAAAGGAAACACCCTCAGGAGAGTTGATTGGCTCTCCCAATTGCCTGTACAATCCCTATACCACCACTCAGGAAAAAAGTTCCACGGAGATGATCCATGCAGTCCCTGGAAAAATCGGTTCAGGAGAAATACGAGCGTCTCAAGTCAATAGTAGCCCAGGCCGGAAGGGTTGCCTTGGCATTCTCTGGAGGGGTGGACAGCAGCTTGCTTCTCAAGGTCTGCTTCGATGTGCTGGGCCAGGCTGTTTTGGCGATCACGGCCAGATCAGAGAGCTTCCCAGAAACAGAGGTGATGGAGGCTACTCGCATAGCGGCTCTGGTGGGCGCCAGGCACATGCTCATCGATACCGAGGAACTGCAGGTGCCCGGTTTCTCGGAGAACCCTCCCAACAGATGTTATCTTTGCAAGCAGGAGCTCTTCGGCAAGATCAGGCAGATCGCGGACAGGGAGGGGATCCAGGTCATCTTCGACGGCAGCAACGCTGAGGACGCCGGGGACTACAGGCCAGGCAGGAAGGCTGCCAAGGAAGCCGGAGTGAGAAGCCCCCTTGAGGAAGTGGGGCTTGGGAAGGCGGAGCTCAGAACCCTTTCCCGCATGTTGGGGCTTCCCAATTGGGACAGGCCGTCCTTTGCTTGTCTGGCCAGCCGTTTTCCTTACCACACAAAGATCACTACTTCGGCCCTTCGCCAAGTGGAAGAGGCCGAGGCTTTTCTGTGGGAACTGGGGATGAGGGTCTTCAGGGTGCGCCATCATGGCACGGTTGCCAGAATCGAGCTGGGAGCTGAGGACATGAAGAGACTATGGGAGGAGTCCCTGGGACCGAGCATAGTAAAAGCCCTAAAATCCACTGGTTACAAGTACGTAGCCCTGGACCTGCAAGGTTACAGATCCGGGAGCATGAATGAAACCTTGGGAGAGGAAAAACAGACACTGGCAGGCCCTTGAGGAAGCCCCTTGAACCTTCCGGCAAAGAGCTTCTTTCTGGGGCTCAAGCCAGGGTCTTGTGGAATCTGCGGGATGCCATCCACAAGGTAGCGCAGCCTATCACCGCCAGGGCCCCCATCTGGGGCCATAGAACCTGGAACCCAACCCCCTTTAGGAAGATGCCCCGTATGATAACAAGATAGTAGCGCATGGGATTCAGGTATGTGAGCCACTGGACCACCTGGGGCATGTTGGCTATGGGGAACATGAGGCCCGAGAGCATGATCGCTGGCATGAAGAAGAAAAAGGTGCTCATCATGGCCTGCTGCTGGGTCCTGCTGGCCGTTGATATGAAAAGGCCCACCCCTAGGGCTGTAAGCAGATAGACGGCTGTTGAGAAGAGAAGCAACAGCAGGTTCCCCCTTATGGGCACCTGAAACCAGAGAACACCCACCGTTGTCACCAGGATCACGTCCACCATGGAGATGATGGCAAAGGGAAGGGTCTTACCCAGGATGAACTCCCAGGGGGCGATGGGGGTGACTATGAGCTGCTCCATGGTGCCCACCTCCTTTTCCCTCACCACGGCCATGCTGGTAAGCATCAAAGTCACTATGGTGACTATGGTGGCTATGACCCCTGGCACGAAGAAGTTTCGGCTCTCCAGGTTCTCGTTGAACCAGGCCCGGCTCTCAAGGCTCACCTGCCCCGGGAACCGCACGGCCCCTCTGGAACGCCGGAACCGTTCCAGGAGCAACTCCTGGGAAAAGGCAGAGACTATCCTCTGGGCGTACTGCAGCACGATGCTGGCCGTGTTGGAATCAGAGCCGTCCACGATGAGCTGGATGTCGCCCGTGCGGCCCGAGTCCACCTTCCCCTGGAAGCCCTCCGGGATCTTGAGCACGGCCTGGAGCTCCCCCTTATCCAGGAGATCCTGGAACTCCCGGTCCTCCCTTATCTGCCTGGGGGGCCGGAAATAGCCTGATCGCACGAAACGGTCCACTAGCTCCCGGCTCATGACCGTGCGGTCTCTGTCCTGTACTCCCAGGGAGATGTTCCTAACATCGGTTGTGACGGCGTAACCGAATACGATGAGCTGGATGATGGGGGTGCCGAAGATCACCCCCCTGGTCCTCCTGTCCTGGAAGACCTGGATGAACTCTTTTATCAGCATGCGCCAGACCCGCTCAAACATCTCGGCCGCCTCCTCACATCTTCTTCTTGAAGGCCAGGTTGGCCAGCAAGGCCACCCCCGAGGCGAAAAGCACCAGGAGCCCAGCCTCCAAGGCCAGCACCTCCAACCCCAGCCCCTTGAGATAGATGGACCTTATGAGCTTCACGAAGTAGCGGGCCGGCACTATTCTGGATATCACCTGAAGGGCCGGGGGCATGTTCTGGATGGCGAAGATGTAGCCCGACAATAGCAGCGCCGGCAAATAGGTTATGACCATGGCCGCCTGGCTGGAGAGGAGCTGGCTCTTGGTGAAGACGCTCAGGAACATGCCTATGGAGAGCACCCCCACCAGGAAGACCCCGGCCATGATGAACAGCAAAGCCGGGCTCCCCCTCAGCGGGACTCCGAACACATACCTTCCCATCACCACTGCCAGGAGCACATCCAGCATGCCCACGCAGAAGTAAGGGAAGAGCTTTCCCAAGAGCAGCTCGGGTCCCTTCAGCGGGGTGGATATGAGCTGCTCCATGGTGCCGTTTTCCCACTCCCTGGCAACGGTAAGTGATGTGAGAAGAGCTGCTATCACGTTCATGATCACCGCGATGAGCCCTGGGATTATGTAATTTCTGGACTGGAGCTCCTCGTTGAACCAAGCCCTGAAATGGAGCATCAGGGGCTCTTTGGGCGGCCTGATGCCTGCTTTTCTGATCTCGTAGAGGACCAGCTCCCTGGAGTAGCCCGATACCACGGCCTCTGCATAGCCTAGGGCCAAAGTGGCTGTGTTGGAATCAGAGCCGTCCACAATGAACTGCACCGAGGCATCCCTTGCGCTTTCCACCCGGGCTGAGAAACCCCTTGGCAGGATGAGAGCGGCCAGCACATCCCCTTTGTCTATGGCCTTCTCCAGCTCCCCATAGGATTCGGCCAAGAGCCCCAGGGAGAAGTACCTGGAACCCAAGAAACGGCTCACCAGTTCCCTGCTGGCAGGAGTCTGGTCCTGGTCCCAGAGCCCCAGGGGCACCCTGTCCACATCCAGGGTGAGGGCGTAGCCGAACAGCACCATCTGGAGCATGGGGAGAGCTATTGCCATCCCAAGGCTGCGCGGGTCCCTGAGGATGTGCAGAAACTCCTTGCGGGCCACCGCCCATACCCTAAGGGGCCTCACCTTCGCACCTCCATGAGGGGCTCTTCCAGCTTGTCCCTGGCCTCTATCAGGGATACAAACACGTCTTCCAGAGAGGGCAGGATCGTCTCCACACGATCCACTCTGTAGCCCTTCCTCTCCAGAAACTCCTTTACCCTCCGGGCGGCCTCCTCCCCGTCCCTGGCTACTAGATGAAGCCCCTTGCCGAAAAGGGCTGCCTCCTTCACCCCCTGAATCGCCTCTACCTCCCCAATGGCATCCTGGGGCCTCTCGCAGAGCACCTCCAGAACCTCCTCTTCCATGAGCTGCGTTTTTAGCTTCTCAGGGCTTCCCACAGCGATGAGCTCCCCTCTGTACATAAGAGCCAAACGGTCGCAGTACTCGGCCTCGTCCATGTAGTGGGTGGTCACAAAGACCGTGATCCCCCTCTCGGAAAGCCCGTAGATGAGCTCCCAGAACTGCCTGCGGCTGATGGGGTCAACCCCGGAAGTGGGCTCGTCCAAGAAGACTACGGGGGGCTCGTGCATGATGGCGCAGCCCAGGGAAAGCCTCTGTTTCCAGCCCCCCGAGAGGATGGATGTGGGGGAGTTTCGATGCTCCTGAAGCCCTGCCATCTCTATGACCCATTCTTTTTTTTCCTTTTTTCTTTGAGACGGAATCCCATAGATGCCGCTGTAGAAATCTATGTTCTGCTCGACGGTCAGGTCCTCGTACAGGGAAAACTTCTGGCTCATGTAACCTATGTGGGCCTTTATCTTCTCCGGCTCCCGGCGGATATCGAAGCCTGCCACTGTCCCGGAGCCCCCACTGGGGGCCAAGATGCCGCAAAGCATCCTTATGGTTGTGGACTTGCCGGCCCCGTTGGGTCCCAGGAAACCGAAGATCTCCCCTTTGGAGACATGGAAGCTCACCCGGTTCACAGCCACAAAGTTTCCGAAGCGCTTCTCCAGGTCCCTGACCACAACCGCCTTCTGCGGGCTTGCTTCACCCATCCCGGCCCTCCACCTCTTTGCCTTGCCCGGCCAGGACCGAGACAAAGACGTCCTCCAGACTTGGCTCCACGAGCCTGATCTGCCCGAAAGGGATCCTTTCTTTTGAGAGGATCTCTTCCAGCTCCCGGGCGCTTCTCTCGGGGGAGCGGGTGAGCACGTGGATGCGGTCCCCGAAGATGCCCACAGCCCTCTGCCCCAGGTGCTCTTTGAGGAGCCTGGCCGCCCTCCTTCCCTCCTGAACCCGGACCTCCAAGATTCTATCCGCCGTGAGGCTTTTGACCTCATCAGGTGTGCCCATGGCCAAAAGCCCACCCCTGTGGATCAGGCCCACCCGGTTGCACCGTTCGGCCTCGTCCAGGTAGGCCGTGGAAAGAAATATGGTCACCCTCTCGCGCAGGAGCTGGTACAGGATGCGCCAGAAGTCCCTGCGGGAGACCGGGTCCACCCCGTTGGTGGGCTCGTCCAGGAAGAGCACCTGGGGAGTGTGGATCAAGGCGCAAGCCAGCCCCAGCTTCTGCTTCATCCCGCCTGAGAGGTTCCCGGCCAGCCTCTTCTTGAAAGGTGTGAGATTGCTGAAGGCAAGCAGGCGATCTATCTTTGCCTGCCTCTCCCTGCGCTTTACCCCATATAGGTCAGCATAGAAATTCATGTTCTCCACCACCGTGAGATCCTGGTAAAGGCCGAACCTCTGGCTCATGTAACCGATTTTCTCCTTTACCGCCTCTGCCTCCCTCACTATGTGGTGGCCAGCCACCCAGGCCTCCCCAGAGCTGGGCTCCAGGATGGCCGTCAGAAGCCTCATGGTGGTCGTCTTTCCCGCCCCGTCGGGCCCCACCAAGCCGAAGATCTCCCCCTGGTGCACCGAGAGGGTGAGCTTCTCCACGGCGTTCAAGGCCCCGAAGCGCTTGGTGAGCTCCACTGTGCGGATGCTCTGGGTCATGGAGAGCATTCCCCTTCCTTTCTTGAGCCCAAGAGGCCCTTCTCAGTTCTCATCCAGCAGAATCTCGGCGTCGGCGGGCATTCCAGGCTTTAGCTCCATGAGGGGATTAGGAACATCTATCTTCACCCTGTAGACCAGCTTCACCCGCTCTTTCTCGGTCTGCACGTTCTTGGGTGTGAACTCCGCCTGGGAGGAGATAAAAGAGATCTTCCCCTCGTAGCGCTTCCCTGGGTAGGTATCTGTTCTCACCAGAACCCTCTGGCCTAATCTCACCCTTCCCAGCTCCGGCTCGTCTATGTAGGCCCTAAGCCAGATGTGCTCCAGGTCCCCCACGGTCACCACAGGGGTGCCAGGGGCCACATACTCCCCCGGCTCCACGTTCTTGGACAGGACCACACCCGTGAGGGGGGAGGCCACCTTGGTGTATCCCAGGCGGGTCTCGGCAGCAGCCAAGGCCACCCTTGCCTGCTCCAGCCTGGCCCTTGCGGCCTCTATGGTCTCCTTTCTGGGACCCTCGCGAACAAGGGCCAGCCTCTCCTCTGCCTCCCTCACTATGGCTCTGGCCTGAGCTATCTGTTCTGCCCTGGGACCCTCCCTCACCAGCTTCAGCCTCTCCTCTGCCTCTTTGGCCTGGGCCTCGGCCATTCTATAGGCTGCCAGGACGGTCTCGTACTCCCTGGCTGAGATGACCGAGCGCTCGAAGAGCTGCCTTTGCCTCTCGTGGTCCGCCTTCCAGCGCTCCAGTTCAGCTTTTGCCCTGGAAAAAGCAGCCTCCGCAGCCCTTATCTCCTGGAGCCTGGAGCCTGCCAAGAGCTCTGACAAGTAAGCCTTGGCCCTTTGCAAGGCCGCCTCGGCCTGGGCTATCTCCTCGGGCCTGGAGCCCCGTTCCAGCTCCAAGAGTTGCGCCTGGGCGGCCGCCACCTCGGCCCTTCTCAAGGCCACCTCCTGGAGGATGTCCCTGTCCTCGAGCCTGGCCACTGGCTGACCGGTCTGCACGGCTTCCCCTTCATCCACAAACCTTTGCTCCACCCGGCCCGGGATCTTGAAGCTCACCTCGGCCTCTGTGACCTCGAAATTCCCTGACACCTTGATCAGGTTTCTGGGTTTCTGGCCTCCCCTGAACCCAAGCTGAGTGTAGCCCAGGGCCGCCCCCAGGAGTATGCCGGCCAAAGCCAGAAGGACCACCATACGTCTGCCCATTACCTCACCTCACAAGTGAACATATATTCACTATCTTTTCCCCACCCTGGCTTCCTCCACGCCCCTTCTGAAGACCTCCCAGGCCCTCCTGGCGTGCCGGGTCACGTCGAACTCCCCATGGCTCAGGTGCCAAAGTACCGCCGCCGGCTGAAAGAGCCCCAGGAAGACCAGGGCCAAGGTGGTGGGATCCAGGTCTTTTCTTACCAGACCCGCCCTTTGTCCCTCCCTGAGCATGGACTCCACCTCTCCCAGGAGGCTCTTTATGATCCCAAGAAGCTTGCTCCTTCTGGCAGAGCTCCTGTGGTGCACATCCTCGGAGAAGATTATGCGTGGGAGAGCCTCGTTCTCCCTGATAAGCTCCACGTGCCGCATGAGAAGCCTTCGCATCTGCTCCAGAGGATTGGGGGTCTCCTCTTTTACTGCCTGCACGTTTGCCAAGACCTTCTTCTGGAAAAGCTCCAGTATGGCGTCCAGGAGCTCCTCCTTGCCCTTGAAATGCCTATAGATGGCCGAAGGCACGATTCCAACCCTCCTGGCCAAGGCGGCAAGGCTAAGCCCCTTCATGCCCTGATCCCCCACCAGGCGAAGGGCCGCCTCTGCAATCTGCTCCCGTCTGACTTCACTTTGCAATCGCTGGAAGGCCATAGCCGTAAACCTTGTGAATTTTTGTTCACATAATAGCCGTGCTTGAGGCTGCAATCAAGGGTGGGGGAGGGGTTCATCCTCTCCCGTGGGGTTTATCCCATCCGGATCACCATATGGGGGCAACTCTGGGCACTTGCATCTTTCACTTTCTCGGATGCATCATTGGGGCCATGGATGGCAGGGGTCTTGGTTTTTCTTGGGCTTTGTGGGTGGATATAAAACCCGCCCCGACGAAGCCCAGATGAACATAACAGACCCCACGGTGGGGGAGGGGCTTATCCCCTCCCGAGGGGTTTATCCTTCCCGATGAGAGGTGGGCCATGAGCATGGGAAAGCTTAAGTGGGCTGCTATTTTGAGCTTTGTGGTATCAATGGCGGTGCTTCTGGGAGGGGGCTACTTTGCGGTGGATCAGATGCCCCCTTACCCGGGCAAGGTACTGGGGCCCGAGGGAAAGCTACTATTCACCAAAGAGGACATCCTGGCAGGTCAGGACGTGTACCAAAGCCACGGGCTTATGGACCACGGCAGTGTGTGGGGCCACGGCTCCCAAAGAGGCCCTGAGTTCTCGGCAACCACACTGCATATCATTGGCAGATCCGTCAGGGAGCATCTGGCCAGGGCCGAGTTCGGCAAAGGCTACCAGGAGCTGGATCCCTCCCAGAAAGAGGTGGCGGACCTGAGGGTGATCCGGGAGATAAAGACCAACAGGTATGACCAGGCCCGGGACGCCCTCCTCCTGACAGCCTCGCAGGCGAAAGCCTTGGAAGAGGTGCAGGCCCACTGGGAAAAGGTCTTCAGAGAAGGGGAAAAACGATATGGGATCCTCCCTGAGACCATCCGAACCCCCCAGGAGAGGCTGCAGATCTCCAGGTTCTTTTTTTGGACAGCATGGGCCGCATCAACCTTGAGGCCCGGTGAGACTCACACTTACACCAACAACTGGCCTGCGGACAGGAGTGTGGGGAACGTCCCCACAACCGCGACTTATGTCTGGAGCCTTGGAGGGATCCTGGGCCTGCTTGTGGTATTGGGAATCTTCGTCTTCTTTGTGCACCACTACGGGCTTTGGTACGGGCCCGCCAAGGGTGTTCCTCTGGCGGAAAAACTGGTGGACATGCCCCTTACCCCGAGCCAGTTCAAGGCGGCCAAGTTCTTCCTGGTAGTGGTGCTGCTTTTTCTTGTTCAGACCAACTTTGGGGGGCTTCTGGCCCACTACACCATCCACCCGGCCAGCTTCTACTTCCAGTGGATCGCGAACCTGATCCCCTACAGCTGGGCCAAAAGCTGGCACCTGCAGCTGGCCATCTTCTGGATAGCCACCACATGGGTGGGCACGGCCATATATCTGGCGCCCATAATAGGAGGGGTGGAGCCAAGGGGGCAGGGGAGGTTGGTGCAGGTACTCTTTGGGGCCATTCTCCTGGTGGCAGGAGGAAGCTTGCTGGGGGAAGTGGCGGGTATCAAGGGATTTTTGGGGGAATGGTGGTTCTGGCTGGGGCACCAAGGCTGGGAGTTCCTGGAGCTTGGGAGGCTCTGGCAGATACTCCTGTTCGTGGGACTCATAGCCTGGCTTCTTGTTGTTTACAGAGCCGTCTATTATCACCAACGGCTGGGGCACAAGGACGAATACAGCTCCCTCATCATGTTTTACGTGTTCAGCGCAGTGCTGGTGGTGGCCTTCTTCGGCTTCGGGCTTCTCTACGGCAGGGGTTCCCATCTCACTTTGGCGGACTACTGGCGATGGTTCGTGGTGCATATCTGGGTGGAGTCCATCTTTGAGTTCTTCGGGGTTGGGGTGGTCTCCCTCATCCTGGTGAGCCTTGGACTGGCAACGGCCAGGGCCGCGCTCATGGTGGCTTACTTCACGGCGGCCATAGTATTCGTGAGCGGCATCATAGGGACCGCCCACCACTACTTTTGGTACGGGGGGCCCTCCTTCTGGCTCTCCCTTGGATCTGTCTTCTCCTCCATGGAGCCTGTGCCCATGTTCGGGCTGGTGGTGAGGGCCATCCTGGAGTACAGGAGCGTGACCAAGCAGGGCAAGGAATTCCCCTACAGGTGGCCACTTTACTTCCTGGTGGCATCCTCTTTCTGGAATTTCTTGGGGGCTGCGGTATTTGGTTTTCTCATCAACCTGCCCATTGTGAACTATTACGAGCACGGAACTTACCTGACCATGAACCATGGTCACGGGGCGCTTTTCGGGGTCTACGGCCTGCTCTCCATAGGTTTGCTGCTTTTCTCCTGGAGAGGCTTGGTGCGCAAGGAGCAATGGAACGACAGGCTCTTGAAAGTGTGCTTCTGGGGGTTCAACGGAGGGCTTTTGCTCCTTACTTTGGGGACCCTTTTCCCAGTGGGGGTGATGCAGACATGGACGGCCTATCAAGAAGGGTTGTGGGCAGCCAGGGATGCGGGCTTCTTCGAGAGGGGACCTGTGCTTCTATTGGGAACCCTAAGGGTCATCCCGGATCTCACCATTATCCTGGTGGGGGGCCTGCCCCTCACCTGGTTTCTGTTCAGGACCTACCCCCACCTGAAGGCCCAGGAGATAGGGGATGGGGAATCGGTTTGGAAGCGGCTGGGGATTGAACTTTAGAGGTGAGACAAGAGGAACCAAGAGAATTGGCGGCTGGTCCACCGGGGGGAGGCTCCACATTTTCCGATTCAGGGGGGCGCAGTCTTGGCCTTCCTGGGGGCTGCCCCCCAGACGGCCAGGCAGGCGATCACATACCAGGCCATGCCCATGAGAAAGGCCCACCTGTAGTTGCCCGTCACCTCGAAGAGCCATCCCCCCAGCCAGGGACCTATACAACCTCCGATAGCGAAACAAAGCCAGATGGAACCTATCACAGGACCCACGCGCGGGCCTTGGAAAAGATCCGTCACCGCTGCGGCTATGGTGGGAGAGCCAAGCCCGTTGCCGAAGCCGAAGGCCAGGGCATGGATGTACAGGAGCCCCTCCCAGGAGCCCTGTCTCATGAGCACCAGGGCCAGGACCCCGCAAGAACCCGTTACGGTAGCCAAGGTGATGGTGGCTTCCCTGCCGATCCTGTCAGATATGGGGGCCAGCAAAGCCCCCGCCAGGTAGGCCACCCCCACCAAGGAGAGGATGGAGGAGACCCTCATCCTGGGAATGCCCATATCCACGGCAAAGGCCACGTTGTGGGCCATGAGAATGTGCTGCATGAGGCCCCAGAGGGAAAAAGTGGCCAGGCACATGAGCCAAAAGCTCCTGGCTTTCAGAGCTTGACCTAAGGTCCAATCAGGTAAGTTGCGAAGGGGTCTTGCCAGGCTCCCTTGCTCTGACCGATGTAGGGGAAGCTCAGGCCCGCCCAAAACATGGGTCCCGTCTTTGCAGAGCCCACGGTCCTCGGGGCGCTGCCTCACAACCAGCACCAAGAGGGGCAGGATCACACCCGTCAGGAGAATCCCCTCACCCAAGAAGGCCGTTCTCCAGCCCCAATTCTCTATGGCCCAGGCCACAGCCGGGTACCAAGCATAGGAGCCCCCCGAGCCCAGGTAGAGCATGGAGAAAGCCAAGCCCCTCCTTTTCTCGAACCAGTTCCTGAGCACCATGGCAAAGGGGACAGCCCCCACCAGGCAAAGCCCGGTCCCAAAAAGAAGCCCGAAGCTCAACCAGAAGTGCCAGGGACTCTCACCCAGGGCCGAAAGGGCCAGCCCCAAGCCCAGGACCAAAGCCCCCAGGCCCATGGTGAATCTGGCACCCAAGCGGTCCACCAGCCCCCCCACCACAGGAGCCACAAGCCCGTACACCAGCATGTGGGAGGAGAGCACTGTGGCAGTGGTGTCCCTGGACCAGCCGAACTCCTCCACCAGGGAAGGGAAGATCACCGCGAATCCATACCTGGCCCCATAGCCCAGGGCATAGGTCACGGTCCCCGCGGCCACTATCCACCATCCGTAGAAGATCCTGGGAGCCTCTGCGGCCATATTCTTTCTCAAATGGGAAGTTTGAGAAGCCGGACTCAGTGCTTGCCCCTTTGAAGATTCTCCCAAGGGCTCTGCTCACCACTGGACTGGATATCCTTGAGGGGCAGGTTAATAACAGCCCTGGCACCCCCCTTGGGCATGCCATGAAGCCGAATCTCGCCTCCATGATCCCGAACTATCCTGCGGCATAAAGGGAGGCCAAGGCCAGTTCCCCCTGGCTTGGTGGTCACAAAAGGCTGGAACAACTCCTCCGAGCGCTCGGGGGATATGCCCTCTCCGGTATCTTCCACCGCAATCTCAACTTCTTCTGGAGATACCTTCCGAGCCCGCACGACCACCTTACCATTTCCACCCATGGCCTCTATGGAGTTCTTGATGAGGTTGATAAGCACCTGTCTTAGGCGGTCCTTATCCACACTCAGCCAAAGCTGGCCTTCTGCTTCCAGCAGGAACTCTGTGTCGGAGCAATCCTCTGAGTCCCTGAACATGGAGAGGATCTCCTCCAGAAAGGGGACCAGAGCAATGCGCTCCTTTTGAAGTCTGAGGGGTTTGGAGAAGTCCTGTATCTCTTGAAGCAGACCCTCTAGCCTTTGAACCTCTGAGCGTATTATCTCCAGCTTTTCCCTCCCCTCCTCGGGCAAGTTGGCCTGTCTCAAAAGGGAACGGGCGAACCCCCCTATGACCACGAGGGGGTTTTTTACCTCGTGGGTAACGAAAGATAAGGCTTGGCCAATGGAGGCCAGCCTTTCGTTCTGAATAAGGCGGCGCTCCATTTCCTTCATCTCGCTCATGTCCCGCATCATGGCAGTCATGAGGAGATGCCCCCCCACCTCGGCCACGGAGAAAGATATGCTGATGGGAAACTCCTCGCCAAAGCGGCGCTGGGCAGTGAGATCCACGGTGTGGTCTATGAAACGACCCCTGCGGGTTTCCACATACCTTCGTACATACTCCCTGTGTACCTCCTTGTGGGGAGGTGGGATTATTATGCTCAAGTCCTGCCCAAGCACTTCTTCCTTGGAATAGCCGAACATAGCTTCCGCAGCCTTGTTGAAAAAGAGAATCCTGTGGGACTCGTCTATTGTCACCACAGCGTCCCTTGCGGTCTCTACCACGCTCTTGTAACGAATCCCCTCCTCACTACCAACACAAAGTTTCTCCAGCAGGCAGGTCACCTGGTAAGGTAGCCATAGCACCTTCCTGGGGAGGTCCTTGGGCCTAGAGGAAGCCCCTTCTCTGAAATCAAGCGCCACATCGGGTAGTTCGGGTCCCTTAACCGAAGTAAGATCCTTGAGAAGAAGCTTTGATGGAGCACTCTGGGACATGTGGGGAGAATCACCCTCTTGCAGAAAAACCCCCACCAGCCGGGGGCCCGCAGGATCACGAGACCATGCCTCCATAAGACATTGGGCTACCTGATTCCATCCCAAGAAGATTACCCTGAGGGGCTTGCTCATAATGGATTCACCTCCGCTGGCAGGCCGATTCAAAACCACCATAACATGAAAAAGCCTCTCCTTCATCTGGCTGTGGTGCCTGACACCAAAATTAGTGGATCATATTGATATCATTGAATCTGATTTTTCTTTTTTGAGCTTTGCTTTTATCACAAGGCTGGCACTCAATCCAGTATTAAAGTGCGTCCAGAGGATTCTTTTTTTTCTTGAGACCTTCTTTTAGCTGGCGTTCCAGATCGCTGAAAAGCTCCTTTTTCTTGCCTCCCTGGGCGGTCTGAAGTCTCTCTATCTCCTGCTGGCGCTTCTCCCGTTCCTCCTTTAAGCGCTGGACCTCGGCCTCCAAAGTTGAAACCTTCTCCTCCCGCGGAAGCTCTTCCAACCGGAGATGATCCTTGAGGTATATCCTCTCCTCGAAGGCCCCCTCCACCACCTCCAGCACCCCCAGCCCGGCCAGACGATTGCAAAGGTAGTGGCCCATCTCGCTGGAGATCCCGAGCATCTCCGAGATGTCCCTGACTGAGGGCGGCCTGCCTTTGCTGTGCAGAAAGAGCCTCACAGCCGCCACAAAAAGATGCCCCTGCTCATATGGATTGGCGATCTCACTCATAGTAAAGCTATTTTATCTAGGTTTTGGATGCACTGTCTAGAAAGGTAGCCAAGGCTCTCAGAGAGGCCCAAGAGTCCCGAAACACTGCTCGGCAAGGTTGGGGATGGATTAAAGAGTTTGTGAAGATCAAGGCTCAAGGATATACTTGAGAAAGCCTGCGCTCCATCCGGCCAAAGAAATGCAGCCTCGGGCCGGGGGTTGAAGAACTTCTCAGACCTGTGAGCAGGCCAAAAGCCGAGTGCCTTGTGGGGTTACAGAGCAGCACATGAAACCCTGGGTCATCTCTTTTGACTTGGATGGAACTCTTGTAGACCACGGCTTCAGCACGGCTGTCTGGCGGGAGGCAATCCCCGCCCTGGTGGCCAGGAAAGAGGGGCTTTCTCTGGAAGAGGCCAAGGCCTGGGTTTACGAGCAGTATGACCAGGTGGGAGAGGGGTCCCTGGAGTGGTATGACCTGGCTTACTGGCATCGCAGATTCGGCCTGGATGGGACTTGGCGCCAAACCCTTCAAGCACACCGCCATCTGATCCGGCTCTTCCCGGAAGTGCCTGGGGTTCTGGAGGAGTTAAGGCCGCTTCATGATCTTATCATCCTCTCCAACGCGAGCCGTCCCTTCATAGAAGAGGAGCTATCCCAGAGCGGATTGGATGCCTTCCCCTTTGTGCAGGTGGTATCTGCCACCTCTGACTTGGGACAGGTCAAAAAGACAAGTTCTTTCTACAAACAGGTCTGCAAGCAGCTAGGGATTGAGCCCCATCGGCTCATCCACGTGGGGGATCACGAGGAGTTTGACTACCAGGCCCCCACCCAGGCCGGCATCCGGTCCTATTTCCTGGATCGATCCGGGAGAGGGTCGGGAGAGCACGTGGTGAGGGATCTCAGCCACTTCGCCCGAAAGGCATTGGGTGGAGGGTGAGGGGAGCCCCTCGTTGATGCCTCACGAGACCATGCTTGAGACAGGGACATTCCCTGGGGCTTGGCAGAGAAACTCCCGGCAGATAAAAGGCTTTACGGGGTGAATCAGGCAGACCCCTTTCCCTTCCCAGGAGAAGCGCAAGAAAGGACAGGCTGCAAAATCCTCGCTCTCCCCTTTGGGGTCTAACCGGGTATGGTGGAGGAGATCTTCTCTTTCAAGGGATCTCCACAATGCCAAATCCAAGGGGCTCGTGCTCAAGGGGCCCCGGGCCGGGCCCATGCAGCATTGCCCGCATTGGGCGCAAGAGCCCTTGGCCCCAGCCGGGAGGGAGGTCTCTGGTGCCTCGCGGTTTCTTTCTGCCACGTACAGATCGTGGAGGGCCAGCAAAAGCCGATTGAGCTCAATGCACGGGCCATGGGGGAGGTTCCCCCTGGCCCGCCCATACAGGTCCACCATGGCTTCCAGGAGCCCCCATCTGGAGCCCCATGATTTTTCAGCACAGAACCGAGCCAGGATCCTCTGCAGAGGGGCCCCTGCCTCCCCGAGCCTCCTGGCCAGGCACCCCAGCTCACCGAGAGTCTCAACCATATTTTCCCGGGCCAGGGGGATGCGCCCGCCATACCTGCTGCCGCTGTCCCTCAAGAACTCCGCAACACGCATGCCCTCAACACCTGATCATGAAGAAGATCTCTTCCGCCCATCCAGCATCTCCAGGAAGCTCTCTATCTGGCTCTCTAGGCTCTCAATGGAGTAGAGCCTCGGGTCGTTGTGGTCCGCCTCCAATATCACTCCCGGGATTCCCGTTTGTTCGGCCACGGCGCGGCGCAGCTCCGGGATATCTTGGGAGACCATCTTGCAGCTCCTGTTGGAATGATAGAGAAAACCATCCAGCTGATACTGTTTGGCATATTCCACATAGGTCTGAATCCTTCTTTGAAGGTGCAAATTCGCTGTGTAGAGGTATTGTTCTGCCCAATCCTGGAAAGGATCCTCCTCTCCCACCGAAAGAGTGGCCCAGGCCCAGGTATAAAGAGAAGTGACAAGGGCTGCCCCCCTGGCATCCAGGAACTCTGAGAGGCGCCTGAGCTCAGGCCATATGGGGAGGTTGTCCCAGAAGAGCCTGAATCTCTCCTGGCTCACCGCGCCAATGCCCTTGTCCACTCTCTCCTCCAGCTCTTCCAGGAGCCTCTTGTAGAACTCCACCGCAACCCTGGTCCCCCTCTGGGCCACTATGGGAGCCATGGCTATGAACTGATCAAACACCGTTATGGGAGAGGGCCTGTTGACGCCGCAGAGGAGAACCCGAGTCCACAGGTCCGATGCCTCCCTGGACAGCCGAATGCTCTCTCCCAGCCTCCCGACTTCGAGCTTGCGTCTCGTGATATCCTGAAGCACGTTCACCAGCTCCTCTACCTGTGCCTTGACGTAGCGCTCGGCCTCCGGGTCCTTCTCGCCATTGCCAGAATGTGGCACATCGATGAGCACCATGGGCGCGCCGTACATGCGGGAGAGCACCTCAAACCACTTGGTCAAAGTCCCGCACTGGCTGTTGGAGACAAGTAGCAGATCCGGCTTCGGCAGGCCGAAGGTGGGGCTCTTGCCCGTTAGAATAGAGCCCAAGTCGCAGCGGGCGTACGAGCACAGGTCCATTGAATATCCCAGCTTCTCGGCCGCAGGGGCTACCTCCACGGAAAGCCTTCTGGCTCCAAGAATCACGGCGTGG
>Ga0068707_1001447_pt1 | contig 16561 bp, 15 predicted proteins | sample YNPNPMetaG_FD_66600 | JGI IMG/M metagenome (GOLD analysis project Ga0068707, IMG submission 66600) | Anoxygenic and chlorotrophic microbial mat microbial communities from Yellowstone National Park, USA - YNP NP MetaG | ecosystem: Environmental > Aquatic > Thermal springs > Hot (42-90C) >...
GCCGAAACCAACGCTACAGGACCCCGCGCTCCGAAACGGCGCCTGCCACGCTCTTTCAAGGACCTCACACCAACGAGGGCTTTCAGCCCGCGCACATACTTTCGCGAAATGGTGTGGAAACCTCTCATGACCCGGCGCCGCGGCCGACACAAACATCCTCTTTTCCCACATCCACGAGCCGGCCAGGTCGGACTCACATGGATCGGGCATTCATCTTTCCTGGTTCAACTGGCAGCCTGTAATCTGCTCATTGACCCGGTTTTCTCGAACTGGCTTTTCGTCGTCAAACGCCAAAAACACCCCGGGCTGCGCCTCAAAGACATTCCAAACCCGGACATTGTTCTCATCACCCACGCCCATTTCGACCACTTCCACAAACCGACACTCAGGCGGCTTCCGTCAAACCGCATAGCAATTGTCCCATGGGGCGTCGGCGAGCTCGCTCAAGGACTTGGCTTCGATCGAATCCTCGAACTCGAATGGTGGGAAAGTTACACGCGCGGTGATCTGCGGATCACCTTCACCCCGGCAAAACATTGGGGCGCACGCATGATCAGTGATCACCACCGCGGTTACGGCGGATTTGTCATCGAATACCAGGGCCGCAGAGTCTATCACGCTGGCGACAGCGCTTACTTCGACGGATTCCGTCAAATAGGCGACAAGCTCGCTCCTGAAATCGCTCTGCTTCCGATCGGCGCGTCGCACCCGGAATCGTTCCGCAAAGTGCACATGGGCCCCGAAGACGCAATCCGCGCCTTCAAAGAGCTGCGTTCACGTTGGCTCGTGCCAATGCACTACGGAACTTTCAAACTCGCATTCGAGGACATTGACGAACCGCCCCGCCGCCTCGCCGATCTCGCGGCCCATGCCGGCCTCAGTAAACAACTCCTCATCCTCGAAGAAGGCGTCCCGGTCCTCTTCTGAGCAGCTTGCTGCGCCTGTTAGCACGGGAATTTCACCGGCTCACCAGCCAAAAACACCCAAAGCTTCAATCGGGTGAAATTCCCGGGCCGCGATACCGACCGGCCCGACCGAGACGGCACAATGGGTCAATGCAACCGCGCAAGATGGCCAAGAACCAGCAGCCCGTAAAACGTGTATTCGCTGTCCCCCTGATCGTCCCCCCAGAAACCGCGAAATGCACCACGCCCATCCCATAACGAATCAACGAAATCAAGCAACGAATCGCGCAAACAGCCAAGCTGCACACCAAGTATCGCCAATGCATGCACGGCAACTGCCGTGGATAGCAGGTCAGGCACAGGTGTCCCGGGCCCGGCTACAAAACCACCGCGCGCATCCATTCTGTCCAACAACCACCTTGCCGTCAGCCCCGGATCAAACAGTTCAGCGGTTTGGATTTCTACAACCGCGTTGCTTGCAAGCTGATTCAGCACTGCCACCGCAGCCCCCGTTGCCGTTGTTGATCCTTCGCAATTTGCACGGTCTGATCCGGAGTCTCTCACATTGCGCGCATTACTCCACGAACCGTCACTCATCATGTTTCTCCTCAAGAAACCAACCACACCCGGTTCATTTGGCAATCGACGACCCAAATCTTCATACGCCCCGAGGGCAAGAAAGCATCCATAGGGATTCCCTTCGCAACCACCGGCAACGGTCCTGTAGCCGCCGTCCGGAGTGCGATGCGACTCGATCCGCGAAAGAATCGCATCACGTCTGCCATCAGCTTCAGGCCTGCCAATGGCCGCCCAACACCGCGCCAAGCAACAGCCATGCACAAAATCAAGTCGGTGCCCGTCCCCAAATTCTTCGAGGTACCGTCTGACCAACTCACCATGCGGCAGTGCGCCGAGCGCGTCGAGTGCGTCCAGGGCAAATACGGTGTAATACAAGTCGCTCGTCGCGCTGCGCCCGCGAAACCCGCCGTCCGCGTTCATCTGCGCCATCAAGAAATCGACGACAGCGCGCGACGACTCGCCAAGGAATTTCGGCGCAAGGCGTGCTGCATCCAACATCCGGCCTCGTATGGTGTTTGATGACGTCTTGGTGCAACTCATGGCCCAATTCCCAAGACACGACGCACCACGGCGCAGCCGCAACCGAATGCTTGCTGCGCTTTGGACACAAGGGCAAACCGGGAGCTACCGTCCGCAGCAGTGTTTGTATTTCTTTCCGCTGCCGCACGGACACGGATCGTTGCGGCCCACTTTCGGTATCGCACGCGCAGGTTGAGGAGCCCTGGCCAACTCAGCACTCGCTTCCGTGACAATATCGCTGGCGCGTTTCTGGTCGCGATCGTCCTTCGCGGCGGCGCCACTGAACGCGCTTGTTTGCTGATGAATCGTGCGCTGTGGAATGTTCTTAAAGAATTGCTCGAAAGCGGAAAGGCTCGACGCGCTCAGGAAGATGTTTTTGCAAATCTCGGATTTGATGTTGGTCATCAGCTCATCAAACATCTTGAACGCTTCGACTTTGTACTCGATTAGCGGATCGCGTTGCCCGTACGCGCGCAGGCCGATACTGGCCCGCAGACTGTCCATGTGATAAAGGTGCTCCTTCCAGAGCATGTCAATGGCGCTCAGGATGGTGTAACGTTCGATCGATTTGAGGCTGTCGGGGTTTTCAAAGCTTACCTTCAGCTCGTACAACTCGCGCACGCTCTGCACAATGTGCCTTGCGACGGCGAATTGCGCGGCACTCAAACCATCGTAGAGCGATCCCGGAACCGGCAAATCCTGTCCTTTGTTTGCAATGTTGATGATTTCGTCTTCGGGAAGGCCGAGAGGAAAATTCAGATTGACCCAGTCCGCCAATGCGCGGCGATTCCATTCATGCGGGTCTTCATCGTTGGTGGTGTACTGCCGGACTTTTTCGATCACCACCTCTTCCATTATGTCCATGAGCCGCTCGCGCACTTCGTCGGCGTGGATGATCTGATTGCGGAAACCGTAAACGATTTCACGCTGTTTGTTCATCACGTCGTCGTACTCGAGCGTGCGTTTTCGTATCTGATAGTTGTGCTGTTCAACCCGTTTTTGCGCCTGCTCTATGGACTTGTTGAGGAAAGGGTGTTCGAGTGGCTGGCCTTCCTCCAGTCCGACTCGCTCCATCACCTTGACGATCCTGTCTGATCCAAACAACCGCATGAGATCGTCTTCAAGCGAGATGAAGAAATGGGACGACCCCGGATCGCCCTGGCGCGCGCAACGACCACGCAACTGACGGTCGATTCGGCGCGCCTCGTGTCTTTCGGTTCCTATGACGTGCAACCCGCCAAGATCGGCAACGCCCGGCCCAAGCTTGATGTCCGTGCCGCGCCCGGCCATGTTCGTGGCAATTGTGACAGCGCCGCGTTGACCCGCTCTTGCAACAATCTCCGCTTCCTGCTGGTGATATTTCGCGTTGAGAACCGAATGAACAATCCCAACTTGCTTCAGCATCCTCGACAGGTGTTCGCTCACCTCGACGGACACTGTGCCGACCAGAATTGGCCGGCCATGGCCGTGCACCTCCTTGATCTCGTTTACAACCGCGCTGTATTTCTCGCGTTTGGTCTTGTAAACCGTGTCGTCGTAATCCCTCCGTATGCACGGTTTGTTGGTTGGAATTACAAGCACCCCAAGCTTGTAAATGTCCCAGAACTCGGCTGCTTCGGTCTCCGCAGTTCCGGTCATACCGGCCAGTTTCTGGTACAGCCGGAAGTAGTTCTGAATCGTGATGGTCGCCAACGTCTGCGTTTCCTCTTCGATACGGACACCTTCCTTGGCTTCGACTGCCTGGTGAAGACCATCACTCCAGCGCCGACCCGTCATCAGCCGACCCGTGTTTTCGTCAACGATGATGACCTTGTTATCCTGGACCACGTAGTGGACGTCCCGCTGGAAAAGACAATAAGCCTTCAGAAGCTGCGATATGCAGTGAATCCGCTGCGCCTGCAATTCAAATTCCTTCTGGATTTTTGCCTTGGCCTCCATCCGTTTCCGAACGTCCGTCTCCGGACCGGTGTCAATCTCGTGAAACGCAGTTATCAGGTCCGGCAACACAAACGCGTTGGGATCGTTCGGGCTCAGGAAACTCCGTCCCTTTTCCGTTAGGTCCGCCTCATGCCCCTTTTCATCAATCGCAAAAAACAGCTCTTCTTTCTCGGCGTAGAGTTGTTTCTTATGTTGATCGGCGTGCAACTCGAGCTCCGCGGCTTGCATCAGCTGCTGATTCTCAGGGTTCTCGAGCAGCTTTAGCAGCTCGGGCATTTTGGGGTTGCCCATCTTGACCCGGTAGAGCAAAAGGCCCGCACGCCGCTGCAGTTCTTCGGCATCAAGCGGATTGGACCCGTCTTCCGGATGCAGCTTGCGAAGGATTTCCTCGGCTTCATTCAAAAAACGACGGCAAAGGCGTTCCTGAGCGTGAACAAGGGCTTCGACCTGCGGCCGGTACTGGACATAAAGCTCGTTTCCGGCGCTGACCACCGCCGGCCCACTGATGATCAACGGTGTTCGGGCTTCGTCGATCAGGATCGAGTCAACCTCATCCACTATTGCGTAATGATGTCCGCGTTGGACCTGTTCATCGCGCGTGATGTAGATGCCGTTGTCGCGCAGGTAATCAAATCCGAACTCCGCATTTGTGCCGTAAGTGATGTCGCAGTTGTACTGAGCGCGCCGGATTGCCGGGGGCTGATCATGCAAAATGCAGCCGACCGTAAGGCCGAGGAACTTGTAAATCACGCCCATCCACTCGCTGTCGCGCGCAGCAAGATAGTCGTTCACCGTCACCACGTGCACGCCGTACCCCGTCAAAGCGTTCAAATAAACCGGCATCGTTGCAACGAGCGTCTTGCCTTCGCCGGTCGCCATCTCAGCAATGCGCCCCTTGTGCAAAGCCCACGCGCCAATGAGCTGAACGTCGAACGGGACCATATCCCATATGATCTTGTGCCCGCGAACAGTGATCTCCGCTTTCCTGTCATACAGACGGCGACACGCGTTCTTAACCGCGGCAAAAGCTTCCGGCGCTATCTCATCCAGAATCTCCTGCTCGATCTCGAAAGCGCGTCGGCGCTCTATCTTGGCCTCGTCCCGGCGCAAATCGTTCTCAAGCAGGCGTGCCTTCTCCAAAATGGCATTTACACCCCGCCGTTCCCGCTCAGCCACAATTCGTGCCTTGAACTCCTCGGTCTTCGCACGAAGTTCATCGTCGGAAAGCGACTGGTATTGCTGCTCGATCTCGTTTATGCGCGGAACCAGTGTCTTTCGCAGGCGCCTGACCTCGCGTTCGTTCTTTGTCCCTATTACTTTCTTGATTAAAAATCCCAGCATTTGAATCGATCTGTTTGATCAAACTACGGGATGGACCGCCATGCGTCAAAGGGATTTAGAGCCCCCGGCAAAACTCGAGTTCGCAAATCGTGCGTTCGAGGATGCAATCGACCCCGAGCAATCACCGGCGCTGATCCGAACCAATCCACGCGGAAATTCTACCGCGACAACAGACCGTGGACCAAAGACCATGGACCAAAGACCATAGGCAAGATACAGCGGACGGATTGGTTTTCGGGCTGTGGTCGGAAACGGCCGGAACTCCGAAAGTGCCGCCCCCTAACCTCCATAACACTGAAACTCCGTTTCTCCTGCATGTCATGCCCCTGCCCAAAGACACCATATCGTCGTCCCCAGACCGACAACAAAAGCACTTCGCGCCAGCCACCGACCACGCCCGCCAATGTCCGGCTTTCTCGAGTTGGCCTCCCCCAGAATGCCCGTGAGCAACGCGGCAATCCCAAGTAAAAACGTGAGCGCGTTCGGTCGCAGTTGGGCAGCCGTCGCTGCAATATCAACCGCCGCCACCCCTGCCGCTATCCACGCCACCTCATTCCATTTTCCCCGGAACTGGCGTAACCGTTTTCCTCCGGGCGATGATTTGGGGATCGGCGGCGGCAATGGCACCCCCGGCGCCACAGGCAACCGCTCTTTCTGGCCGCCAGACCGCCCCGCAGCCCCACGCCGTGGCATAGGTCGAAGATGTTCACCGCGTTTTACTGCCTCGATCGACGGGAACGGGTCGCGCCCGCCCAGCAACTGAGCGCGCTCGCACCACGGGCATTTTTCAAGGTGATCGCCAAACAGGTGCTGGCTGTTCTGCCAGCAAACGACCAGATGCAACTCGGCTTCTTCGATCAGCCATTGCCATGTTTGCGGGTCCGGTCGCAGTTCCGGACGAAAATGGCCGTCTTGAAAACAACGCAAAAAGAGGTTTCTCAACCCCGGCGCGAGCATCTCGAACGGTGGCGCGGTTGGTTTTGGCGCATACGGAATTCTTTGATCCCCCGCGAACGGGAAGTGTCCTGCAGCAATTCTCTTCTCGTACGGCGGCGGTTCACCTGAGCCGCGGTAAATCCCCGCGAAGGGGTGTGTTCCTTCCATCAACAGTTGGAAAACCAGCACTCCGAGTGCAAAAAGGTCGTTGGCGGGTGTGCGGTCTATGGTGCTGAAAGTTTTGCCCTGCATTTCAGGGGGGGTGAATTCCGGTTTGCCAACCCTGCACCGGTACATGTGCCCCGTCTCAGCGTCCCACACTTGAAATGAATCAGTGTCAACCAGCGTCACCAAAGCCGTCTCAGACACCAACACGTTGGACTCATTCAAATCGCCGATCACATAGCCGCGCTCGTGAAGCGCGCGAACCGCCGTCGCAAGGTTCCGAGCCGTCCGCAGCAAATACAGGTAGTTGAACAGTGGGCACACTCTGCGCCGGGTTTTTGGATGCATATAGTCGGCCACCGGTCGCATATTCACCACGCGTGGCATGAGAAAACCAGCAGCAACCCGCGCGCGCCCCGGCGGAAAAAGCATGTCAATCGGCCACGCAATCGACGAGTGATTCTGGTTGGCCATCGGATCAACCGGCGGATTGGCCAGCATCACCGCAACTTTTCGCGTTCGTTCGGGCGACGGTTTGTGCCAAACCTTGGCAACGAGATTCTCATGTCCGGGCACGACGTATATGTGCGCTTCACCGCCAGTGCCAAGGAGCGAGTCCTCGCCAAGAACAATCAATTCGCCCGTGGATTGTCGCTGCAAACGCATCAGGCCTCATCGGACGTCTGAAATCCAGCACCCCGAGACTCAAACCCTTTCGTGCGCATTTGATTCGTCATTTTTCCGTCAAGGCACAGTCTGTTCACGTAACACCGCCAGTACGAGGCTCAGGTCATCATCTGATCTGGCTGTCACGCGCGGCGATTCAAGAAACTGACGCAATCTGGCTGTCGTTTCCTCTCCAGGGCCGGATTTCTCGAGAAAACCAAACAACGGCCCAAAAAAACCACTGTGAGGCACAAGCTCGGGATATTTCAGCGCCAGAAGCTGAAGCCCGTCGCACAACAGCGCACCGTACCGCACATGGCAGGACTGAAGCTTGACCTGTGCATAATCGAGAGCCCCATCCGCTGTCAGAAAAATCGTCTCATTCAAATGTTCCGTCTTTGGCGGACCGGTAAGGAGATCAAAAGTGCCGGGGGCAACCCCGACAACAACCGCGCCATCGCCGATCTGTGCTGAAGCCGCGCGCGTCCGTGTGAAAGCCGCGACCATCAGCGTGGTCGCCAATTCGCGCGCGCGAACGCTTCTTTTCTCTGCCTCCGCTACGACTGACGCACGCGCCTTGCCCAACGCGTTCAGCAACGCTGCACGCACTTCGTCGTCAGGACCCGGTTGGCTTCCCTTTCCAAATGCCGCCGACAGGCTTTCAATCGCGCTTTGTGCGGCAACAGTCGCGCCAACCTCTGCCAGCGAAGCCGACCCGGCGCCGTCTGCAAGCGCAGCCACCAGTACGCCGTTTGGCAAACAACGAAACTCGACCACGTCTTGACAGGGCAAGTTGGATTTGCGGTGGCTGGTTCCGCGGACCGAGGCAGCGATAACCTGCCATTCATCTTTCTTCTGGGTATGCTGCCCCATGATTTGCTGGAAATACTGCCGCGTCAGTCAGAGCAAGGCTCACACGGTCCCCCACCCGGGCGGCGGCAATGCCACCTGCTCATCGGTCTTGGATTGTGCAACCGCTTCCATGCTGCGCGACAACCAGACAAACATTTCGGTAAAATTCAGCCCTATCAGTTTGACCGGAGTTCGCACCACAACTTCGGCAAGTTTTGCCATGTTGGCGTTTTCAACCCCCACCGCAAAGAACGCGACGCGCTTTGCTGCTTCGTCATTCTTCAGCCGTTGCGACGCCTGTTGCACAACCGTATCGGGCTCACCCTGTGGTTCGCCGTCGGTGATCATGAACACCCATGGCCGGTAATACGCGACGCCGTTTTTCCGGTACATCGCTTTGCGTGCTTGGATCATATCAAGTGCCTTGTGAATGGCAGTGCCCATGAAGGTCAAGCCCTGCGCCGAAAGCGTCGGCGGCTGAAACTGATCCACAGTCACAAAATCCTGAACAACCTTCACCTCGCTGTCGAATGTGATCACAGCAACCTCGACGCGCCGCGACGCGAGAGGGTCACGGACAAGGTCTTCGCGAAATGCGACAAGTCCCTTGTTCAATGCATCGATTGGCGCGCCCCGCATTGATCCCGATGTGTCAAGCAGCAACACGCAGGGGCATCTTGGTTCGGGGTTCTCGGCAAACTCAACTGTTTCCTCAAGTTTGATGTTATCGGTCATGGCGCATCTCTTGTGCGGGTTCTACATTGCAAAACAACGCGTTGCAAGCCGCAAACGCTGGCGTGGCTGTGCCTCGGACCCATCAGGCACTCGGCGTCAAGAACTTCGTGTCTGTCCCCCGATCCGTTCCTCCACCGCCCCGCGATACGCCCTTCCGTTCATTCTGTTGAAAGTTGAAAGTTGCACGTTGTACGTTGAACGTTCCCAACCGGCATCGTCGGAAGGTTGACCTGCTGATAACGCTCAACGTTCAGCGCGGCGCGACACAGCGGTATTATTGCGACCAGCGCAGTTGTTACGCCTCGAGCATTTGGTTACGACTGCTCCGCGCTGAGCTGTTTGGGCCTGAGCTGCGGAAACAATATCACGTCGCGAATGCTCTCCTGCCCAAGAAGCATCATGCAAAGGCGGTCGATTCCCATGCCCATCCCGCCGGCAGGTGGCATGCCGTGCTCGAGTGCGACAAGGAAATCCTCGTCAATTTTTTGTCGTTCCTGGCCAGCCTGTTGTTCGAGTCGTTCACGCTGGGCAACGGGATCGTTTTGTTCCGTATAGGCTGGTGCAATCTCCTGCCCGTTAATGCAACACTCGAAGACTTCGACCGTTGTCGGGTCATCCGGCGAGAGTTTGGCCAGCGGAATGAGTTCCTTCGGAACGTGTGTAACAAAGGTGGGATCGATCAGAGTCGGCTCGATCAGTTTCTCGAAGACGGCCTGGGTGACCTCGTAGTCCTCGGTACAGTGTTCGATGTCAGCGCCCAGTTCAATTGCGCGCTGCCGACGTTGTTCAGGGACGATTTCGAACCAGTCCGCCCCTGCCCGTTGTCGGACCAGTTCCTTGTATTTCACGCGGCGCCATGGCGGGGTCAGGTCGATCTGGCGAACAACCCGGCCTTCTTTATCGACGTGTTTGATCAACAGCGAACCAACAACTTCCCTTGCGACATGGCACACCATGCTTTCGACAAGTTCCATCATCGTTTCATAATCACCGTATGCCTGGTACGCCTCGAGCATTGTAAATTCCGGGTTGTGCTTGCGGGATATCCCTTCGTTGCGAAAGTTGCGACCGATCTCGAATACGCGGTCAAAACCGCCAACCAACAACCGCTTCAAATACAGCTCGAGCGAAATCCGGAGATAAAAATCGCAGTCAAGGGCATTGTGATGCGTCACGAACGGTTTCGCTGCAGCGCCGCCCGCGACCGCTTGCATCACTGGAGTTTCGACTTCAATGAACCCTCGGCTCTCGAGGAACGATCGTATTGCGCTTATTATCCGGCTTCGCTGCCTGAAAACATGCGCCACGTCATCGTTGACCAACAGGTCCAGATACCGCTGTCGATACCTTGTTTCCGGCTCGGCAAGGCCGTACCACTGGCCCGGGGGCGGGCGCAACGCCTTGGACAGAACAACGAATGATTCAACTCGCACACTTGGCTCGCCGGTCCGCGTTCGGAACATTGTTCCTTTTACCCCGATGAAATCGCCGAGGTCCATGTGCTTGAATACATCGAACTGACTGTCTCCGAGCACATTCTTTTGGGCATAGACCTGCACGCGCCCCGTGTAATCTTTGATGTCAAGAAACTGGCTCTTGCCCATGTCCCGGTGAGCTACAATCCGACCGGCAACCGCCACAGGCGCGCCCTCGGCAAGAGAGCCGTCCTGGAACTTGGACCTTGCTTCGCCGCAGCCGATGCTCGGTGTGAACTTGTTAGCGAACGGATCAATCCCGCGAGCGCGCAGAGCCGCCAATTTGGCTTTGCGCTGTTCAATAAGCGCGTTTGTATCTTCGGTATGCATTGCTGTCTTCGTAAAATGATCGCCCAAACCCCGCTTGTCCAAACCTTGGGACGATGAGATTTCAGTCTTTTTGGAGCATGTACTTTACACAGACCGGTGCGCCGATCGTGATCGTTCGGTTCGCAGGCTCGAGGGCGCCTGTCTCAGGTCTGAATCTGAACAGCACAAGCGAGTTGCTGTTCTGGTTTCCCACCCAAATCCAATGTCCGGATGGGTCAATCGCAAAATGCCGCGGTGTTTTGCCCTGCGTCGATGCATGACCGTGCAAGCTCAAGGTCCCATCGCTGCCGACAGCAAATACCGCAAGGCTGTCGTGGCCCCTGTTCGATGCGATTACAAAACGCCCCTGCGGATCAACTTCTATTTCCGCAGTAGTGTTCTCTCCGACATAGCCATCGGGCAGTGTCGAAACGGTTTGTCGATGCCGCAAAACGCCGTTCGCACTGTCGTAGTCGAAAACCCCCACCGTGTTGGCCAGTTCGTTTATCACGTAAGCGAATTTGCCGTTCGGATGGAACACAAAATGTCTCGGACCTGAACCTGCTGCCACGGAAACAAACGGCGGATCGTGCGGCATAATTGATCCCTCCGCAGCATTCACGCGATAGATGAGTATCTGGTCCAACCCCAAATCCGGAACAAACACAAACCTGCCATCGAAATCAAACGTGGCTCCATGCGCATGCGGGCCCTCCTGACGTCGAGGGTTCACGCTCTTGCCCTTGTGCTGGATGAACGATTTCGCCTCTCCCAGGCTCCCGTCTGACCGGACCGGAAACGCTGCTACGCTGCCTCCACCGTAGTTGGCTACGACAAGACATTTGCCGCTGGGATCAACCGCCAAATGACATGGACCGGAACCGCGGGTCCCGACTCGATTAAGCAGAGTCAGGCTCCCGGTCTTTGAATCTACTGCGTATGCGTTCACAGCGCCCCCAGGTTGACCATCAAACTTGTCTGTCTCGTTCACCGCGTACAAAAACCTTCCGTCAGGCGACAACGCAAGAAAACTGGCGTTCCGCGTTTCCGCTGCCAGAACAGGAGCGCTGCTGTCGCCTGATGCAGTGTCGAACTTGAACATGTAGATTCCCTTGCTCTGCGCGGTCGAGTATGTGCCCACATACACAACACAAGAACTTGCGACTGCAGCAGCACCCAAAAGGCATGCGCAGGCCGTCAACGCCGCCGCCACTCTAGCAAGCGAAATCGCAACCGATCCTTTGGGACCCGTTGTTTCAAGCCGGTTCTTACCCGATGTCGTGGATAATGTCATGTCGCGATATGAAACCAGAAACGCCGCGATGTTCAATTCCCGAGTGTGACCAAGCCGTCCCGTTCAGCCCGGCGGCGCAGAGCTTTCTGATGAACTGGCGCAAGCACCGAGTCTTCGTGCGTCAGGCAACTTTGGTTCCAGCTCCGCCGGGCTGGATAGTATTCGAGCTGATGCTCAAATCTGGGACGGGTACATGCTGGCCGCTCCGTTCGTGCTTGAATGCCGGGCGCTCATGCGCAATTGTTTGCACCTGATGGCAAACTTGCGAGTGGCTTAACAGATAATCACAAATCCGGCGCAGGTCGGGCGTGCTCGACCGCAAGCAGCATGGATTCAAAACGCCACAGTCGCCAGCAAACCAACGGTGTTAACATGAAAACTCTGCATCCCGAAGTAACGAAGTTCCTCGAAGCCAAACCAATCAACCTGTTCGTCGCCGGGGATTGGCGGCCCGCAATCAACGGAAACACGCTCGACGTGCGCGACCCCGGAAGCGGACGAGTTATTTCGACGGTGTCGGCCGGTGACAGCGCTGACGTAGATCTGGCTGTCAAAGCCGCTGACAAAGCGTTCAGAACAACCGACTGGGCGCGTCTTCCTGCCAACGAACGCGCTGTCTTCTTGCACCGGCTTGCCGACCTCATCGACAAACACCTCGATGTTCTCGCCCAGCTCGAGTCACTCGATGTCGGCAAACCGCTAACCGCGGCCAGCACAATCGACATCCCCAACGTCGCTCAAACATTGCGATACTTTGCCGACCTTTCCGTCCATGTCCGCCGTGCCGAACCCATAGCCGTTAGTGGATACGAAGCAAGGAAGGTCCGGTTTCCGTATGGCGTTTGCGCTTTCATCTTCCCATGGAACTTTCCGCTTTTGCTCGTTGGCTGGGGAATCGCACCGGCACTGGCCGCCGGCAACACCGTCGTGGTCAAACCAGCAGAAGACACGCCGCTCTCGACGCTCTATTTCTGCAAACTCGTCCATGAAGCCGGCATTCCGGCAGGCGTGGTCAATGTGGTACCCGGACTTGGCGAGACCGCCGGTGCCGCTCTCGCCAAACACCCTGCAATCAAACGCATGTCATTCACCGGCTCGCCCGAGGTTGGGCGGCTTGTGGGCGCAGCATGCGGGCACAACCTCGTCCCTGCAAAGCTCGAACTGGGCGGCAAAGGCGCCGCGGTCGTTTTCGACGACGTTGATGTCGAGGCAACTGCGGACGCACTGGTCGCCGCACTCACTTTCAACACCGGCCAGGTCTGTTGTACCGCCACGCGCTGGATAATACATCAACGCATCTTCGACCAGTTCATCAGCCGCGCCATCCAGAAGCTCCGCAGCGTCACCATCGGACACGGCATGGAACCAACCACACAAATGGGACCACTCATCAGCGAGAAACAGCGACGTCGTGTCCTCGGATACCTCGAGCGCGGAGCCTTGCAAGGAGCAAAATTCCTGTTGGAAGGTGGGCCAGCCGCCGTCCCGAACCACCCGGACGGCTACTACGTCAAACCGGCTTTGATGACCGGTGCCATCGACAATGTTTGCTGGCGTGAAGAAATCTTCGGCCCAGTTGCGTTTGTGGTCGAATTCAAAGACGAATCCGAGGCGATTGCGCTTGCCAACAGCACCGATTACGGCCTTGCAAACAGTGTCTGGTCAAACGACCTCGACCGCGCAAATCGCGTCGCTGAAGCCATGGTCGCCGGGAACAGTTGGATAAACGGGCACAACCTGTTCCCGCACGGCGTCCCATACGGCGGCTGCAATCTGAGCGGCTGCGGAGGCGGTGTGCTCAGTCCCGAAACTTATCTTGATTACCTCCGGGTGCAGTCAATTGTCAGGCCACGGTAAACCCGGCGTGGCACACGCAAAACCGAGTCCCAAGAAAGACATTCCTAAATACTTATATTGAGAAATCGATCATATTTGCGAAGATTTGCAGACGGCGAATTTGCTAAAATTGTCAGTGCCTGGTACGCGAGGCGGGGGTCGAACCCACAACCTTCGGCTCCGGAGGCCGACGCTCTATCCAGTTGAGCTACTCGCGCACCAAAAACAACCCATCGAAAGGCGAGCAATTGCCCTGACAATAATCCCACAGACCGACCGGCGCAAGAGATTCCTCGATCAGACCAAAGCTCTGCCGTTGCCGAGAATGTATGAGATTGAGATCAGCGGCCAAACGGTTTGAAGGCAAAATTCTGGAATGATCCGTTGATTTGCGATTGCTGCACAATTTTTCGAAGATGGCACTCCAACGCTGCCTGCAAAGCAGATGCTGTCAAAACAGTTCACCGACCCGAGGGTTTTCAGTACTCTGAAAGATGACCGGATTGGCGGTGTGGGTGTGTCTGGGGCGGGACCAGTTAAACTGTCGGTTTGGGGACAGTGGATTGAATCTACACAAGTCCGCGCGTGCTGAATCTACGGAGCACGTTCCCGGCCTGCATATTGTGGGCGAATACGTCCGTGCTCGAGGCCTCTACCTGCGGGCGCTCTTGACAACCTGATGTGCACATGAAAACCACATCAAGGTCAACAGCCCGATAATAACCGCCTGGCTGAACGCCGGATAGCTGTAAACCACAAACGCCAATCCGCCGCACACAATTGTGGCCTTGACCAAGTCCAAAAACGTCATCTGCATGATCTTGTTCCCAATCCTGCAGGGTTAAGGAGCGGTTGCGACCGATCACCCTGCGGCAGCCCGCCGCCCACCGGTCACAACACAGCACCGCATTTGCACGCAAATTTGGCACAAATTCTTTCAACATGCAAGGGCGATCGCCAAAGACTGTATTCTTGTATTCTTGCTTTTCAAACGACCGATCGTTGCCGATCATTTGGCCGGATGAACACGGGTTATCATATTGTTGTCTGCGGCGGGATTGTTCCAGACCCGCTGCAAACTCTCGAGCCGGTATCCGCACCAACCGGTCCGGCACTGAAGAACGAGCTGGTCCTGCCGGCCACGCTTGATCCGTGGGCGTGTCACGCACTTTACGAAGCCGCGCGTCTGGCGCGAGAATACCCCGGAAGCAAGGTGGTCCTGGTAAGCATCAGCCCCAAGCAGCGATTGCAGCAGGTCATGATGACCATCGCGCAAAAGGTTCCGTTCGAATTGCTGGCGCTGGATGGGTCGGCAAGCGGATTCACCGATCCCGCCGAAACAGCAGGCGCTCTGGCCGAAGCAATCAATGGCCTGCCCGGGTTGAACCGGGAAAAGCTGCTTGTGTTCGGCGGCTGGGAATCCGCGTCGCGCGGCGCAGGCGTGACATTGCAGTATTTGGCGGAGCGACTTGCCATTTCGGACGTTTTTATGGGAGTGGATGAACTGCGGGTTCAGTCCGACGGCTCTCTGGAAATCGTCGAACGAATCGAAGGCGGACGTCAGCAGGCAAGTCGCTGCTCAGGACCCCCGGTTGTTGTCGGATGGGCGACAGGGAAATTGCCCGAGCCGCGGAACAACCCGCAAATCGGCATGCAAAACATGCGCGCGATCATCCCTGTCCTCCAGCGCGCCAAACAGGTGAAGATCGGCGCTGAAGGTGTCAGGTTTGTCTCGGTGACGCTTCCAAAACAGTTGAGACAAACCCGAATCGTCAGAGACGCAACGCCAGAGGCGATTGCTCGTGAGATTGTTGAATGGATCAAAGGCTGAATATGGAATCGATTCTTTTTCTCAGCACATGCGAGGATGACGGTTCACTCGGCAAACCCGGTCGCGAAACGCTTGGTGTGGCGTCGCAGTTGGCGGCGCAACTGCGTGTGCCGTTCGCCGTCGGGCTTATCGGCGCGAGTGTTCAGGAGGCCGCAAACCAGGCTGCAGATTCCGGCGCAACCAGGTTCCTTGGAGTTTGCGGGCCCGTTTTTTCCCAGTCACGTTACGCAACAGACACCGCGGCAGCAGAAGCTTTATGCCGCGCGGCCAATGCGACCCTCATTCTCGCCCCGGGCACTTCGAGGCTCATGCGATGCTTGCCCGGTGTCGCACACAGACTCGGTGGGCGTGCTGACACGCATGTGACGGCTGTTGCAGTGAACGAAGGCATTGTGACAGCGCAGCGCTGGTATTATCGCCAGCGAATGGAAGCCCGGTTCACAAGGTCGCATAGACCATGGTTCGTTTTGATTGACCCGGGTGCAGCCCCGGCATGGAGCGGAGTCACCCGAAAGGTTGAGGTTGAAAACATCGGGGTTGTTCTGCCGGATTCAGCCCGAAAAACAGAAGTCACGGGATACAGAGAACCGGAGACCGGCCTCAACACAATACGGCCTGATGCGGATTTGCTGTTCGTGGTCGGCGCTGGATGGACCAAGAAACAGTCCGATGGCAAAGTTCACGCAACCGAAGCTGAACAACTCATCCTCGAGTTTCTCAAGCTGACACGGTGTTCGTTGGGTAGCAGCAAATCGCTGGTCGATCTTGGCAGTGAGGGGCAACCGGTTCTGAGTTTCTTGTCGCACCTAAATCAGATTGGCCAAACCGGTTCGACTCCGAGACATCCCAAAGGGCTTGCCACCTGCTGCCACGGCGAAGAACCTCACACAATCGGGTGGCGTTTCATCAACGAACGGCGTGCCATCAATCTTGATCCACAATGCGGATGGGCACGCGGCAAGGCCGACGTGCTCTATGTGGCCGACGCATTCGCAGTGCTCAAGCACGTCAATGAGTTGCTCAAGGAAACCTGACCGGGAACTTCAACCGAAGTTTGCTATACCCGACAAACCGTGACACCTCGCGTTTGGTCTCAACGGTTGTCGTGCAGCGCGGCTCAGTCGCCAAGCAATTTGCGCAAGGCTTCGCGCGCGGCTGCTGCCCGGTCGGACCCGGTTCT
>Ga0068707_1001452_pt1 | contig 16542 bp, 9 predicted proteins | sample YNPNPMetaG_FD_66600 | JGI IMG/M metagenome (GOLD analysis project Ga0068707, IMG submission 66600) | Anoxygenic and chlorotrophic microbial mat microbial communities from Yellowstone National Park, USA - YNP NP MetaG | ecosystem: Environmental > Aquatic > Thermal springs > Hot (42-90C) >...
TGTTGCGGGCGGCCTGGGAGAACCATGATCCCATGAAGCCGTCGTGGCCCCACAGCCAGAGCCGGTCGATCCCGTGCAGCCCGATCGCCAGGAAGGCGGCGGCCAGCGCGGCGAGGGCGATCCGGACGGCAGGACGGGCGGGTCGCCCGAGCCGTTCGAGAAGCCTTTCGGCCCGCATCGGGAATCCGCGGCGCTAGTGGTCGATGCCGTAGCGCGCCAGCTTCCGGTAGAAGGTGCGGCGGGGGATGCCGAGGGCGTCGGCGGCGCGGGTCTTGTTCCAGCGCGCGGCGCGCAGCGCCTCGAGCATCCGCTCGCGCTCCGCAGCCTCGAACAGGGCGCGGCTGGCCACCGGGCCGGAGGCCGCGGGCGGGCCGGCGGCCGGTCCGCCGGCCATCACGCTGCCGAAGTCGTCCGGCGTCAGGACGTCGCCCTCGGCGAGCACCCAGGCGTTCAGGATCGCGTGTTCGAGCTGCCGGACGTTGCCGGGCCACGGCAGCGTCATCAGGAGGCGGATCGCTTCGCGCGACACGGTCTTGCGCGGCGTGCCGAAGCGGGCGGCGAAAACGGTGAGGAAATGGTCGACCAGCAGCGGCAGGTCGTCGAGCCGCTCGCGGAGCGCCGGAATCGGGATTTCCACGACCGACAGCCGGTAGAACAGATCCTCCCGGAAGCGGCCCTGGTCGACCAGAGTGCGCAGGGGAAGCTGGGTGGCGGCGATCACCCGGACGTCGATCGGGACGTCGCGGTTGGACCCGAGGGGCCGGACCTTGCGTTCCTGCAGGGCGCGCAGCAGATCGGTCTGCATCTTGGCCGGCATGTCGCCGACCTCGTCCAGCAGCAGCGTGCCGCCCTCGGCCTCGACGAGAACGCCCTTCTTGTCGCGCACGGCGCCGGTGAAGGCGCCGCGGACGTGCCCGAACAGCTCGCTTTCGATCAACCCCTCGGGAAAGGCGCCGCAGTTCAGGGCGACGAAGCGACCCTTGCGGCGCAGGCCGTGCTCGTGGATCGCGCGAGCCACCACCTCCTTGCCGGTGCCGCTCTCGCCGACGAGGACGACGGGGACGTCGGTGTCGAGGACGCGGCGGACGAGGTGGTAGACGCGGCGCATCGCCGGCGACTCGCCCACCAGCCCGGGGAAGCCGTGCGGCGGCTCCAGTACGCGCCGCGCCGTGGCCAGGTCCCGCTCGACCTTCTGGAGCTGTTCGGTCCGCCGTTCCAGCTCGCGGCCGCGCTCGTCGAGCCGCTCCTGCAGGCGGGCCTGGGCCTCTTCCAGCTCGCGGGTCCGGTGGCGCAGCGCCTCGATCAGGCGGGCATTCTCGATCGCCAGCGCGACCTGGTCCCCGAATGCCAGCAGCAGATCGCGATCCGCCTCGTGGAACAGGCCGCGGCGCACGCGGTTTTCCAGGTAGAGCACGCCGAGGGTGCGTTCGCGGCCGCGGATCGGCACGCAGAGGATCGACTGGAGCTGCAGCTCGTGCACCGAGAGCACGCGCCCGAACCGCTCATCCTCCTGCGCCGACACGGTGACGACCGGCTCGCCGTCCCGATACACCTGCTCGGCGATCGACCGCGAAAAGCGACGGTGCTCCTCCGGCAGCTCGACCTGGCTGAATTCCCGCACGCAGCGCACCTCGAGCCCGCCGCCGTCGGCGGGCAGCAGGAGGAACCCCCGTTCGGCGCCGGTGAACCGCACGGCGGCGTCCATGATCGCGTCGAACAGCCGTCCGACGTCGGACTCGCGGACCAGCTCCCGGTTGATCTCGAGCAGCCGGAACAGCGGCCGTTCGGCCGCCGCCCGCGCTTCCGCGGACCAGGCTTCTGCCGGCATGGTCTTCTCCGTCGCCGCGGCGGGCGCGCCGCGGGTTGCAACGTCCGGCGCGGTCCGGGGGGCCGGCGCCGGCGGGGACGTCGCCGGGCCGGCGGGCGGTCCGGCGGGGCACGGGTCGCGTTGGGCGGCGAGGAACGAGGTGCGCAGCCGGTCGGGCAGGTCGGCGGCGAGGGCTTCGAGGGCGGCGCGGCGGGCGCGGCGGTGCTTTTCCGCGCCGGCGGTGTCGCCCCGGCCGGCGAGGATGCCGGCGAGGATCGCCGCCGCCTCCGCCTGGGCCTCGAGGTCGCCGCGGCGTTCGGCGGCGGCGAACGAGCGTTCCGCGGCGGAGATCGCCGCCGCGGTGTCCCCCGCGGCCAGCGCCGCGCGGGCCTGCACCGCCCGCAGCCGCGGCACGAAGTCGTCGAAGCGGCCGGCCTCGATCCGTGCGGCGAGGCGGGCCAGTTCGTCGGACGGCACCGGGTCGCCCGCCAGCGCGACGCATTCCAGCCGGTGCAGCGCCGCCTCGGCCGCCTCGCGCTCCTGGCCCAGCGCCGCGAAACCCGCCTCGGCCGCCGCGAATCCCTCGCGCGCCGCCGCCAGGTCGCCCCGGCGCCGCGCGACGTCGGCGACGACCGCCCGTGCCTCCCATTCGACGCGGCGCAGGCCGAGCCGCCCGGCGGCGGCGGCCGCCTCCTCGGCGTGGCGCAGCGACTGCTCGAACTGCCCGACAATCGCCAGGCACATCGCCAGGTTCGCCTGCGTGGTGAGGGCGGTGGAGGCCCGGCCGACCCAGCGCGCCGCGGCCAGCGCGGTCTCGTAGCTGCGGATCGCCTCCCCGATGCGGCCCGCCAGGTGCAGCACGGTGGCGAGGTTTGCGGCGTGGCTGGCGATGGCGCCGCGATCGTCGGCGGCGCGCGCCTGCTCGAGGCACTCCCGGTAGCGCTGCGCCGCCTCGTCGAGGCGGCCGCTGCGCTGCAGGGTGAACGCCTCGTGGGCCCGGACCTTCATTCGCAGGGCGGGAGAGCCGAGCCGGTCGGCGAGCTCCGCCGCCTCGGCGTAGCGCGGCGCGGCGGCCGCGGCGTCGCCGAGGAGGTCGGCGGCCATGCCGGCGACGAGCAGCAGTTCCAGGCGATCCTCGCCGGCGGCGCCGTCGGCCAGCCCCGCCAGGGCCGCGTCGCGGGCCGCTGCATGGCGTCCGCGGCGCATCCAGGCCCGGGCGCGGGCGGCGGCGACCGCGGAACGCTGGGCGGCCCCCTCCGCGCGCGCCGCGGCCTGCGCCAGCCGCTCGTCCGCCTCCTCGTTCTCGCCCGCCAGCGCCGCCAGGCGCGCGCACCGCAGCAGCAGCCCGAACGGCAGGACGCCGGTCGCCGGCAGCGCGCGGCGGGTCAGTTCAAGGGCGCGGCGCGCCTCGCCGGTGCGTTCGAGCGCGTCGAGCAGTCGGTCGAGCACGGGAAGGGTGTCGGCGGACTCCGGCGCCCCGGCCGTCCGCCGGAGCAACCGTTCCAGCAGATCGGCCGCCTCGTGCGCCGCCCCGGCCTCGATCAGGGCGTCCGCGCCCGCGGCGAGCAGCTCGCGGGCCTGCGCGTCGCGGCCCGCCGCCACGGCGAGGCGCAGGCGCACGGCGGGCGGCAGATCCGGGACGCGGTCGAGGAGTTCCGCGGCGATCGGCGCGATGCGGTCCGGCACCGCCCGCGCGAGCGTGACCCGAGGCTCTCCCCGCTCCACGGCCAGGCCGTCGCCCGGGGTCCGGCGCGCGAGGCCGAGGCCCACCAGCGTCCGGCGGGCTTCGGCTCGATCCTCCGGTCGCGGCACGAGCGCGGCCAGGGCGGCGGCGGATAGCGGGGCACCCGCCGCGGCGAGCGCCAGGAGGACGCGCGCGGTGTCGGGGCCGAGCCGGTCGAGGCGTTCGGTCCACAGCCGGCGCAGCCGGTCCGCCAGCGGCGCCTCGGACAGCTCGTCGACGAACGGCACCCGACCCTCGACCAGCGCGAGGAGGGTCTCGTAGACCAGGGCGGGGTTGCCGGACGTGAAGCGGAGGAGCTGGGCGCGAAGGTCGGGGTCGTCGCGTCCGAGGGCGCGGCGGACCAGCGAGCCGACCTGCTCTTCGTCGAGCGGTGCAAGCGGCACGGCGCGGTAGTCCTCGGCGCCGAACAGCGCCTCGGCGAACCGCGCGTCGGGAGCCGCGGAGAACGCCCCGCGGAACGCGCCGGCGCCGCCGGGACAAACCAGCATACGCCACAGCGGCAGCAGGGTCTCGGGCAGACGATCGACGTCGTCGATGACCAGCAGCACGCGCCGGGTGCGGCGCCAGGAGGCCAGCGCCCGGTGCACCTCGTCGAGCAGCGCGCCGTCGGGCGCGGCAGCGGCGGCCACCGCGTCGGCGGCCTGCCGGAGACGCACGTCGCTGGCGGCGGTCGGATCGGGCACGGCGGCGGGCGTTACGGCGCCGGGTTCCGCCGGGGGCTCGTCGTCGAGCAGTCGAGCGGCGCGGAGCAGCGCCGCGAGAGTGTCGCGCCAGCCTCCGGCCGCGCGACCGGCCAGCGGCAGAACGGTCCAGCCGGCGAGCTGCGCCCGCCACTGGAGCTCGCGCAGCACCGTGCTCTTGCCCGCGCCCGGCTCGCCCAGCACCAGCGCCGGGCGGAGCGGGCGGTCGTCGCTCGGTTCGGCCAGCAGATCGGCCGCCAGCGCGTCGACGTCCACGATGCCGCCGGTCAGGGCCGGCAGCGCGGCGCAAGCCGGGGCCGGCGCGCAACCGGCGGCGGCCCGACAGGCGCCGAGCAGCGCGGCGCGCAGCTCGCGCACGTCCGGGTAGCGAGCCACCGGGTCCTTGGCCAGCAACCGCCGGACGACCGGCTCGATGTCGTCCGTTCCGGGCGCGCGGCTCGACAGCCGAGGCGGTTCGCGGCGCAGATGCCCGTCGATCGTCTCGGCCAGCCCCGGTCCGAACGGCAGCCTTCCCGCCAGCAGGTACCAGGCCAGCACGCCGACGGCGTACAGGTCGGCGCGCGCGTCGAGCGGTTCGCCGCGGAGCCGTTCGGGCGCCAGGAAGGCCACGGTTCCGGACGGCAGCCCCTCCGGCGCGCCCTGGGGTCGGGCGAGCGAGAAATCGATCAGCGTCACCGCCCCGGACGGCTCGACGATCACGTTGGCCGGCTTGATGTCGCCATGCAGCAGGCCGCTGGCGTGCAGCGGTTCGAGGGCGTCGCAGATGCCGAGCAGCAGGCGCACGGCGCCGGGAACATCGAGGCCGCCGGGGGGGGCGGCGAGCGGCGAGCCGGCGACGAAGGCGCGAGTGAAGTAGGGGGTGTTGTCGGCGAGCAGGCCGAAGTCGTGGACGGGGGCGAGGGACGGGTGGCGCAGGCCGGCCAGCAGGCGAAACTCCCGCCGGATCTGCTCGACCAGCCGCGGCGTCCCGCGCCCGCCCGGCACACCCCGATCCTCGGCCGCGTCATCCCGTGCCAGCCGCTTGAGGACCACGAGCTCGCCGTCGCGCAGGAGGTCGGCGACCAGAAATACCTGGCCTTCTCCTCCCGTGCCGAGTGCCTGGCGAAACTCGTATCGTCTTGGCAGCCCTTCGGCCACGATGGGCCATGCTACCCCGACAGGCTGGCACAACGCAATGACACGCCGCCGGTCGTCCTGCCGGACGGAGTCGGGGCACTGCGGTGCGCATTGCGGGCCGGCGCGTTGCGGGTGGAATGGATGTGCCGGTGGTCGTCGCCGTTGTTGATCTGGGGAGTCCGCCAAGCGATACTCGGCCGGCGAGAGGTGGACGGTCCCCGATGGCGAAACCGGCGGCCCGCGGCTACCTGGCGTTCGTGCTGCATGCGCATCTGCCGTTCGTGCGGCATCCGGAGTATCCGGCGTTCCTGGAGGAGCGGTGGTTGTACGAGGCGATCGCGGAGTGCTATCTGCCGTTGCTGCTGCGGTTCCGGCGGTTGCGGGCGGACGGTGTTCCGTTTCGGCTGACGATGTCGGTTTCGCCGACGTTGTTGGCGATGTTGCGGGACGACCTGTTGCGGGAGCGGTTTGTCCGGCATCTGATGGGGATGGAGGAGCTGGCGCGGGCGGAGATGCACCGGCGGCCGGAGCCGCACGTGCGGTATCTGGCGGGGGTGCAGCTCGAGCGGTTGTCGGAGTTGCACGCGTTGTGGGACGAGGTGCGGGGGGACGTGCCGGGAGCGTGGGCGGAGCTGGAGCGGGAGGGGTTCCTGGACCTCTGGACCTGCGCGGCGACGCACGCGGTGCTGCCGTTGATGACGCACCATCCGGAGGCGGTGCGGGCGCAGGTCGGCGTGGCGGTGCAGCACCATCGCGAGCAGTTCGGGGTGGTGCCGCGGGGATTCTGGCTGCCGGAGTGCGCCTACGAGCCGGGGCTGGAGGAGGTGTTGGCCGACCACGGCCTGCGTTGTTTCGTGGTTGACACCCACGCCATCGAGCACGGCTCGGTGGTGCCGCGCTGGGGCGTGTATGCGCCGGTGTTCTGTCCGAACGGGGTGGCGGCGTTCGGGCGGGATCCCGAGTCGAGCCGTCAGGTCTGGTCGGCCGAGAGCGGCTATCCGGGCGACCCGTGGTATCGGGACTTCTACCGCGACGTCGGCTTCGACCTGCCCCTGGCGGAACTCGGCCCCGCGGCGCACCCGGACGGCATCCGCGTGGCGACGGGGATCAAGTACCACCGGATCACGGAGCGGGGGAGCAACTGCAAGGAGTGGTACGAGCCGCGGGTGGCGTCCGAGCGGGTGCGGGAGCATGCGCAGCACTTCCTGCTCCACCGGACGGCGCAAGTCCGGTGGCTGGCCGAGGCGCTCGATCGCCCGCCGTTGATCGTCGCCCCCTACGACGCCGAGCTGTTCGGCCACTGGTGGTACGAGGGACCGGAGTTCCTCGAGCAGGTGTTCCGCGGGTTGCACGAGGAGCCGTCCGAGCTGGAGCCGATCACGCCGATCGAGTATCTGCGCCGTCATCCGGTGAACCAGGTCCAGGTGCCGGCGGCTTCGAGCTGGGGGGCGGGCGGGTACAACTACGTGTGGCTCGAGGGGACGAACGCGTGGATCTACCGGCACCTCCACCTGGCGGCCGACGACATGACGCGGCTGGCGCGGGCCTGGCCGCGCCCCGATCCGCTGACCCGCCGGGCGTTGTGCCAGGCGGCCCGCGAGCTGCTCCTGGCGCAGTCGTCGGACTGGGCGTTCATCCTGATGACGCGCACCAGCGTGGAGTTCGCGGTGCGCCGCGTCCAGGCGCACCTGGCGCGCTTCCGGCGTCTCGTGCGCGAGATCGATGCGGGCCGGGTGAACGAGGCGTGGTTGGCCGAGTTGGAGTCGCGCGACAACCTGTTTCCGAACCTCGACTATCGGGTCTATGCGTAGTCGAGCCGGCAAGGAGTGGCGGAAGATGAAGTGGCAGGGCGTGTGGACCGCGTTGGCGACGCCGATGGACGGCGAGGCGCTGGACCTGGGGGCGTTCGAGCGGCTGGCGGCGTGGCAGGTGGAGTGCGGGGTGCACGGGCTGGTGGTGGCCGGGACGACGGGCGAGGCGCCGACCCTGGCGGCGGACGAGCGGCGCGCGCTGCTCGCCGCGGCTCGCCGCGTTGCCGGCGGCTGCGTGCCGGTGGTGATGGGGGTCGGCTCGAACTCCACCCGCACGACGCTCGAGCAGGCCGCCGCGGCGGCGGACGGCGGCGCCGACGCGCTGCTCGTCGTCGTGCCGTACTACAACAAGCCGACGCAGGAGGGCCTGTTGCGCCACTTCACCGCGGTGCTCGACGCGGCCCGGTTGCCGGTGCTGGCCTACAACGTTCCGGGGCGCACGGCGTGCGACCTGCTGCCGGCCACGCTCGCGCGGCTCGTCGACCACCCGCGCTTCGCCGGGATCAAGGAGGCGACCGGCAACCTGGAGCGGGCGCTCGAGGTGGGGACGTTGTTGCGGGACGGGCAGGCGCTGCTGTCGGGCGACGACGGAACGTTCCTGCCGTTCCTGGCCTGCGGCGGGCACGGAGTGATCTCGGTGGCCTCCAACGTGGCGCCGCGCGAGATGGTGGCGTTGTATGCGGCGTGGGCGGGGGGGCGGCCGGCCGAGGCGCTGGGGTGGGCCCGACGGCTGGCGCCGCTGTGCAAGGCGCTGTTCGCCGAGACCAACCCGGGACCGGTCAAGGCGGCCCTGGTGCTGCTCGGCCGCGCCCGCGAGGGGATCCGCTCGCCGCTCGCCTGGCCCTCCGCCGCGACGCGGGACCGGCTCCGCGCGGCGCTCGACGGCCTCGGGCTGCTCCCCGCGGGAGGTGTCGGATGACCGGAACCGCGTTGTCGCTGGTGCTGGTCGGCGCGGCGGGGCGGATGGGGCGCGAGGTGGCGGCGCTGGCGCGCGCGGCCGGCGACGCGACGATCCACGCGGCGCTCGAGGCACCCGGCCATCCGGCGCTCGGCCGGCCGCTGCAGGACGCGGCGGGCGGGAGCGGGCCGCCACCGCTCGCGGACCTCGCGACCTGGGACCCGGCGGCGGTGCCGGCGGGGACGGTGGTGGTGGAGTTCAGCTCGCCGGCCGGGCTGCGGCGGCTCTGCGAGCGGCTGGCGTTGCGGCCGCTGCCGCTGGTGAGCGGGACGACGGGGTTGGGGGCGGACGACGAGCGGCGGCTCGACGTGCTGGCGGAGCGCGCGCCGGTGCTGCATGCACCGAACATGAGCCTCGGGGTGGCGGCGGCTCGGGCGGCGGTGGCGTTGCTGGCGCGGGCGCTGGGCGACGGATTCGACGCGGAGATCCTCGAGATCCATCACGGTGCGAAGAAGGACGCCCCCTCGGGAACCGCGCTGGCGCTGGCGCGGGCGGTGGCCGAAGCCCGGGGGGATGCGGCGGAGCCGGTGCTCGACCGGACGACCCGGGGACGGCCGCGGGAGCGCGGCGGAGTGGGGGTGGCGGCGCTGCGCGGGGGCGGCGTGGTGGGCGAGCACACGGTGTTCTTCTTGGGGGAGGACGAGCGGTTGGAGTTGACACACCGCGCGGCGAGCCGGCGGGTGTTCGCGCGCGGGGCGTTGCGGTGCGCCCGGTGGCTGGCCGGACGGGGACCCGGCCGGTACCGGCTGGAGGAGGTGCTGTTTGCGGGTCGAAGCGGTTGACGCGCCCTTCGGGGCTTTGCTAGTCTGCCGCCATTCCTGTGAGTTTCACGGGAGGTGGACATCATGACGCGTCTGCTCGGCTCGCTCGTCGGTCTGGGTTCGGCCCTCCTCCTCGGCACGGGGTGCGGCGCCATCGAGTACAGCGTCTTCATCCTGCAGGCGCACGAGGCGGTGGCGGAGGCGCAGGTGGCCGGGGCCGGCCCCTCCCCGGACATCCTCGAGGCGGAGGGGGCGGGGACGTCCAGTTCGGGGGCGGCCTACGAGGTTCTGTTGTCCTGCGCGACGGACGACGAGGAGGCCTGCCCGCGGGAGGAACGAGGGGTGAGCTGTTGTCTGGCGCCCTACGAGTACACGTACGCGATGGAACACCTGCGGAAGGCGCGGGAGGAGGTCGGCCAGGCCGACTACCAGGCGGCGGTGGAGATGGCGCGCCTGGCGCGGGACTACGCGCGCAAGGCGCGGGACATGGCGGCGGAGTTGCGGCGGGAAGCGGGCCGCTAGGCCGGGTGGGGAGACGACAATGCACGCACGGCGATGGTGGGCCCTGCTCGTTCCCGCGGCGCTGTTCGCGTCCTGCACGGCGGGAACGCGCATGCGCGGCCAGCTCGATGCAGTCCGCGAAAAGTTCGAGCAGGCGGAGCGGAACGGGGCGTACAACTGCGCCCCGTACGAGCTGGCGATGGCCAAGAGCCACCATGAATTTGCGCTGCTCGAGCTGGACGAGGGCTACATGAGCCGGGCCGAGGATCACTACCAGATCGCCCGGCGCAACGCCGACCTCGCTTACGACCTGTCGCCGCCGGACCGCTGTGCGCCGCGCGGAGCGATTCTCGCGCCGGAGTGCGTCGACCACGACGGCGACGGGATCTGCCAGGAGGCGGACCGTTGCCCGGACGACCCGGAGGACTTCGACGGCTTCGAGGACACGGACGGATGTCCGGACGACCAGGACACCGACGGCGACACCCTTCGTGACTCGATCGACCCGTGCGGGGTCGACCCCGAGGACGACGACGGCTACGAGCAGGCGGACGGTTGTCCGGAACCGGACAACGACCTGGACCGAATCCTGGATCGGAACGACCGGTGCATCAACGAACCGGAGGACCCGGACGGGTTCCAGGACGAGGACGGTTGTCCGGACAACGACAACGACAACGACACGTTCCTGGACGTGGACGACCCGTGTCCGAACGAGGCGGGTCCGGCGGACGCCGATCCGCCCGGGTGCCCGCGGGTCTATGTCGGGGCGGTGGTGACGACGACGCACATCGAGATTTCGCAGACGATCCATTTCGAGTACGACAAGGACATCATTCGTCCGGAGTCGTACGAGATTCTGAACACGGTGGTGCAGATCCTGAAGGACTTCCCCAATATCACGCTGGAAATCCAGGGGCACACCGACAGTCGCGGTTCGGACAGCCACAACCTGGACCTGTCGATCCGCCGTGCGGCCGCGGTGCGCGACTATCTGCAGTGCACCGGCCGGTACGCGAGCTGTCCGTCGGGGACGCCGATCGATAGCTCGCGCTTGACCTCGGCGGGCTTCGGCGAAACCTGTCCGATCGATGACAACCGGACCGACCTGGGTCGCGCCCGGAACCGCCGGGTGGAGTTCATGCGGACGGACGTGGAGTGGACCCGACCGTGCGACTTGCCGCCGCAGGAAGTGCGGCGTCGCGGACGCGGGCGTTGACCGGCGCCTGCGCGGAGGAACCGCTGATGCGCAATGTCATTCCCGTTGCCCTGATGCTCGCTCTCGCGCTGCTTTCGGCCCCGCCGGCCGCGGCCCAGGGGGCGGACCAGCAGGTCGCCGCCCTGCTCCAGCAGGGGCAGCAGGCCTACGAGCAGTACCTCGACATCGGCGCGGCCCAGAACTACGTCGACCAGGCGATCCGCATCGTCCAGCAGTACGGGGTCACCGGGAACAGCGCGGCGCTGGCCTACGCGCTGCGTGGTGTGATCCACGTCTGGATGGGCGAGGAGTCGCAGGCCGTCGAGATGTTCAAGCAGGCGTTGACCAACAATCCCAACGTCCAGGTGCCCGCGGCGTGGGGCGGGCCGGACATCGACCAAGTGATCGAGAGGGCGCGGCGGCAGCTTCCGCCTCCGGTCACCTATCCGCCGACGGTCACCTGTCCGGGCGGCGCCCATCCGCTGCCGAACGGCCAGTGCCCGCCGGTCTACACCCCGTCGGTCAGTTGCCCCGGCGGCGTCGCCCCGCTGCCGAACGGCCAGTGCCCGCCGGTCGCCCCGCCCGTGCCGCTCACGCGCCACACGCCGGTCACCGAACAGCTCTGGAACCATCCGGTGCCGATCTACCTCGAGGTGAACCCGAGCATCACGATCGGCGGCGTATTCCTGTTCTACAAGTCGCCCTCCGACATCGGCTACCAGCGCGTCGAGATGTCGCGTTCCGGTCCGGGGTACTACGTGGAAATCGGCTGCACGATGCTGCAGCCCACGGCCTGGGACTACTACATCACGGTCCTCGACCCGCAAGGCAACACGCTGGCCTCGGAAGGGTCGCCCGACCGGCCGTTCCACATCAACATGGTGCAGGTGCTTTCGCCGGGCGCCCTGTATCCGACGCGGCCGGACGGCAGCGTGGTCAACGACTGCGGGCCGGACGGCACGGGCGCCGGCCAGGAGTGTCCGCCGGGCTTCCCGAACTGCCGCGGCGTCGCTTGCGAGCGCACCTGCACGTTCAACGACGACTGCCTGGCCAGCGAGATCTGCATGGCCGGTTGCTGCAAGGCGCCCAGCGAGGAGGGCGGGGGCGGCGGAGGAGGCGGCGAAGCGGTCGGCCTGTTCTTCACCGTCGGCGCCGGCCTCGGCGTCGGCCTCGCCAGCGGCCAGGCCAAGGAGCCGAAGTGGTACGTCGATCCGATGTTCCCGGAGAACGGATCCCTCTACGGGCCGGACGATCAATTCCCCGCGGACGTCGACGGCAACGGCACGGCGGACCACACCGATCGTCAGGTCGTGGACATCGCCACCGGCTTCGCCCTCTCGGGCGGCGCCGTCCGGATCGGATTCGGCTACTTCATCTTGCCCGAGCTGTCGCTCAGCGCGAACTTCCGCATGGCATTCCCGTTCGACACGGACTTCCCGTGGCTCGTCGAGGGCCGGCTGCACTACTGGTTCCTGTCCGGGCCCAACCATCTGTTCGGCGCCTACGCCGGCGGAGGTGCCGGGCTGATGACGCACATGATTCAGAAGGTGCAGTTCCTCCAGAACACCACTTCTCCCGTCTGCACGGGCCGCGACTGCTCGCTGCCGAAGACCTACGAGCCGTTCTACAAGGTTTCGGGGCTCGGAGCCATCTCCTTCGGCGCCGACTACATCTACAAGTTCAACGACCTGTTCGGCCTCGGCGGCGAGCTGGGGATGAACGCGATGGTCCCGGAGTTCTCCCTCAACATCGACCTCACGCTGCAGCTCCTCCTGTCGTTCTGACCCGGGAACACGGAGGGGGGTGTCGTGGATCTGCTGCCCTCCCTGTTTCTTCGGCGCGTGAAGGACTCGGCCGACCGCGACGCGTTCGGCCAGCGCACGCCGCGCGGCTGGGAGTGGGCGTCGTGGGGCGAGACGGGCGAGCGCGCCGAGGCGCTGGCGGCGGGGCTGCTGGCCGCCGGGGTCGCTCCGGGAACGCGGGTCGGCCTCCTGGCGAGAACGCGGCGCGAGTGGGTCGAGTGCGAGATGGCGGTGTTGCTGGCGGGCGGCGTGGTCGTGCCGATCCATCCGACGACCACCGGCCCCGCGGCGCTCGACATCGTCCGCCGCGCCGCCCTGCGCTGGGTCTTCGCCGAGGAGCCGGCGCAGGCCGAGAAGGTGTTGCCGGCGGCCGGGACGGACGGACCGGTGCGTCGGATCGTGCTGTTCGAGCCGCTCTCGCGGCTTTCCGGCGCCGACGCCCGCGGACGGCTCGAGATCGCGATCTCCGACCTGCCGCCGTGCGACGCCGCGGTGCTGTCGCTGACCGACCTGCTCGAACAGGGGCGACGCGAGGTGCGACGGGGCGCGGCCGCCGAGGTGGCGGCGCGGGCGCGGGCGCTGCGTCCCGCCGACCCGGCGACGATCGTCTTCAACTGGAGCGCCGCCGGCCGACCCCTGGCGACGGTGCTGACGCACGACAACCTGGCGTTCACGATCGCGGCGATTCCCCCTCTGCTGGAAGTCACGGCCGCGGACCGCTCGCTGTTGTTCCTGCCGCTCGCGCACGTCTATCCGCGTCTCCTGGTCTGGGCCGCGGTGCAGGTCGGCTTCGGCCTCGGGTTCGCCCCGCTGCCCGGCGAGGCGCTGCGGGCCGCGGCCGAGATGAAGCCCGACTTCCTGGTGGTCGTGCCGCGGTTCCTGGAGCGGCTGCGGCAGGGGCTGATGCGGGAGATGGAAACCGACCCGGCCTGGATCCGCCTCCCCCTCCGCTGGGCGCTCGACGTCGGCCGCCGCTACCACGAGGCCCGGGCCGCCGGAACCGTCCCCCTCGCCCTCGACCTCCAGCACCGCCTCGCCGATCGCCTGGCGCTGCGCGCGCTGCGCGAGCGTTTCGGCGGCCGGGTGCGCTTCATCGTCTCCGGCGGCGCGCCGCTCGACCCCGAGACCGCCCGCTACTTCGAGGCGGCCGGGTTGCCGGTCTTCGAGGGGTACGGGATGACGGAGACGACCGGGCTGGTCTCGTTCAACCGCCCGTCCGAGGCGCGCCCCGGCACGGTCGGCCGGGTGATCCCCGAGGTCGAGCTGCGTTGCGCCGCCGACGGCGAGATCCTGGTCCGCGGCCGCAACGTGATGCAGGGCTATCTCGACGACCCCGCGGCGACCGCCGAGGTGCTCGACGCCGACGGCTGGCTCCATTCCGGGGACCTCGGCGAGCGGGACGCGGACGGCTTCCTGCGCCTGACGGGCCGCAAGAAGGACGTGATCGTCACCGAGGGCGGCAAGAACGTCTCGCCACTGCACCTGGAGAGCCTGCTGCGCGAGCAGCCGCTCGTCGCCGATGCCCTGGTGGTCGGCGACCGCCGCCCCTACCTGGTGGCCCTGCTGGTGCTGGACGCCGCCGAGCTGGGCCGCATCGCCTCCCGCGACGGCATCCTGCTTGCCGCCCCCGAGGAGAGCGCGAACCATCCCGAGCTGCGCGCGCGCCTGGATCGAACGATGACCGAGGTCAACCGCTACCTCGATCCGTTCCTCCGCCTCCGCGCCTGGACGATCGTCCCCGACCTCGACGCGGGCGGACGCACCGGTCGCGCCCGCCGCGTCGCCCTCGAGGAACGCTACCGCGCCGTGATCCACCGGCTGTATTCGCGCCCGTAGGAAAGCACCCCCGCCGGGTCGCCCGTGCCGCGGCGGGATGGTCTTGCGCGAGGGTGGCTCTCGGCCGGTTCCGGAAGGGCGCGACGCGCGGCGGGAAGCTAGCGGGCGGCGGGACCCCGGCCCGCGGCATGCCGTTCGCCGCGTGGGCCGCGGCGGGGCGCGGGGCCGAGGTCGCCGAGCATCCCGAAGCCGAAGCCGCGGCCATCCTCGAGGCGCTGTTCGATCAGCGTGCCGAGCTTCTCGCGCTGTTCGGGCGTGAGGATCTGGTAGAGGCGGTAGAGCGTCTCGGCCCGTTGTTCCCCGATCTTGCCCATCAGGTCGTGGATCCGCCGGTGCACGGCGAGCAGATCGTTCTGCGCCAGGCTGCCATTCTTGATGCGCGGCACGAGGGCCTGGATCTCGGCGCGGACCTGGTCGCGCACCCCCTCGGCGGCCTCGCGGGACGCCTCGCGCAGCGCCCGCGCCTGTTCGATCTGTTCCTCGGTCAGGTCCAGCGCGCGGAGCAGCCGCAGGCCGCCGAAGTGCCGCCCGCGCCCCGCGTAGGCGCCCGGGTCGGCGGGCGGATCCTCCGCCGGCTGCGCCAGCGCCGGTGCGACGGCGAATCCGGCGAGCGCCAGCGCGCCCACAACGGCCACCACGACCCACGTCAACGTCTTCTTCATCGTCTCCTCTCCTTTCGTCGGCCGGGCGGTTCGCTCCGCCCGCCGGTCTTCCGCCTCGCGTTTCGTCGGCCGATGTTCCTCGCCGGCCGCGGCATCGTTCCATTGCGCCTGTCGTGCCAGGCGCCGATCGTGCGTCGTTGCGGGCGGTTGTCCGTCTCTGCCGGCCGGACCGCGCGCATGGATTGCATCGCGAAATGCAAAGCTTGCACCGGCGGCGGCAACGCCGTGGTCTCCGCGACCGCATTCGCGGCGCGTGGTTGCGGGGCCGGGCGTCCGATCCCACGACGAGGGGCCGGGGCGGCAGGACGGGACCGGACGTCCTGCGCTTGCGGAAGCGGCGGGGATCGGGGAGGCTGTCGGGCATGCGGCGGGCGCTGATCGTGCTGGTCGTGGCGACCGCGGTGCTGGCCGGGGCGCTGGTGGCGATTGCGGCTTACAACTGGCGCGCGGCCCGGGCGCTGGCCGGCGAGCGGCTCGAGGTGCGGGCGTTCGAGGAGGCGCGGCGGCTGGCGCAGCGGGCGTCGAGCGATCCGCCGGCATCGCCGGAGGCGGTTCGTTCGCTGCTGGACGACGTGCTGGGGGAAGAGGTGTTGTACGCGGCGCTGGACCGGGCCGACGGAACACCGCGGATCGCGGCGGGGCCGGCTCCGCCGGCGGACGCCGGGCTGATCCGGGAGGCGGTGCGGCGGGTGCGATCCGGCGGCGGGGCGGCGTTCGTCCGGCGGCGAGTCGAGGTGGCGGGGGAGGAGGTCGAGGAGTTCGTGATCGCGGCGGCGATGCCGGGCCGTCGCGGGAACCGGCCGGCGGCCCGCGCGCTGCGCGAGCTGTTCGGCGGCGGCCCGGCGGGCGAGGTCGCGCCCAGACGGCCGGTGTTGCGGCTCGGCCTGCGGCTGGCGGCCTACCGCCCGCACATCCGCGGCGCGGGGCTGGCGCTGCTGCTGGCGGTGATCGTGGGGCCGCTGACCGTCGCCGCCGCCGGCTTCGCCGCCTGGACCGGGCGGCGGGCCGAGCGGGAACGGGAGCGGGCGGCGCGGCGGGAGCGCCTGGCGTCGCTGGGCGAGCTGGCCGCCACGGTGGCGCACGAGGTGCGCAACCCGCTCGGCGCGATCAAGGGTTACGCGCAGCTCGTCGAGGAAGGGGCCGGGACGGAAGCGGCCCGCCGGGCGGCGCGGACGATCCACGAGGAGTGCGGGCGGCTGGAGCGGACGGTGAGCGAGGTGCTGGGGTACGCGCGCGACGCGCAGCCGCGGCTCGAACCGCTGGAGCTGCGGGCGCTGCTGGACGCCGAGTTGGAGCGGTGGGCGGCCGAGGCCGCGGCGCGGGAGGTCCGGCTCGTGCGGGACTACGGCGACGAAGCGGTGGCGGTGCAGGCGGACCGCGACCAGCTCGCACGGGCCCTGGACAACCTGGTGCGGAACGCGCTGGCCGTCTCGCCGCCGGCCGGCCGGGTCGTCGTCGGGCTGCGCCCGGAGCGGCGCGCGGTCGAGCTGTTCGTGGCGGACGAGGGACCCGGGGTGGCGCCGGAGGACCGGGAGCGGGTGTTCGAGCCGTTCTTTTCGCGGCGGCCCGGCGGGACGGGGTTGGGGCTGGCGCTGGTGCGACGGATCGCCGAGGCGCACGGCGGGTCGGTGCGGGTCGCCGACCG
>Ga0068707_1001453_pt1 | contig 16540 bp, 19 predicted proteins | sample YNPNPMetaG_FD_66600 | JGI IMG/M metagenome (GOLD analysis project Ga0068707, IMG submission 66600) | Anoxygenic and chlorotrophic microbial mat microbial communities from Yellowstone National Park, USA - YNP NP MetaG | ecosystem: Environmental > Aquatic > Thermal springs > Hot (42-90C) >...
TCCTGGCCCAGACCCAGGCGCTGCTTGGATTCTTTGAAAAAGACCTCGATGGCCCAACGCCCCAGGTCCTTTTTCACCACTGCGGCCGAAACCGGGGTCAGGTCGGTGGTGAAAAACGCCACCCAGGGCGGCTCCACCTTGAGCTTGCCGCCCGGCGGGGTTTCCAGGTCGGGCTCTTTTTAGCCTTTGGCAAAAACGATGGTCCCCTGCAGACCGTTGCCGCAGGTGACCGGCGCGGAGATGAGGGCCAGCCCGAAGGTAGGATCTTTGACCAGCCGCTGTTTGTGAGCCCGATAGAGTCGGTCCAGGGTATAGCCGGTTCCCTGCCAATAATAGAGGTTGCGGTCCCGCTTCAAGCGGCCGATGACGTGAAGGCTTAAGCCTTTAACATCCTGGCAGAATTTGGGAGAAGTAAACCAGGCGTCCACCAACAGGTAAGGGGCTGAAATACTCTGGGCCAGGGCGGCCTTGAGCATCTTCAGGGCCAAGGCCGGTTTGGTCAACTCCCTGGCCTCCTTCAGGCGCCGGGCCACCTCTCCCCTGGTCCTGCGAGGCTGGGCCGTGGGAGCCTGTGCCGGGGCGGTGTGGGAAAAATGATGGCCGAAGTTCACGGGAGAGAAATTTCGAGGGGTCAACAAGCCCAAGGCGAGGATTTCAAAGCCCTGGACGGTTTTCCCCTGGGAGTGGTTTTAGACGAAACTTAAGTGTTCCAGGCGCCGGCCCCGGTCAGATGGCTTTGGCTAGGCAACCCGGCAAACAAATCCTTGATCCTCAACTCCAGACCGGCTCGGGAATTTTTCAAGGCCGTTTCGATTTGCCTTTGAAAACGAGCGAGTTTCCTGTTATACCTGTTATAAAAGGAAAGGCTCCTTTTATATGGTATTTGTTAACGATATCAATATGTTAACTTACCACAAATCGGAATCCTTTTCTATGTTATTGTTAGCCTTTTATAGCAAAAATAAGTTTTTATCGGCTATTACTTGGTGCGAAACTTGAGTTAGGAATTTCCAGGGATGGCTATAAACTGTTAATCCGGGCCGGCAGCCACGTCCTGCGGGAATCATACGTCGGGGCCCTGATCGCTAGCGTCTGCACCCTCGCAGGGCGCTCCTTCCTATGCTGGCAAGTATGAGTCCCCATCCCCCCACATGGCTTGGAGTCGTCGTGGCCATCACCGCACTGGCGCTCCTCGGGTTCCTTTTGGGCCGGGCCGTTTACGGCAACCCGACGCGCTGGGCCCTTGGCTTGGCAGTGGCCGGCGTCCTGGTTGCTTACATCGGCATGAAACTGAGAATAGTTTGATCGCCAGGGCAGCATTGCAAAAAGAACAGGGGAACTCTACAAATTGTTTTGTTGCTCTTGCCCACTCTGAACCTTCATGACCCATTATCCATATTCTCAGAAATTATATCCCGAAGAGATAAAACATGACCCGAATCATTTTGGCGCGCCATGGCAACACTCCCTGGAACAAAGACAAGATCTTTCGGGGTTCTAAGGATGTTCCCTTGGACGACCAGGGCCGGGAAGAAGCCAGAGCCCTGGCGGAATGGCTGAAGGACGAGGCCATCCATGCCGCCTATACTTCCCCTCTTTCCCGGTCCCGGGACACGGCGCTGGCCATCGCCCGCCACCACGATCTGGAAGTGATTGACCTGCCCGGCCTAGCTGATCTGTGCTATGGCGACTGGGAAGGCCTGCCCCTGGCCGAAGTAAAGGTGAAGTACGCCGACCTCTATCGTCAATGGGAAGCGGCCCCCCACACCGTGCGCTTTCCCAACGGCGAAACCCTGGAAGAATTGCGTAGCCGCGCCCTGGCGGCGGTGAATTTCGTCGTGGAGCGCCACCCTGGCCAGACGGTGCTGCTGGTGGGCCATCGGGCCATAAACAAGGTCATCATCGCCGGCTTAATCGGGTTGGACAATTCCCACTTCTGGCGCATCGCCCAGGACACCACCTGCATCAACCGCTTCCACCTGGTGGAGGACCCCCAATGGCCGGGAAAGACCTGGTATATCATCTCCATAAACGATACCTGCCACCTGCGGGGCATGAAGCGCGGCGCTTTTGTGGATTTTTAATCAGGTGCAGGGACTTGGGGGTCAAACCGGCATAACTATGAGGTTCTACTGCCCCCGCTGTTGGCAGGACTTTGGTCAGGATGTGGCGAAATGCCCCCATTGCGGCCTGGATATTGCTGAATTCTGGAAGTCCAAGGACTATGTGGAGAAGCTCATTATCGCTCTGGACCATCCGGAAAAAGAAACCTCCATCCGGGCGGCCTGGCTGCTGGGGCAACTCAAGGATGTGCGGGCGGTCTCACCTTTGATTAATTTGGTCCAAAAGACTGAAGATGTCTATCTCGCCAGGGCTGCGGTCCAGGCCTTGGGCGAGTTCAATACCCCGGAAGTCCGCCAGTTCCTGGAAACTCTCACCCAGCACCGGGTCAAAATGGTGCGTGACGAAGTCCAGCGCCTCTTATCCGGGCGGAGGAACTGCGCCCGTTTATCTTCGCCAGCCAGAAAGGAGCAACCATGAGGGTTAACATCGTATCCGTCCGGGCCCTGGAAATCTTAGATTCCCGGGGCAACCCCACCCTCCGGGCTTATGTTTCCTTGGATAATGGCATCACTGCCTCTGCCTCCGTCCCTTCCGGAGCTTCCACCGGCGAAAATGAAGCGGTGGAGTTGCGGGATGGGGATAAGAAACGCTACGGGGGCAAGGGAGTATTGCAAGCAGTGGAAAACGTCAATACCGTCATTGCTCCGCAGATCGTCGGCCTTGACCCCAGCCGCCAGGCTGAGATCGACCGCCTGCTGATCGAACTGGACGGCACCCCCAATAAAAGCAAGCTGGGGGCCAACGCCATTTTGGGGGTATCCATGGCTGTAGCCCGGGCCGCGGCCTTAAGCTCCGGTCTGCCTCTCTATGCCTATCTGGGAGGCCCGGGCGCAACCCGCCTGCCCATGCCCCAGATGAATGTCATCAACGGCGGCAAGCATGCCGACAACAGCATCGACTTCCAGGAATTTATGATCGTGCCCGTCGGAGCCCCCACTTTTACTGAAGCCTTACGCTACGGGGCCGAGACCTTCCAGGCCCTGAAAAAAATCCTGGCGCAAAAGGGCTATTCCACCAGCGTAGGCGACGAAGGCGGCTTCGCGCCAAACCTAAAAAGCAATGAGGAAGCCTGTGAGGTGATCTTGGAAGCTATTGCCGCCGCCGGCTACCAGCCGGGCACGGATCTGGCCCTGGCCCTGGACCCGGCGGCCAGTTCGTTTTACGAAGACGGGGTCTATAACCTCAGAAAATCCAAACAGGGCCCGAAAAGCAGCGCCGAGATGATCAATCTTTATGAAACCTGGGTAAAAAAATACCCCATCGTCTCCATCGAAGATGGTTTGGCGGAAGACGACTGGCAGGGGTTTAAAGAGCTTACCGTGGCCCTGGGGGATAAGATCCAGATCGTGGGGGATGACAACTACGTGACCAATACCCGGTTCATCGCCCGGGGCATCGCGGAAAAGACCACCAATGCCGTGCTCATCAAGCTCAACCAGATCGGCACCGTGACCGAGACCATGGAGGCTATCCAGCTCTGCCGCCAGGCGGGCTGGGGGTTCGTCATCTCCCATCGCTCCGGGGAGACCGAAGACCCTTTTATCGCCGATTTTGCGGTGGCCATGGGCGGGGGCCAGCTCAAAACCGGTTCGGTGTGCCGCAGCGAACGTATCGCCAAGTATAACAGGCTCCTGGAGATCGAGGCGGAACTCGGCCAGGCGGCGGTTTTCACCAACCCCTTGCGAAAGGGCTGACGAGGAGCAGGTGGCCACACCAATTGCCAAGGTCCAGCGCCTCATCTCCGAGCTGGAAACCCTATCTACAGGAGAAGCAACGGTGGCCTCCCTAATCGCCATGGGACCCGTTGCCATTGAGCCGTTACGCCTATATCTCCTGGAAGGCAAGCCGAGCTCTGTCTTCCAGCCGCGGCTTTGGGCAGTAAAGGCGTTGGCGGGCCTGCAGGCCCGAGAGGCCCTGGTTGCTTACCTGCTCCAAAAAAAGGAAATTGCCGATCCCCAGGAGCGCTTCGGTGAAGAGGCCGTAGCCAGCGCCGCAGCCAGGTCCCTGGCCGCCTGGCCGGATGGAGATATGTGCCGCTTTCTCCTGGAGCTCTCGGAACATCGTCTTCTCAACGGACTGATCGAGGCCCTGGCGGAATTCAGGACCCCGGAGGCCATCCCTTACTTCGAGCGCGCCCTGGAGGACGACTTTTACCGGCCCACCGCCGAAAACGCCTTTCTTAAACTGGGGTCCTTGGCAGTTGACGCCTTGGTGCGGCTGGCGGTAACGCCGCGGCCTAATCCGTCCATGGAGACTCCAGGAAGTCTGGTGCGAAGACGCGCCGCGGTCCGACTGTTAAATATCATGGGCATTTCTGCCGTGCATTGGCAAATCCTCCGCGGTTTGCTCCATGAGTCGGATGCAGAACTCGTCGTGGAGGCCTCAAAGCTGGGGCTAAAGTACGGCTCGGAAGAAGATCGGTCTCTGATGGCCCAGCGGTTGCTGGAGCTCTTATCTTCAGCTTCATGGCATCTGCGGAAAGATATCGAGGAGAACCTGGTCGCCTTAAAGCGTGAGGCTGCCGGCCAGATCGAGGAGGAAATCGTCCAACGCCTGGAGCAGTCAGAAGAGGTCCGAACCCATGATGAGCGCCTGCGGGCCTTGCTCAGGGTGAAGCATCGCTGGGAGCGGGCTGGCGTTCCCTCGTCAAGCAGAGAGTGAGCCATGGCCCTCAGACCCTGCCTTTATCGGAAGCAGCGGGCGATGGAAGATGAGGCCGAGGTCGAAATCGTCTGCCTCGCCGGCGGCAATCATCGCCTGGGGATCGCAGGGGGTGATCTGAAGTACCTGGAGAACGTCTGCGGTCAGTGCCCGATTCCGGGCGCTTTAACCGATGAAGCGAGGGCCTGTCTCTACCTCCTCCCCTTCAGGATCTTCGGGGAGGTTGAGATCGAAACCCTCTATCACTGTCGTTGGCTTTACCGGCTCAATCCGCAGCGGGCCGACAAGTTACTCTCTCTGCATTCCCCCAAAGCCTGCGAATGGTGGTTTCCACATCCCATAATATTTCTGCCACCGGGAACGGAGTGGCATACTATTCGGGCCCGGGGCCTTTACCTGGGGGAAATCGAAGAGCCGGCGCCGGCACCCTGGTATTGGGATTCGCCCAGCCCGGCCGAATCTCGATCCGGGTGGCGGAGGCTGCTATCCTGGATAGGAAGAAGATTTTTATAAATGTCCTCGCCGATGAGGCCGGAGTGGCCGCCTTGAACCATTGCCCGATCATCTAAGGCCCGGAACCTTAGGTCATGCACATAGGGGAGAATTTTAAACGCGTCATCGAAGCGACCCTGGCCGTCCTGGACGAAGCTCTCTGCGAGTTTGAAGAATGGGCCAAGGGGCGGGAACGGCGCTCGGTGTTCTACTCGGAGAAGAATACGCTTTCAGACGCGCAACGGGATGCGATTCTCTCTGAAGTCGCCGGGATGCGGGAAATACTCCGGGAATTGCAGGATGATCTGGGTCTGGAAGGCAGGGTACGCGGCGGCGCCAACGACATCTGGGGGAAGTGCGCAGTCCTCGCGGTTAACCTGGAGGAACTGAAAGGCGAGCATTTGGCCCGGTACGGCAACCCGCCGCCGGAGCTCGTTAAGCACCTGGACCCCCGAATCAAGCGGCTGATAGTATCAGTCAACCGCATTTTCCAATTAGTGGATAGGAGCAGGATAGGATTTAAAGGCTCCCAATAACAACTTCACTCCCCTTATGTTTTTCCGTCATCATTGATATTTCCGCTTTTGATTGCCTTATTCTTAACTTGACTATGCTCATAAACTCTACGCGCGAAGTCCTCGAAGATCTTTTCGCACATCTTTACCTGGTCAATCGCCTTCTTTCGCAGAGGGGGCTTGATAACATCCCGTTTTTCCACCTTTTTCAACCACTGTTTCAGCTTGTCCAGTTCCTCTTCATTCTCTTCCACTTCGGCGAAGATAAAATTCTGGCGGTTTATTTCATCTTCGATTTCGGCGAAAAACTCATCACATTTGTGAATTATCTCCTGATATTCTTCATTAAGGGAATCTACGAACTTCTTGATGATGCTTTCCTCCTGGGCCTTTATGAGGATATTCCCGGTAATGAGCAGGCTGGTGCCCTGGTACTTTTCTATATCCGCTATTAAGTAAGTTTACCCAACCTTTCGGCCGAGTGGGGAATGACCCAGACCGACTACCAGTTAACCGCACCCAACTTCCGCAACTGCCGCCAGACATAGACCCTAGCCTTGGAGGGTTCGGCAGGGAGACTATAGGAAAAGAACAACCATTTCATGCGGATACCATGACACTAAACCAAAATGATGTCAATCATAGATGAAATCCATTGCCGCAAGATGTCTGCAAAGGCCGCAGAAGGTCTGCCCCAAAACCCGCCAGGCTGGACACCACCCCGTCATGATGGCACCGGCCTGGGAACCCGGAAAGGCGGCTTGATTGATCCGGGCTTAAGGCTTAACTCACTCTTACCGGAAATTCAAATTCTTAGGCCGAGGAAGATGAGGGGAGGAGCCGCTTGCCCTTATTTCACCACCAAAACCGGCTTCTCGCTGTATTCCACCACCCTTTGGGAAACACTCCCCCAAAGCACCTTTTCCACAAATCCCATGTCATGGAAGCCCATGACAATGAGGGAGACATCTTCTTCAGTGGCCAGGCGATTGATCTCCCGGTAAGGTTTTCCTTCGAGAGTATAGCTCTTCACCTGAAACCCCACGGCCTGCAGCTCCTGCTCCAGGGGTCTCATTCTTTCTGCCGCCCTCTTTACCAGCGCCTCTCGATTCAGATATTGCGCCTCGTAGGGCAATTCTTCCACGACCTGGACCACGATTGCTTCGGAGGCGCCAACTTGGCGGAGGGCGGGAAGATAGGCCTTGACCAGATCGGCGCCAGGGGACCAATCGGTGGGATAAAGGATTTTGCGAAACAGGTCGCGGCAGTAGGACTCCTCCACCTTGCCCTTAACTTCCCGCAAGGTATGGTACTTGGCCACCAGCACCGGCACCTCGGCCTGCCGGATTAGCCGGTCCGTGGTAGACCCCACAAACAGTTCACCCAGAATATCCCGTTTCTGCCTGCCGGCCACGATCAGGTCCACGTCCTCTATGTCGGCGGTTTTGATAATTTCTGGAACCCACGGCCCCATGCCGATCGCGGTTTTGGCCCCGATACCGCGGGAGCGCAGAGACTCGGCAAGGGATTAGAGCTTCCGCATTTTTAAGACAAAAATTAAGTTAAAAATGTAACAAAGGTTACTTTTTTATGAGGGAGGCCAGGGGGAAGCTAAGCCCTCAATTATTGAGCCCTGGAGTTCCTGGCAAAGGGTCATGCTGGAATGCCTTGGAAGGGGACAGAGAATTGCGCTTCAAGCTATGCCGGGGTTCAGGAAAAAGCTGTGCACCTGGAGGGGCAGCCACTTAGGGCCTGCCGTAGCAAAGAGGCGCTGCCCCGGAGCCCGAGGATGCCCTGAACTAAGGTTTTTTTAATTATTAAGGCTACCTGACGATGAGTACACTACAGGGGGCGTGGCGGCTCACCTTTTCGGTGGTGGTGCCCAGGAACCTGGCCCAAACCCCCGAAAGCCCGGAATGGCCCATCACGATCAAATCAAACTTACCTTCTTTGGCCACTTCCACGATGGTCTTGGCAGGATGGCCGGGGCGTACCATAGTTTGGAGGTCTACCCCATCCCCCCTGGCCAAGCCCTCCGCCCATTTCAGAATCCTCCCATAGTGCTGATCGGCAAGATTCTTTTCCTCCTGGACCTTATCCATGGTGCCGCTCCAACGTGGCTCTTTTTCATCTACTGCCAAGGCGCAAAGCTCCGCCTGGTGAATTTTGGCCAGCCTGATTCCTGCTCTCAGCCCTTTTGCAGCCCCTTCTGAGCCATCGTAAGCGATCAAGATTCGGCGATACTTCATGGACCCCCCATCGTAATGTTACATCAGGCGCTGGATCACCAGAACGATTGCCAAGGTAATCAAAATGTAGGCGGCATAGAGGTTGACCCTGCCGCTGTGGATTTTTCCCAGGAGGGCAGCCAACGATTGCATCAACCTGGCGGCCGGACTGAAAATCGTCCGCTCCAGGATATATACCTCCTTCCGTTGGCTCTTCACGGCAATGAGAAAATGCTCCGCCACCGTTTCTTTTAACTCATCGAAGGTTGAAGGCCGGAAGACCGCCTGAAAAATCACCCTCACGGGATTGGAAAATCCCGTGGCCGTATAAGTCATCTTCGGAAACAACTGACGCACACCACCGGCCCAAACTGGTCTCCTGGTCACGGACCTGACCCGGGTCAAGACGCGGATGATGATTATGCTCGCCGCGAGCAGCAGGATCAGGACAACAAAGGTATAGGAAGTTGACATGGCAAAAACCACGGGATTGCGGGCCGTGCCCTGATGCAAAACCACCAGTCCCCGGCCGGGAATAAAGTTGCGGCCGACTTGGGCCCCTAAGTCATGAAATTCGGCGATGAAGGCCTCGCTGAATTTGGCGTCTCCCTTGGTCAAGGTGAAAAAAGGCGGCACCAGTTCCTCCGCTACATGCTCCTGAGTAAAGGTAGCAATGGTATTGTCCAACACCGGAATGATGTAGGTGGGGAGAATCCCGAAAAGCAGACAGCACACTGCCAGGATACCCAGAGGGGTGCGCATGGAGCCGGGCACCTCCACGGCTTGGGAGGCCTTTGAGGACCTGGAGACCCCTAAAAAGGTCATAGCGAAGGCCTTTACAAAACAGGTGACCGCCAACGCCGCGGTCAGGGCCAAAGCCGCGGCGCAGAGGGCAAAGACAATCTTTATCCCCATGTGCTGTAGCTCCGCGCTCCGCAACATGCTCTGCAAGGTCAACCATTCGCTCACAAAGCCATTAAATGGGGGCAGGGCGGCGATGGACAAGGCTCCCACCAAAAAAAACAGGCTGGTCCAGGGCATGCCCCGAATCAAGCCTCCCAACCGATCCATGTTTCTCTCCCTCGCACTGTAGTCCACCGCACCGGCGCCCAAAAACAGCAGGGCCTTGTAGAGGGAGTGGTTGAGCAGGTGATAAAAAGCGGCGATAAAGGCGATGCCTGCCAAAACCGGCAGACCGGCAACCCTGAATATGAAGGCCGCGCCGAGGCCCGCGGTTACGATGCCGATATTTTCGATGGAGCTGTATGCCAACATCTCCTTAATGTCATTTTTGATGGTGGCATAAAGAATTCCTACCAAGGCGGAAACGGTGCCCACAATTAAGACGAAGGCTCCTGCTCTTATATCGTTGATCGGCAGAAGGTCGGCATTGAGCCGCACCATGCCATAGAGGCCCAGATTAAGAATTACCCCGGACAAAATAGCTGAAACATTGGCGGGCGCCGCGGGATGGGCCCGGGGGAGCCAAATGTTGGTGGGCACCAGACCTGCCTTGACGCCGAACCCAAAAAAGGAAAGTAAGAATACGGCCCAGCGGGAGGCTTCGCTCATGCCGGCGCTGGCAATTCTTAAGGAAGAAAAATCGACTCCTGCCTTGGTCCGGCCCAGCAGGAAAAAGGCTAACACCACTGCGAGGGTGCCGGCTTCGCCCAATGCCAGCATAAGGTAGCCTGAGTAGGTATTTTCCTCTCTTTCGTGTTCGTAGTTCACCAGAAGATATGAAAATATGGACATTGCCTCCCAGGAGAACAAAAACGAGAGTACGTCGCCGGCTATCAGAAGAAGGATAATGGAGGCAAAAAGGAGGTGATAAAAGATCCCGAAGGATTTTAAACTGTATCTTTTCACATATTTCGGCAGATTCAGATACTGAGCCGAGAATATGGAAACAGGCAGAAACACCAATCCGGTGATAAAGGTGAATAAGGCCGAAAGGCGGTCCATCCTGAGATTCAAGGTGCCGATAGACCATAAGTTCCAGAGTTCCAATTGCCAGGGGTCACCGGAAAGCAGGATTTTGCCGCTCACTGATAAAATTAGCAGAGAGGCTAGCGACCCGATCCCGGCCAGAGCGGCCAAGTTCTGCCGGCGGGGAAGAACGGCTGCCAGCACGGCCCCGGCCGCGCAGAGAATCAAGCATAGGAGAATCAATTTGGGCAGATCAAACATGGCTGTCAACTCCTTGAGAAGCATCAGCGGCCGAGCAGGTTTCGGCCTGGGCCCGCCCCACAAGGGCCAGAAGAGCATGCAAAATCGCCAAAGGCGGCGGCGGGCAGCCAGGAACCAGAATATCCACGGGAATCAGATTTGAAACGCCGCCCAAGGAAGCAAAACCGGCCCCGAAGATTCCACCGAAAATGGCACAGGCGCCCAAGGCGATAACTCCTTTGGGAGTCGGCATGGCCTCATAAGCCTTAAGAAGCGGCAGCCGCATATGGTCGGTAACCGGTCCTGCCACCAGAAGCACGTCGGCATCCCGGGGCGTGGGAGTAAGAAAGAAACCCAATCGGTGCATGTTGTAATAAGGTTTGTTGAGTTGCTCGATTTCGCTCAGACAGGCGCCGCAGGCGCCCGCGTCTACCACTCTGAGATGGAGCGAGCGCCGGAAAGATCTGCCGAACTTCTCCCCACCTTCGGTGGCGGGGCGAAGATAAACCGCCCATTCATAATTCCCTAGGGACTCCCACTCAAGAGGAGGCGTGAGTTGGCGGAGACAGCGATAACAATGGATGCACTGCTGTTTTTGGAAAGACACTTGTCGATCTTGCCTTTTCAAGGCGCCGCTGGGACAACAGGAAACCACCTCTTCGGCTTCTTGGGAAGTAGCCGAGATTCTTGGCAAACCTGCGGGGCAACCCGGCGACACTCCGAACGCGGTCTCCACTTGGGCCGGATAAGCTGTGGTCACAATCCCTGTTTTTAGGCCTTCCCAAACCCATTTCCACATATCCGTTGCTCCTATCTGTCACACTCGGCGTTGGAGAGGCCGAAAGTGGCCATAATGATGGGAAAATCCTGATAAGCAAACTCCTCGGCAGCCAGATGGAAGCCATGCCAGTTGACGAACGAGGGGGTAGTTAAATGATACCGGGCCACCCGTCCCTGCTCATCGATTCTCACCCAGTGCCAGGTAGCGCCGCGGGGCGCCTCCGTCCAGCCCAAGGCCGCGCCGGGCTTTATTATAACCTCGCCAGAGGTTACCTTACCTTTGGGTAGCGAAGGCAAAAGGGCTCTCAAGATTCTCATGGATTGCTCGGCTTCCTGAAAAAGCACTCGCAGGCGTGCGTAACCATCTCCTTCATCCTCCCTGGGAACCTCAAAGGATACCTCGTCATAGGCAGCGTAGGGCGACACCTGCCGCAAGTCTCGGACGATGCCGGAGGCTCTAGCAATAGGGCCTACCAAGCCATAACTGCGCGCCTTTTCTTTCGTTATGATCCCCACTTCCTCCACCCGGTCCAAAAAGCTGCTGGAATAGCGGAGGAGATTAAAAAGCTTCTCCAGTTTCTGGAAAAGGTCTTGCACTGCCTGAGAGAGAAAATCACACTGCCTCCCGCTCAGGTCGAGGGATACGCCACCCGGGAGATTTAAACCGAAGAGATACCGATGCCCGGTGATTGCGCAACTGAGGCGCAGGGCCTCCTCTTCCAGAATGCCAGCTTGGCTGGTGGCCACAGCCAGGGCGGTGGAGTTGCATATACCGGCGATGGCGGCGAGATGGTGGCGGAACCGCTCCAGTTCAGCATAAACGACTCGTAAGGCCCTAGCCCGCGGCGGAACCTCAATCTCACAAATCGTTTCCACTGCTTGACAGAAAGCCAGAGAGTGGGCAAAGGCGGAGGTTCCGGAAAAGCGTTCCGCCAACAGAAGCACCTGCTCGACGGATTGGCCTTCGGCAACCTTTTCCACGCCGCGGAATTTATAAAAAAACCTGGGATTCGTGCGAATCACATCTTCCCCCACGCTCTCCAGCAAGAAAAAGGCGGATTCCGCCACATCCGAATAAATCGGGCCGACGGGCATCATAAAGGCTCCGGGTGCTTGAACAAAACTATGAGGCTGCCAAGAAGGATCAACCCGGCGATGGGGGTAAGGTTGGCCAGCGTCAAAGTCTTTCCGTAAGGGATGGACCCCTTCGGGCCATTCCTCATGAAGCACAAGATTTACCAGGCGGGGATGACCTTCGAAAACGAGGCCGAAAAGATCCCTTGCCTCGCGTTCGTGCCAATCCGCCGCATGGATGATCCTGCTAATGCTTGGAACGGTTTTTTCGGACTTATTTAAGGAGAGACAGAGGTGAACCTGCTAACTGCCCGGTTCTCCATAGAAAATGTAGCGAAGCAGCCAGTTCTTGCCCGTTTCTTCGACGATCAAACTGGCAAAATTGTATTTCATTTCGTGTATGAGCCACTGGCAGAGTTCAAGCAGATTGTGCCGGTCGCATTCTACAAAACACTGGGAAACTTCGGCATTGCAACTGACATTGAGCTGCCAATGCCAGCGTTTGGCAATGGTTTCCGAAAGGTCAAGCAACCTCGCAGGATTGCGCCTCATTTACTACCTCCCAATAAAGCCGCAGCTTGATGCAAAAGTTGATAAAATGGCTCTGGAAGATAAATGCCGAATAAAATTGCCGGGATCAGGGTTATTACCAAAGCAAGGATGCAAGTCAGCGGTGGAGTATTCCGTTGGGATAGTATGGCTCTGCCAAACAACTGCGTCCGATTGTCCATCAAGATGATATCTGCGCTGCCAAAAACCATCCGGTTGATTTGCTGCATGATGCCGAAAAAGGCCACCCCGATAAAAAAGGCCAGAAGCCCGATAACCAGATACTGGCCGTTAATTATTCCAGCTTTCAATATGGAGAATTCGCTCAGAAAAACGGCAGATGGCGGGGCCCCGGCAATACTTAGCCCTCCCACCAGTAAGAATATTGCGGCCACAGGCGAAATGCGAATAAGCCCGCGAATGGCGCCAATGCTTCGAGTGCCAGTGGCCATCAGGGTGGTGCCGGCGGCGAAGAAGCAAAGAGATTTGGTCACCGTATGGCTGACAATCTGCATCATGGCCCCCAGGTGGGCGGCAAAGCCCCCCAGTCCTGCCGCCACCAAGATGATGCCCATATGTTCCACGGTGGAGAAGGCAAACAGCCGTTTGTAATCCTTTGTCTGAATCAGAAGAAAAGCCGCCACCCCTGCGGAAATGAGACCGAAAATGACGAACCATTTACCGGCCTCAGAAGCTGCTCCCCCTGGAAACAGCGGCAAGAGTCTGATAATGCAATAGAGAACCGCGGTGGTCTCTATCCCTGACAAGATCGCGCAGATGGGGGAGGGGGCCTGACTATGGGCATCCGGAAGCCAGGTATGCATGGGTACTAGGCCTGCTTTGGTGCCAAAACCGATCAAAATGAACAGGAAGGCAGTGTACAGGAGGGCTGGCGACATCCGGGGCGAGGCCGAAAGCAGTCCGGCCCAGGTAAAGGGTGCCTGGGGGGTGGCGCTCAATCCCCAGCAGAGAAGGAGTATGCCGATTAAAGCCAAAGAAGCGCCCATGCAGGTTAGCACCGCATATTTCCAGGCCGCTTCCAAGGCTTGGGGGGTGGATTCAAAACCAACCAGAAAGACCGAAAGCAAGGTGGTCAACTCCACGGCAATCCAGACCAAGGCGAGTTGGGAAAATATCGGCACCGCCAGCATGGAAAGCAGAAAGAGGTTGAACCGGCTGTAATATCTCCGAATCTTCCTGTCATCAGTTGCCCCTACCGTAGTGGCAATGTAGCCGCAAGAAAAGAAGGCGGCGGCCAATCCCACAAAAGCGACGAGGAGAAGGATCAAGCCGCTGAAACTATCGCACGAGAGGTAATCCCTGACGGCGATCACCTCGCCTCCCCCCGCGGTAGCCAGAGCCGTCCGCAAGGATAGAAGAAAAATCGCCAGGTTTCCGAGAATCGTCACTCCGGGGGCAAATCTTCGCCCCAACGGGATGAGGGACAGCACAGCAGCGGAAATTGAGACCAGCAGGATATAGATGAGCTCCATTAAATTTCACTCCTCCCTTAAGGCCATCAGTTCGCCTACCGCAGTCTTGGCAATCATTTTGTGAATCCTCATAGCCAGAAGCCCGATCACCAGGACGGTGATCAGCACATAAAAAGCGGCTGCCAACTCGGCGATGAGAGGCAAATTGGGGGCAATGGATATACCCGCGAAGAAGGCCCCGTTCTCCATGGCCAGAATCCCCAGAAGCTGAGGCACCGCTTCACCCCGCACCGTGACGGTATAGGCCCCGATGAGGAGACTGGCCATGCCGATGGGCAAGTTGACCTTCTCCAAAACCCCTGCCCCGGCAGTCAGGAGAGGACTGGCGATATAATATGAAAATATTGCAATGACTACGGCTATAAGTAATGAGGTAGGGATATTGATTGCCTGGGAAATCTCACGTTTGGCATAACTTTCGTAGCCCACGGCCTGACGCAGAACCCAAGGAATAATGAATACTTTTGTGACAATGGTTAGGGCGGCTACCACAAAAAGATGAATCGATGCATGATAATAACCGAGAATCACCGCAGAAATCGCCAGAAGCAGGGATTGGCACACATAAATTCGCAGGCAGGTGAGCATCTGGCGGATCCCCACCAGGCCAAAGGCACAAAGTAAAAAAACCCCGCCTGTCAGGGCGTTCAACTTGGTCAGGAACGATACCAGCAAATCCGGGCTCATATTTCTCTCCTACATGAGGAAAAGTTCAGTAATCATGGCGGCCACCGAAGTGGCAAAGGCAGCCCCAAGAAATTCCGTGATCCGAAACAGCCTCAATTTGGCCAAGGAGGACTCGATGGCCACCAGGACAAAAACAAAGACGATGATCTTGATCAAGATCAACGGGATAGCCAATAAAACTTCCCAAAACTGCGTCCCCTGGGCTAAACCCCAGGGAGCGACCAGGACATTTAGGAAGATGCAGCATAGCACAAAGAACTTCATGGCCCCGCCCCATTTCATCAAGGCCGCGCCTCTGCCGGAATATTCCAGGCCTTTTGATTCGTCTATCATGGCCAACTCAAAGTGCCCGGTGGGATTATCCACCGGGATTCGCCCACTCTCCGCAATGATAAGCATTAGAAAGGCCAACAACATCAAGACATGCGAAGGTTGGAAAAAGTTGGCCAGCTGGCTGACCCAGTGCTTCTGGACGATATATGGAATGGTGGACCCGGCGATAAAGGAAACGGTGAAGAAAACGATCATAAACACCGGTTCCGCCAGAAAGCCTACCATCCGGGTGCGGCTGGCTCCCATCGGCCCATAAGGGTTGCCGGTATCTATTGCTGCCAATGTGGCGAAAAACCCGCCCAGGGCCAGAATAAATCCCCCTCCCAACATATCCCCCATAAAGGCGAAGAAGAGAGGATAGCTCGTCAGCACCGGGATGAGGAGGGCCACAAAAATAGGGGTGATGAAGACCACATAGGGCGTAAAGCGAAATATCCAGGAACTGTACTCCGAGATGACTTCGTCCTTGTGGAAAAGCTTCCAGATATCCCGGTAAGGCTGGAAGATGCTTGGACCTCTTTTAGACTGAACATTTTCTTTTAAACGGGTGCTGATCCCTTTGATGAGAGGTGCAAAAGCCATGACCACGAGGACTTGAATTACATTGAAAATTATTTTTTCGACCATAGTGACCCCCTCAACTACAGACAAGAAAAGCTATTTTTCTTTGACATCCAAGATAAAAATTTTCTTTTGAAAACGGGCGGGCATAGGTACTGCCTCAAGCAGGCAAGCACGATATTCCGCCCTTGCCTAAAGGTGTCCTCCTTGGTGGAGAAAATGGGCAGGTGAAAAATAAAAAAGCCCCTGATCACCCTTAAGTGATCAGGAGCCATTAGCTTTCGCAGTTTGGAGGAATTCTCCTCCCGGCGGACTCCATCGCCGGTTTTTTTATGCCATGGTAATGGCACAAAAGCAAGGGATTTTTTTCGGAAGGTTAATGACTCTCCCCGGGGAAATTTTAGAAAAAAGGGAGTAGGAAAAGCGAGGAATGGAAAGGGTCCGCTTTACGTCACCTTTGATGTCGAGGACCCTTGGTGCTTCACCGAGCTGCACCTGGCCGTGGCCGACAGCCTAGATAGCATTCCGCAGAAGAGCGCCAACCCCATCCCGGGCAAGTTCCCTTACAAATACAAACACGCTGTGCCCGGGGCCTGTGAACCCACCTACACCTTTGAGGTTCCGTTTAGCTTAGTTTGTAATGACGGGAATCCGGTCATCGCCGCCCATGCCAAGGTGAAGAATACCACCGGGTATCCGTGCCTTGACCCTGTTACGGGGCAACCAACCGGGGAGACTTGCTACCGCACGGAGACCGCCTGGGGCGAGAGGGACGGCTTCTCTGGCACCAACTGGGCCATGTATTTCTCTGCCTCGGGTTGTTATCAGTAAACTTCCCTTATAATTTGAACGGGGGGCGCTGACTCCCAGGGCC
>Ga0068707_1001454_pt1 | contig 16537 bp, 17 predicted proteins | sample YNPNPMetaG_FD_66600 | JGI IMG/M metagenome (GOLD analysis project Ga0068707, IMG submission 66600) | Anoxygenic and chlorotrophic microbial mat microbial communities from Yellowstone National Park, USA - YNP NP MetaG | ecosystem: Environmental > Aquatic > Thermal springs > Hot (42-90C) >...
GGCGGGGGCGCGGTGCGGCGGTGCGGGTGGCGGGTCGGGAGGCCTGCTGCGAACGGGGTGGTGTGGTGCAAGATGGCATCTTGCGCTACGCGGCGGCCGGCGGGGGCGCGGTGCGGCGGTGCGTGACAGCGGGTCGGGAGGCCTGCTGCGAACGCGACGGGGCCGATCCGAGGAGAAGGGCAGTTCACGATGGATCCACAAGGCGAGTGGTGGGAACATCTGGCGCGCGATCGCGCGCGGGTCGCTGACGCGACGCAACTGACGCAGGCCGACGTCGACGACCTGGCCGCAACCTGGGCGGCGCGGCTGAGCCAGGAGACGGCGGCCGAGCTGTTCTCCGGCCCCGCGGAACGCTTCGACCTCTGCGACGAGGACGATCGCGCCACGGGGGTCACCGCGCCGCGCTGGCTCTGCCATCTGCTCGGCCTGCGCCATCGCGCCGTGCACGTCTTGCTCTGGGCGCCCAACGGCCTCGCTGTGTTGCAGGTGCGCAGCCCACACAAGGCGTACTGGCCCGGCCTGATCGACGTCTCGGTGGGAGGACACGTGCGCGCCGGCCAGAGCTACCTGGAGGCAGCCTGGAACGAGATGGAAGAAGAGTTGGGCGTCACCCTGCCGCTGCTCGCGCCGCCAGGGCTGACGCCCGTGGGCGAACCGCAGCCCGATGACGAGCCGGACTCGCGCCAGTCGCCGTGGCTGTGCAATCGACAGTTCAACCAGCTCTACGCGGCGCGCCTGACGGCGGAAGGGCTGGCCAGCGTGCGCTTCCGCGACGGCGAGGTATGCGCCCTGTACCTCTGCCCCCCACACGAGATCGACCGGCTGGTGGTTACGGACAGCGTCGCCCCCGGCCTCACGCACGCCTGGCGCGTCTGGCGCGCAGGGGGAGCGTTGCCCTCCCGCGCGCGCGGCGACCCAGGGGACTCCAATTCTCAAACGGCGTGACCTGGAGTATACTTCTGGCGATCCCGTCTGGGACGAACGATCTCACCGGGCGTCAGATTGATCGGTGGGTCGTCTGGTGATCGTATCGTCTGTATTTCATCTCGTCCGTCGGCAAGGAGAACTCGCATGGCCAAGATCACCTTCATCGGCGCAGGGAGCACCGTCTTCACCCGCAACCTGCTGCGTGACACGTTCATCTTTCCGGAGCTGCACGACGTCACCATCTCGTTGATGGACATCGATCCGGACCGTCTGCGCACCTCGGAGATCGTGGCGCGTCGCGTGGCGGAGGCCGCTGGCGCCCACCCCACGATCGAGGCGACCACCGATCGGCGGCGCGCCCTCGACGGCGCCGACTACGTCATCAACAGCATCCAGGTCGGCGGCTACCGCCCCAGCACCGTCATCGACTTCGAGATCCCCAAGAAGTACGGCTTACGTCAGACCATCGCTGACACGCTGGGCATCGGCGGCATCATGCGCGCCCTGCGCACCATCCCGGTCATGCTCGACATCGCCTGGGATATGGAGGAGCTGTGCCCGGACGCCCTCTTCATCAATTACACGAACCCGATGGCGATGCTGACCTGGGCGATGAACGAGGCGACGGCGATCCAGACGGTGGGCCTTTGCCACAGCGTGCAGGGCACCGCCGCCTATCTGGCGCGCATCCTGGGCGTCCCCTACGAGGAGCTGACATACGTCTGCGCGGGCATCAACCATATGGCTTTCTACCTGCGCTTCGAGCACAAAGGGGAGGATCTCTACCCGCGGCTGCATCAGGTGATCGAGGAAGGCCGCGTGCCCGATACCGATCGCGTGCGCTTCGAGATGATGCGACGGCTCGGCTACTTCGTCACTGAATCGAGCGAGCACTTCTCGGAGTATGTCCCCTACTTCATCCGCCGCGATCGGCCCGACCTCATCGAGAAGTTCAATGTGCCGCTCGACGAATACCCGCGCCGCTGCGAGGCGCAGATCGCCGACTGGGAGGAGATGCGCGCGGCGCTCGAGGACCCTGACCCCGAAGCGATCGTCCGCTACGAGCGCGCCCGCTTCGAGGAGTGGCTGCGGCATGTGGAAGCCTCCGACCCGCAGCGCGCCGCCGAGATCCGCAAGGAGTGGGAGGCAGAGCATGGCAAGGCCCCAGTACGCCATTCCGGCGAGTACGGCACGCTGATCATCCACTCGATCGAGACCAACCAGCCGCGCGTGATCTACGGCAACGTCCTCAACAACGGGCTGATCGACAACCTGCCCGCGGGATGTTGCGTCGAGGTGCCCTGCCTGGTCGACGGCGCGGGGGTCCAGCCCGTGCGCGTGGGGGAGCTGCCGCCGCAGTTGGCCGCCCTCATCCGCACCAACGTCAACGTGCAGGAGCTGACGGTGCGCGCCGCGCTCGAGGGCAACCGCGAGTATGTCTATCATGCCGCCATGCTCGATCCCCACACGGCGGCCGAGTTGACGCTCGACGAGATCTACGCCCTGGTAGACGAGCTGATCGAGGCGCACGGCGACTATATCCCACCCTTCGCCGGGTGAGACTGCTGGCCGCGTCCCTACTTTGCGAGTGGATCGAGCAGGAGGCGTAGCGCTCTGGACAGTCCAGCTATCATGAAGGAGGTGAGACGATGCCTCGACGCCAGCAGACTCGCGGAAGTTGTGCCTATTGTGGTCGTGAGATCGCCAAAAGCGGCATGGCGCGTCATCTGGCGACCTGTCCAGAGCGTCTGGCCGCACAGGCTGCATCCCAGCGCGGCCGGCCGCAGACTCTCTATCATCTGCAAGTCGAGGACGCTGTAAGTGGAGATTACTGGCTGCATCTGGAGATGAAGGGCAACGCCACCTTGCAAGCGCTCGACAACTATCTGCGCACCATCTGGCTCGAGTGCTGCGGTCACCTCAGCGCCTTCGAGATCGGCCCCTGGCGGTATACGCAGCTTTTCGAGGATCGTTGGGGGGACGAGAAGTCGATGAACGTACGCGTCGACAGGCTCTTCTATCCTGGGATGAAGATCGCTTACGAATACGACTTTGGCACGACTTCCCACCTGACGATCAAAGTGGTCGCGCAACGCCAGGGCTGGCCTACGACCACGCATCCCATCACGCTGATGGCGCGCAACCGTTTCGATCGTCCGCCGTGCCTGGAGTGTGGCCAGCCAGCCACTTACATGTGCGTCCAGTGCTTTCAGGAGCGTGCGGACGGCCTCTTCGGGTTGTGCGACGAACATGCCCAAAGCCATCCGCACGAGAACTATGGCCCGCCGATGCCGCTCGTCAACTCCCCGCGCGTGGGGATGTGTGGCTACGTCGGACCCGCCGAGCCTCCCCGTGGGAGTGTGCCGAAAGTCGCGTAAGAGCACCTGGGATCGCTGGGTTGAAAAACAGGTGGAGCTTAAGATAAGATAAGGAGACTGACATGATCGCGAAACAGCCGTTTGGACGTACCGGACACCTCAGCACGCGCCTCATCTTCGGGGCGGCCGCCTTCGGTTCCGTGACGCAGCAGGAAGCCGACCAGACGATGGAGCTGTTGCTGCGCTATGGGATCAACCACATCGATACGGCCGCCAGCTACGGCGACTCCGAGATTCGCCTTGGCCCCTGGATGGCCAAATACCGCCAGCGCTTTTTCCTGGCCACCAAGACCGGTGAGCGCACCTATGAGAAGGCGCGCGCCGAGATCCATCGCTCGCTGGAACGCCTGCAGACCGACCACGTCGACCTGATCCAACTGCATAGCCTCACCGATCCCGACGAGTGGAATGTGGCGATGGGGCCGGGCGGCGCGCTGGAGGCGGCCATCGAGGCGCGCCAGCAGGGCCTCGTGCGCTTCATCGGCGTCACGGGCCATGGCCTCACTGTGGCCAGGATGCATAAGAAGGCGCTGGAGCGCTTCGACTTCGATTCGGTGCTCCTGCCCTACAATTACCCTCTGATGCAAAATCCGCAGTACGCCGCCGAGTTCGAGGAGCTGGTCGCCCTCTGCAAGGAGCGCAACGTGGCGATCCAGACGATCAAGTCGCTGGCGCGTGGGCCGTACGACGCCTTCGGCGGACAGCGCACGCACGCCACGTGGTATAAACCCCTGGAGAACCAGGCGGCCATCGACCGGGCGGTGGCGTTCGTGCTCAGCCGGCCTGAGCTGTTCCTCAACACGACCGGCGATATCCACATCCTGCCCATGCTGCTCGATGCGGCGGACCGCTTCACGGGCCAGGCGCCGACGCCCGAGGCCATGCAGGAGATCGTCGCCGCCGAGCAGATGGCGCCGTTGTTCGCATAAGGAGCGTTGCGCATGCTGGCCGCAGCCAAAGCAGACATCCTCGAACGCCTGCTCGCCATGTCGCGCGAGTTGGGCCGGCCGGAGCTGGATTACGCGATCCTGGGCGAGGGCAACACTTCCGCTCGCATCGACGACGCGACCTTCTTCGTCAAGGCCAGCGGCTCCGAGCTGCGCACGCTCGACGCCCATGGCGTGGTCGAAGTGTCGCTGGCCAAAGCGCTGGCGCTGCTCGACGCCGACGATATCTCCGATGCAGCGGTCAAGGCGGGCCTGGCTGCGGCCAAAATCGATCCAACCTCGCCGCGCCATCCTTCGGTAGAGACGGTCTTGCACGCGTTGGCGTTGACGGAGGGGGGCGCGACGTGGGTGGGCCATACGCACCCCACCGCCGTCAACGCCATCCTCTGCTCGCAGGCGGCGGCGGCGGCCTACGCCGGGCGCCTCTTCCCCGACGAGATCGTCGTCTGTGGGCCGGCGCCCGTCTTCATCCCCTATACCGATCCAGGAGTGCCCCTGGCGCGCCGCGTGCGCGAGGAGCTGCGCGCCTACATCGCGCAGTGGGGGCAGCCGCCCAAGGTGATCCTCATGCAGAACCACGGCCTGATCGCCCTGGGCAAGTCGCCGCAGGAAGTGCTCAACATCACGGCGATGGCGGTCAAGACGGCGCGCGTCCTGGCTGGCACCTACGCCCTGGCTGGCCCGCATTTCTTGACCGCCGAACAGGTCGCACGCATCCATACGCGCCCCGACGAGGCGCTGCGGCGCAAGGCGCTGGGGCTGCAATAGGAGATGGGAGCAAGATGACCAGTCCTGCAAAGTTTGACAGCTATCGGTCCGGCCAGGGCCCCATCCCCGATCGTCAATGGCTATGGCCCCTGTACGGCGCTGGTTTCGATCGCCTGGGGATAGACGACCGCCCGATCCAGGCGCCGGTCGCCCATCCCGGCCCCGACCAGTTGCTGGTGCGCCATGACGCGGTCGGCATCTGCTTCTCCGACATCAAGATCATCAAGCAGGGGGGCAGCCATCCGCGCCTGGTCGGCCGCGACCTCGCGCGCGAGCCGGTGGTGATGGGGCACGAGGTGTCGGTGACGGTGGTCGAGGTCGGCGCCAACCTGCGCGACCAGTTCCGCGTCGGCGATCGCTTCGCCGTCCAGGCCGACATTTACGTCAACGGCAAGACGATGGCCTACGGCTACCGGCTGCAGGGGGGATATTCCCAATACGCCGTCATCGGCGACGAGATCCTCCACGGCGACGAGGGGTGCTACCTGCTCCCCGTGCCCGACGGCCTCGGCTACAGCGAGTCGGCGCTGACCGAGCCGTGGGCGTGCGTCGAGGCAGCGTACGTCATCCAGTATCGTCGTGGCCTCAAGCCCGGAGGGGTGGCCTGGTTCCTGGGAGCTGGAGGGGACTTCCCCTATACGATCAGCCGTAAGCCTGGCAGCGGCTTCGATGCGGAAGCGCATCCGTCCCGCCTCATCCTCAGCGATGTGCCGGACACGCTGCAGCAGGAGCTGACCGCGCGCGCCGCTGCCTTCGGCGTCGAAGTGATCATCCTCGACGGCCTGGATCCCGCTCAGTTTGACCAGGTCAAGGCGCGCGTGGGTGCCGCTGGCTGCGACGACATCATCGCCCTGGCGCCGGTCGCGCCGGCAGCGATCGAGGCCGCCGCGACGTTGCTGGCGCGCGGCGGCATCCTCAATCTCGTCGCCGCGCAGCCGCTGCCGCGCCCGTTGGCGCTCGATGTCGGCCGCCTGCACTACGACAACATCACGTTCGTCGGGTCGACCGGGCCGGACATCGCGGACTCGTACGCGCCCATTCGCGTCGAACTCAAGCCGGGCGGCAATGCCCTCTTCGCGGGGGCGGCCGGGCCGATGGGGCACATGCACGTGCAGCGCGCCCTGCAACTGCCAGCCCGCCCCGCCGTCGTCGTGGCCACGAACCTGCGCTCGCCGCGCATCCATGACCTGGCGGCCAAGTTTGCGGGCCTGACCCAACGCCAGGGGGTGCGCCTGGTCACGCGCTCGCAGGGCGACCTGACGCCGTCGCAGTTCTACGCGGAACTGCAGGCGGCCGCTGGCGGACATGGGTTCGATGATGTGGTCGTGTGCGCCGCCGATGTGCCCAGCATCGAGGCGCTCGATCCCGTTCTCGCCAATGGCGCGGTGGTCAACCTGTTCGCTGGCCTGCCGCGCGGCACGCTGGCCCGGCTCGACGTCAACTCGATCATCCGGCGCGGCGTGCGCTACATCGGCTCGAGCGGCTCGACGATCGCCGACATGCTGCGCGTCATGGCGAAGGCTGCCGAAGGTCGGCTCAGCCCCGATGGCTCGGTGGCCGCGGTGGCCGGGCTGTGCGCGGTCAAGGAAGCGTTGCAGGCCGTCGCTGAGGGGGCCTTTCCCGGCAAGATCGTCATCTATCCGCAGATCCTGGACCTGCCCTTGACCCCTTTGAGCGAGCTGCCCGCGCGGCTGCCCCAGGTGGCGCAGCATCTCGAGGATGCGGGGCGCACCTGGACGGCCGCCGCCGAGCGCGCGCTGCTGGAGGCGCTGCTGCCCTGAGGACAGAAACGCCTGTCGATGCCCTGGGCGAGGGGGTCGCGGGCGCACGTTGGTGAGCAGGGAGAGATTCATGGCTGCTTTGGTGGATCGCGTCGCCCTGGTGACGGGGGCGGCGCGGGGACTGGGAGAGGCGATCAGCCGTCGTCTGGCGCAGGAGGGAGCCGACGTCGTCTTGTGCGACATCAATCTGCCGGGCGTCGAGGCGGCCGCGGCCGCTATCGCCGAACAGACTGGCCGCCGGACGTTGGGGCTGGTCTGCGATGTGACGAACGAGGAGCAGGTGGAGGCCGTCGTCCGGCAGACGGTCGCGACCTTCGGCAAACTCGATATCCTCGTTGCCAACGCTGGCATCGTCATCTCCGGCGAGCTGACCGAGATCGCCGTGGCCGACTGGCGCAAGGTGATCGAGGTCAACCTGGTGGGCTACTTCCTGTGCGCGCGGGCTGCGGCGCGCGTGATGAAAGAGCAGCGCCGCGGCGTGATCATTCAGATCAATTCGAAATCGGGCAAGAAGGGCAGCTTCCGCAACTCGGCCTACGCCTCTTCCAAGTTCGGCGGCATTGGGCTGACGCAAAGCATCGCCCTGGAGCTGGCGCCGTACGGCATCCGCGTCAACGCCGTTTGCCCGGGCAACTTGCTCGACTCGCCGCTCTGGCAGGAGAGCCTCTACGAACAGTACGCCCGACGTTGGGGCATCACCGTCGAGGAAGTGCGCCGCCGTTATGAGGAGCAGGTGCCGTTGGGCCGCGGCTGCACCTATGACGATGTGAGCAATGTCGTCGTCTTCCTGGCCTCCGATCAATCGTCCTACATGACCGGCCAGGCGATCAACGTGACCGGCGGCCAGGAGATGCGTTAGCGAGGAGGAGGGCATGGTAACGGCGCTGGTGCTTTTGCAGACCGAACGACAGCGGATCAACCAGGTGGCGCAGAAGCTGGCCGAGATCGACGGCATCTCCGAGGTGTATTCGGTCAGCGGCGAGTTCGACCTGGTGGCGATCATTCGGGTCAAGGACAACGAAAGCCTGGCCGCGCTGGTGACCGATCGCATGTTGCAGGTCGATGGGATCACGCGTTCGGAGACGCTCATCGCCTTTCGCGTCTTCTCGCGCCACGACCTCGAGAGGATGTTCGCGATCGGCTGGCGGGAGGAGGCGGCCTGACGCGGCGATGCTCGCTGTCTCATTGACGGGAGGAGTCTCATGGACGAGCGTTTGACCTTCATCTTCGCCCGGCGCAGCATCCGTGAGTTCACGTCGCAGCCGGTGAGCGATCGCGATGTGCAGGCGTTGCTGGAGGCGGGCATGGCGGCGCCGAGCGCCCGCAACAGCAAGCCATGGCATTTCATCGCCGTGCGCGAACGCCGCCTCCTCGATCAACTGGCGCAGTCGCATCAGTACGCCGACCCGCTGCAGCGCGCGACGCTTGGCATCGTCGTTTGCGGCGTGCCGGGCGAATCGGAGTATTGGGTGCAGGACACGAGCGCGGCCACGGAGAACATCTTGCTGGCGGCGACGGCGTTGGGGCTGGGGGCGGTGTGGTTGGGCATCCATCCGCAGCCCGCGCGCGAGGCGCACGTGCGGCGCGTGTTGGGCATCCCGGAGACGGTCACGCCCCTCAACCTGATCGCCATCGGCCATCCGGCGGAGGAGAAGCCTCCGCGCACGCAGTTCGATCCTGCGCGCGTGCACTATGAGCGATTCTGAGAAAGCGAGTTGCGCCCGTGGCAAAGATCGTACGTATTGAAGAGATCGCCCAGCACGTGGGCGAAGAGGTCATGGTGCGCGGCTGGCTCTACAACCGCACCGACAAGGGCCGGCTGCAATTCCTGCAGGTGCGCGACGGCACCGGCATCATGCAGGCGGTGGTGTTCCAGAAGAACGTCAGCCCACAAGTGTTCGAAAGCGCGCGCCGGCTGACGCAGGAGTCATCGCTGATCGTCACCGGGCAGGTGCGGCAAGAGGCGCGCGCGCCCGGCGTGCCGGGCGGTTATGAGCTGGACGTCACCGACCTGGAAGTGATTCAAATCGCGCAGGAGTATCCGATCACGCCTAAGGAGCACGGCGTCGAGTTTTTGCTCGACCGTCGTCACCTGTGGTTGCGTTCCAGCCGTCAGTGGGCGATCCAGCGCGTTCGCGCCACGATCATCAAGGCCACCCGCGACTGGCTGGACGACAACGGTTTCCTCCTCGTCGATACACCGATCCTGACGCCGTCGGCGGCCGAGGGGACGAGCACGCTCTTCCCGACCGACTATCATGGCACGCCGGCCTATCTGACGCAATCGGGTCAGCTCTACAACGAGGCCAACATCTTCGCCTGGGGGCGCGTCTACTGCTTCGGGCCGACCTTTCGCGCCGAGAAGTCGAAGACGCGCCGCCATCTGCAGGAATTCTGGATGGTGGAGCCGGAGGCCGCCTTCTGCCGGCTCGATGAGCTGATGGAGATCGAGGAGCAGATGGTGAGCCACATCGTACAGACGACGCTGCGCGTGCGCGCCAATGAGCTGAAGGTCCTCGAGCGCGATGTCTCCCGTCTCCAGAACGTGATGCCACCCTTCCCGCGCATCGCCTACGACGAGGCGGTCGCGCGCATCAACCAGGCCGCCGCGCAGGGGGTGACCGTCCCTCCGAACGATGAGCCGCTGCCGCCGATGCCCTGGGGCGACGACTTCGGCGCGCCGCACGAGACGTTCATCGCCAGCCAGTTCGACCGGCCCGTCTTCGTCCATCACTACCCGACCGCCGTCAAGGCGTTTTACATGGAGCCGGAGCCGGACCGCCCCGAGGTGTGCCGCAGCGTCGATCTGCTGGCGCCGGAAGGGTACGGCGAGGTCACCGGCGGCTCGGAACGCATGAGCGATCCCGAGAAGCTGATCGCGGCCATCCACAAGCATCGGTTGCCCGAGAACGCCTACGACTGGTACATCGATCTGCGCAAGTACGGCTCGGTGCCTCATTCCGGGTTCGGCATGGGGATCGAGCGCATGGTGGCCTGGATCTGCGGCCTCGACCATGTGCGCGAGACCATCGCCTACCCGCGCATGCTCAACCGCATCTACCCGTGAGCGACGGGATTGACACAATTGGCGCCAGCCTATTTCGTGGTCTTCGCGGGCGCGCTGGCGTTGGCGTTGATCCTGACTCCCCTCTCCGATCGGCTGGGCCGCCGTTGGGGCCTGGTCGATCGGCCTGATGGGCGTCGACGCCATCGCGGCGCGATCTCGCGCCTGGGCGGGATCGCCCTCTACGGCGCGTTCATGGGCGGCCTCGCCCTGGCGGTGACGCTGCCGGACGCCTGGCAGCCGCCGCGCCTCGACCCCAAAGAGTTGACCCGCCTGGTTGGCCTGATCGTGGGGACGACGTTCGTCTTCGCGGCCGGCCTGGTCGACGATCGCTATGAGCTGAGCGCGCGCGCCCAATTTGCCGTCCAGTTCGTCGCCGGCCTGATCGCTCTCGCTTTCATCATCCACATCAAGCACGTCAATAACCCCTTGACCGGGCGGCTCTTCTTCGGCGAGGGCGGCTTCCCGGCGCCGATCGTGTGGGCGCTCACCATCTTTTGGTTCATGGGGATGATGAACACCGTCAACTGGCTGGACGGCCTCGACGGGCTGGCGACAGGGGTGGCTGCGATCTTGTGCGCCTTCCTGGCATGGCACATGCTGCGCGAGGGCCAGTACAGCGTCGCCTTGCAACCTCTGGCGTTGTTGGGGGCGACGCTGGGGTTCTTGCCTTTTAACTTTCATCCCGCGCGCGTCTTCATGGGCAGCGGCGGCTCCTATGTGCTCGGCTTCGCCCTGGCGGCGTTGGGCATCATCGGCGGCGCTAAAGTGGCCACGGTGTTGCTGGTGATGGGGTTGCCCATCCTCGATGTGGCATGGCTGATCTGGAGGCGTTGGCGGCGCGGCGGACGTCCCACGCAGGGCGCCCGCGATCATCTGCACTTTCGGCTGGCGGATAAGGGGATCGGCCAGCGCACGATCGTGCTCGGCTACTATGCGTTTTCGGTGAGCTTCGGGGGATTGGCCCTCGGCATTGGGCCGCGCATCTACAAGCTGGTGGCGCTCGGTTTGCTGGTCGTGATCGGCGGCGCTGTCCTGTGGTGGGCGAGCCGCGACCAGGACACATGAACGCGCGTCCTCGACAGGTCGCGCCTTTCTGGCCAGATGAACGTCTTGATTATTGGGAATGGCGAGAGTGTTTCCCTGTCGCCAAAGGAGGGAGAAGATGGCCAGAAAGAACAAGACCTGCCCGAAGTGTGGCAGGGTGACCGAGCACATCGTGATTCGCGTCAACGACGACACTGTGCGTCATATCTGCGTGCGTTGCAATCGCAGCGAAGATGAATATGCGCCGGTGCGACACACGGCGCAGATACGCAAGTGATCCTCTCGATGCCTTTTGGATGTGAGTGCTCCGCCGAGTGAGCTTCCTGATCGGCGCGGCGATCTCGTCGCGCCTTCCTTTGCTGATCCCCTTGGTTTGCTCCGAGGTCCTTGCGTGGGGGCGTCCCAACCGCTCTTGTCTGTAGCTGCTCCTGCCGATTTGTTCCGATTGGTTGACCCTCGTGGCTCGACTCCTGCGGATTTTCGGAGCGATTCCTATTTAGCCCGTCAAGTTGCAGCGTACGTCGCTTGACAATGTTATCGTCGCGTGATATTATGTGGGTGTGATAGAGTCCTTTGCATCCAAAGAAACCGAGAAAATCTTTCAAGGCGAGATTTCGAAGAAGTTGCCGATAGAGATTCAGCGTACTGCGCGCCGCAGATTACTCTATCTGGACGAAGCAGAAAACTTGCAGGATATTCAAGCCGTTCCAGGTAATCGACTGGAAAAGTTGAAGGGTGACCGCGCAGGTCAGTATAGCATTCGTATCAATGACCAATGGCGTATTTGTTTCGAATGGATTGCGAATAAAGCAAGAAATGTTGAAATTGTGGACTACCATTCGTGAGGAGAGGTGATTGATGGATACTCAATTGTCACCCATTCACCCTGGCGAGGTGTTATTGGAAGATTTCATGAAGCCGCTGGGTATCAGCCAATACAGGCTGGCGAAAGATATAAACGTATCTCCGATTCGGATCAGCCAGATCATTCGCGGCGAACGCTCGATCACGGTAGATACTGCCATGCGACTGGCGCGTTACTTTGGCACCAGCGCAGCAGTCTGGTTGCGTTTGCAGGTTCGTTACGATTTGGAGTCAGCACAGGCAAGTCTAGGGCCGCGCATCGAGCGAGAAGTGAAAGTGCTCAATCAGGCCTTACCCGCATCATAAAAGACCGTTTGGCCAACCACCCCTACCGACTGGCCGAATTCTGAGCAAGGTCTGCGAACTTCCTCGCGGCCGCAAACCCCCGTTGCGCTGAACCCCCCAAAGATGATATAATCCTGACCAGCCTCGTGAGACTGAGCCTTGCACGAGTGAGATCACGTCGGGAGCATGGTCGATATGCCTCAGGATTGTACGGGGATCATCGTCTACGGCACTACCTGGTGCCCGGACTGCAAGCGCGCCAAGCAGTTCTTGGGGGAGCAACGCGTCCAGTATTGTTGGGTGGATATCGAGCAAGATAGCGAGGCGATGGCCTATGTTGAGCAGGTCAACCAGGGGAAGCGCATCGTCCCCACCATCGTCTTCCCCGATGGCAGCCTGCTCGTTGAGCCTTCCAACGCCCAACTCGCCGAGAAGCTGGGGCTGGTCACGCGCGCACAACGGACCTTCTACGATGTGATCATCGTCGGCGCCGGGCCGGCCGGGTTGACGGCGGCGATCTATCTGGCTCGCGAGGGCCTGGACACCCTCGTCGTCGAGCGCAGCGCGCCTGGCGGCCAGGTCGCGATCACCCAGAACATCGAGAACTTCCCCGGCTTCGATGAGGGGATCTCGGGGGCGGAACTGGCGCGGCGGCTGACCAACCAGGCCCGGCGCTTCGGCGTCGAGATCCTGCAGGCCCAGGCTGTGACGACGGTGCGCACCAACGGCCAGTACCGCGAGGTGGTCACCGCCGACGGCAGTTGTTACGCCGCCCGCGCCCTCCTCATCGCCACCGGCGCCCGTTACCGTCGCCTGGAAGTCCCCGGCGCCGACGAGCTGGTGGGCGTCAACATCCACTTCTGCGCCACTTGCGACGGTGCCTTCTACAAAGGCAAAGAGGTGCTGGTCATCGGCGGCGGCAACAGCGGCTTCCAGGAGGCGCTCTTCCTCACCCGCTTCGCCCGCAAGGTCACGATCGTCGAATTTCTGCCCGAGGTCAAGGCCAGCACGATCCTCCAGAGGAAGGTGGCCGAGCGCGACGATATGGCCGTCTTCACAAACCATGCCGTCGAAGAGTTCCTCGTCGCCGACGGCAAACTGGCCGGGGTGCGCGTCCGCGATCGCGCCACCGGCGAGGTCAAACTGTGGCATCCCGATGGCGTCTTCGTCTTCATTGGCCTCAGCCCCAATAGCGACTTCCTGCCCGCCGAGATCGAACGCAACCGCTTCGGCTTCATCATGACCGACAGCACGCTGCAAACCTCGGTCAAGGGCATCTTTGCGGCGGGGGACGTGCGCGCCGGCGCTACCGCCCAGGCCGCCGCAGCCGCCGGCGAAGGAGCGACCGCCGCGCTGATGATCCGCCAATATCTCGAACACGCTGCCAATTAGCGAAGGAAAGCGATGGCTACACGCGAAGAGGTGCGCCTGACCAGCCTCGCCGCTTGCGCTGGCTGAGCGTCCAAGCTGGCCCCTGAGGCCCTGGCGCACGTGTTGCGTCCCCTCCAAACGATGTTCCCGGCCGCGGCGTTCCCCGACCTCCTCGTAGGGCTGGGGACCGCCGATGACGCCGCGGTCTATCGCTTGAGCGCGGAGCAGGCGATCATCCAGACGACCGACTTCTTCACGCCGATCGTCGATGATCCCTATGACTTCGGCGCGATCGCCGCGGCCAACGCCATGAGCGACGTCTACGCCATGGGCGGCGAGGTGCTGTTCGCCCTCAACATCGCGGCCTTTCCCAATGACTTGCCGCCCGCGGTCAGCGGCGAGATCATTCGCGGCGGCGCCGAGAAGGTGCGCGAGGCGGGAGGCGCCATCGCGGGCGGGCACTCGATCCAGGACGCTGAGCCGAAGTATGGCCTCGTCGTCACCGGCATCGCCCATCCGGACGCCCTCATGCTCAAGGGAGGCGCGCGCCCGGGTGACATCCTGGTGTTGACCAAGCCGCTGGGGACGGGAGTGATCACCACGGCGCTCAAACGGGGACAGGCATTGGCGGACCATGTGGCGACGGCGGTGGCCAGCATGAAGCGCCTCAATCGCGCCGCCGCCCATGCCGCGCGCGCGGTCGGGGTGCGCGGCGCGACGGATATCACCGGCTTCGGCCTGTTGGGCCACGCCTGCGAGATGGCCGAGGCCGGAGGAGTTCGCCTGCGCTTCGAGGTCGCCCGGCTGCCCTGGCTGCCTGGCGCACACGACTACGCCGCCGCGGATTGCTTCCCCGGCGGCGCGCATAATAACCGGCGTTACTATGCGCCCCTCGTCGACCTGAAGGGCGCGCTGGCGCAGCCGGACCTGATGCTGCTCTACGATCCGCAGACCTCGGGCGGGCTGCTCCTGGCCGTTCCCGCCGCGCGGCTGGAAGCGTTCCTCGAGGAATGCGCTCGCCTGGATCAGCCGGCCTGGGTGGTCGGCTCGGTCAGCGAAGGGCGCGGCGTCGAGGTCGTGGCGTAGCAGCCATCCTCACGCGCCCGCCTCGTTCAGCCGCGCCATCTGCTCCGCGCTGAGCCGGATCTCCAGCGCCCCCAGGTTCTCGGCCATCTGTTCCGGCGTGCTGGCCGCCATCACCGGGATGACACAGGGCTGGCTGTGGATCATCCAGGCCAGGACCACCTGGTTGCGCGTCGCGCCGACCTCTGCGGCCACAGCGTCGAGGACGGCCAGGCGGGCCTCAGCATCAGGACCCTGATATTGGGCGCCGAAGCTGCGATCGGCGCGGGTGTAGGCGCCGCTCAATAAAGGAGAATAGGCGAGCAGCGTCAGGCCCCGCACACGGCAGTAATCAAGGAGGTCATCGTTGGCGGCAATCTGCGGATCGAAGCGGGCGCCGGGCTTGGGCCGCAGATACGAGTAGCGTTGTTGAATGCAACAAAATTCAGTCACCCTCCCAGCAATTGCTCGCTCTCGCCGCCCCGAAAGCCGGGCACCCACCAGGCGTAGATGTTGGCCGTGTCGATGAACGAGCCGCCAGCATCCACGTATTGGTCGAGCAGGCGATACGAGCTGGCCAGGTCGTTGCGCGTGCCGAAGTACATCGCTCCCAGGCAAAAGATGCTAACTTCGACGCCGCTGAGGCCCAAAGGAACGGTGCGCATGGAAGACCTCCTGATCGTGAAGATGGAATCGCACAGCGAGTGCATCATACCACAGGTTGCTTCCCCTTTCCGCTGCTACCCTGAAGATCGTTTCAGGCGATTCTGGAACATAGGCTTTCGCCGGTCTCTTCTGGGGCGCGCCAGGCCGGCTAACCCCTCCCACCCATTTTCATGGGCCGTGGCGCTGCGCCCGGCATGGACAGCGCTGTGACATCGCGGTTGCCTGGTTTTGGCGATCGAGACGAGCTGCGTATGAGCGCACGCCGTTGGTCCGACGCAGCTATCGCCTGCGGGATCGGCCTGGCCAGCCTGATCCTGTACGCGCGCACGACCGCGCCCTCGGTCGTCGCCGTCTTCGATGACAGCCTGGAGTTCCAGGTCATCCTGCCCACCCTGGGGATCGCCCATCCCACCGGCTACCCTCTGTACACGTTGCTCGGCTACCTGTTCACGCGGCTGCCCTGGCGCGAGCCAGCCTATGCCGTCAACCTGTTCTCGGCCCTCGCGGCGGCCGCTGCCGTGGCGTTTCTCTACCTCGCCGCCCACGAGCTGAGCGGCCAACGGTGGGCGGCGCTGCTCGCAGCGGCGCAGTTTGCCGTCATCCCCGTCTGGTGGTCGCAGGCCACCGTGGCCGAGGTATACGCTCTGCATGGGCTACTGCAGGCGGCGGCGTTGTGGCTGGCGCTGCGCTGGTCCCACGAGCGCGGGAAGCTCTGGCCGTTGGGAGGAGCGCTGGGGTTGGGATTGGCACACCATCGCATGACCGTCCTCCTGCTGCCAGCGTTGGCGCTGTGGGGAGCATCGCGAGCCAGCCGGCGCGAGGGACGGGCATGGCTGGCCGCGGCGGGCGCTGCCCTGGCGCCGCTTCTGCTGTACGCGTATTTGCCGCTCCGTGGGCGGTTCGTCTCGTCGCTCGACGGCGCCTACCGCAACGATTGGACCGGCTTTTGGAGGTGGATCACCGCGCGCGACTACAGCATCTTCTTCGCCGATAACCCCCTGGCGATCGCGCGCGGCCCGCGCGATTACTACGAGTTGATCGCTGGCCAGGTTGGCCTCTGGGCATTGGTGCTGGCTCTCCTGGGCGTGATCGTCCTGCTCTTCTGGCGCGCAGGAGACGATCGCCGCCAGCGTCGTTGGGATGGGCTGTGCCTGGCCACGGCCCTGGCGATGGCCTACGGCTTCGCCCTCGCCTATCGTGTCAGCGACAGCGAAGTCTTCTTCATCCCGGCCTTCCTCTGCACGAGCCTGGCCCTGTCCGTCGGGTTGGCCGCCCTGCCCGCGCTCTGCCGCACGGCTGGCCGCGTGCTGTTCGGGGAAGGCCAGGGATCGTCCCCGCGGGCGTGTGACTGCGTTCTTCCCCTCCTGCTGATGCTGG
>Ga0068707_1001455_pt1 | contig 16536 bp, 8 predicted proteins | sample YNPNPMetaG_FD_66600 | JGI IMG/M metagenome (GOLD analysis project Ga0068707, IMG submission 66600) | Anoxygenic and chlorotrophic microbial mat microbial communities from Yellowstone National Park, USA - YNP NP MetaG | ecosystem: Environmental > Aquatic > Thermal springs > Hot (42-90C) >...
AATAGTTACGGGAGGGTAATCATTTGTGTGCGCCGAATTCCTGGCGGGAGAAACGGGGGCGTCCTGTCTGTACCATGTTAAACCGGTGCCTGCGGAAATTGAGTCCACCGCAAAAAGATCATCTCACCGCCGGAACGCAGAGAACGTAGCGACGCATCCATATGCGTCGTATTGGCCGCCTATACCTCTATCAACACCTTCAAAGCCCCACGCCGGGCGGCATGCTCGAACGCGGCGAGTGCCTGGGCCAGAGGATAGCGAGCCTCAATCAATGGCCTCACCTGCACCAGCCCCCGCTGCAGCAGCCGCAGGGCCGGCGCGAACGGCCCGCAGCGCGATCCCACCAGCGTGATCTCATCCACCACAGCCATCGTCAGATCGGCGTCAAACGAACCGTGGTAGGTGGACTTCAGCACAATCGTGCCCCGGGGACGTACGAGCTGGCGGGCAGCCGCGTATCCCCCGGCGTTCCCGGTCGCTTCGACCACCAGATCGGCCCCTCCCTCAACTTCCTCCCCCTCCAGGACCGCTTTGATCCCCTGGCGTCTGAGAATCTCCAGCTTCTCCTGGTGACGGCCGATCACGATGATGTCGCAGCCGGTCAGCGCCAGCACCTGAGCGCATAGCAACCCCAGCTTCCCATCGCCGAGCACAATGACCCGGTCGGCAGGATGCACGTGAACCTGCTGGAGCACCTCACAGGCAGCGGCCAGGGGCTCGGTAAAGACGGCCACTTCGTCCGGCATATCCTCAGGCACCTGGTGAAGGTTGCGGAGGGGAAGAAGCAAATACTCAGCACACGCTCCGTCCCGGCCTGAGATACCCAGCGTGGTGCGGGACGGACAGTGCGTCGGCCGGCCTGCCAGGCAGGTCGGGCAGGTACCACAGGCGGCGTTTATCTCGCCGACCACGCGGCGTCCCTCCCACTCATCTGCCCCTGGCGCCCGCTCCACCATCCCGACGAATTCGTGACCGGGGACACCACGGAATCCCATATAACCCCGCATCAGTTCCAGGTCGGTGTTACACACGCCGACCAGCCTGACCCGGATCAGCGCCTCGCCGGGAGGGGGCACAGGGACGGGGTAACTATCGCTCAGATAAAGCTTTTTGTCCAGCAGTAGCGCGCGCATGTGCAAATGCCTTTTCCCAGACCACCAAAAGCGGCACGGCAACAAAAATGGCCGAGTAGGTTTCGCTCAGCATACCCACCAGCATGGTGGAAATAAAGGGTTTGATCGTGGTCCCTCCGAAGAGGATAATGGCGAGCATCACGAACATGGCGTTCAATTGCGTCGCCAGCGAGCGGTGGAGGGTTTCCAGAATGGAGCGGTTGACCACCATTTCGTATGGCTCGCTCCTGTGACGCGGGATGTTCTCGCGGATGCGGTCAAACACCACGATCACATCCTGCACCGAGAAGCCGATCACGGTCAACACGGCGGTCAGAAAGAGCACATCTATCTCCCAGCCGGAGATGATGCCCATAAGCACGTAGAAGCCGAGGGAGAGCAACAGGTTGTGAGCCATACCGACCACAGTGCACAGGCCATACCGCATAGCGTTGGGCACACGCCGGAAGGAGAACCACATGAAGGCCATGATCACAAGTGCTGCGACAAGGATGGCCCAGCCGGCAGCGCGGGTTACCTCGCTGCCCACCGCAGGCTCCACCGTGTCGAACGTTAATGAGTCATGGTCAACCCGCCCGATCCGTTCCTCCAGCATACTCAGAAGTGCGCCCACTTCGTGGGCAGCGACCTGACGTGTACGGATCTGCCAGGTGTGCTCCTCTGGCCTGCCAAGCGGCTGCACTATCGCGCCTTCCAGCCCGTAATCTGCGAAAGCCGACCGTATTTTCTCTTCGCTTGCGGCCCGATCGAACTTAAGCACAAAGATAGAGCCACCGGTGAAATCAATGCTCAGGCGTACCGGCTTGCCGAAGCGAACGAAAGAGACCACCGGCGCAGCAATACTCAGCGCGATCAACACGGCGGAGAGGGCGAAATACCAGCGGCGTCTCTCCACAATATTGAATATACCCCCCTTGCCACCGGCCGGTGCCTCTGTCCCCAACAGCCACTTATGCGCGGCAACCCGCTCACCGGCCGTTACAGCCATCTGGCGCATAAAGGTACGTGTGGCAAACACAGCCGTGAAGAGGTTGACAATAGTACCGAGTGCCAGCGTGATGGCGAATCCCTTGACCACGCTGGCGCCGAAGTTGGTCCCGAAGAAATAAAGAATGGCGCAGATAATCAGCGTCGAGAGCTGAGCATCGCGGATGGAAGGCCAGGCGCGCTCGAAGCCGATCTCGATGGCCGTGGCCAGACGTCGCCCTCTCCTCAGCTCCTCCTTCATCCGCTCGAAAATAAGAATGTTGGCATCCACGGCCATCCCCGCCGACAGGATGAAGCCGGCGATGCCCGGCAGGGTCAGCGTGATCGGTATCAGTTTGTAGAGCGCAATGTTGAGCAACACATAGATAATCAGCGCCAGGTCGGCCAGCAGGCCCGGGAGGCGATAGTAGGCCAGCATGAAAAGCAGTACGGTCACCAGGCCGATGATGCCGGCGCGTACAGACTTCTGCACCGATTCGGCGCCCAGCGTGGCACCGATCCGCCTGATGCTCTCCACCTTGAGTGGCACAGGCAGAGCGCCATAACGCAGTTGGAGTGCCAGTTGCCTGGCCGATTCATAAGTGAACCTGCCGGAGATGGAGGCGCGGCCATTGGGAATGGGCTCCCGGATCGTAGGGCAGGAAATGATGACTTTATCCAGCGCGATGCACAGGTACCGGCCGACATGGTCGCGGGTATACTCGGCGAAGCGCTGAGCGGCCTCGTCATTGAACTCGATGGGGATGATAAACTCCCCCTGTTGAGTGCTGTCCAGGCCAACGCGGCTCAGCCCTGCACCGGTGAGGATGGTCTCATACACCTGCGCTCCTGCCTGGAGCGGCTGCACAGGGGTGGACACGGTCTCCTGCGTCGTGGTGACCGGAGCGCCGCTTTCCGTGATGACGATCTCTTTAATCAAATCGCCGGCGAACGTGGGCGACTGTTCCGGGTCGCGGGGGGTAAGCGCTTCCAGTACATCCATCCCCTCAACGACCTCACCGAACACGGAGTGCACATTATCCAGCCAGGGGGTCGCTTTATAAGTGATGAAAAACTGGCTGCCATTAGTGTTGGGGCCGGAATTGGCCATCGAGAGGATGCCGGGACGATCATGTCTCAAATCCGGGTGGAACTCGTCGGGGAACTGGTAGCCCGGGCCACCGGTGCCCGTTCCGGTTGGATCACCTCCCTGGGCCATAAAGCCGGGGATGACCCGGTGGAAAGTCGTGCCGTTATAGAACCCCTGGCGGGCCAGAAATACAAAGTTGTTGACGGTGCGGGGGGCTTTATCGGCAAAAAGCCGCACGACAATGTCTCCCTTGGAGGTGGAGATGGTAGCGGTGTAAAGCTTCGTGGGATCTATTTGCATGGGCGGTGGAGCGGAATACATCCCGTTGCGGTCGGCGGGATTTTCCGGCATAGGCGGGAATTCCTGGGTCCCCGTCACTGTTACGGCGGTAGTGAGGGGAGCGGTCTCCACGATCCCGCCCGTGGAGAAGGCCGGCCCGCCCAGCGTGGTGGTGACCACCGTCCCTGGAGGCAGATAGATATTCCTGGTATCAATAAATTCCAGCAGAGCCGTGCTCTTGATCGTCTCTGCTGCTTCCTCGGGGTTTTCTATGCCCGGCAGCTCAACGATGATACGGCGTTCACCCTGTGCCTGGACAACAGGCTCGGTCAGACCGAGCGCGTTGACGCGGTTCTCAACAATACGCCTGGCGGTCTCCATAGAGGCGGCATCGAGTGCCTCACCTGCCGGCACATCGGCGGCCAGAAGCACCTGAAGCCCCCCCTGCAGATCAAGGCCAAGGCGCAGGGATATGTCGCGGTGAGCGGCCGGCTGCCAGAAGGCCAGGCTTTTGACCCATGCGGGATGGTCTATGTTCAGGTCCACAACGACGGCGACGAGGGTGATTAATATGATAGCGATCAACTGCCAGCTTGCGGATTTTTTCATCTCCCCTTCTCTCCTGTGATTTTGGACAGCGCGATTATAGTCCAGTGGGATACTCTTGTCAACGTCACGTGCGGTGCAGGACAACTGTGGCCGGTCCGACGTCAGGCGCGGACCGGCCCGAGCGTCGCACCCGTTGACACTCTCGCCGGTGCATGCTATCATCTTGACCCGATGAACACAAACCCCAGGCGACTATACATCCTGATGCCCGTCATTGCGCTTCTCCTGCTCACACCACAGATGTCCGCCTCAGGTCATTCGCCCACTGTGGAGAGCGGAGAGATTATAACACCTTTATTACCTGCCTGGTTTGCGCTCCCTTCGTCCCCTCAGCCTCAGGGAGGCGGCCCCTGGGTGGTCCGCGCTTATTACACCAGGCGGCGGATGGTGGATGAAGTGACAGGGTGGCTGGCGCCCTGGGAAGTACATCACGATAAAGGCTATCTCGTCGCCCAGGTGGCCCGCGACGGGTACGAGCGACTGCTGCAGGCCGGCTTCCGCGTCGAGGTAGACGAGCGCCTCACAGCTCTCCTCTTCCGCCGCAACGCGCCGCTGCCCGGCCAGTCCGGCGGCATCCCCGGCTATCCATGCTACCGCACCGTTGAGGAGACCCTGGATGAGATCACATCCCTTGCCGCAGACTACCCGCGCCTGGCGCGCCTGGTAGACATCGGCGACTCATGGGAAAAAGTAACCACTGATGGCAGCCCGGGCTACGATTTAGTGGTACTGGTGCTCACCAACAAAGAGATCACGCTCCCCAAGCCCAAAATTCTCATCATCTCTGCCATCCATGCCCGCGAGTATGCCACGGCTGAGATGAACCTGCGCTTTGCCGAATACCTGGTGCACAGCTACGGCTCTGTTCCAGACGTGACGTGGCTGCTCGATTATCACGAAATCCACCTGATATTCCACGCCAACCCCGATGGGCGCAAGATGGCGGAGACGGGACTCCTGTGGCGCAAAAACACCGACCACGACGACGGCTGTGCAAACCCGGAGCTGTGGGGCACCGACCTCAACCGTAACTTCTCCTATTACTGGAACTGCTGCAACGGCTCCAGCGGAAATCCGTGCGCCGAAACTTACCGTGGCCCTGCTCCAACCTCCGAACCGGAGACACAGGCCATCCAGGAATACCTGCGGGCACAATTCCCCGACCTGCGAGGAGATACGCTGGAGGCCACAGCGCCGCTTACGGCGAGCGGGATAGTGCTGGACCTGCACAGTTATGGCGGACTGGTGTTGTGGCCATGGGGCTTTGCTTACCGTCTGCCTCCCAACTCCACCGCTCTGCAGACGCTCGGGCGAAAACTGGCCCACTTCAACGGCTACGAACCGAAGCAGGCGGTATCTCTCTACCCCACCGACGGTGCCGCCGAGGACTTCGCCTACGGCGAGCTGGGACTGGCAGCTTACACCGTTGAGTTGGGAACGGCTTTCTTCCAGGACTGCGCCACGTTCGAGAACGTTATATGGCCCACAAACCTCCCGGCACTGATCTATGCGGCCAAAGTGGCTCGCTCCCCCTATCTTATCCCTGCCGGCCCGGACACACCTGATCTGTCCATCTCCCCACAGACTGTACTCCCTGGAACACCGGTGCTCCTGAAAGCCACCGTTGACGATACCCGTTACAACCACAACTTCGGCGCCGAACCGACACAAAATATCGCTGCGGCCGAGTACTACGTGGACGTCCCGCCCTGGCTGACGACAACCGTTCCCATCGCTCATCCGATGACAGTGACAGACGGCGCCCTTGATGAAAAGATCGAACAGGTCGAGGCCGTCCTCGATACCGGCGATCTCAGCCCGGGATGGCACACCGTCTTTGTGCGGGGAGAGGACACAGCGGGAAACTGGGGCGCTTTCAGTGCCCTGTTCCTGCACATACTCGAACCGGAGGAAGCAGCGTCAATTGACGGGTACGTCCGGCAGGCGGGCAGCGGCATCCCGCTGTATGCTGCTGTGAGCGCAGGCCCGTTTCGCACTGAAAGCCAGGAGTCAACCGGCTACTACAGCATCACACTCCCGGGCGGCACATATGACCTCAGTGCCATCGCTGCCGGTCATCTCACCTCGACTGTGGCCGGTGTCGTAATCTCGGATCATCACGCTGTGCGGCAGGACTTCACCCTCTATCCCCTGTGCGAAGTGCTGAGCGAGACCCTCGAAGAAAGCGGTAATGATTGGGAGGCTCAGCCCCCCTGGACCTCCACAACGGAGAGCGCCCACAGTCCCATCCACGCCTGGAGTGACAGCCCCGGCGGAGATTACGAGAACAACGTCAGTGCGGCGCTGACCTCGCCGGCGTTGGACCTGTCCGGCTATGGCGGGATCAAACTGTCCTTCTGGCACACTTACGATCTCGAACCCGGGCATGATCGGGGATACGTCGAATACTCCACCGACGGCGGAGCGAGCTGGATGCAGGCAGCCTCTTACAGTGACTACGGCCACAACACCTGGAGTTATGAAGAGGTAGCGCTACCGGCACTGAATGGCAACGCCAACGCGCGGGTGCGCTTCCGCCTTGAGAGCGACTCCTTCTCCACAGCCGATGGCTGGTACCTGGATGATATATCCATCACCGGCGGCGGCCTGCCCTGCGCCGTGCCCAGAGCCGCTTTCACCAGCAACAGCCCGGTCGCTCCCGGCGAGACGGTGGTCTTTACCAACCAGACCAGAGGGGTGGAGCCACTGCTCTGCCACTGGGATTTCGGCGACGGTGGTATCTCGGATGCCAGACATCCAACCCACACCTACCCGACCGGTGGCTACTTCACAGTCACACTGGTTGTAACCAACAACCTGGGCAGCGATAGCGTGCAGCATACTGTCGTGGTGACAGCGGCTCACATCCGTCAACTTTACCTGCCGGTTGTGCTCAGTGGCCTCCCCTCGTCGAGCGCTCATCGCGTCCGTGCGCGACAGCTTTCCGCATACAATAAAATCTCCCCCTGGGTGCTGGAGGCCACACAAGACGGCGGCCGGACCGACTTCCTCATCCTGCTGAAAGAACAGGCCGACCTCACGCCGGCATACCACATCCCCACCAGAAACGCCCGCAGACACCTGGTCTACCGGACGCTGCTGGAGACAGCATCGCGTACCCAGGCCCCGCTCCGGGCCTGGCTTGAGGCTGAGGGCGTTTCCTACCGCTCTTTCTACATAGTCAACCTCATCCTCGTACGGTCGGGCGATCTGGCCCTGGCCGGGGCACTGGCTGCCCGACCGGACGTTGCACGCATCGAAGCAAACCCGCGTATCCGCAACTCCCTCCCCAGGCCGGGGCGTACGGAAGGGCCGCGAATGCACTCTCCCACCACTATCGAATGGAACATCCAGCAGGTCAACGCACCAGCCGTATGGGCGATGGGCTACACCGGCCAGGGGATCGTTGTCGGCGGCCAGGACACCGGATATGAGTGGTCACATCCCGCGCTGATCAACCAGTACCGTGGCTGGGACGGCTCCGTCGCCAGCCACGATTACAACTGGTACGATGCCGTCGCTGCTTCGCCTGTGCCGGTGGACCCTTATGGTCACGGCACACACACCATAGGCACCCTGGTCGGCGATGATGGGGCAGGCAATCAGATCGGCATGGCCCCGGGCGCGCGCTGGATCGGCTGCCGCAATATGGACAGCAAAGGATACGGTTCTCCAGCCACTTATCTGACCTGTTTTGAGTTCTTCCTGGCCCCGTACCCCCTGGACGGCACGCCTGATCAGGGTAACCCGGAGCTGGGACCTGACGTCACCAACAACTCCTGGAGTTGCCCGGCCTATGAAGGATGCTCCTGGAACACACTCCAGGCTGCCGTCGAGGCACAACGGGCAGCCGGCATCTTCACCGTCGTGGCGGCGGGCAACAGCTCGGGCGCCGGCTGCAGTACCATCAGCGAGCCACCAGCCCTGTATGACGCTGCTTACACTGTCGGTGCCACCACCAGCTCCAACACCATCGCCTCCTTCAGCAGGCGCGGCCCGGTGACGATAGATGGGAGCGGACGGCTCAAACCCGACCTGTCTGCACCGGGCGTGAACATCCGCTCCAGCGTGCCTGGCGGAGGGTACCAGCTTAACCAGGGGACCTCGATGGCTGCTCCACACGTCGCCGGGGCTGTGGCACTCCTGTGGTCGGCCCGGCCGGCGTTACGCAACCAGATTGAGCTGACGGAAGCCATTCTGAATGAGACGGCCCTTCCACTCTACAGCACCCAGTGTGGTGATCCGCCGGCCAGCGTACCAAACAACGTCTATGGCTGGGGGCGGCTGGACGTGCTGGCAGCCGTACAGCGGGCGTTAGAACCGCTCACCGGCTACATCGAGGGCACAGTTGTGGCGCTGGATGGCGCCTCTGCGGCCGTACCCCTGGAGAACGCTACGGTGATCGCCGTCGGCAACAGCGCCCGCTACACCGCCACTACCGGCAGCACAGGGTATTACACCATGGCCGTGCCCTCCTCCACGTATACCGTTTCAGCATGGAAATACGGCTTCGCCCCCCAGACGATTGCCAGCGTGACCGTGCCATATCGCGGCAGCATCACCCTCCCCTTCATGCTTACCGCCACACCTGTCTTCTCGCTTACCGGCTGTGTGAGCGATGCGCTCACCGCCCGACCACTCTCCGCGACCATCTCAGTAATCGGGTTGACCGGCGCGGTGTTGACCCGTACCACGACACATCTCCCGGCTGGTTGCTATGCTCTCATACTTCACGGAGGACCGTACACCATCACCGCCTCCGCCCGTTTGCATTACCCGGCCACTACCTTCGTGGAGCTTGTGTCGGACACGCTGGTAAACTTCCCCCTCGTTGCCACCACTACAGATGGTATCCTGTGGGGCCGTGTAACTGAGCTGGAGAGCAACCAACCAATATCCGGGGCGGTCATCAGTCTCTACCCGGGTGAATTTGAGGCCCATTCCCGGGCCGACGGGAGCTACGAACTTCAGGTACCACACGGCCTGTACACGGTATCCATATCATCCCGGCTCCACCAGACGCTCGTGGAAACAGTGACAGTTCCGCAGAGCGATCTGTTGGAGCGTAATTATGCGCTCCGTCTGCTCCTGCCTCCGCTGGCCGTCCTGAAAACGCCGTCTGCCGGGCAGGTGGAAGCGGGCACCCCACTTTCCTACACAATTGTGGTGACGAATTTCGGTCACCTGAGTGTCACTGTAGCGGTGGAGGATACCCTGCCGGAGGGTGTCTTGTTTGCCTGGGCGGACACAGGCGGTGTCATCACAGGAGAGGGTAGAAGTATCAGGTGGAGCGGGCTGGGCCTGCCCGCACGCAGCGCGCTGACAATATCATTCGGCGTCACCCTTACCTGCGTGCCTTCCGGCACACCGGTGGTGAACGCCAGCTATCGCGTGACGGCCACGGAATGGCCGACCCCTGCCACGGGGTCATCGGTGACAGTCACCGGGACCGGCGAGGGAGTCGCAGCAGATTTTACCTTCCCGACGCCGGTTATGGCAGGTGTTCCGGTGAGTTTCACCAATCTCAGCCGCCATGCGACGAGTTATTTATGGCATTTTGGTGATGGGATCAGCTCGACTTTGCGGAACCCGGTACACACATACACAACTACCGGGTTGTACACTACGACGCTGAGCGCCTGCAACGGTTGTGGCTGTGACGTGCGTGCCCGCTCCTTGTGGGTAATTGGGGCACGCGTTTACCTGCCACTTTTGCTGAGGTCAGCGCTGGCTCAGGAACCGCACTACCAGGACTATCAGGTTCAACAGCACCGTCAGCAGCAGGCTGATGATGATAGAGCTTACCAGTGGAAAGGCACAGGTAAAGCCGGGGCGCTCGATGCGGATGTCACCCGGAAGGTGTCCCCAAAATGAACCCAAGGGGACTTTAGAAAGCAACCACAGCAGTCCCCCCAGCGCGATTGTGACAGCCCCTATCACCACTAAAGCCTTACCTGCCAACTCCAGTCCGCTCATACAGGCCTCCTCGGGCAGGTGACGGTCAGAAGTGACCGCCACCTGCCGGGGTTGAGTTAAGCACCAAACTTGGTCAACCGCCCGGCATGCGCCATCGCCAGGGGCAACAGATCGGTGTGGTGTATATGTCCCAGCCCACCGGCCATGCAGGGCCGTTCGCCGAACTGTTTCACACCATCCGGGCGGATATATCTGGACCACAGCAGCACCGGCAGTTCATGCCAGCTATGAGCCTTCCACAGGGCCGGGGTGGAGTGATCGCCGGTCACGATAATCACATCCGGCTCCACCGAAAGAATCTCGGGCAGCAGGGCATCGAAGTGTTCGATGACCTCCACCTTGCCTGCAAAGTCCCCATCCTCGCCCCGTGAATCCGTCTTCTTGACGTGGAAGAAAAAGAAGTCGTATGCGCCCCAGTACTGCTTGAGTGTCGCGACTTCGTCCTCGATGGTCTCACCTGCAGGCAATACATCCATCCCGACCAGTTTCGCCACACCGCGGTACATTGGATAAGTGGCGATAGCCCCGCAACGCAGTTTATATATGTCCGGCATTTTAGGGAGGCCGGGGTCCCTGGCAATGCCGCGCAGGTTACAACCGTTGGCCGGATACTCATCTGCCAGGAGCCTGCGTGCTTCAGCCATCCATTGGTTAAACAATTCTGCTGCACGAGCTGCCTCAGGTCGCAGCGGTTGTACGGGTAAGGGCGGTTTGCCCACCTGCTGGGGATCGGTTTCGGTCAGGCCGTCGTGCAGCCCTTCACCGCGCAGGACGAGGAGGAAACGGTATTCTTTGACAGGCTCGACAAAAGTCTCCACCCCAGGCAATTGGATGCGGCGCAGCTTTTCGCACAGGCGCGCGCACACCTCCGTAGGGATGCGTCCGGCCCGCCGGTCGGTGATCAGTCCGGCAGAGTCCAGCGTGCAGAAGTTGCCACGCGCTGCCAGGTCATTGGGCTGGAGATCAAAACCGATGCCCAGTGCCTCCAGCACCCCCCGCCCGATCTCATAACGGAGCGGGTCGTAGCCGAAAAGGGCCAAATGACCTGGGCCGCTGCCCGGAGCAATACCTGGAGCGACCGGCGTACTCATCCCACAGATAGAGCGAGCCGCCAGCGCATCCAGGTTTGGGGTACGTGCCGCTTCCAGCTCGGTCGGGCCTTCAGGAGTGAGGGGCAGTCCGCCGACTCCATCCAGCACCAGGAGCAGGATCTTGGTCTTGCCCTCGATTGCGAGTTCACGCATCAAATCCAGATTGTTCATTGTCGCCTCGTCAGGGGAAAAGACCGGTGGTGGACTGTTCAGGCATAATTACCTGCCCGGTGCCTGCCACAGTGTGCCGATTGGAAATCGGCCTTTCCGGGCGCTTGAGGCCCAAAGCGGGCGACTTCAGGCGGTGTGGGCAGGTAATTGCGTTCAGGCACTGTGGTAACCCGCGTCAGGACGCCCTCCATGCCGAACAGTTGATACCGGTGACAGACCGGTAAGGAACAAATAGACAAGGGGTATCCCTTGTCTATTTGTTCCAACCGTCTGAATTAATGGGTACTAGCGGATCGCTATCTCCGTCTGCTTATCGAAGATGTGCATGCGATCCATATTCATTGCCGCGTACATCGTATTCCCCACCCGTGCGCTCGTGCGCGGATCGAAGCGGCCCAGGAACTGGGTGTGCTCGGTCACCAGGTACACGATTACCTCGTTACCCATCAGCTCGGTGACGTCCACCTTGGCCTCGACCAGAGCCTGCTTGATGCCAGGCGGGGCGTAGTCCGGGTCGTGCACATCCTCGGGACGGATGCCAAAGATGACCTCTTTGCCCAGGTGTGGACGGTAGGTATTGGCCCTGTTCTCAGGAACGTCAACGATAAAGTCCCGGCAGTCCAGTGCTATCTTGCCGTCCCGCTCAATAAGGCGCGCGTCGAAGAAGTTCATGGAGGGGCTGCCGATGAAGCCGGCGACGAAGACATTGATCGGCGCGTCGTAGAGCGTTTGGGGGGTGTCCAGTTGTTGCAGGATGCCATCCTTCAGGACAGCGATGCGGGTGCCCATCGTCATCGCTTCCATCTGGTCGTGGGTCACGTATATGAAGGTCGTCTCCAGACGCTGATGGAGTTTGCTGATCTCGGCGCGGGCCTGGACGCGCAGTTTCGCATCGAGGTTGGAGAGTGGCTCATCCATCAGGAAGACGTTCGGTTCGCGTACGATGGCGCGCCCGACCGCCACCCGCTGACGCTGACCGCCGGATAGCTGCTTGGGCTTCCGATCCAGCAGGTTCTCGATCCCCAGAATCTGGGCTGCCTCCTTGACGCGTCGGTCAATTTCCTGCTTGGGTACCTTGCGCAGCCGGAGGCCAAAGGCCATATTGTCGTAGACCGACATGTGAGGATAGAGGGCGTAGGACTGGAAGACCATTGCTATGTCCCGGTCTTTTGGCGGAACGTCGTTGACCAGCCGATCACCAATGTAGATGTTACCTTCGGTGACCTCTTCCAGGCCGGCCAGGAGACGCAGGGAAGTGGACTTCCCACACCCCGAGGGGCCGACGAAGACAAGGAACTCCTTGTCAGGGATGTGAATGTTCAGGTCGTTGACTGCTATGACATCCCCAAATCGCTTGGTTACATGTTCATATGTTACGCTTGCCATCTGTTACTTTTGCTCCTTTCAAGTTGATCTGTTCAGAGCCTATCGAAAAACCGTACAGGCGGCATCACTATACCACTTACCGACGCATAGGGATGCGTCGGTTAAGTTTTTCAGATAGGCTCTAAGATTCAGCGTATCCCCGTCCTCAAAGCGATAGAGAGGCAGTGTGCTCCCCAGTGTATCTATTCAGCCTGTGCCCGCCGGACTACACCGGCGGATCGAAGGCCATCTGAGCCATTTGCAGGTGTCTCAGTGTAGCCAGCGTTTGCAGTATCTGCCTCGTGCGGACTGTGGTCCGCACGGCACTGCATGGGCATTACTCCCCAGTTACATCCACCCGCCGTTTTTATGCCAGCACCACGCGCACGCCGCACTCGGTCAGGTCCCATAGTGCCGGGGAAGGGGCTTCGCGGGCGGTGACAATAGCATCCGCATCAGATGCGGGAGCTATGTAGGCCGCAGCTACCCGTCCCACCCGCTCAACCGGTACAAGTATAATTACGCCTGCTCCTGTGCCCAACAAGAGCTGGGCTATTTCTGCCTGCGCCAGGCTATCATCGGTCAGCCCTTCCACCGCGCTGACACCGCCCAGCTCGAGCACCACATGGTCAGCGCGCAGGCTGGAGAGGGCCGTTCTGGTCAGATGGCCGACAAGCCCTAACTCGCTACCCTCAGCCTGTCCACCTGTGACGATCAGGTTGTGGTGAGTGTGGGTGGCGATCCAATGAGCGATCTCAAGCCCATTGGTGATTATGGTCATCTGCGGACGGTCGGCCAGCCAGTAAGCGACCTGGAGTACTAACGGCCCTGGACCAAGGAAGACGGTTTCGCCATCCGTGAGGATCTCTGCTGCAGCCCTGCCAATACGTGTTGCCTGGGCAGCAGCATCCTTGAACCTTCCCGGCTCGACCGCCACAGCGCCACCATGCACCCGGCGCAGCAATCCCTGGCGCTCCAGCTCGTTCAGGTCGCGCCTGATGGTGGCTGCATTCACGCCGAACCTTTGGACCAGGTCCACCACGCGGGCAGCGCCACTTTGCGCCACTATCCTGGCGATGGCGGAACGCCTGGCAGCGCTCAGGGAAGGTGATACCTGGGATGGCATACCGGCATTCTACCACATTATGCGCGATTTGTCAATATGGCGTGGCGATATTTTGTGCATTTGCGCGATTAAACGCGCAAATGCATACGCGACCGTCACCCTACACAGGCATATGCTTACCGTATCACCGCATCCGCCGGCATCCCCGGCTTGAGCGCACCGTCGGGGTTGGGGATGCGCACCCTGACGGCAAAGACCAGGTTGACGCGCTCCTCCTGCGTCTGCACGTTGCGCGGCGTGAACTCGGCCTGGCCCGCAATGCTCGCCACCTGCCCGCCGAACACCCGCTCGGGGAACGAATCCACCCGCACTTCGACCTCCTGTCCCAACCGCACCTGCCCCACGCGATTCTCCGGGATGTAGAGGACCAGCGTGACCTCGTCCAGGTTGGCGATGGTGAGCAGCGGGACCCCGGCCGTCGCCGTCTCGCCGACCTGGGCACTGCGCGTGGCGACGATGCCATCCAGCGGCGCGGTCAGCGTGAGTTGGGCGATCTGCGCATCCACCAGACGCACAGCCGCCTCTGCCTGCCGCACCTGCGCCTCCGCCAGTGCCACCTCTTCTGCCGTTGGGCCGGCCTCCAATTCGTCCAGCGTTGCCTGCGCGATGGCAACCTGGGCCTCGGCCTGCCGGTATTTCGCTTCGGCGACGTGGAGCTGCGCCTGCAACGCAAGCGGATTGGCGCGGATCCCCAGCAACGTGTTGAGATACGCGCGGGCGCCATCAAGTTCGGCCTGCGCCTGCGCCAGCGCCGCCTGCGCGGCCTGTAACTGGAGATTCCACGCCCGCTCGACATCCCCACCCTGCCCGGCGTACACGCCGCGTTTGAGTTCCGTCTCCGCCAGGCCGGCCCGCGCCATCTCGACGTTCTGCTCCGCCAGACGCACCTGCGTGCGCGCCGCGTCAATCTGAGCGTTCAACTCGAGCGGTTTGCTGATGACGCTTTGGGCATCGAGCACTGCCTTATGCGCGCCGTCACGGCCGGCCTCCGCCTGCGCCAACGCCGCGCGCGCAGCGGCAATCTCTTGCAGGCGGGCGCCGGCGCGCACGCGGGCCAGGTTCGCGCGGGCAGCAGCCAGCGCCGCTTCGGCCTGCCGCCGCTGGCTCTGCAACACCGCGTCGTCCAGCCGCACCAACACCTGCCCCGCCGTGACGCGATCGCCGCGATCCACCGCCATCTCGACGATGCGCCCGCTCACCTCCGATGCCACGCTCACCTCCTCGCCCTCGATGAAGCCGGACGCGGTAATCGGGCCATTCGTCTGGTTGCCGTTACAACCGGTCAAGAGAAGAATGACAAATGACAAATGACAAACGACAAACGACAAACGGCGAACGGCGAATGGTGCACTTATCCACTTGCAAACTTGCAGACTTGCAAACTTCATCTCTACTGCTCCTGTGTCACGAACACCGCATCCGCCGGCAGGCCCGGCTTGAGCGCGTGATCGGGATTGGGAATCCGCACGTCCACGGCAAAGACCATATTCACCCGCTCCTCCTTCGTCTGCACGTTGCGCGGGGTGAACTCGGCCTCGCTGGCGATGGCGACCACTGCGCCGGTAAAGACGCGCCCGGGGAACGAATCCACCCGCACCTCGACCCGCTGGCCGATAGAGACCTGCCCCAGCCGGTTCTCCGGCACATAGACGGTCAACGTCACTTCGTCGAGATCGCCCAACGTCAGTAGCGCAGCCCCCGGCGCGGCGAGTTCCCCCCGGTGGATGCTTGTCTCCAGCACCAGCCCGCCGACCGGCGCGGTGAGCGTGAGTTTGTCGCGCAGCACGAGCAGAGCATCGAGCGCCGCCTGCGCCTGCTCCACCTGCGCTTCGGCCACGGCGATCTCTTCCGCCGTCGCGCCGGCCCGCAGCGCCTCCAACTGGGCCTGCGCCACCTGAACGGCAGCCTCGGCCGCGCGGTACTGTGCCTCCGCTGCGTTGACCTGGGCGTTCATCTGCTGCGGGTCGTCGCGCAACCGGTAAAGGTCGGCCAGCGCCGCCCGCGCGCCATCCAGCGCTGCCTGCGCCGTGTTGACGCCCACCCACGCCTTCCAGTAGGCGTTGGGCGCCAGATGCGCTTCCAGCGGGAGCACCGGCAACGGCGGACGAAATGGCTCCGGGATTTGCTCCCACTGCCGCCGGGCCTCATCGAGCGCCTCCTGTGCATCGTAGAACGCATCGTTGCCGATCTCGGCGGCGTCCTTGAGCGCGACGGCCCGCGCCAGAGCCGCCTCCGCCGCCGTCACCCGGGCGCGCGCCTGGGCAATCTGCGCGTCCAACTCTTGCGGATGATCGCGCAAGGCGATCGCATCCTGCCAGGCCTGATAGGCCCCATCGCGGGCGGCCTCCGCCTGGGCCAACTGCGCCTCGGCCCGTCGGACCTGCTCCGTGCGCGCGCCGGCCCGCGCCTGCGCCAACTGCGCCTGCGCGACTTCCAACGCGGCCTGCGCCGCCGCGATCTTCGCCTCCAATAGCGTCCCGTCCAGCCGCACGAGCACCTGCCCGGCCTCGACCTCGTCCCCCTCCTCGACGGCCAACTCGACCACGCGCCCGCCCAACTCGGGCGCAATCGCCAACTCCTCGGCCTCGATAAACCCCGACGCCTGGATCGGGCCGGCCGGTTCTGTACCGCCGCATGCGCTCAACAGCGTCAAATGAACAATGAACAATGCGACAATGAACAACCTTGCATACTTGCATACTTGCACACTTGCACACTTGCACACTTGCA
>Ga0068707_1001459_pt1 | contig 16510 bp, 15 predicted proteins | sample YNPNPMetaG_FD_66600 | JGI IMG/M metagenome (GOLD analysis project Ga0068707, IMG submission 66600) | Anoxygenic and chlorotrophic microbial mat microbial communities from Yellowstone National Park, USA - YNP NP MetaG | ecosystem: Environmental > Aquatic > Thermal springs > Hot (42-90C) >...
GTGACTGCACGGAAGATCAGCGGTGGAAACCGATCAGAACAAGGTGCAAGAAACTACGAGATCCTGTTGAGTGTCACACAAACATTGCATCAGAACGGACAAAACCTTATAGAACATGGGTCAGCCATCCTTTTAACTTCACATGGCTGACCTCTTTCGGATAAAAGAAAGTTTTATATATCAAAATCAAGTTCTATGGCTTAAAAATTAAACCTTAAATGGGTTGGAGGAGAATAAGTATGACAAATGGTAGTAAGGATATAATGGGTAAAGTAGCAGTATACGCATTTCTAATAGGAGTAGTTATAGCTCTCTTAGTGGGACTATGGCAGGCCTACACCTTGGAGACAGATGATGTAACAGATACACTTTTTGTTAGAACAAATAATACCGGTGGTATAATAGCCTGGGTGTTAGTTATACTAGGTGCGATAGTAGGTATACTAGCTGTACTAGGTAAAGGAACCATAACCAAGGCTGAAGTACCTAGTTTTTTACTAGCTGGTATAGCGTTATTGGTAATGTACGCGGTATTTGGCAGCGTGTACATGATAGTACCCTACTATATCGGGTCGTTACTAGCTGGTGTGTCAATGGCACTGTCTATATTTATCGCACCAGCAGTTGGTATACTAGCGATAAAAGCTATATGGGATATCGGCAAGAGCGTATAAAAAAACCTATCCCTTCTTTTTCTTTTTGTTTTAAATTTTTATTATTCTGATTTATAAAATAAAAATATCGCATAATCTTGTATTTTTCTGCTACTATTTCTATATACCCCAGAATTTATCTTGTTTCCTTTTAATAGATATGATCTTCTCTAAGGCGTCTCTCTCATCAGGGTTAAGATCCTGCATTTCCCTGAGTATTTTAGCGTCATTCTCAGGTATATCAGTGTAAAGTATATCGTCTCCTTTAATGTGTCTACCTACTACCGCTCCTTCTATTGATATAGCTACCTCCTGGCCTTGTAGTGCTTCAGGTATTGATTTATTCTCAGATTGTATACCTTTTATTGAGCCTATAACCCTGCCGTCATCCCTCATCAGCTTCATACCTGTCTGTATCCGCCCTGCAAGTACTCTAACCCCGATTATAGCCGGGTGGCTCATACGGAAGACGTACTGCGGGAGGAATTTCACTATACCAGGATGCGTGTATTGTTGTCTACGTTGGTTTTCAAGTTCTATCTTCTTTTTTGTTACCCATTCTTCATACTTTTCTATGATAGTATATATCACATCGTATTGGAAAACCATCACATCTGTATTCATCATCTCCTCTCTGGCTTCCGGTATAATCTTAACTGTGAAAGCGAATATAACGCGTTCTAATGGGTTAGTAGCAGAGGAAGCTTCTATTATATCTCTCTTCGACACATGACCTATCTCTGCTTTCCTGATCATTATACCTTTCTCTTTGGATTCTTTAACCAGTGCTTCTAATGATCCTATAGTATCAGCTTTTATGATCACCCCTGATGAGTCTAATTCTATCTGGATCTTTGATTGTTTAGCTATCTCCTCTATTATAGCGCTGCTACTTTGAGGATCACTTAGTACTTGTAAGGATGCACCTGGTATCACTTGATCCAGGTTAGGTGCTGATATCTTTATACCGCAGGCAGCATGAGCCTCATAGACGCTATCGAATCTATCTCTAGGGTCGCGTATTTCATCCATTGGTTTTGGTTTAAGTAATGCTTTAATCCTTGTAACAATAGGAGTATCATTGGTACCGACAACGATAGTATCATCCTTTTTTATGCTCCCGTTGTATATTATAGCATCTATCGTTGTACCTAGACCTGGTGTTTCCTTCACCTCTAAAACAGTGCCTTTACCTGGGCCATTCTCAATTATTAACTCATGCTCTAAGAACCGTTGAGCTAGACCTATAAGAACCATGAGGAGTTCAGGTACACCCTCACCTGTTTTAGCTGAGAGTGGAACTAACGCAACGGTTTTTCTGAAATCAGAGATGTTGTAGTACAAATCAGATGAGAAACCATTATCGTATAATGCACCAACTATATCATATATCTTCTCGTCGAAGAGGTTTTTAGCTAGATGACTCTGCGATTCAATCCTCTCCTTCCCGAATGAATCCTGCTTCCTCCAACCTGAGATAGCATCGATCTTGTTAACAGCTACAACAAATGGTGTCTTATACTGCCTTAGGATTGTTAATGACTCATAGGTTTGAGGGCGGAAACCCTCCTGTATATCTATGACTAGTACAGCTATATCAGCTAGAGAACCACCTCTGCTTCTCAATGTAGTGAACGCATGATGACCTGGGGTATCAATAAATAATAAACCAGGTACGATGAATGTTTTATTATGAAGTAATTTACCGCATATCCTGTATATAGCATCTATTGGTACCTCTGTCGCTCCTATATGCTGAGTGATAGCACCTGATTCCCTCAGAGCTACAGTTGATCCTCTTATATAATCCAATAAGCTTGTTTTACCATGGTCGACATGACCAAGAACACTAACAATGGGTTGACGTATATATCTAGATTGATCATTCATCTTATTCACCGTTCTTTTTATCTTTTATATTTTAATCCAATGGATATCTAACCTCTGATATTAGAGGATACCACTCTACGGTTTTAGATTAACCACATATCTAAAATACTTTAAAAAACATACTGTTTAAACCCAAGAGTCGTTAAAATGATAAGAAAAAATTATATATAAGATCCTACATAATTTACATTGATTTCAATGAAGAAAATTATAATCGTAGTTAGTGTTTTATTATCAGTTTTTTTTATAAATGTATCTATGTCACCTGTTATAACCGGTGGTATAGTGAAACTCAAAAAGAGGGAACTCACCCAGTCGTATAATAGTATACAAAAAAACCTTGAATGTGCAGAAGAGGGATCCTTCCCCGCTAAGTTACTCGCCCTTAGAGGGTTTAATCCGTTACAATATCAGATAACACAACGCATGATTTTTATATATATTACTACTATATTAGCTGAGTTTTTAATTTATCTTTTAATAGTGCATAAGTCACCATTGCTGCTGCTTATCTTATCCGTTATTATTAACACAGTTACAAATCCTGTTGTTAACATTATCTATAATACTATATGTCAGAACGTGTTCTTATTAGAGACTGGTGTGTTCATAGTTGAGGTTTTTCTTATATTTATTTTATTTAACTTGTTTTCTGTTAAAATGGACTTACCCAGAGCTATAGTGTTATCCCTACTAGCTAATATATCTAGTTATATAATTTCAACTAATCTAGCTAAGATCATATATGATTAATGCGTAATATCAAGGTGACACCGGTAACATTGAATGATTGATTATAACGGTTAACAGCGACTGATACATAGTTGTTAACCCTGATTTTATTTCCTCTTAATCGGTTGCGTCATGTCTGAAATCAAACATGTTCGCCGCCTTTGACTAGAAACAACTAAACTCGGTAGATTAGTAAGTTACCAATGCGTGTTTACTTTAACATTTTGCAAAGATTTTAATACTGATTTCTAATTATCGTCTTTTGAGAAAATAAACAAAAAAGGGGTGTAGTGTAAAAAGGGGAGTTGATGAGAATTTTATGGATACTCTAATAGATGAAGAGCCGCCTCCTTTTAGACTAGCCTGCAATGAAATCGGGAACACCCCATTTATCAGAGCTAGGCATCTTGAGAAGAGACTAGGATTTAGAAATATCTTTCTCAAATTCGAAGGCAGCAACCCGTCAGGTACGCATAAGGATAGAATCTCACTTTATCATGTTAAAAAAGCGTTAAAAGAAGGATACACAGGGATAACAGTTGGTACGTGTGGTAACCTAGGTTTATCCATTGCTTATCTCGCAGGGTTAGCTGGTTTACAGACGAGTATACTGATCCCTGAACGTTACCATCTCTCCAAAAAAAGAATGAGGATGCTAAAAAGTTTAAAAGCAGAGGTCATACTCACCAGTGAAGGGTACGAGGAAGCAGTCGAAGAAAGCAAACGTTTAGCAAAAAAAGAAGGGTTATACGATGCTAACCCTGGTGGAAGAAGCCGAGGATGGGAGGCATACAAGATGATAGCTTATGAGATACTTGAGCAGCTAGGTCATGCACCAACCGTGGTTTCAACCCCTGTGGGTAATGGCACAACGCTATACGGGGTGTACCTTGGATTTAAAGAGTTAAACGACAAAGGATTAATTGATGAATTACCCCACTTTGTAGGTTCCTCAACCGTGAACGGTAACCCTGTAGTGAAAAGCTTTAAGATGGGGTTATCAAAAACTATAAATCTTGACCCGAATGAGATAAAAGAGACAAGTATAAATGAGCCATTAATCAGTTATCACTCATACGATGGAGACTTAGCTTTAAAAGCTATATACAACACAGATGGATGGGCTGATTACTCTACTGACGCTTGTATGCTATTCTACCAGGAGATACTAAAAGCTGAAGAGAAGATCAATGTTTTACCAGCGTCAGCTAGCGCAGTTGACGCGTTAATAAAATTCAAGAACCATAGGATTCTAAATAGTGACTACGTGATTATATTAACCGGGAGGGAGAATACACAAAAGATAAAACATTTAACATTTTAGAGGAGCCCATGGTGATTACTCATGGAGAAAGCAATGATATACGTGGATAGGTATTATAAATCTAGCTATGGTAAGACTGCTCATGGTCTAGTAAGATGCAGTAGAAGATACAAGATAGAATGCGTAGTGGATTCAACTATAAATGAAGGAGATGCAGGTGAGATACTTGACGGTATCAAACGTGATATACCATTATTCAACAAAACAGATGAGGCTTACGAGTCAACACATGTAGATACAGTTATAGTAGGGGCGGCATCAGATGGAGGCGTGCTACCAGAAATGTACGATGAAACAATAAAATGGGCTCTGAATCAGGGATTGAACATAGTCTCAGGTCTTCATCAGTTCATCTCAGATAACCCGGTTTTTTCATCCTTAGCTAAAAAGAACAAATGCTCAATAACAGATGTACGTAAAATATTCCGTGACTATAAACGATTCTACACTGGTGAGATAAAACAAGTTGATTCCCTGCGTATACCAATTATAGGGACTGATTCCGCTATAGGCAAAAGAACACTAGCAGTAATGATAACAGAGGAGTTGAACAGACGAGGCAGAAAAGCTGATATGATATACACTGGTCAAACAGGATGGCTTCAAGGCTGGCCGCATGGAGTAGTGTTGGACGCTATGATCAATGATTTCATCCCAGGTGGCATAGAAGGCGCTATACTGGACTCATGGAAGGATGAAAAACCAGAGTTCATGCTCATAGAAGGACAAGGTAGCCTCCTTCACCCTGTATACCCTAGCGGATTAGAGCTTCTTGTATCAGCAAAAGTTAATGGATTTATACTAGTAGACGCACCTAGACGCCCTCATCTTGATGGGTTCCCAGATTACCCTATGCCTGATCCTGGTAAAGTCATCAAGATAGCTGAATTATTAACAGATGAGAAACTACTAGGTATAGGCCTCAATCATGAAAATATGAAAACATCCGATATAGATGAAAAAAAGGAGTATTACTCTAAACGTTTCAAAGTAACAGTTATAGATCCCTTGATAGATGGCGTAGATGCTTTATGCGACACCTTAGAGGACGAGTATGACAGTCGATAACAGAGAGAGGTTTATCTGTTTTTCATCGATCAAAGTTTCAGAGCCTATCATTAAAAAAAAGACAGTGAAATCCACTATAACCATCACTGATGCATCAAACAATAAATCAGCATTTGAACTCATGGTTAAATACGAAGAAGAAACAGATCAACTACAACTCCCTTTATTAAGGATAGCTATGAGCATACCATTATTGGATTACGGTTTATTTACCAGGAGATTCATATTGGATTACCCATTATCAAAATCAGATATTGATCTTTTAAAAAATTTGAACTTGATATTCGGACGGGATATATTCGTTAATAAGATAATGAAAAAAGATAATAAATACATACTACCAGGGTTCTCTATAAGAGAAGAAGAAGTAATAAGCGATGACGCTGAAGCCAAAACCATGATACAAACCAGATGCGTCACCAATGATGCTAAACTATCAGATGATATGAATGATAACAGATGCTGCATCCTATCAAGCGGTGGTAAAGACAGTCTTTTAACATATGGTTTGTTAAAAGAGATAGGAGCAGACGTGTATCCTTTATACGTGAATGAAAGCGGAGGGCACTGGAGGACAGCGCTCACAGCTTATAGGTACCATGATAAACACGAGTCTAACACGTACCGTATATGGACGAATGTTGATAGATTCTGCACGTTCATGCTTGATCATCTAAGATTCATAAGACAGGATCATCGTAGAATAAGAGACAACACGTACCCTATAAGATTATGCATCTTCCCGTTCTATATATTCATCTCACTACCAGTTCTAATCAAAAAAGAAATAGGTAATATACTACTCGGAAATGAATTCGACGATATAAGAAACCCGGTGTACACCCATGGCATACAGCATTACTATGGTATATACGATCAGACGCAGATGTTCGATGAACTCATGAACACTTGGTACAAAAAAAGAATAGGATCATTAAAACAATGGTCAGCTATCCGTGGTATAACAGGTCTAGTAGAAGAGAGGATCCTCTTCTCCAGGTACAAGCATCTAGGCTTACTGCAGCGTTCATGCCATTCATGCCACATTAAAAAAGAAGAGGTTATACCATGCGGGTCATGCTCAAAATGTAGAGGCGTACTCCTTTTCCTTTTAGCTAATAGGATAAACCCGTTACTGATCAACTATAAACAGGAGCATATCAGGAGAATCCAAAGGGATATAAAAGAAAAAAGACTGGATGATCTAAAACTAGATGATGATGAAAAAAACAAATGCCTCCATCTAATTAAACAAAATACGAACAACGAGGATGCTGACAATGTTAAACACGTAACGCAGATACACGTAGATGAGAGGTACTGTGATCCCTCAATGATACCTGAGCGTTTCAGAGATAAAATACTAAATATACTAGAGGAGTACACAGATGGTTACTGCATACTGGAAAAAAATAAATGGGTGACGATAAAACAACATCGAGAAAAAAACTCTACAACTCCTTCACCATGCGTAAAGCATCCTTAGAACCATTATACGAGTAATGATAATAATCATTCAGGGTTTCAACTATATTAAAACCTAGCTTCCTATACAGGTTAATCGCTCTATGATTCCTAACTGAGACTTCTAACCTGATTTTTTTAATACCTCTACTACGTGCTTCATCCTCAGCTGACCGGTAAAGACGAAAACCGATACCTTGACCTTGATGTAACGGATCAACATCCATAGTCTCCAAACCAGCTACCCTTGTACCTTTACGATACAACAATACGATGAAGCCCTTTACTTCACCATTAAAATCATAAACAAGGAACGTGCGATTACCTTTACATAACAGGTAACGTAACTGTCTTTTACTATACGACCTCTTCAAACCAAAACATCTGCGTTCTATATTCATTATCTCATCAAAATCATCCTCAACAGCAGGACGGATTACTCCACAGCAATGATCTTCAAACATGCTATAACCACAATATAGAATCAGATTTATAAAAAGAAAGGTTCTAATTTTTTAAAAAAAAATGATTCTTAAAAAAAATAAAAGGATGAAGGATGTCCACGTTTATATCAGGATTATTATTAACAGCTGAACTAGGACTGGTAAAGCCGCTATGATCATCTTACCTACGAGTATAATCAACGTTGTGAGTATTGTTAGAAGACCAGTTGTTTCTAAACCTCTACGTTTTTGTTTTATTAAACCCTGCATTTGAGAAGCATCCATCTTTTTTAACTCTTCTATTATCTGCGCTTTATTCACTGCTTTCACAGTCTGGTTCTCAACAGCGCCAACCACAGGTAGAAAAACTAGTATACCTGCCAGTAGCATACTTATTATTAATATCTTTGATTTCATAATGTTTTACCTCCTTTTTATATAAAGAATACGTTACCTGTTAATAAATTTTATCATTATTAATTATATATATACGTTACCTGTTAATAAATTTTATCATATTATATATATTTTATCTAAAAAATAGTAGAAAAAAATAGTAGATTAAACAATACATAAAACATGGTTATACGTCTACCCCTCTACGATTACTCACCCCTCTACTATAAGGATGCTTTATATCTAATATCTCACTGACTATGTCACCGTGTTCAATCAACTCAGATGGAGCATTCCTACCTGTTAAAACGAGCTCAACATGCTCAGGTTTAGATTTAATCAAATCTAAAACCTCAGATAATGATAATAAACCATAATCAATCGCTATGTTTATCTCATCTAATATAACCATATCATATAAACCACTACTTATAACCTCTCTGGCATGAGAAAACCCTTTATGAGCTATATCGACATCGATCTTTTCAACACTGTTTTTACTGATAAATACTCCTCTACCGAACTGAACAAAAGTAAAATCATTCAGACTACTCAGAACCTTGAACTCGTTACTGATCACTCCTTTAACAAACTGGATCATGTACACTTTTAAACCTGCTCCTAAAGCACGTATCCCTAAGCCTACAGCAGCAGTCGTCTTACCTTTACCATTACCTGTATAAATATGAACCATACCCTTCTTTAGAACCATACAAATACAACCAATATTAAAAAACAGGTTTAACATTATATGTTTTATCACGATGAGATAACATAAAAAATAGAAACCTTTATGATTGATAATTTCATTCCAAAAAACATGAAACTAGAGTTAAACGAACAACAGATAATGATTAGAAACATGATCAGGGATTTCGCAGCTAAGGAGATAGCACCTGTCGCATCTGAGCTAGACAAAAAAGAAGAATACCCAACTAAGATACTAGAGAAAATGGCTAAACTAGGTTTACTAGGTGTACTTGTACCACCTGAATACAGCGGAGCAGGGTTAGACACTATAAGCTACGCTATAATCATAGAAGAAATCTCACGTAGATGCGCTTCAACAGGAGTTATAACCTCAGTGCATAACTCACTCGCAGCATGGCCGATAGTTAAATACGGTACAGAAGAACAGAAAAAGAAATACCTACCTCAGCTGGCTAGAGGGGAGAAGATCGGTGCTTTTGCTGGTACAGAGCCTAACGCTGGTTCTGATCTAGGATCTATGACTACCACAGCAACATTAAAAGGTGATCACTACGTAATAAATGGCTCTAAGACTTTCATCACAAGTGGACCCAAAGCAGGTATAATAATAGTATTCGCAGTAACTGACAAAAATGCTGGCTCTAAAGGTATAACAGCATTCATAGTGGAGAATACGATGAAAGGCTACAAGGTCGGTAATGTATTCAACAAACTAGGTATAAGAGCATCAGTCACATCAGAGCTCATATTTGAGGATATGAAAGTACCAAAGGAGAATGTACTAGGGAGAGAAGGTGAAGGATTCAAGATAGCTCTCAGCGCACTCGACGGAGGACGTATAGGTATAGCAGCACAAGCAGTAGGTATAGCACAAGCAGCATTAGATGAAAGCATCTCGTATGCTAAACAGAGACAACAATTCGGGCAGCCTATAGGTAAATTCCAGGCTATACAATGGATGATAGCAGACATGGCTACTAGGATAGAAGCAGCTAGATACCTTGTATACAACGCAGCTTATAAAAAAGATAAAGGAGAACGTGTCACTAAGGAGGCAGCGATGGCTAAACTCTTCGCTTCAGATACAGCTGTAGACGCTGTGATAAAAGCAGTGCAGATACACGGCGGGTACGGTTACACTAAAGAATACCTGGTTGAACGTTTATTTCGTGATGCTAAAATCACTGAAATATACGAAGGGACATCAGAAGTTCAACGAATGGTTATAGCATCTAACCTCCTAGCTTAGAAGGAAGCAGGGTTTTAATTCCATAACCTATTCTAGTTAACCATCATCCACATAAGTATTAAACCTGATATGTCAAGTCTCCTTAACAGAGCAAAAAAATAGGTGTAATAAGAATAAAAAAAATAGTGGGTTTGAGAATGAAGATAATAGTATGCGTAAAACAAGTAGTTGACGTATCAGCCATGAAGTTTAACACTGAAGGAAACAAACCTGTACTCACAGGTTTAGCTAAAAAGATAAATGATATAGATAAAAACGCGGTTGAAGAAGCGATAAAGATAAAGGAAAAACATAACGGTAAAATAACACTTCTAACAGTCGGGGGGAGTGATGCAAAAGAGCAGCTTAAAGAACTACTAGCTATGGGCGCAGATGAAGCAGTACTGATCACTCAACCTGAGAACGCTGATTACAGTGTGATATCACGTATACTAGCAGATGCAATAAAAAAAATAAAGGATTATGATATGATAATATGCGGTGAAGCATCGGTCGATCTTTTCTCAAGTCAGATGGGGCCTCGTATATCTGGTTTGTTGGGTATACCCGGGTTGACTTACGTTCAGAAAGTCACCGCTGAGAAGGATAAGATCATCGTTGAGAGAAACCTCGGCGCTAACATTGTAACCATCGAAGCATCATACCCTGTCTTGTTAACAGTTACAAGAGAAATTAATCAACCGCGTTTACCTAGTTTAATGTCGATCCTAGCATCATCCAATAAACCTATACATGAATGGAGAATATCAGATGTAACAGATGAGGATGCGTTAAAACCTAAAACAATTGTTAAAGAAGTGAAAGGAATCTCAATGAACAGGAAGAACATTATCTACCGGGAGGATGTTGATAAATCAGTGCGTATGCTTGTTGATGCTCTAGCTAAAGAAGGGGTTTTAAGGTGAAAACATGGTGCTTGTTTACTCTGATGAAAAAAAATTAGCTTTAGAGTTGTTAAACCCTGGTTCAAAACTAGCGAGAGAGACGGATAAAAAACTAATAGTAGCTCATATCGGAAAGGACAATGATCCTCATGAGTATATAATACATGGTGCTGATGAAGTCATCAACGTTGAATATAATGAAGGATTCAAAGCAGATGAGTACACTGATATAATAGAGGGTATAATAAAAGATACTAATTCAAAGATTATACTGATAGGTTCAAATAAGAATGGGAAAGAACTAGCAGGTCGTGTTGCAGCTCGATTAAACACAGGTTGCGAGATGGATTGCATAAAGACTTACATTAACAATGGGCGTTTAATAATTGAACGTGTAGTTTACAGTGGTAACGCCGTGTCTACTATAGAGTTCCAGTCAGAGCCATGCATAATCACAATACCTCCTAGATTACATGATCCTTTACCTGCTGATAAAAGTAGAAAAGGCCAGGTTTTAAATAAAAAATACCACGTGAAGCCATCCTCTATAAAGATACTGAAGGTTTCACAGTCTAAACAAGATAAGATAAACGTTGAGGACGCTGAGGTTATAGTATCATGCGGCCGAGGATTAAAAAACAAGGAGGATATCAGATTAATAGATGATCTAGCTAAAGTAATTAACGGTACTACTATAGGGTGTTCACGTCCGATAGCAGCTGATTTAAAATGGCTCTCTGATGATCACTGGATAGGTTTATCAGGACATAAGGTTAAACCCAGGCTTTATATCGCATGCGGTATATCTGGTCAGATCCAGCATATAGCTGGTATGCGTGACTCTGACGTGATCGTAGCGATAAACAAGGACCCTGATGCTTTAATATTTAAATCAGCTGATTACGGTATCGTAGGCGACCTCTACGAGGTTATACCTAAATTAACATCAGCTATCAAAGAAAAAATCAAAGGATAAAAAAATTGATATGAGTACGAGGGAGCAGGACAAAAAAAACCTCTCATTATTAACTAAAGAGGGGTTATATGATTTCATCTTCCTACATCTTAGAAACCTCTGGGCTGTTGATGGTTTATACTACCTAAACATCGAAGAGGAGTACGGGACTGCTAAAGCCACTGAGATCGACCAGAAAGTATGGAGAGCAATGGGTAAGATAGAGGCTCGTAGGTTAAAAGAGTTCTTTAACATCAAAGAAGGTGATATACGAACTGTTATGCATGTCCTCCAGTACACAAGCTGGCTCCTTGACATGGAGGATAAAGAGATAATAATCACTCATGATAAAGGTATAATACAGAATAACAACTGCAGGGTTCAACAGACACGGTTAAAAAAAGGTTTAACTGAGTTCCCATGTAAACCTGTACGCCTAGGTTTCTTAGAGGCTTTCGCTGCGGAATTCAACCCTGATATAAAAGTTAAATGCGAGTTATGCCCACCTGATAAACATCCAGGTAGCATCTGGTGCAGATGGTGCTTCTATATCAGTTAAATAACGAGTAAAAGGGTGATAAGATTTGAAGAGTAGTAACGAGTACAAAGAAAGTTTAAGAAAAATGAAGCCTAATATATATAAATTCGGTGAGTTGATAAAGGATGTTACAACTCACCCTTACACTAGACGCACTGTTGAAGGACACGCGCAGATATTCACTGCTTCCCATCAGAGGGAGTACAAGGATATATTGACTAAGTACTCTAATCTAATCAAAGATTATGCCTCAAGGTACCTGTCACTGGTGGAAAACGCTGATGATATGATCATGAATGTTAAGATGAAACGTTTAATGTTTAACCTTACAGGTACATGTACTGGTGGTAGATGCGTTGGTTGCACAGCTATAAACGCTATGTGGGCTACCACCTACGACATAGACAAAAAAAAAGGCTCTGATTACCATAAACGTATAAGGAGATGGCTGCAGGATGCACAGAGACGTGATATAACAGTAGCTGGTGCTTTAACTGATCCTAAAGGAGACAGATCAAAGAAAGCATCTGAGCAGCGAGACCCTGACATGAATCTCCATATCGTTGATGAGGATGAAAAAGGCATCATAGTACGTGGCGCTAAAGTTATGATTAGTGGTGTAGCAGCTGCTAATGAAATATTCATCATGCCTGGTACTAGTTACGATGATAAAGATAAGGATTACGCTGTCTCATTTGTCATACCTCGTGACGCTGACAATCTCACCATAGTTGAAGCACGAAGACCTAGTGATAATCGTGAATCAGAGGATGGTTTTGACATACCAGTCGACATAGGTGGTATAACCCAAGCGTATCTCCTATTTGAAGATGTCTTTGTACCTAGAGAAAGGGTTTTCATGTGCAGGGAATACGAGTACACATCAAACGCTGTTATGAGTTTTATATCAATGTATAGAGCAGCTATAGGTGGATGTGTCGCTGGCCAAGGTGACGTTATAGTAGGCGCCTCGGCTCTCATGGCTCACGCTAATGGTTTATCTGAGAAGAAATTCAAAGATAAGATAACGCAGATGATAATCAACAATGAGACAACATTCGCTTTAGGGGTAGCCTCTAGTATCTTAGGTTCGAAGCATCAGTCAGGTGTATGGATACCTGACCCGTTACTATCAAATGTTAACAAAGTCCATGTTGCAACGTTACCGTATGAGACTAAAAGACTAGCTCAGGAGGTCGCAGGTGGTATAGGAGAAACAGGGTGCCTGCCATCATGCAGGGATATAAATGATCCTAGATACGGTGAATTGCTGAAGAAGTACATGTCAGCGAGATGCAGCGGTGAAACAAGAGCTAAGATAGCGCGTCTCATTGAATGGTTAACCATAGGCGCAGGTGTACCTGGTTGTATGCATGGTGGCGGGTCACCTGAAGGTGCTAAACTAGTTATAAACACTAAGAGTGATATCAACAGGTATATAGAGTACGCTAAACGTCTTATAGATATAAAAGAGGATATACCCTTAGATTGAAAAAAAGGATTAAATCCTTTAATAAGCTGGATTTTGAGTTTTTTTATTCATTAACTAAATCTAAAACAATATAAAATATAGAAATATTTAAATATTAATAAGGTCAATATTATTTTGTTTGTTTATTAGTAGTATTAAACATGGAAAATCTGTAAGAAATGTACAACAATGTTTAAATACTGGGAAAAAAACAATGAGGATGATATCAAAAGAGTTGATGGATATGAAGCATGTAAAAGCAAAGATAAATAGTATAATGATAACTGGCGTATTAATAGTGTCAGTATTGGCTATTTCCATCCCGGTGAAGGCTGACGAGACACCAGTTATAGAATTATCAAAAAAAGTCTGGGATCCTCAGACAGAGCGATGGGCTGATACCCTAAGCGCGCATGTTAACGATATCGTAAGATATAATATCAGTATAAGATACGTAGGAAGCGACTTTTTAAGCATATATAATATAAGAATAATGGATTATCTACCTTCTTGTCTGCAATACATAAGCGGCTCAGCTGTTTTCATCAACGACGCTGGTCAGACACCAGTAGAGACACTAGCAGATGGTGTAATATACTGGGATTTCATAGGTAGTCATCAACTAGTATTAGATAGTGAACACTCAACTATGCATATAATATACGGAGCCAGGGTTTTATTCTCAACCACTGATTCAAGTAACATAGTAACAGTTAACGCGAGATACGGTAGCACCCAGATTCAACCTGTGACCACGTCTCTACGTATAACGATTAAACCTTTCACGTTAGAGAAACTAGTTAAAAACAGGGGTGAATCTTGGCGTGATAATACCTCTGCTATAAACGGTGATACAATCAACTTCAAATTAAAAACGATATACTACGGTGTGTACAACGCGACTAATATAAAAATCGTTGATCATCTACCTGGTAATCTCATTTACTCCTCGTTAAACACGCCGAATAGTTACATAGAGGTTTCAAATGATCGGAAGACTATCTGGGTGAATATAACAGACGTAACGTTAAACCTGTCGCATCAATCAGTTGAGGTTGAATTCAAGGTTGACGTAGTGGACTGCGAACCAGGTTTACTTATAAACACTGCTTATGCGTCAGCTGAAATAGAAGATGCTCCAATAGAGATATGTGTGACTGATAGTGACTCAGCTATTGTTAACATAATACCGAATCAACCTCCGTTAACACCGTTGAGACCAGGAGGCGATATAGAAGTAAGAGGTTACGGTATCGTAGGGGTAACATACTACTTTACCACTATTACTATTGATCCTAACGATGATCAGGTATACTACCTCTTCACATGGAATGATGGGACTGATAGCGGATGGATAGGGCCTTACAACTCAGGAGCAGTAGGAGCAGCGTCACACGCGTGGAGTACACCTGGTATCAAGATTATAAGAGCAAAAGCAAAGGATAGCCGTGGTATGGAAAGCCAGATGACTGATGTGGATCCTGAGCATAGTTTATATATACTGATACTTAGTAGTGATATCGGTCATGTGAATCATCCGCCTTTGACACCTGGAAGGCCTTCTGGTAATTCGACAGGTAGCGTTGGTGAGAGGTTAACATTCATGGCTAATACTACTGACCCTGATCCTAATGATAGGATACAATACCTCTGGGATTGGAATAATGATAGTGTAACTGATTATGAGACTGACCCAGCTCATATGTACGCGTCAGGTGAGAACTGCGTAGTGACACACGTGTTCAATACCCCTGGCGTGTACCATGTAAGAGTGAAAGCAAGGGATCTAGATGGGTTGGAGAGCGGCTGGTCATATGCTAAGATCGTTACGATAACAGGTAACCATCCACCATCTATACCTGTAATCCGTTCAGGTCCAAGCAGAGGATTAGTGAATACCAGCTACGAGTTCACTGCTAACACTACTGATATAGATGGTAACAACGTATCGTATAACTTCTCATGGGGTGACGGGACGTATAGTGGTTGGACTAGATTCTACAGATCAGGGGAGATAGCAAGAGTGAATCATACCTGGAGGAGACCTGGTAGTTACAGTGTGAAAGTCAAAGCAAAGGATGTGTATGGTGCTGAGAGTAACTGGTCAGCGGTGAAGACGATAACAATAAATGAATCATCCATTATTAATATAACTATAACTAATATCAAAGGAGGCTTCGGTGGGGTATCTGCCACGATCAAGAACACAGGTAACGAAGAAGTAAGTAATATAAATTGGTCAATATCAGTTAAGAGTAAACGTAGTATAAAACCTATCAGTGCTTCTATTAACGGTACGATCAGTAAACTCGGAGGAGATGACTCTGAGGTAGTAGGTAAGCTATCAGTGAGGGGTTTCGGCCGTGTTAAGATAAACGTTAAAGTGATGATTAACTCTGATTTAATCGATGAAGAATCAAAGGATGGTTTCGTCTTCTTCTTCTACGTTATAGTCTCCAAGTAAAACGCACTATACTTTCTTTTTTATTTAATCTCTCATATCCTCCTGTTTTTATTTTTTTTATTATAAAAAAAATTATGAAGGCTTCATCTGGTTTTTTTTATGATCTTTTATGATCTAGGGTTTAGGAGTAAAAAAATTTGAATTCAACTCCTCAGTAGGTTACATTTTTTTAGTGCATCCCCCATTCCATTAATGAGGGATGCACCAAATGAACACATACGCATATCTTGAAATGACTATTTTAAACTTATTCACAGCAGTCAATTTG
>Ga0068707_1001462_pt1 | contig 16497 bp, 7 predicted proteins | sample YNPNPMetaG_FD_66600 | JGI IMG/M metagenome (GOLD analysis project Ga0068707, IMG submission 66600) | Anoxygenic and chlorotrophic microbial mat microbial communities from Yellowstone National Park, USA - YNP NP MetaG | ecosystem: Environmental > Aquatic > Thermal springs > Hot (42-90C) >...
GTCAAGACCACCGTGTTTTGAGTGACGACCAGCGCCATACCGTGGTGATTGAGGAATTTCTCCGCCCGTGATGAAAGGTCCATGGCTGGGCTTAGTACTTCTTGTTGATCTTCGGTCACCGGAACGTCAGGTTGGATCCCCAGGTCTTCGAGTGATTCCAGATCAGCAAGAAAGGCTACCGTTCTTAATCCGGGCGGCAGGTTATGAACACGATCAAGGAAGTCATCGGAAAACAAGTCGCGCCAAAGGATCACCTGATCTACCCTTGGCCGAGGAGGAGAATCTCGTTGGGACGACGCAGCCGCAGGCTCGCCTTTTTGAGAACCCCTCTCAGTAGGAGCGCCAGTTGGACCGGCCGTTTTCCACATCGCGTTCAACTGTTTTCCCAATTCTTCCTGAAACTGAATTGCCCGCCTGACGGCCAGGTTTGGAGGCGGTATCGAAGGATCAAAGACGATCCGATTGATTCGATCAGGAAGAAACAATGGTTGGTCCGGCGGGCGCTTCAAGGGGCCGAACAGACGTACCGTCCAATCCGGCAAGAAGACACCCCAATGGGTCAAATCGCCGATTGTGAGGGCGACGTGGACCGGAGGCAACCAAACAGTCGTCCGCGATTGCTTGACCGGAAACTCCGGCTCGAGTTGCCGCACCTGTCGCGAAGACACCAGGAAAAGCGGGGGCTGCGAGAATCGTTCCCACACAGTCACCCTTTGCGGTTGCTTTTGGCGCGGCATCTGGATGATGATTCGCTGTCCCTCAGCGTCGCTTTGCGTTTTGACAGAGACCTGTTGGCCATCGACAAGGACAATCATCTCTTCCGGAAGAGGTTCCTTGGGAGAGCGACGCACGACAAGCTGCTCCTTCATGTTGCCGCCCATCTCCCAGATATGCCATCTTTCAAGCAGACCTGAAGCATCGAGCCGAAGAGCGACGATTCCGCGGACCGCCCAAATCCCGGAAGGAACCTTAGCCTCTGTGTCCAGTAATTCTAATCGCGGAATGCTTTTGGCTCCAGTCTTCGACACACCTTGATAACGATAGGCTGCGAAGATCGATTGGCCAGACTGGCGGGAGGCAGCCGTTCGATCCACCAGTTCCATCCCGCTGGTCCGCCAGTGTCCGACTGTTGCTGCCTCCGGTTCGTTTTGCGGGCTGCCAAGGATGGTGATGAAAGCCTCATAACGGCTCGCCTTCGGCAAGAGGGGCAATGGGATGGGACCAACTTGAAGTGGGCTTCGCCGTTGCGCTGTAACCACAAAAGGCTCTTGAAAGGATCTTGGCAAGCGGAGCACGGAGCCTCGGGCCATGCTGCAAGACCCGAACGACCGATCACTGACTGCCAAGGGAGATTCTCGTCCATCACTTTCTATGATGTGCCACTCGAAGTCCTGTCCCGCTCCAGGCTCGCTCCACAAGATGCACAGCTCGCTCACCGATGTCTGCTCCGGCTCAATGCGTATCCGGAACGACTGGAGGAGATTCGGACCATCCAACTGGACAGTCCCATCAATCTGAGCCAGGTATCGAAGTTGCTTTGGCGCCAGACGAATTCTTGGCCGAACGGTCAACTCCGTCATCTCAAATACGGGATTTGAGGTCGCAGTTTCCTGCAGGCGTACCAGTGTGTTGACTTCGGCTGCGCCGACAGGTTCAACATCGGGCTCAAGTTCAATGGCGTTAGACTCTGCCAATGCCGGATCGAGGAGGAGAGAAACATACAATCGGCCATCCGGTGGCCAGGATGAGGCTGCCAGCGGAACCATCTCGTCCAGGAATACAGACCCCTGCCAGTCCGGTGAATCGCGACGCGCGGTGAGAGTGAACACTGTCTCGTTTTCTGTAGGGAGGCCCCTCTTAAGTCGCACGAGGAGCGTCTTCTTTTCTTTTTGGGGATCACCATCGCGAACGTGCCAATCCTCGAGAAGTGAATCGTCCGATGACGTGACACTCAGGATTGACCATCCCGGAGTGATGGGCCAGGAAAGCTCAAAACAACTGGTCCCCTCACCTTGCAAGGCCAATCGGACGTTAGCCTGGACCTCTGAGCGACCGATCGTGACTTTGGATACGGCTGTTTGGCGAATCTCGGGCGCCGAGATTGTGCAAACAATTTCTGTCTCCGCCGCAGGGCTGTCGTGGATCACCTCCAGCACTGTGCCCAAAGATCCTGCAACCGGATTGCTAACATCCCTCAGTCGGGCCGAGCGAAGATTCAGATCGTGAATGGTCAGGGGTGCTCGGACAATGACCGTTGCCACCGCCGACCGCCAAAAAAGTTGGTTCAATCGCAATGTGGGAAGAATAAAAGCCTTGTCTAACGGCAAGCTGGCGATACCCCGCAGCGTGACACGACGATCACGGCCCATCAAGGGCTCGGGAAATTGGACCCGTACCGTACTCGTTGGACTGTTGTCCTCTTTGAGATACTCCCACGGGAGGGCGACATCACCCAGAGAGATTTCCACAACACGAAAATCTTGCGGAATGACGATTGTCAGTGCGTCAAGCGGGCTATCGAGAACATCAAGCGACCATTGCCATGTGGCCTCAAGACCTTCCATGGTCAGTTCATAAGCAATTTCCTCATGATAGTCTCCGTGCGGAACAATCTGTTTCTGCTGCCGCGTTGGCTGCAAAACCATCTTGAAGCGTGAGGGATCGCTGACCACCAGTCGATGGCCCAGTAATCCCCCAGATGATGAAGACATAGGAAAAATCAGGGCGCCTTCTGCCGCCACGTCGAATCGGTCGGACGTGTACAATTCCACCTCGTTGCGAATGGCCGGGGGAAGCGCAAGATCAAAACGGATCGCACCCGTACCCCCCACCACTTGTCCACGTGCCGACCAACGAAAGCCGACCTTTCCCGATCTCTCGACGTACAAACTGCTGTTTCCCTCTCGATCTGTCAGCAACGACACTTGTGTTCCGCCGAGATCTGCCCAAACCGGATCGCTGAGACCGATCGTGAGCTTACCCAACGGAAGAATAGCCGAGGCACCATTAACCAGTTCCACGAACCATTCACCTTCGAGGCCAATCAGGTCGTTTTCGCGGACATTCGCGCGATAGATGGCCGTGACAATGCGGGCATTTTGTCCGCGAAAGAAGACCTGTCGATTGGTCGCGGCAACCATTTTTTCGAATTCTGCCGCGTTGAGGGGAAAATAAGGGACAGGATCGCGCACCTGGTCAAGCACATCTCGAGGGACAAATACCCGACGAAATCGCAAAGGCGAATCAGGAGTTGCCGATTCTGCAGCAGTTGCTGTCGGCAGGGGCGGAACACGCAGGGCATCTGATTCGGCTCTTAAGTGGGATAATCCGCCTAGCTGCAAGCAGGCCCAGAGGAGAAGCCAGCTCAGTCGGGGCCATCCCCACCAGGCTGGACCGCGATTGCGTGCGTTCTCATTTCTGGACACCACCATTTTCCACCCTTATCGATGAACCTCGGTCGGGCTTTCCGCCGCGGCCATAGGATCGGGACAACCGGCAACCGCCTCGGGCGCTCGCTGACAGATGACCGTCTCGAAGCCCGTCCGCTCGTTCCAGGCGTTCGCGCGCAGCACGGCTGTTTCTGAAGCCGACAAGGCTCGGTGCAGAACCAGCGCGAGGATGGCCAATGCCAGTCCAAGAGCGGATGCCTGGCCCGCCAAAAGAGCCACATCCGGGCGGAGAAATAGTAGGACCATGATGACCACCAGCGTTCCCAACACGACGAGTTTGCGAGCCAACGGTCCAAAATAAAGAAGCCCCAGGCCCGCAAAGACGATCGCGGCGGAACACATCCCCACAATCCAGGGCCTACGCAAACACCAGATATTCGCCGAATCCACGGCCCGAAGGGTTCCGAAAAGATATCGATTGGCTTGCCCCGAAACGTGCAACCAGCCATCCGAGACACCGGCCCACCGCTCCAAATCGTCCTCCGGCACGGTCGGCAAACGTCCCCAGAAGAAACCGGTCCATCCCCATCGAAACTCTGCTGTCACTTCGGCGCCATTCCAGATGATGTGCTCATCCGGAAGAAGGACAATCTCCCAATAAACGCGTTGCACAATCGCCTGGGGCTCCAATCGCAAGCATTCGAGGTTCGTTCGTCCCCAACTGTGGCGGAATCGTGGCAATTCGTACCACAATTCGAGAAGGTGCACCCGTCCCATTTCGCCGCTCTCAGACCCACCGCCGGATGCCACAATAGGAACTGTCACAGCCGTGCGACTGATCGGTCGCGATTCAACCAAGCGTCCATCAAGCCAGATCTGAACCAAATCACTCCTTGCACCACGGGGCAACTCGAGATTCAGATGATCCTGTTTCGTGAAGAATCTCAAAGCACAACGGTCTTGCCGCATCAAGCGATCCAAACGCGTTTGGATGAGCATCCGTTCGACAACAATCACATCGGCTTCTGCTGTTGCCCCCGAACGCGATGACAGGATCACTTGATCCACGTGTGCCCTCGTTTCGCATTCCGTCTGCGATAAAGAAACTCCACTCAACGATTTTGTCTCACGTAATCGCCAGGGCGATTCGACGCTGGCCACTTCCCACGTCGCAGGGACCAGGACTGACAATCGGTGTTGCTGGAGCTGCCCATCCAAAGGATCCACCAGGGGAATTCGCCACCGAGACGTGCCACCAGACCTTATCCCGCCGGTGATTGTGTATCGAAACACCAATTCGCTCGAGCCAAGAACAGGACCGATCACAGAAACGGCAAAAACATCGCCGGCAACCTGCGGGCCTTCACCGCCCGGTTGCTGATCTGCTTCATCTGAGTCTGCCTCCGCAGAAGGATTTGTCGTCATTCGGGTCAATTGGACCGGCCGACCATCCACAAGAACACTGACCTGATCAATTCCCGCAGGAATTCGAAACCGCCAGGGGCCTGTCCAAGCTTCGTAACGGACTTGATAGCGGATCTTCTGCTCAACCGCCAACTGCGCACCTTCCCAGGTGGCACGTGTTACGACTTCGGTAATGATCTCCCGCTGGTGGACTGTCCAGTCGGCCACGAACTTGGCCTCTGGTTTATTCAGACGCAACGATACGACGTTGACTGCGGACGTCCCGCCCTCGCCTGGCCGCATGGACATAGGTTCCACACCCTGGGATTGTTCGTAATCTGCGCGGAGTTCCAGATTGGCTGGTGCGACAACCAGGACTTCGGCGGGTTGAACCGCATGACCCTTGGGTTGAGGAAAAGACATTACCAGCGGCGGCTTTTCCAGTGTTTCGTTCCGTGTGGCAACGAACGTAATTTCAAACCGGCCGGACATCCCCTGCGGCAAAGCCAATGTCACCCGTCCCCCTGGGTCACCCGTGACGGCCAGTGCCGTCCCCTGTTCACCGAGAAAGGCCTTTTCCAATTGCCAATTGCCCATATCAACATCTAATGTGGCGACCTCAGCCCCGCGGACTTCGTAACTCAGCCTCGCTTGAAGCTCAGCCTTATCGAAAGTCAGCCCCACTCGATAGCGCGGTTCGATCCTAACATACGCCGCCCTCCGCACCGTCTTCATCTGCACCGTACAGGGTTGCGTAAAGTACTCGAGGTAAACCGCCGCCTCTGAGGATTCACCGTTGCCGACCGTCGGCACCTGGGGGACTTGCCGCACGCCCCGCCATTCACCCCAAACAAGGGCCTGATCGCTCGAAGGAATGACCGTCAAATAACCGTGCTGGCGTACGGCGCCTTCTATGGAGAAACCACCGAGGTCGGCCCAGGCATCGCCAGGCATCTTAACTTGCGCTGCGATACGGACTTCCACGGGGGCTGTCGTCTTCTTGGCCAGAACCACCTCCGCCATAGAGCGATCACCCGGCGAGGACCTCTCTTGAGAATCGACCGGCACACCCTGCACGCTGTAGCTGCTCGAAGAAAAAGGGATGACGCTTGCCCCGGGTGGAAGGCTCACACGAAATCGATCAAAGGGCGTACCATAACTCCGCACGGTGAGACGGGCATCGAAGTCCACGGCATTCTCTGTGACCCGGGCCAGAATAACACCGTTGCTTTCCAACACCGTTTCCAAATCAGGAGATGCGCTGGATGATACACCCCAACTCAGGACAAACCCCGGTCCAAGGCCGGTTACTCTTAACCGCTGACCACCTTCTCCGGGCTCCATTCCCAGGATGGTTGCTCCCGGCGTCACGCTCGGTTCAATGTCCCCCGCTGGGAAATCCAGCTCCAGATCGGAGAGCGGCGAATCGGGCACACTCAAGACAAGTCTGGCTTCATTCCCTGTATGGCCAATGGGAACCCAGCCACGAAAAACAATCTCCTCCACCGTATCTGCAGAACCTTGAAGATAAAGCATGTAGCCTCCGTCCTGACGGTTGAAAGAAAACAACAGAGGCTGGCCATTGCCTCGCTGGGGAAGCTCGCGCAGGACAAGCTGCTCCAAACGCAGCGGGATTCGACACGGCTGGTCGGTCCGCAGACGAATTCGAACGCGAATGGCCAACTCGGCATATTCCTCAACCACCTTCCCCTGGACGTGAATCTCCTCGATGAGGTACGGCGGCGCCTGATTGCGCTGCTCCAGACCATCCCGCAAACGCACCAGCTCTTCAAATTGCGACATCGTCCACCCAAGCATGAGCTTCAAGCTGCCGTCAACGTCGCGGATATAAATCTGTTCCGGTTTGACCTCTTGAACTGCCGCCGGTGGCGATGCCGCGGGAGTTGAACCGGGTGGCGGCGCTGCCGATGGCGTCGTTGAAGCGGTCCCCGAGGTCGATGACTCCCCCGATCCTGTTCCCGGAACGGTCAATGAACCGCCGGTCGGTCCCGTCGGCAAAGTATCCATTGGAGGATCTAAGAAATGACTCCCCCCAGCCGTTGCCGCAGAGGATTCTGTCCCCCAAAGTGACTGGAAGGGTGTCACCCAAAGTAGCAAGAGCGTCATTCCCGCAACCATCGCAAACGCCCCACGCACCCAGCAAAGGGAGCTTGCGGGTTTCGCGTTGCTCTTCTTTTGGCTGAATTGCTGATTGAGTCGCCTCGACACCCGTAACAAGTCGTGATGTCCTTCTACAGTTTCAAGTCACCTATGACATTTCACATTCATCAGTGTCAATGACAAGCGAAAAAATTACGTTATCAGAAGAGGCGGGGTCTTTTATTTAGTTTACCCAATCAGAATTCTTTCGGCAAAGCAAGTCTTCTGTAAACAGGTCTGGCGTCTGGCGGCTGCGTCTAATACTCCATCACGAAGCGACATTAGGGTTGTGGAGGTTGGGGATTTATGGGTAAATAGGAATAACAGTTCTCAAACCAAGGAGGGATTCCCATGCAGAAGAAACCTGAGGAGCCGCCCTGTCATCTGCCAGACGGCCCACAGAGGTCGCTTCACTCAATCCTGCGGCTCGAGTCGTTAGCCCGCAGCGCATCAGCCAGAATGGCTGCAACGACTTGATCTAGCGACCAGCCGGCCTGGGCGGCAGCGGCGGCGAATCCTGCATCGGGACTCAGGCAGGGATTCGTATTGATTTCCAGGATCCAGGGCTGCCCATTCGGATCAACCCGGAAATCGACCCTGGCGTAATCCCTTAGTTGAAAGACTTGCCAGCATCTTTGCGCCAGCGTCTCCAGTTGACGTAAGAGCGGTTCGTCCTCTGGCGGGAAGGCAAAACGTCGCGGCGTCGCCGAGTACTCAAATGAATCTGGGTCCCATTTCGCACTGTAGCCGACAATTTTCAGTCTTTCGGGGGGAAAGGCAGAAAAGTCGATCTCCGCAGGGGGAAAGACGATCGGCCCATTTTCACCAGCAATGACGGAGAGATTGAACTCCCTTCCGTTGATAAATCGCTCGGCAAACCACGGTTCTTGGGATTCGCGAGAGCGACGAGAAAGATCGTTGAGAAGTTGCAACTCGTCGTCCGGCGTGGCTATTCGGCAGAGTTTTTCGACCAAACCTGCCGAGGCATGTGACCAGCCACTTTTGCACAAGAATTCGTGAGGTGAACCAATATCGAGATCGAAGACGGAGTATCTGATAACATGCCGCCACCTGGCCGCGTGACGCTGTTGAATACGTCGAAAGACTCTTTCACCGGTCACCGATTGTAATGGGGCATGCTGGTCCGGGGATTTGCCCGCCAGACACATCCTTTCCCAGGATTCGAGCCAGTCACGGGCAATTTCGTGCGGGACGATCCATTCCGGGGTGGGCAGCCCGGCTTCGTTGAGAATGGATTTGGCGATCAGCTTATCGCCGGTGAGAAACAGGGCGTCCTCGTCGTTACCTGTGAAAGGGATCTTCAGCTCAGTTAATACGCCCGCCGCCAACCACTGAAAGAAATCCTTTCCAAAAAAGGCCTCGACAAGGTTGAAGACGGCATCAGGGCGTTCGCGATAGAGGAGTTGAACCAATTCCGCAGGGGACTCCCCGGCGGGATGGATGACCACTTCGTTCCCCAACCGGGTCAAGGCGTCGGCAACGGCGGAGGCTTGCACGAGCACGTCCTGGTTATCCTGGGTAGCCTGGGGTGGAACCGGTTGATGGATGACCAACACGCGCATGTCAAGATCCCGTGGCACAACGATTTGACGTCCGGTCCGACGAGACGATCCGTTCTTCTGCGGAGAGGACAATACTTCGGATCAAATCCCTAAAAGATAGGCCGGCAGCTGCCGCAATCATAGGGAGGTCGGAATGCTCGGGATGAAGCCCGGCGAGGGGGTTAACCTCCAAGAAATGGGGCTGGCCTGTTTCATCGGAGCGTAAATCGACACGGCCGGCGTCCCGGCCACCGATCGCCCGCCATGCTGCCAGGGCCACCCGTTCGGCCTCTGCCACCTCGGGGTCGTTCTCTGCCGAAGGGTAGCGATATTCCACAAGTTCTTCACATCGTTCTTTATTGACGTAGGAGTAGGCATGGGGTTCGGCGTGAGGACGAAGAATAATCTCCATTGTCCCCAGGACGCGAGCCTTTTCGCCCGTTCCCAGGATACCCACCGTGAACTCGCGGCCTGAAAGATAACGTTCCACCAAAATAGGCTGCCGGAAACGTTCCAGGAGTGACAGACACACGGACTTGAGGGCATGCGGTGTGTCAACTCTTGAGTCTGAGGAAATTCCCTTCCCTGTTCCCTCCGCCAGTGGCTTGACAAACAGGGGAAATGGTAGGTTGATTCGATCAATATCCCGTTCGGTGCGAACAACGGCGTGTGGGGGAGTTGGCAATTGGGCTTCACGCACGACCAGTTTGCAGAGGGCTTTATCCAGGCTGAGCATAAGAACGGCCGGATCGGCAAACGTATAGGGAATCTGGTAGGCATCGAGAAGGGCCGGGACCTGGGCTTCTCGTGCCAGGCCGTGTAGCCCTTCCGCGATGTTGAAGACCAGATCCCAACGTTGGCCAGAAGCCAGTTTTCGGACCAGATTCTGTATCCGGCCGATCCGCTCGACCTGATGGCCCTCGGCACGGAGGGCGTTTTCGATCGCTTCAATCGTGTCGTCGCGATCGAATTCGGCGGTCTCCTCCTCCGAGTATCCATCGGCCAGGTATTCGCTCCGTAAGTCGTAGGTGATACCGATCTTCATCAGGCGACCTTTGGCATCGATTGTGGATACGAAGCTGTTTTGCCAGCACCGCAGGCCTGCGTCCCTGCGGATGAATTCGCCGGAGTTCCTGCCGGCGTCGGGGGACGACTGAGGCCGCCGGGGATCGAGGCTTCCTGACCCGGACGATCCAACCGCAATGTCTGAATTCTTTCCAATTCAGTAGGTCCGTTCGTCAGGAGATGCGGTTCCATCCGGATTTCGGCGTAAAGCTGCCGGTGCCAGACCTCAGCCTGTGCCCAGGTCATTCCAAGGGCTGACAGCAAATCCTGGCCGGGAGGCAGCAAATCCACCGGACAACCATCGGCAAGGTCCGTTTTCAATCCAGTGGCCGTGTATTCCACCGGATAGAGGCGGCACACAAGGGGCCGAACCTCCCAAGGGAGTTGACAACCACTGGCTCCCAGAAAGAGGCAGTCTCCCGATTGCGTGCGTCGCAGGACACGGCGTGAACCATCCGGGCGAAAGACGCATCTTGCCCATTCCGGGTCATCGTCCTGGTCCAGATATCGGGGGTCTTGCGGTAGGCGGAACTCGTAAAAATCATGCCTACCGGTGAACGTCTGGATGCGTTCCAAATCCCCGGGAGTGACGTAAATTTCACAGATCTGGCAGCAGGTTTTCCCCCGCCGCGCGCACTTTAAGCACAACGGCTCTTTGTTTTCCATTGTCCTACCCCTTTCAATCTTCGGATGAACGATCAAGAGGGTCGGGATAACGGAAGATACGGCCCTCATAATTACGCAACAACAGGTCGTCGCCGTCGCGACCTACCACATAATTCGGCTGGAGCGGAATCTTTCCGCCGCCGCCCGGGGCATCAATGACAAATGTGGGGACGGCATACCCGGAGGTGTGCCCTCGCAAACCAGCGATGATTTCCAAACCTTTGGAAACCGATGTGCGAAAGTGCGCGGAACCGCTGATCGGGTCACACTGGTACAGGTAGTACGGTTTGACCCGCATCTTGAGCAGTTCATGGACCAATCGTTTCATCGTCTCCACGTTGTCGTTGATCCCTTTTAACAGGACGGTCTGGGACCCGAGAGGAATCCCCGCATCAGCCAGACGCCCACAGGCGGCATAAACTTCCGGCGAACACTCATCCGGATGGGTGAAGTGGAGACTCATCCATAACGGATGATATCGTCGCAAGACTCGGCACAATTGAGGCGTGATTCGCTGGGGAAGAACCACGGGGACTTTTGTCCCGATCCGCAAGAACTCGACGTGCGGAATCTTTCTCAGCTCGGCGAGAAGCCAATCCAACTTCTCGTCACTGAGCGTCAGTGGGTCACCTCCAGAGAGGAGAACATCCCGCACAGTGGGGGTGCGGCGAATGTACTCCAAGCCCATTTCCAGGCGATTGACGCTCGATTTCAGTTCCCCGTGTCCGACCACGCGACTTCGCGTGCAATAGCGGCAGTAAGTGGAACAGAAATCGTGGACGAGGAAGAGCACACGGTCTGGGTAGCGGTGGACAATGCCGGGGACCGGGCTATCTTCATCTTCGCCCAGGGGATCGTCCGCCTCGCCAAGGGAGCGAATGAATTCCGCCGTGCGAGGAATCACCGTCCGCCGTAATGGCTGATCGGGATCGTCCCTCGAAATGAGCGCCATGTAATAGGGCGTGATTGCCACAGGCAACTTGGCCCCAGCATGTTCCAGGGCCGCACGTTCGTCGGAGGAAAGCACGAGGATCCGTTCGATTTCCTCCAGCGTGCGGATGCGGTGGCTGATTTGCCAGTGCCAGTCGTTCCAGAGTTTGTCGGGAACGTCACGGAAGAAGGTTCGGCGAAATTGCCTGACACGGATATCGGTCCTGACCCGCCGTAGGAATCCAGGCGGTGAAACCGACAGTGACGACGACTCTGCACCCGATAACGTCGGGTAAGGCAGGAGACCACTCTCCGAGGTCTCAAGAATGGGGAGAACATTCAGTGCCGCACCGGAGCTCGGAGGCTCCTCTTCGGCGGCACACGCGGACGCTGCCTCAGCGTCAACCGTGGCCATAGGAAACCAATCCCTTCAAGATCACTGCAGTAAGGCGACAACCCATCCACGTTGCCCGTGCTCCGACTCGCGGGACGGCCTTCAGTTCGCAGTGATCGAAACCAATTCATAAAAGAATTATCGGAAGAACCAATCTTGTCAAGAGGACTAAATCATGGAGTTTAACCAACGCCCCAACCGCCCTCACTCCCTGGCCTGCAGCACCTTTTGAATGACTTCGGCATAGCGGAGCACCGTTAAATAATTTCGGAGGCCGAATCCCGAGATCCGCAAACTTTCCGCCGAAAAATCACCCATCAAACGCTGCGGATTGCTGGGATGGATGCCATCCCGGGCAATCAACGTCTCTACTTCATACGTCTCATACCCCTGGAATTGATCGTGCGCGCCGTCCCAATCATCCGGGCGGCGTTTGAGAATCTCGGCATGGTAGTCAATCAGGGGAACCTTCAGGTTGCGGGCTGTTTCACGGATGATATCTGCAAAACGGGCAGCCTTTTCGGCAAAGCCATGCCGGGGTGGAATCGTCGTCAAAATCACAACCGTGCCGTGATCCAGACACCGCCGGACGACCATCTCAAGCCGTTCGCGGTACTCCTCCTCCCCCAAATCGTTGAGATCGTTTGTGCCAAACATGATGATGGCGGTTTCTGGCCGAAGGCGGTTCAACCAGGCGTCAATATTCTCGGCTGCCCAGCGGATCGTTGTCCGTCCTTCGTTGCCAAACTCGGGACCGCGCCACTCCCGCCAGCACTCCGGGACCATGTACGCCTTGACGAGACGGACGGCCTGGTCCATTTCCGGCGGCATATTGCGGGGTTCATAGGCCAACGGTGCCCAAAACGCCAGGCTCACCGTGATCGAATCGCCGAAAAGGGCCAGAGTCCCTTTGCGACCTTCAAATCGGGCATGAACCTCCCGCATATGCTCGGTCGTTGCTGCATCCATCGGTGGGATTGGCGGTTCACCCCCCAACACTTTGGGGACGAGTCCCACAACCAGAACCCCCACAATGACCCATGTTCTCGGCAACACTTCCTTTAAGATCATGATAAAAGCTCCCCTCGACTGAAGTGACGAAATATGCCCTTATCTTACACCCAGTTTATACTGGCGGCTGCAGTAGATGGGGTTGATCATCAATCCTGCTTCGGCGGGCGTGACAAGCGTGCCCCTCCGAATTTCCTCCTGGAGGGACCTGCTTGTCGGGTCCGATGCGCCACGTTTGATGATCCATCCAGATTCAACGGGCGTGACAAGCGTGCCCCTCCGAGATGGGCACGATGATCGTGCCCCGCCGAAACATGCATTCGTTATCGCCGCCAGCGCCTCTTCATTGATGATCGATGACGATGGGTCCGCTCCCTAAGGCCAGCGAGCCTTTGGCTGGGGCGTGTTGCAGAAATCGGGGGAGAGCCACCGTGCTGAACCAATCATAATTCGGCTTGCCGGTTAATTCGCGGAGTTTTTGCCCAACGTTTTCGCCGGGCTTGAGGAACAGGATGAGCGGAACGCCCCCTGCCGAGGTCTCCCATAAAACCTGGTCGCCGGCCAGGATTTTGAGCCAAACATGATACTCTTTCACTTTGTAGTCGCCGGAATGCCAGTAGGAGACAGTCCGTTCCTTCGGTCCGCTGGCACCGGCTGCCACAGTGATATCGGCAGTCTCTTGGATTTCGCAATCCATTTGCTTAAGCCGCTCAGCGAGGGTCTTGCGGACATCATCCTGGGCATCCTCGGGAATGGCCGAGACATCGAGTTTCACAGGTACACCCGCCCGAAAGGCGAAAGTCTCCGGCTTTTTCAGAGCGGTTTCCAGGACCTGCAAGGCGGCGGCATGGGGGATATGAGTCAGGCCCAGGCATGACACGTTGCCAACACCCGCCGCGCTGCTCTGGCTAAATACTATACATGTGAGATCACCAAGCATGGCTGCCGCTTCGATATTCTTGTAATCCCACACCAACAGTTGCAACTTCCAGTGAAGGAGATACCGATCGCCCCCGAGGATGAAGTCGTCGTGGGGAAACAGGAATTTTTCGCCAAACACGATCCCGCTCGGCAAACTAAAGTCAGCCTCCAGTTTTCCGCTGGCCACGTCCCAAACGGAAATCATCCGTTGGTTCGTCAAGCACGCCAGTTTCTTTCCCGAAGGGCTAAACGCCAGGATGGGAAAGGCCTGTGGCCGGGGCGTGTTCTGCAGGGCAACAATGCGGCGAGTCTCGATGTCCAGGATGCCAACCTGATCTCGGGTCGCAAAGGCCAGCCATTGACAATTGGGGCTCAGAGCCGGGACGTGTCCCATGGTCGTTTGCAAGCTGGCCTCCGGTTGCATGTTGGCCAGATTCCAGATCAAAATCAGACCCGTTCCGCTACAGGTGACAAGCGTGCGTTCGTTGGGGAAATCGGCCCATTTGACATCCCGAGCCGCCCCCGTCATCGTTTCGTAGGGCGTCCAGGTGAACCAAACTCGCAGGAAAGGTGCGCTCGGGTCTCCGCTCGCCATCGGTGAATTAATGCTGAGAACGTCCCGATTGCCGAAGCCAAATTTATCCCGACGGCACACGAAGAAAAACTCATTTGATACGGAACTTGGATAAATTGCCAGGGCCGAACTGTCCTCACTGCCGGGTGGTGTTGCTGCGACTTTTTGCCTTTCGAGAGCGCAGAAGACAAACCTGTGACTTTTCTCCTGCCTTCCGGGGCGCGTGGCCGTGTATTGCACAACGACCGAATTGGCCAGCGGATGGGCCACCAGGGCGGTGACCTTTTCAAACATATCGATTTTTGCGGGCAAACCGAAACTCTGCACTTTCCTTGTGATCGGTTTTGCGTAGGGGACGGTCAAAGTCCAATCAACGCTGGGATCGATCGGAATGGGCTTGACCTTGGACCAGTCGATCGCCACCCCCGTATTCGCATGTTCTATGAAATAGGGTCGAAATCCGGTGCCGGCCAATGGCTCCTCAGCAAAGGTCGAGGGCGCGGCTGGCAGTTCAAGCTTCTTGGCCGATTTATCTTCGATCACTATGAAGGGGTTCTCAGGCAGATTCTTTTCGATGTACTGGCGGTCTGCCGGGCTCAGCTTGCTGATTTCGACCGCCACTTTCACGCCGTCTTCACGTTCCAGAATGGCATAGTTTTCCTCGATTCTCACTAGCCGGGCTTGTACAGTAAATTTGCCCGAGACGTCCGACCACGTGCGATACTCGTCTGCTGGAAGTGAACTTACAAGGCCGACGAGCAGAGCGACTGCGAAGAGCCAAGAGCGAGGAGACATGGGCCACCTCCTGTCGACTTGCGACAATTTAGCGATTGATCAACGCCGATACATTATACACTACGCCCATGATGATTCAAGTCCTGGCCGGTTCAACGGGCTGCTTCTCGGAGGGACCTGCTTGTCGGGTCCGCGGGATACCGTTTGACGATCTGTTCCGTTTCGGCGGGCACGACAAGCGTGCCCCTCCGAATTTCCTCCTGGAGGGACCCGCTTGTCAGGTCCGGTGCGCAACGTTGGATAATCTATTCTGCTTCAACTCGAATAGCAGCTGAGTCAGCATCTCTTGTCGAAAAACCAGCTCTGGCTTAGAATAGCTTGCATTGTTGGCCAACTAGGCAATGATAGACCTCCCAGGATTTGCAGGGACGCTCAACCGGTTCACTTTTTCTGGTGCAGCTACTAAGAGTATCTCTCTTGAGTATTGCGATGGGGTACACAATTTCGGATCATCAGTCAGCTTTGGCGATTTTGAGAAACATTCAGAAGGGATCACATTATGACCGATGAACGCCGTGACACTTGCCTCGCTGATTCAGAACAGTCCGTGTCGTCTGGCTTGCAACCGAACCAGGCTGCCAAGAAGAGACTCAATTTTTTTGAACGCTATCTGAGCCTTTGGGTGGCCCTTTGTATGGTGGCCGGGGTCATTGTGGGCAAATCGTTCACTGACGTGACGGCCATCCTGCGGAGTTGGGAGTTTGCGTCCGGGAGCCAGATCAATGTTCCCATTGCCGTTCTCATCTGGCTGATGATTATTCCCATGATGATGAAAGTCGATTTCGCCTCGATTCGCAACGTCGGGCGTCGGCCAAAAGGGCTGCTGATCACCCTTTTCATCAACTGGATGGTGAAACCCTTTTCGATGGCGCTCTGGGCGTGGTTGTTTTTCCGATACGTCTTTGCCGCATGGATTGGCCCGGATGATGCCAGTCAATACATTGCCGGGACAATCATTCTGGCGGCTGCACCGTGTACGGCCATGGTTTTTGTGTGGAGTTATCTCACCGATGGTGATCCCGCTTATACCCTGGTGCAGGTCTCGGTCAACGATCTCATCATGCTGGTGCTTTTTGCACCGATTGTGAGGTTTTTAGTTTCGGGTGCCTCGTCTCTCCATGTGCCGTTTCAGGTGCTTTTCTATTCGGTCGTTGTCTTTATCGTGATCCCACTGAGTGCCGGGATCATCTTACGACGGTGGTTTGTGACCCGCCGCGGGATTGAATGGTTCGAGAAAGAACTGCTGCCGCGTCTGGCGCCTGTAAGCATGGCGGCTTTACTAGTGACGCTTGTTTTGATCTTCGCCTTTCAAGCCGACAACATCACGAACAAATTCTGGCACGTGGTTCTCATCGCGATTCCCATCCTTGTGCAGGTGTATTTCAATTCATCGCTCACATACGGCCTAATGAAGCTCTTTCGCGTCCCACACAACGTGGCTGCACCAGGGGCATTGATTGGGGCGAGCAACTTTTTCGAGCTGGCGGTTGCAACCGCCATTGCCCTGTTCGGACCCGAGTCAGGGGCGGCCCTGGCGACGGTTGTTGGCGTCCTGATCGAAGTTCCTGTGATGCTCTCGGTATGTGCCTTTTGTAACCGAACGCGTCACTGGTTTGCGGGGTACCA
>Ga0068707_1001463_pt1 | contig 16485 bp, 11 predicted proteins | sample YNPNPMetaG_FD_66600 | JGI IMG/M metagenome (GOLD analysis project Ga0068707, IMG submission 66600) | Anoxygenic and chlorotrophic microbial mat microbial communities from Yellowstone National Park, USA - YNP NP MetaG | ecosystem: Environmental > Aquatic > Thermal springs > Hot (42-90C) >...
GGATTCGGAAGCGGATGCGCGATGATCCCAACACGAGGCGAGATGGTGCACATTTGCCGAAGCGTGAAAAGCTCGCAGTTAGTTTTGACGAAGAATCGGACTATGCGTATCTGCACGCTTACACGGCATACAGGTTTGGCTTCCGGGCCGCGGCGCTTACAACCAAAGCCCATGCTGATTGTGTGCTTGGGACATCATCAAAGTATGATGTTCCAAAACTCACATTTGAAGACCTATTTTTGAATCTGCCGGATTCTCCAGGAAGATACTCGTGGTTGGGTGAAAAACCAGGGGAAGCTGAAAAATGTCCACGCCACGAAAACTTTCCGCGATTGGAGGAAGCAGCGTATCGGGTCTTGGTCACATCTGGTCACCGACCGTCTCGTGATGAATGGGAGGAGACCGCAACCGAGGATTACATCTGTCAGCAGGCAACGGTGGGCAAACGTATCTTCCTACTACACAAACCACATGCCGGCATCTTCAGCATCTGGTCGAGGACCTCGCTCAATCGCTGCCTGAAGTGGACGTCTGAAACAACCGGTCGCTGTTACACCGGGACGGGAGACGGGTTCATCTGGCCACCGCCATGGCGTGACATCGAAATGAACCCTCAGGGCGAATCCACCGGCCACAGCGCTCCCGGTATCTTTGTTGTAATAGTTGAACATATGCTGGATCGAGCCGGGCGGCTTTTGGATGAGGCACTATCTGTTGAGGATATATTGCGCGGCGCTGTGATAGCCACGGATGCGCTCGAACTGCTCGGAGGCAAAACTCCAACAATGGCCATTGCCGCCTTGTCCTTGAAGCAGCAGTTGGAGGCCAAGGCTGTGCTCCAGTTCGCTGGCGCCGAATACCATCTCCCGGTTGACAACCGGCTTGCGGAAATCCGCCGTGAAGTTGAGGCAATCAGTCGTTGGTTCCACAAGGACCAGCGCAAGAACGCCATGCTTAACGCTGAGATGAGCATAATCTATGAGTTGGTGCGCCTCTTCCGACAGTACAGTCAATTCGATGAAGAGCAGATTTGTATGAATCGGGCCCGGCATTTGGAGCATTCCCTTTGGATGAGAAGAACCAAATGGGGTTATGTTTTCCTTCCGGTGTTGCGATACGCCGAGTTTTTGCTCAGTTCCATTCCAAAATTCTGTGTTGCCCTGTTGGCCTGGCTTCTTGTGCTGAGTTTGGCTTTCGCGGCGGCCCGACACCCTGAGGCAACCGGAGGTAACCTTACAACACACCCGTGGGGAATGGCACTGAGCACTTTCTTCGGCGCGGAACAACTCACTCAAAGTGATTCGCTTTGGATATTTCTCACGTCAGTGGCGGTTGTGGCTGGCCTGGCACATCTGGGCATTTTTATATCGCACCTGTACACGCTGGTCTCCCGGAGGTAGAAAACGAAAGGTTAATCCTGTGGAACTCAATCCGCAAAATATTTGCTTGATTGTTATGGCAGTGGCAGCAGGTGCAGCCTTGCTGGCTGTGTATCTCATACATCGCATGTCACTGGATAAGTCTGTTAGTTCACTGTGTGATGCAACAAGGAGGCCATATTTGAACGAAAAGGGCAATCAAGTATCAGACGATAAAGGTAACCCGAGGTACATAAACATGGATCCAGAAGATGCGCTTCGCTTGGTTTTGGAATGGCGCATGAAAGCTACTCTCACGCTTCTTGCCTTCGCTGCGCTTATCGCCGTATTGGTCACCGTGATAGTCCTTTCCATCGTAAAATCCAGCGACAAGCAGCCAAGTAATTACCAGCAATCAGGGAAGAATCCCCCAGCTACTTCGCTGCAGACTACCGGTCAATAGCCTCAGGGCAACTATCACGTCCGCAAAGGTTTTTTCATGATGCCGACGATGATGGTGGCGATGATGTAGCCGCCGAGGAACGCTACAGCGTAGGCAATCAGGTCCGTTCGCACATCGCCCGGCAGGTAATTGCGCAACTGCTGATCCGCCAACGGCGATAGGTAATACACGGCGACCGCGCCGCCTGCGACGCAGAAGATCAATGCCCAGAGTTTAAAGAACAGTTTCGTCAGAAACACAAGCAGCAAGATCACGCCGATGGCGACTGCCGCAAGAACGGCAGTGCGTTTCCAATCGGTTGCCAACGCGCGAGCGCCCGCTTCCAATTCGGACTCCGAGCCGGCAAACACCGCGCCGTCCTTGGCCGCCGGTGCATCCTTTTTCAGCGGGCGCACCTCGATAAAAGCAGGCTGCCCCCCATTGCCCTTTTGGACGAGAAAAGTGCAATCCTCCGTCACATAGTGGGCGTATTTCTTGTACAGCCGGGCTCGGACGACGAACCCGTTCCCACCGGTCTCGACCTTTTTTACCTCGCCAATTTTGATGGACTGGTAGAGCAGCGGCGTGCCCTCCTTAACCTCCGGTTTCGGGCTTCGCCAGTTGATGCTGATTCTTGGTCCATACGAAGGTCCACAGCCGATGGCGGCAAGCAGCGCCACCATCGGCAGCCATTGCCAGACACGATGAAGAACTTGTTTCATAAACGCTCCCACAGATGTTGGTATTCCCGGCTTTGTTCGTACTTTCGCAACTCCAAGATGCGGTCGGCAATGAACGGGTGTTCTTTCAGCAGTTGCCGCCAATACAGCATGACTTCCGAAAACTTGCTCAGGTCTTCGCTTTCACGCTGTTTGAGAAATGCGTCCACATTGATTCGGCCAATGGTTTCGTCATCCAAACTGAGCGCGAGCCGGACCAAGGCCCGTTCAGCCGCTTTGAGGTCTTGGCAACAGATGAGTCCGGCGTTGTCCGCAGACATCTCGGCCTCACGCGCCCATTTGAACACTGGCAAATACGGCAGCAGGGAAACCTCCTCCGGCACCACCGGCAGCCGTCGCATGGACTCGACGATGGCACTCAGGAGCGCCTTCCACTTCACATGTCGGCACTTGATATGCCCCATCTCGTGTCCAATCACGAACCGCAATTCGGCTGGATCGCGAAACCAATACAAAAGCGATGATGAAACAACAATGACCGGATCAGCCATGTTCACCGCATAGGCGCCTGTGGTGGGTGTGTCCTCAATGAACACCCTTGGTTCCGGGATGCCCAAAATCTTTGCGCAATCTTCAACGATGCGATGCAAGTCCTGCCGGTCGGGTAATTGTTCCGGGCGCAGTTCCACCCCATCCACCGCCAGCCGCCGTGTGTTAACGTCATCGAGGAATGGTTTCAGCACCTTCGCGTCGAGGAACTTGGAAACGCCCGTGCGCTCGAAATTGACCAGTACTTCCGTCAAATGCCGGTCCGTTGGGCGCTGGAAATCTTCCAGCAGGAGTGTTTCGGGAAATCTGATCTTGGCCGGAAACGGCCCGCCAGTGCCGGGTTGTCCTTTGCGTATCCAGAAGAAGATGCCTGTGCCCAGACCGGCAACAACGACAACCAGCAACAGGATCAGAATCAGGCTTGCTGCGCCTTCGGTTTTGTGAATGGTCCTTCTTGTCATAAGCAACAATTTCACGTTGGTTCCATTCCAGCGGTATCACCCGGCAGCCAGTCCAGCCATCGAGATCGGTTTGCCTCCAGCCAGCCTTGTAAATGGTTACATTGAAGTTCAGTCTCTACAACCCGGAAATCTCTGCATAAGGTCCGGTTTGTGCGCACCGCCAGGAAAATGAACTCACATAATCCCACGTTAAGCCTCCGTCACTCAGCCAAAACGCGCTCTCCGGCCCTGGCACCGACGCAGATCGCTCTCGTGTTCACTATTATCCACACTCTCCACCCTCTTGAACCCGGGAGACCTCGGCCTCCCACAGGTTCACTGGCGTTCTTACAGTTCCTCTATCAGACGGCCTGTTTATATCATGAATCGGGTCAGGTTGGCAAGCCCCTGACACGGTTGCCCTTACTGCAACGACCGGATGAACTCTGCCAGCCTCGACCTCAACGCGCTGCGAGCGCCATGATCTGACCACGCACCTGGCGCGCGATCTCTTTCATCTGGTAGTCCGCTTTGAATCCGACTGCCTGGGCGGCGCCCACCATAATAGCGTAAGCGTGTTTGGGAGACATCCCGATGGCTTCTGCCGTTTCAAGTATCACCCCCGCTTCCCCTTGGAGGAGCTTGCCGTCCGCAAGGGCGATGTCGGCCAAGCGCGAAATGATGAAACGCCGGTCGTCGTCGTCACCCTCCCGCCGTATGAGTTCAACCGAAAGCAACCACCTCGCCTTTCGCTCCCCCGGGTCCAAGATCAATTCTGCTTCAGGTGTGTCGGTAAACCAGGCGTGCAGCACGTAGATGATGGTGCGGATTTCCTCTTCGTCCACATCTTGATCGATCCCGAGGACTCGCATGCCAGCCAGTGCGACAATGCGCATCACTGCCTCGTGCAATGGCTTGCGCGGGTAGCGCTTCAGCCACTCAAACAACCGGGCAACTTCGGCGTCTGTTTTGTCGATGTTGGCAGACAGCTTGCCATCGAGATGGGGGGAGAAGCACGATAAAGCTTTGAGTCTGATCGGGAGTAGCGGGTGAGACCGGTAAGCAGCCTCCAGAATCTCCGGCTTGTCCTTGATCGCCTCGATCTGTTCCAACAAAGAATCCACGTTCAGGTTCAAGTTTTTCGCACTGAGGCCAAAACCCACCTTCAAAAGTGCACGGGCGGCTGCGTCGAAAGAGCGGCAGGCTACCAAACCAAGGCGGTCGGCACTCACCTCGCTTTTCTTGCGCCAGCGCAGGAACAGGCACTCCCCGAGGTACGGCAAAACGGTGATGCGCTCATTGCGATCATCCCGGTTGAGAAGCCCCAGCAATCGGTTGTGGCCGTACACAAAATGGCCGAATTCGTGGCCGAGAAGGAAGGCGATCTCATCGTCATCCAGCGATTCCAGAGCTCCGGAAGTTATGGCAACCACATGATGCGTCTGGGTATTGTCCACCTCCAGGTGGGCGAACGCGTTCAGCTCCTCTTCATGGGTGCAAAATACATCGAAATCGCCCTCCAATCGAAGTGCCTCTTGGACCCGGCGCACGATCGAGTAGATACGCGGCGAGAGTGCCGAATTCAGCAGAACTCCGTCCTTGAGCAAATGGCTGCGCAATGAGCCGCCTCGATCCCTCTCGTCTGCCTCTCGCGCGCGGAGGAAACCGTCCACGTTGTAGTTCTCATAGAGACTGCGGATATCTTCCGCATCTCCTCGATACTGTAACTTGGCCCAGATTCTTTTGGCTTTTTCCATATTCTTTTGCTTCCAAGTCTATGCCAGATAACAAATGTTACAGTTCTTCATCATTCCACCGGTAGCACTTGGCAATCCGTCATGCGCCGTAGAAATTCGTCTGAAATCTCCCCGATTTGTTGAGACCCGGAGGTGGGCAACGTCTCGACGTAGTAATACTCGTTGCCGTTGCTGGCACGGGCGCTAAAGGGGCCGGCGCCTTCGCGGGTGTTGTAGCCCATCCCGACATGGCCGCCATCGCCAAATTCCAGGAAAAACAACGCCACATCATGGCCCAGATAGTACAAAATACACGCAGCCAAGATCGCATGGTCCTCACAATCGCCAGCCTTGTCCGCGAACGTTTCGATTGGATAGCGAGTGTACTCGGCTCCACCACGCGTCTTCTCGTCGCTGGCATAAGGGATCGACCGCACGAAACAAATCACGTTGCCGACCTCTTGTATAACAGTGAACTCTCTGTCTTCAGACTGCTTGCGAAAGTGGGCGGCAAGTTTCTGAACGGATTCGGTAAACTCATCCCGAACATAGGAAAGGTAATTCTCAACTTTGTCCGTGGGCAACCGAGGCAGGTCGCGAACTTTCTGGTACTCCTCCGGATCGATGGTGAACGAGGCGGTGAATTCCTCGGGTTGTGAACCGGCTTCCGACCATGGTCGCCACCGGTACTCGACTTTTTGCCGTACTTTTTCCGGCAATCGACTCGGTGCAGTCAAATCGAACCGGGGATCGGGAAAATCGGATTTCACGGCAATTAGCCGATTGCGTTTGGCGACATCAAGCAACCCCAACATGACGGCTGCGTACAGAAACCAGAACGGGAAGGGCAAGCGGCCGGTAATGAAGACCAGGGCTGCACCTCCGCTGACTCCCACCAGACCCAAGACGTTGAGCCACCGGCAGCGATTGACTTCAAGCCAGTCGCGCAAGCGGATTCCTATGACCTCTTTCTGGCCCATTCGGAAATCTTCGTAGAACATGCGCACCGTGCGAACCGTAAGGAGGATGCCGAAATAAAAGACAACATTTAGTAAGGTTAAACCCACAACATATGGAATTCCGGGGATCAGCTTTGCAACAAGAATCAAGCCCGGTTCTACAACCCAGAACAACACTGCAAAAACGAGTGAGGCAAGGAAAATCATGACACGCCCCCCCGGAGTGGAATCACGCTCACGATCACCATATCCTTGAGATGGAGATTGTAAAACTGGATGGTATCGTGCCGGCCGCAACACGCCTGCCACCGGCCGGGTTCGGAGAAACAGAGTACCGGTGATCCCAAAGCCGCTGCTGCCGGCCAGGCAGGCTTCAAGGATTCCGCAATGAGCCCGTCGATCAGAGACTCACGCTCACCGGGGTTGGGTTGCATTGCATCAGCGCAATCGTCAAAGGTCAGGCGCTCAATCGCCTCGGCAGCGACGCCGGCGCAATGCTGCGCCAACAATTTCTGCCAGAGTGCCGGATCGAGCTTGACCAGACCGTTTTTATCCTTCTGTCCGTTCAAGTCATTGGCAACCCTTCCATAGGCTTGCTCGGCTAATCCCGCGAGACTCCGTTGGATCAGGCTATCTACAGAGTTGTCACTGAGCCAGCATCCAGTCGGCGAGCGTTCCCTGCTTTGCGGTGGCATGGTGGCTTTGTTGATCTCCAAGCTCAGCGAATTCAATGCCTCCAGAAGTTCGCCCATGATTCTTTGAAGAGCATTACCTGCATTGTGAACCTGGTTGATAGCTAGCCCTGCTACATCACGCAAATGGCGAATCTCCACATTTCGTTCCGCTCGTTCCACATGATCAATTGCAACCGAACAGGCGTAATAGTAATGGATGAAAACGCCGGCAAAACAGAGAACAAGTAGTACGGCCGAACCCAACGCGACGTCGCGAAGCAAGTCATCAGCCAAGGGATGGCGAATACCACCCCACCAAAACGGCGCCAGGAGTAAACTGGCCAAGCCAATTGCAATGAGCGCCAACCGCAATATCGCACCCAGCAAGTTGGGGATCGCTGAGATCCGAGCCCATGCATTCTTGTAATCCTGCTGAAACGAGCCGGAGGGACCGTCGCCGACGACTTGAGTGCTTTGCATGTCTTCGGCGTACTCAGCACAAAACCTGATCCGCTGCGCAAGCACATGCGTCAGTGAGTGTGGTTCGGGTGGTAGTTGTAGATAATCCCGCACTGAAGGCCACAATTCGTGAAAAAGCCATTTAGCCCTATTCTCGACGAACCGGCGGGCATTCCACAAGGCAACGAAACTTAAGAAATAAAACTTATCCTTGAGCCTAAGGAGCAAATTTTGGAAGTGATGGCGATGAGAGAGACTTGCATCGAGGCGCTTCCGCTTGCGCTCCAGATAGTGCAGGTTAGCGGATTCCTTGCCCATCTGCACTTGAATACTGTGCGCGTTGCCGTCACCCTCAGTGGCGAGATACCAATCCGGCAACAGAAACTCCAGAAGCTCCTGGATGCTTTTCAGCGCAGGGCGGTCAGTTTGCTGGTCGGTCGCGAGCAATTGATTACGAAGAATGTCCAACACCTTCTCGCCGCATCGTTGGGCATGATATTCCACATCCAGTTCCGATGCGCCCATTCCCAGTGTGAAAACTCGACCATCTTGCGACAGGGCCAAGGCGGTGAGGAGATTAGCATCACCGGCTTCCCAATGCTTACGCCATCCGGAATAGACGTAGCAAACCGCCGCGCGCGCCAAGTCTTGCTCTGTGCGCTTAATCGCCCCCGCGGAGCAGAGGAGGAAAGGGTATAAATGATCGAGGCTCTTGGCGATCCACAATTTGGCCCTTTCCGCCTGTACGATGTGCAGAAACAGGAAATGGAGGAACTGTCCGGGCCGCTCTTCTTCGATCGTCTTCAAGGTCTGCAAAAAGGTCTCGGGCTGCGTTGTTGAGTCGCTGAGAAACCAGACGCACCAAGCGGGAACATCATTCATCAAGGTTAGTGGGGCAACCGACTGGTTAAAACCGGCCGTGAAGAAACAATCTACAACCTGCCCGGCATTTTCTGCCCTACCCGACCGAACGACTTTCGCCAGTTCCTTATCCAGAACAAGCTGAAGCCACTTCTCCGCGGACGTCGCGAACTCGCTCTCGTCGAAAAGAAAGGCGACGGGAACTACGCGCCGCGCTTTTGAGCGCAACAACTCATCAATGTTAAACGAGTTGCTCGGCATAAGCGTTCAGCGCATCGCTAATCCGCTCCAAGAACGTATGTCGCTGCGTTCCGGGATCAGCCTTCTGGATGAGTTTACAGAGCTCTTGTTCCGCGTAAGCTTCGATGAGCTCCTTTGTCGTCGCTTCGCCCAGCTTCACGATGAGACGGTTAACCAGAGCAACCAAGTCTTCACGGAACGATTGTTGTTCCGGACTTCCCAGTGCCGTCACAGCACTTTCAAGGCTATTCCCCAGCAAATAGTGACGATTGGGGCGCGTTTGCGCTCTGCCTGGGCACTTGATGATGCCGAGTCGACAAAGTTCCCTCGCGCCTCGGCTGAGCTCGGTCTCGGGCTTATAAAGCACATATTGGTGAATCTGCTCTGGCGCGTAGAACAGGAAGTTGCGGTAAAAGTTGGCTCCGCGGAAAGCGATCAATTCAAAGACCAGCCCCAAACCGAAATCACGGAGTACAGCAAGTTGGTCTGAATCCGTGGATCTCAATTGCGGCAAGGCGTCAGGCGAAGCGAAGGTATGGCTCAACCACTCGCGCGAGCGATAGAAGGTTTGTGCGGTGTCGAAAGATTTCCAGTGTGTGGCACCAAACCCGCTGGCGGTCTGGACGCAAACAATCCGGTGTTTGTCTCCTGTGGCGAGGCACACCACTTCCCGCTGGCCTACCTGTGTGAAGTTGTTCTTAACAAATGAGTCATTCTCGTCAAACGGTCCTGCAACCAGTTTCTGTCCGGTGATGAGGTCACTAGGCGCTGATGGGACAAGCTCAATGAGCGGTTGACCTGCAGTATCGGTCGCCACAACGGCGTTTTTCAAAGTTACGTTTTCTCCGGCGGCAGCCTTGATATCTAACTGCTTGATTACGTCTTGCCAACGTGGCTCCAGCGGAGTCAACGCAGCCTTGACAATATCCGCCAGGGCAAGACTTGCCGGTGCCGGGCAAGTTTCGATTGTAAGCACATATTTGTTCAACCACGTCCGGTATTCTTTCGGAAGTACCACAGGCTGGATAAAAGGCGAGTCAAGCTCGAGTTTTTCCAGCGCCCCTAAACACTCCTTGTTGCGTTCGACAAAGGTCATTATGTCCATCCGAAGATTTGTTAGTCTCGTCTCCAACTCTCCAACTCGCGCAATCACTTGTTCCAGCACCCAAGCAACCCGGGGATCAAGAAAATCGACGAGTTCAGACTCCATCTTTGCCGTTATACACTTCAGATATTTCTGGCGGGACCGCCAGTCAATTCCGGGCGGGAAATCGAGATAGTCGACCCACGTCTTTAATCTTTCTTCCTTCTTGTTGCGCTCTAGCGATTGGCTCGCGCGCTTTTTCTGTTCCTCAACGTTGCCTTTCTTCAAGTCTTCAAACCGCTTGTGGAGTTCAGCAAGTCTAAGAATTGTAGTGTTGTACCCGGTGCAAACCCATTCCCGGACTTTGGCATCCAGCGCCCCTAAAACTTTCTGGAGGACGCGCTGCGCATTATCGTCCACAATGCGCGCGCGGGCCTGCAAGTCCGACTCGAATAACTTCCATTGGTGATCGACTGCATCGAAAAACTTTGGATCCCCCTCCCACTTCCGCGCACGCATCCACTGCGGGTTTCCCAGTTCGGGCAGTCCGGCCACCTCGGTCTTAGGCAGGAGCGCATCGCGCAGCTTGCCAAGATCTTCCATTGTAACTGCCGTCAAGAAATTACCAACGTCAGCCTCAGCGGTTTTATGATCGGCAGCGTCTGCCAGCCAACGGCTCAGCCATTTGTCCAAAGCCGAACGCAACGAGTATTCCAGCAGGTTTTCAACCGGGTATTCAACCACTGCGGCGCCAAACGAACTGTAAACGCGCGGGGGCGAGCCCCTTTTATGGTCCAGTCCAATTTGACCATTTATCTCGCCCGCTGCGAGAGATGCACCGACGCCAGACCCAACCAGTGCATAGAGGAAGTTGCTAGCAGCACGGTATAGGTCGAAATCGTCTTTTGGTTGACGTCCATTTCGTGTACTGTGGTCAACCAAGAACACGTCGTTAACCAAGGGATTGCTCCCCAGTGTGAAGGTTGTGTTGCTGTCGAAGACAAAACGGTGTGACCCCATCTCCCCGACCAAAAACGGTTGGAGCTCGCGCAGTACGCCTATCGCGTTGCCGTAGGTTTGGGCCTTTTCGATCTGCGGGTGGTGCAGTTTGCACGTCAGGAGTGGCCCGGGCAGAATCAGAACCGCGGTTATTACGTCTTGTTGCGTCGGGAAATTCATCCGCAGTAGAGCAAGGCAATCCAAAAGCGAGCCGGCGCCTGTTCCGCCAGCAATGGAGCAGACCACGTAAACTCTGGTACCCGGCTCGACCTGCACTCCTTCCCGAATCTGCTGTACCACAGTTGCGAGGCCGGTCAATTGTTGACGCAGTGAGGCCAATCTTGCCTGCAAGTTTGCACCTGCATTTACATTGCTGCAGAAGAGCAGCTTCCCGGCACGCCGGAACTGGCCGGCGCCGTGCTGGGTTTGGATCTTCTCTCTCACTTCCTGATGCAGACCCTTTATTCCCCCATACTCATCAGGTAAAAAACCCAAAATGTGACGAGCTGTTGATTCTCCTGCCCTTGCCTGTTCGAGGGCATTGACAGCCACCGCCGCGTCAAGGATCGCCAATTCAGAGTCCTGCAATTGCGGCAGGCCGGGGAAGAGTGCGTTTTCCGTGTTATCGCTGTCGATACCAAACAGTCGAACCTGGGGATCACGGGACTGATTCAGCCTCTTTTTGAGACTACGGAGCACTCGCATTCCCATTCCACCGATACCTACAACGAGGGTCGGATAGTATCTGCCACGCGGCGACTCTTTGGAATCCGCCAATATCCGATCGACTATTTGCCGAATATTTACCTCTATCATAATATTGTGATCTTACTTGAACGTTTGCTTACGGTTGCCTTAGCTTTCCAAGTACTCAAAGTCGATACCTTCCACTTGGAACTTTGTACGGTGCATCAGGACAAGCGGCTCATCGAACCGCCGTCGCAGATGCATTCCCTCATCCCTTGTCCTCCGAATCACATACTCGCCCTGCTTTCCCTGCAAAGGATCAAGCTTGAGCTCCGACAGATCAAAAGACCTGCCGCACTCACTAAGCGACTTCACATCACTCTTGCCGCCATAACTCCAGCGCAAAGTTCCGTAGAGTTTGCGCGGTAGGAACTTGTTGCCAAGCCAGTAGGTCCCGATAACAACAACAACCGCAACGCCCAAACGCCAGGTTTTCCACCAAGGTGGTGGCGGTTCAACAACAATTGTCACCTGGTCTGTGTTCTTGGAGGTGTCTCCAGTTCGGTTCTTGACAGTTAAGACTGGCTTGAAAACCTGTTTCGAGCTACCAGCCAACTGGTATGTGTGAACCGGTTCTTTGTCGGAACTGGAGTTGCCGTCTCCAAAGTCCCATTTGTACTCAACGATTTCTCCGCGCGATTCGTTCTTGAAGCGGACAGTCAATGGTGACTTGCCACTGACGGGGGCCGCACTAAATTTGGCCAAGGGAATATCAAGCTTTCCAAGAAGGATGTTTGTTTTCGAATCGGTCCCATCGGGAGAAGTAACTCGATGCACAGCCACAATTTCGCCGATGTTCGTTGGTGTGCACGTCACCGTGGGGCCGGTGAGCCGAACACCCTCCCCGATCAACCATTCGTGTTCCCACCCGGGACCATCGTGCAGTGCCGTGAGTCGGACTGTTGTCCCAATCGTAAACACTGCCGGGGTGCACGAGAAACTTGCGTCGAGCTTAATGAGCTGTGGGAGGACTTTGACCACGCGATTCGTTGTTGCAGCAGCTCGCCCCGGCTTGGCCACGGACAACTTAATTACAAAGTCGCCTTCGTTGGTAAAGGTCATCGATACCTGACGTCCAACTTGTTTACCAATTGCAGGGATGTCCCACTCCAACGTGTTTGGATCACCGGTGGATTCGTCTTGGAAATAAACCGTGTCGCCAACACGTGGGGCCGGAGGTACCCACGAGAACTTTGCCACCAAAGGTTCAACAGCGAAAACCGCTTTTTCCTGTTCTTTCAGTCCGCCCGGCCCCTCCACGCTGTGGACGATATCGATACGTCCGGCGCGGTCGACCTTCCATTGTGCTTCTGCCCGAGTCTCGGGAAGGACGATGCCTGCCACTGTCCACTGATGGTGCCAGGCCGGATTGTTGGTGTCTGCCCTGAGTTTCAGGACAGATCCCACCTCCGGCTCCAAAGGCTCGACCGAAAAGCCAGCATTGGGTGGCTGAGGTAGCACATCAATGACCTGAGTCGCTGTCGACGTTTTCCCTTCTTTGGTGATAACAAGTTGCACTGACACAGCCCCTTCGCGATTGAAGACGAAGGTTGGACTGCGCTCGGTTTTGGGGTTAATGCCTTGCACTCTCCACTCCCAACTTTCCGGACCTCCCAAAGATTCGTCCACAAATGTCACTTCTTCCCCGGCGCGGACGACTTTAGGAACCCATTTGAATTTGGCTTCCAACGGCACCTGTTCCATAACTTCGATAACACAGGCACCCGGTTTGGACTCAGCTTTGCCACCAGGCCCCTCCACGGCAAGAATGACATCGAAACGGCCGTTGCGCTGGTAACTGTGGCGCGGTTTCAGATCGGTTGAAGTAGTCCCGTCACCGAAGTCCCACCGCACCTTCGATATGCCAACTTCCTTGTCTGGTGTGAACAGCACCGGCTCGCCGACCCGTACCTTCATGGGGTGCGCCGTGAAATCGGCCTGGGGCGGTGGTTCAATAATCTGGATCTGAACCGGGTTGGGAACCGAATAGTGTTTGATCAGGCAACTTGGATAGGGCTTGTCCTTGGGCTCGTAGCCAAGCGTGTACCATGAAAAACTCGTCGTCTTCGGATCGATCTTGAGCTGAGTGCAGAGGTCGCAGAGTGCCGACCAGCCTCGGTATCGCGTGCTCTTCGTATCGTCTCCGTCAGAAAGTATGATAACGCTAATTTGTCGGTACCGCCCAACCTCTACTGCAACCCGAGCGATGACCTCGCCCACGGTATCATACAAGCGCGTTTCACCGGAAGGCTTGAAGTTTTCAAAAAAGAATCGCGTGAAATCGCCCTTTGCCGACAAATCCATTGAAGTCCACTTCCGCCCCTTGGTTGCCGTATCACTGAAGAATACGACCTCGACATGCGTCTCCGGAGACCTGCGCCCCACAAAATCCACAACCGCACCTCGAATTGGATCTACCAAACGATTTTGGACGATCGAGCCCGATTTGTCGATCACAAAATAGTACAATTCGTTTTCTGGCTGGCGATCTACTGTCGCTTGGGGAAATTGCGCTGCCGTGAGCATCGGGCAAACAGTCACAAGTAAAAGCAGCAGGGCTACTGTCGCCGTGGCATGTGCGGGTCCGACCTTGGGCTCACACTCAGCACTTTCAAGATGCGGTATCATACAGTCGCACCTCAAACCGAGGCTTGAAATACCATCTTGTTCGGGCCGGATTGAGCAACATGCTGGACTTCTGCCACTGGAATCACGCTCGACTTCTGCATTCTTGTGCTCACCCGCAACCAGTGTCCCCTTGCGGGCTGGGCCCTCCGCCCGTTAGACTCGAACTTTACTCGCCACTCCTAGCCTGCAACGGCTATCCGATTTGACCTCGAAGTCGCGCGTTGCCGCACCTCACGGTCTACTGGGCGACCCAGAACACAGTTCTCCAGCCCCGAACACATCACGCGCACTTTTTAGCAAAGACGACAATTCTTGCAAGAGTATTTTTCAGCCGCGCAAATCCGCCCGCGGATGAGAATCGCTTTGGCCGAAGCTGCACGGTTTGTCTTACGCTTCATGATTCGCTTTCCATGCTTGGACATCTGGGAGAGCTTCTACTGTTGCCACAGACTCGAGACGTACTCTGGCACCTTGTGCAAGAAGATTCTGATAGACGCAAGCATCGGAATTCTCCTCCGCTGCTGAAGTCTTTTCAGACTCTGCCGGTGGCCAGTTCGTCAAGTGAAAACGCACAGCATAATGCCTGCAGATCGAACCGTCGGGCAGCCGGACGATCTCCGGGTGGCGAGCTTTCACATCGGGAGTGAACTCGAGGAAACGTACACGGGCGGCTTGCGCGCCGACTTGTTGTGCCCAAGCCCGCAAATCACTTGACCCGGCCAGCCAAATGTGCCGACAGACAATAACCGGACGACGGTTGTAGAAAAAATAGGCGCTCATGAGGCAAGGAAGTTCCTCCTCCCAATCCTCGCGCAATTCGCCGTACCAAACGAATGTGGCTACCAGCAGCGTGAAGAAACCGACGAAGATTTGCAGGTTTTCCAGCCACCTGATCAGATCTTCCGGCACAGATCCAAATGCAGAAGTTGGCTCGCGATTCAACAATGGAGGTTGTAAACTCTTCAGGAAGGTTGCACCGACAAGCAGCAGGACGAGCCCAAGGCCGAGCGTGACGATTTGGGACCGCCTTCTTCGCCAAGCGAACTTTACTACTTGCCGGGTTTGGTCAGACCCGCTGAGGGGCATCGGCCTGGGTTCCTCGAAAATTTGAGAATGAGTAGCCATGAGAACAAAGCCGTTAAACCATCGCTTAATTGGGATCGTGGTTGAAGATTTCAACCGCACCAGTAACAGGCGAGTCGTAAAACAGCTTGCGCGCGCGCCCGTGCAATGCATGGGCCAGACGAAGGTAAAGCCAAACAGGAGCGGGACCGGTTAGCGTCACATCAGCACCGGGCGGCACCATCTCGAGCACCCGGGCTTCGTAGATGGGCAGATCATCAAGCTTGGCCGTGCCGGTAGCAGCGTATAATGTCTTCAGGTCAATGGTGACACGCGAAGTATTCATCGAGTGAGGCCGAGTTCAATTTGCTGTGTTCGTAAGATTCTTGCCGAACTGACTACCAAACGATCCAAGGTCTGACAAGAATCAACCACCCCGCAGATTGGAAATTTGCTCGTGAACTGGGCGAGCGTTATCGCTTGGACCGTTGGTCAGTTGCGCCGCTACCCGTCTTAACGCATTTCCTTTTCTTTGCTTTTGGAAGTATCTTGCCCAGAGCAAGTTGAAGCAGTTTTGGATTTCATCAAAATGGCTACATCGCTCAGAGCTTCGCGCCTAATAGATCCAAATTTCTCTGCTGTTCGGCTGTTGGCACCGTCACCTGTTCAAACTCCACTTTTTCAATCCTCGCCGGATTGATCGTGATTTGCTGCAGACTCTTCATCACCGAGGAAAAGGTCCACTTGCGGTTTTTGCCCCGCCCATCGCTGGCAAACAAGGGCGCCAGCCGTTGTTGCACGTGCCACTGCAAATAGTAGGCCAACATGCAAATGAACACGTGGCTCCGAATCCGATCATCGGTCTTGTGATAAACCGGTCGCACTTCCAGCCAGGCGGTCTTCAAGTTCCGAAAAGCCTCTTCGACCAAGCTGAGTTTCTTGTAGGAAGCCACCCCTTCCTCCTTGGTCATCCGGTCAGCAGGCAGGTCGGTGTAAACCACGTAGCAGCCATCAAAGATCGCCTCGGCTTTGACGGCTTCCTGGTCGAGGTGCTCACCCGCCGCGAGCGTAACAACAACGCTATTTCTTATATGGCAGTCCTCACACTGCTCAGCGCGGCGTAGCCGCAGTCGAATGATCGCGGCGAGATAAATGCGTTCGTTTCAAGCTGTGCGCCGGGTCGCGCCGCGCTGAAAGGGGCGACTTCGTCGCTCAAGGGGGGGCGATCCAAAACTCGGACCATCGGCCGAACAATTCGGAGGTAACAGTCGCAAAGGATCTGCTGATCTGCAGTTTCAGCGCAGATCATCCAGTTTTATACTCCAAAGGCCGCACTCTGGTGACAAGTTGAGCAAACTCGCAGTCTGAAAATCTTCGCAAATATGAGCGATTTCTCAACATAGTAATCCAGCGAGAGGCAAAGACGCGGGCAGCCTTGTTGGGGCGCACGACCGAAGTGTTGAACCGGCTCCTGCAGTCACATCGGGTTCTCCAAATGGAGCGGCGGCTTGTCCACAAGGCTAAGGCCGCAAGGAACTGAACCGGTCGTGGTCCCGTCCTGCAAGGG
>Ga0068707_1001467_pt1 | contig 16457 bp, 12 predicted proteins | sample YNPNPMetaG_FD_66600 | JGI IMG/M metagenome (GOLD analysis project Ga0068707, IMG submission 66600) | Anoxygenic and chlorotrophic microbial mat microbial communities from Yellowstone National Park, USA - YNP NP MetaG | ecosystem: Environmental > Aquatic > Thermal springs > Hot (42-90C) >...
CCGATGAGGCCCCTATCATCAGGCTGGTCAACTCGATCCTGTTTCAGTCGGTCAAACAGAGGGCCAGTGACATCCATATCGAGCCCTACGAGAGGGAGCTCGTCGTGCGGTACCGGATCGACGGCGTCCTGTACGATCTCGTGAGGCCGCCCAAGAAATTCCAGTCGAGCATCATCTCCCGCATCAAGATCATGGCCGGCCTCAACATCGCTGAAAAACGCCTGCCCCAAGACGGGCGCATAGGGATCAAGATCGCAGGGAAAGAGGTGGATATTCGTGTCTCGGTCATACCCACGGCCCACGGCGAGCGCATCGTCCTGCGGCTTCTCGATCGCTCCCAGGTCCTGCTCAAACTCGACGAGATAGGCTTGAGCGGCGACAAGCTGGCGATGATGCGCAGGCTCATCAGGATGAGTCACGGGATCATCCTCGAGACCGGCCCCACAGGATCGGGGAAAACGACGACGCTCTACGCGGCTCTGAGCGAGATCAACACGACGGACAAGAATATCATTACCGTCGAGGACCCCATCGAGTATCAACTCAAAGGGGTCGGACAGATCCAGGTCAACCCCAAGATCGACCTCACCTTTGCCAGGGGCCTTCGGTCGATACTGAGACAGGACCCGGACATCATCATGGTGGGGGAGATCAGGGATCTCGAGACCGCGGAGATCGCCATACAGGCGTCCCTCACAGGGCATCTCGTCTTGAGCACCCTCCACACAAACGACGCGCCCACCGCCATCACGCGCCTGGTCGATATGGGCATCGAGCCGTTCTTGGTCTCCTCATCGCTTATCGCGGTCATCGCTCAGCGTCTGGTGAGGGTCTTGTGCCCGGCATGCAAGAGGCCCTACGAACCACGCGACGAGGAACTGGCAGAGATTCACCTGAGCCGGTCCGCGCTCCCGGAAGGCGTCATCTATCGTGCCGTCGGCTGCCCGAAATGCGCGAACACGGGATTCTACGGAAGGACCGGGATTTACGAGCTTCTCGTAATGGATGAACACATACAGAACCTCATCACCAGAGGGGCGGACGCCAACGCAATACGGCGTGCGGCAATCGAGAAGGGGATGCTGACGCTCAGGGAGGACGGGGCTCTCAAGGTGGCCCAAGGGCTCACCACCGTCCAGGAAGTCGCCCGTGTGACCCAGGAGGACTACCTCGCGTAGGGGCTCCGCCTTTTTCCGCAACGGGCGGGCCGGGGCCGGCAGGCAGATGTGCACTGCGCAGGGGCCTCCGGCCGTGCCGTTCCTCGTTGCAAGGGAAGAAGCTTTTCGTGGCCGTATTCGAGTACAAAGGGATTACCGCTTCAGGCAAGAGTGTGCGCGGCATCGTCAATGCGGACAGCCCGCGGGCGGCGCGCCAAAAACTGCGCGGCGAAGGCGTCTATCCCACCGAACTCGTACAGGAGAGGGTCTTCAAGAGCAAGATCTCCCGCGAGGTCTCCCTTCGCCAGCTCTTCACCTATATAAGCAAACAAGACATCGCCATCATGACTAGACAGCTCGCCACGCTGCTCAGGGCGGGACTCCCCCTTGTTTCCTGCCTGAATGCGTTGGCAGACCAGATCGACAACCAAAAGCTCAAGAAGATAGTCACCCAGGTCAAAGAACGGGTCAACGAGGGGAGTTCCCTCGCCGCGGCGCTGCAGGAATTCCCTAGAGTGTTCCCCGACCTTTATACGAACATGGTGGGAGCGGGCGAAACCAGTGGTGCCCTCGAACTGGTGCTTCTCAGACTCGCCGACTACACCGAGAACCAAGTACAGATACGGAACAGGCTCCTCGGTGCCATGATCTATCCCGCGCTGATGACCGTGGTGGGGTTCGTCGTCCTGACGATCCTGTTCACCTTTGTCATCCCCAAATTCATCACCATATTCGAAGAATTGGGGCAGGCACTGCCCACGCCCACTCTTGTATTGATCGCAGTGACGACCTTTGTGAAGTCCTATTGGTTCGTGATCCTTCTGCTCGCAGGAGGGTGCCTGTACGCGCTGCGCAGGTATGTCAGAACACCGGCAGGCCGTCAGGTCTACGACCGAACGCTGCTTCGCGTCCCGGTGATAGGACGGTTGGTGAGGCTCTCGGCAGTGGTTCGCTTCGCCAGGACGCTGAGCACGCTCCTCACCAGCGGCGTCCCCTTGCTCAAGGCCCTCGATATCGTCCAGACAGTGGTGAACAACGCCGTCTTCGCCGAGACCATACGATCGGCGCGGGACTTCATCACAGAAGGGGCATCGATAGCCGAACCGCTGAAACGGAGCAAGGTCTTCCCGCCGATCGTCATCCATATGATCGCCAGCGGCGAGCAAAGCGGCCAGTTGGAGGAAATGCTGGCAAAGGTCGCCGACATTTACGAGGAAGAGGTTCAGGTCTCCGTCACCGCACTGACAAGCCTCCTCGAGCCCCTGATGATCCTGGGGATGGCCCTCGTCGTGGCCTTCATCGTGATATCGATCCTCTTGCCTCTTTTGGAGATGAACCAGATCGTCGGCAGATAGGTCTAAATCTCGAACAGACCCTCAGTGACCGGGAGGAGAAACGCTATGCAAAAGCTGTGGCGAGACAACCGTGGCATCACCCTTATCGAGATGATGGTCGTCATCATCATCCTCGGGATCCTTGCCACTATCATTTTTACCAGGGTCTCCGACCGACCGGAGCAGGCACGCAGAACGAAGGCGCAGGTGGAGATCCGACAGCTGGGTACGGCCCTGGAGCTTTTCAAGCTCGACAACGGGTTCTACCCTACGACCGAGCAAGGGCTGGAGGCGCTGGTGAGAAAGCCGACCACAGGGAGGATACCATCGAACTATCCCGAGTCCGGCTACATCGAGAAGGTCCCGAAGGACCCCTGGGGAAATCCTTATGTATACGTGTGCCCGGGTGCCCACGGAGACTACGACCTGGAGAGCTACGGCCCTGACGGCCAAGAAGGCGGGGATGGGAAAAACGCTGATATCCAGAGCTGGAATCTGCAGTGAGACCGGAGGGTCCGTTGCGCGGGCCGGATCTGCCAGAGGCCTCACCCTCATCGAGCTGACCATCCTGCTGCTCATCCTCGGTATCCTTTACTCCCTGGCGATGCCCAAGCTTTATATCCTCACCGACGTCAATCTCCGCACCTCCGCCCGCAGGCTTGCCGAGACGCTTCGCGTCGTCCAGTCCAGCGCGATAGCACACGCGAGTCAATATGTGGTCCGTTTCGATATCGAGAAAGGGACGTACGGTTACCAGCAAGGGACCGAGTATGCGCCGGGCCGATGGGTTTTCCTGCTCAAGGACATGGACCGGACGGGCGAAAAGGGATCCCGGGAGGAGGAACAGCGCTCGTCCGCCCCTGTCGAGAAGACCTTCAGGCTCGAAAAGGGGGTGTTTTTTCAGGATATCTATGACCCTGTCAGTGGGGAAAGGCACGATAAAGGCGAGATAAGGACCGAGTTCTCGCCGCGGGGCATTGCAACCCCGGCGCTCATCCATATCGGGGATAACAAATCGAGGTACTACACCATAGCCATCGAGCGATACGGCGGGAGGGTGATCCTCAGGAAGGGCAATCTCACCTACGAGGATCTCCTGTCCGAAGGATCCAAAGGGCGATGACACGCGCACCGAGCACACCGAGAGGCCCGCGAGGCTTTACCTTGCTCGAGGTCATGGTCGCCGTGGCCATCCTCGGAATCGCAATGGTCGCCATCCACCATGCCCAAGCACAGGGCATCCGCGCAATGGCCCGCACCAAGAACATGACGCTGGGGACGATGCTCGCCTGGGAAAAGATGAACGATATCCTCATCACTATCCGGAACGACTTCCCGAGAGCGGGGGAGGAGCGCAATGGCGATTTCGAGGCCCCTTACGAACACTTCCACTGGGCGCTCCGCGTGGAAGAAAACCCCAGCATCCCCGAGGCGTTCAGGGAAAAACTTCCCCTGCTCCATCTGACCGTCTTCTGGGAATCCGAGCAACCCCGCGGCCCCGAGAGCCGGTCCTCGTCGCCAGGCCAGGCCCGCGGGGGCCAGAAGGTGGAGGTTTGGGCGTGCGTGGCCAGACTCTGAACAGTCGCGGCGCTCGCGGCTTCACACTCGTAGAGGCAACGCTCGCCCTGTTGATCGCCGCACTGGTCCTCACCATGGTCTACGGAAGCGTCAAGGGTATAAGCGGTTCTGTGGAAAGCATTTCAGTACGGAACGATCTCTACCGGACCAACTACGCCTTGCTCGAGGAAATGGAAAGGGAGCTTTCCGCGGCGTTCTTGTCTTCGGAGAGGGCGAGAAATCCGGGCGTCCACAGAACGTACTTCCACGTGGAGAACGAGGAGGAGAGCGGGATGCAGAAGGCGGCACTGTATTTCACGACCTTCGGCCACGCGTTCTCCCCGAATCCTGTGGGAGAATCTGACCAGAGCGAGGTGTGCTACAAGGCTGTGTACGATCGCGGCAAAGAGGAACTGGTGCTGCTCAAAAGGGAGGACCTCACGACGAACGCGGCCACCTGCAAGGAAGACGACACTGCCTTCTCTATGGAAAACCCGATCGGCCAAAGACCCTATGTGGTGGCCACAGGATTCCATCCAGAGAAAGGGCAGGGGTACAGGTTCACCGGCTTCCACGTGGTCCTGATCGACCAAGGCCAGCAGAGCCGAGGCCATGAGAGCCGCGGCGGCCGTGCTCAGGGCGGCACCAAACGAAGCGACTCGGAAGAAAAGAGAGGTTCCGACACGACAGACCAGAAGACCCTCGAGACCTGGGACACCGAAGACGATATTACCCAGACCAACAGGCTGCCCAGACAGGTGAAGGTGACCCTCACCTACGAGGGGCCGCTCAAGGACACCATTGCATTTTCCCGGACCGTATGGCTGCAATTGAGCGGATCAGTGGCACAGACGGCCGCTGCAGCGGAACAGGCAGGTGCTGCCTCGTCACCGCTTCCGGTTACGACAACAACGACTATGCCGGCGGAGCGGCGGTAGCCATACCGGAGAATCAGCGAATGGTATACCCCCCGCAAAGACGATACTGCCACGCCCGTGATGAGGGGGGGATCGTCCTGCTCCTGGTCGTGTTCATCATTACCCTCCTTGCGGCCATGACCGTGACGCTGAGCGATACCGCCCAGAACGACGTGCGCGTCCTTCAGAACTACCGGGCCAGCCTTCAGGCGTATTGGACCGCTCAATCCGCCATCCAGATAATCGCCGCGGCCCTGAGCCTCAACGCCGCCCTGAACGCACAGGTCCATGCGCCGCAAACCATGCCCTGGCACAACGAGTCAACGGATTTCCAGCGCTACATACTGCCGGCCCTGTCGCTGCCGATAGGAGAAAGCAACAGCATTATCGGGATCCCCAACGACCCCCTCGTCCCCGGCAACCCGCCTAGGCCCATCGTCGACGAGAACCGAAAGCTGAGCATCGCAGCCTCCTCGATTGCGCAGGGACAACCGATGTCTCCCACCCCTGCGCAACCTCGCCGCACAGGTCTTCCTGTCGTCACAGGCTCGGCAGGGCTTGTCACCGGTTACGGACAGCCCGGCGAAAGAACCAACGCCCAGCAGTTCCAGAGGCTCGTGCTTGTGCTCACCAAGGTCGTTCCCCGGGATCCTTATGCCGCCTCAGGCCCTGCGGCGGGCCAGGACCGCCAAGAATTCATCGACAATGCGCGCGCCGCCCAGCTCGCCGGATATATCGTCGACTGGATCGATTCTGATTACAACAACGTCGACGAGACCAACCTCAATCAGGCCGAGAACACTTGCCCTGACGACGGCCTCCCCTACACCAGCAAGAACGCGCCGATGGATTCCTTAGAGGAGCTGGCCCTTGTGTGCGGCTTCAGAAAACTGCCCCGCGAGATCATCTTGAGGCTGGCCGAACACCTCACCGTCTATCCCCTGACCACCAATATCCACACCGCCACGAGGGAGGTGCTGTACGCGTTCCTCGCTGCTGCCGGAAGAAACGACGAAAACCTCTATGACCGGCTGCACGACCCTCAGATACAAGATGCCAACCTCAGGTGCGCAGACATTCTCGGTCAAGCGGATCTCTGCACGCAGGGCGCCTTGGGCGACCAAAGCAACATCTTCCAGGTCGATGTCTATGGGGTGACGATCGACCCGGAGACAGGCAGAGAGCTGGCCAGGAGAAGGATACGAGAAGTCATCGCCAGTGGCGCGGGGGCCGCCATGGGAGGGGGGACTGGCCTGCAACCGCTCTACTACAGAGAGGACTGAGGGATGAGTTTCTTGCCCCGGAGTCGAGAAAATGATAGGAATAATGTCTCTCCAGCAGGCCGCGAGGGCGAATCCCGTCAAGGCCGGCCGCCGCACACGGGATGGTAAAGGGATCGTATGGCGCAGATAATCGTCGGATTGGATATCGGCACGACATCGATAAAGGTCACCCGCCTCGAGGCAAGCCTCTTCCGATTCGAGTTCAAGGAAACGACAGAGCATGTGCTGCCCACCCACATGGATCTCCCGTGGGAACAGCTTGTCGCAAGCGTCCTTCAGGTCGTCTTTTCCGACCAGACAGGCGGCTCGCCCTATAAGATCATAGCATCCTTGCCCGGCCGGTACGTCTCATCCCGAATCCTTTCCCTCCCCTTCTCGGACAAGAAGAAGATCGAGCAAACGCTCCCGTTCGAGCTCGAGGGACTCGTTCCATTCCCCATAGAAGAGGTGCTGATCGATTACGAGATACTGGGGACCGACGCCTCGGGCTCCAAGGTCCTTGCCGTATGTACGCAAAAAAGCGTCGTGGACGCCCATCTTAAGATGCTCAAGGCCTCGGGCATAGACCCGCAGGTGCTCGTCCCTCCCTCAGTGGCATTGGCGAATCTCTCCAAGCAGATTCAAGGGCAGAGTCCTGAGCCGATACTGATTGTCGATTTCGGGCACGAGGAGACAGCGCTGTCACTGGCATCCCGGGGCCGCCTCGCCTTTTGCAGGACTCTCATGACAGGCTCCTCGGCCGTCACCAAGGCCCTGGAGCACGAGCTCGGGATCCCTCGCGCGACAGCGCACGAGTCGAAAGAGCGAGAGGTGGATCTGGGCGCGGCCGAGCCCGGCCCGGAAAGGCCTCATCCACATGCGGTGCAACGCGCCGTATCCTCGGCGCTCGAGCCGCTTATAAGAGGCATTACTCAGACCCTTGGAGGGATCAGGGAGGCTGCCGGCGTCGCCCCCCGGAGAATATATCTATGCGGCAAGGGCTCTGCGTTGCGAGGCCTTTCGAGCTATCTCTCCCGCAAGGTGGGCCTCGAGGTGCGCCCTGTAGAATTCCAGATCGGCCCCGGGTCCGTCGCACCGACCTACGAGTACGATCCCCTCGCGGCCGCAACAAGCATGGCACTGGCCCTGCATGGGACAAGGGACAATGCCGCCTCCGGCATCAACCTTCGTACAGGCGAGTTTGCCCATGTCTCCAGCTTAAAGGCCCTCAGAAAGACCGCCGTCTCGTTCGGGGCCATGGCGGGGGTCTTGGCCGTCCTTTTCATGGTTGACTCCGGGCTGAAATACCACTACCGGCACTCCGAGTCCGAACGGCTCCAGGCCGCCATCACAAAGGTCGCTGCGGAGATTTCCCCGGATGTCAAGGGCCTTGGGAGCGACAAACAGAAGCTGTCCACCTTGATGGCAAAGCTCGAGGAGGAAAAACGCGAGCTCGGGCTCTTCGCCACGATCTCCCCCAATTCGCTCTCGGTCCTCGATGTGCTGCTCGCCATAAGCGAGGCGGTCCCCGAAGACGTCAAGATCGATGTCAGGGAACTCGCCATAGAGGGAGACAAGGTTCGCATTCAGGGCGAAACGAGTTCTTCGAACGCCGCTGAACAGATCAAGAGCAATCTCTTGAAAAAGGACGCCTTTGCAAGTGCGGAGATAATGGACGTGAAGCCGAGTGTGGATCGCAGTACGGTCAAATTCCAGATGAACCTGGAGCTTCGGTCCAAGGCCTTCTGAGAGGGGGATGCCAACCCATGAAGCTGCCCGCCCTGACCAGGAGGGAACGATACGTGCTCGCCGGCACGGGCCTCTTCCTGATCGTGCTCATCGCGTTCCTCGCTGTCGATCACGTGGTGCAAAAGTATCGCGATATGGACGAGAGCATCGCGGCCCGGAAGGAAGATCTCAAGAGGGTGATCCGTCTTCGCGACGAGTACCGTTCGGTCCACCGTGAACTCGAGTCGATACGATCCAAGCTGGACAAGAAAGAAGCCGGCTTTTCCCTCCTTTCGTTTCTCGAAAACCTTGCCAACGAGCAGAATATCCGCGACAACATAGCCTCCTTCAAGCCGGACAAGAAAACGCTCAACGAGACGTACCGCGAACTGTCCGTGGATCTCGTCATCGACAACATCACCCTGCCCCAGCTGGTGGAGTTCATCTACAAGATCGAAAACTCCGGGCATCTCGTCAAGGTCAAGCGCTTCAGGGTCAAAGCGCGATTCGACAACCCGGACCTCCTCAACGCGACCTTCCAGGTATCCACCTTCGAGAAGGTGTGACGCGCAGGGGGGCGAACCCACGAGGGCGACACCCGATGAGACCATCGTTGAACAGACGGACCGTGCTGACGTACGCAGGGTACGCAGCCTTGGCCCTGGTGATGACCCTCTATATCGCAGTCGTCACCTTCCCCTTCGAGCAGGTCAAGGATCAGGTCCTCCCGTCTCTCGTCAGGGGCATGCCTTTCTCCCTCGATCTCGAGGAACTCAGGGCAACCCCTTTTCTCAGTATACGCGCCTCGGGTGTGCGTATCTGGAAAGACGCCGGCGGCACGAAACACTCCAAAGGGCCGCAACTGGTCATTGAAACCCTCACGGTTCGCCCTTCCCTCCTGTCCTTATTCACGGGCAAGAAGGCGGCCAGCTTTTCCGCGAGGTTCTATGGCGGCAAGGCCCAGGGCACGATAGGGGTCCGGGGCCAGTCGGTCACGGTGGCCGGACGCTGGAAGGACATCGATCTGGGCACCTACGAGCCCGCGGCCGAGGCGATGAAACTCGCAGGGAAACTCTCGGGCGATCTCGATCTGAGCATCCCGCGCCGCAAACCGGCCCTCGCCGAGGGGTCAGTGTCGTTGCGCATCGCAGACGGCTCTGTTCAGAACCTCCAGGTCTATTCCATGACCGTTCCGGCACTCACAGGGATCGCGGGCTCGAGCACGGTGCGGATACAAAAGGAAAAAGACAAAGACATCTCGGTTGCGAGCCTCCAGGAATGCACCTTGAACGGCAAGGAGGCTGCGATCACCTTGACAGGCGAGGTACGCCTTGCCACGCCGCTCGCCCAGAGCCGCCTCAACATCAAAGGGAACCTCAAACTCATGGGGGACTTCGCGTCCCGTTACGACACGATGCTCCAAGGGCTCCTGAGGAACAAGAATAAGGACGGCTCGTACCCCTTCTCGCTCATGGGGACCCTCGGGCAGCCTCGGTTCGGCGTCTAGACCGAGGCCGCGACGGGCACACCGGTGGAGCGACGCCGGCACGGCTAGACCGGCAGTTCTATTATGAACCGAGTGCCTGTGGGGTAGTTGTCCCTCACCTTGATATAGCCTTTGTGGTCCGCCACGATCGTCTTGACGATGGCCAACCCTAATCCCGTGCCTCCCCGCTTCGTGGACGTGTAAGGCTCGAAAAGCCTCCCCCTCACCTCCGGCGGTATCCCGGGCCCGTCCTCGGCCAACTCGATGACCGCCATGTTGAGAGTCCGGTCGAACCGCGTGCGCGTCTGTACCGTTCCGCGCTCTCCGACCGCCGCGAGCGCATTGTCGAGAAGATTGATCAGCAGGCGCCTGATCTGCTGCTCGTCCAGGGGGACCGGGGGGAGCGATGCATCCTCCTCGAAGTCGAACTCGACGGACCGGTGGGCCTCCCTATAGAGAACCAAGGTCTCCTTCACGATACGGTTCAGGCTCTCCGGCCTCAGCCGCACGGCCGGCATTCTGGCGAAGTTGGAGAACTCGTTTACCAGATTCTTCATTTCCTCCACCTGCCGAATGATGGTGCCGGTGCACTCCTCGAAGACCCGGCCGTCCTCGCCGAGGGTACCGAGGTACCGCTTCCTGAGCCGCTGGGCCGAAAGCTGGATCGGGGTCAGGGGGTTCTTGATCTCGTGGGCGATCCGCCGTGCGACCTCCCTCCACGCCGCGGCTCGTTGCGCCCTGATCAACTCGGTATGGTCCTCGAAAACACCCACGAGTCCGAGGAACCCACCCGTCTCGTCCTCCAAAACACTCAGATGGACTCGGAGGGATTTCGGCTCGCCCTTCAGTACCACCTCGATCTGTCGTTCGAGGCCCTTGAGGCCTCTCTCGTTCATGTCTCGAACCATCTCGGTGAGAAGCCGGATGTGCTCGGCAGAGAGAAACTCGGCGTAGCGTTTTCCTACCACGTCTCTGGCATCCACAGCGAAGAGATTCGCAGCGAAGGTATTGATCGTCTGTACGACACCCTCCTTGTCCAGTGAAACCACACCGGCCCCCACATTGCGCAGGACTATCTCCATGTAGCGACGGCGCTGCTCCAACTCCACATTGGTGCTGCGCAGTTCGTCCTGGGCCTGCTCGATAGCCCTGCTCTTGCTCATGAGGTCGGCGGTCATCCGGTTGAAAGAGTCCACCAAAATGCCCATCTCGTCGTCGGCGCTCTCCTCGATCCGGTGCGCCAGATCGCCCCTGGCCACATGCTCGATCCCGGAGGCCAGGTGCTGAATGGGCGTGGTGATCTCTTTTGCGAGAAAGAAGCCGAACCACGTCGCCGCAAAGACGATGAGCAGTGTCACCATGATCAGGACAATGAGCATGCCCGACTTGAACGGCTGCTTGTAGAGAATCGTCTCCCGGTGCCGGTCCAGGGACCGCGAGATCTCCGCCATCTTGTTGACGAGACTCTCCGCGACGAAACACCCCACTGCCAGAAAGCCCCTGATCGTGCCCGAGTGCTCCGGCTCCCCGATGGGCACGATCGCCTCGAGGAGTTCGCCCTCGTCCATCGGTCGAACCCTCGAGGAATCCTTGCCAGACCGCATCTGCCGAACAGCCGCTGCGTCCCACGCCGGCACTCTCTTCCCTTGCAGGGCCGCACTGCGCGAGGAGGCCAGCTCGGCAAGCTCGGGGGAAAACACGCTCACTCGATCGAGGTTGTATTCGAGCTGTTTGAGCTGCACGAACCGTCTCAAGGCCTCTGAGCGATCGGGGTCCAGGAGGCGTTCCTTTTCTATGGCGTGTCCCAACTGCTTGGCGAAATACAGGGCGTTATCCGAGGTGCTCTTGTAGTAGTGCTGCGCGACCTTCAGGGCCCCCTCGAGGGCCTGCTCGACCTGCACGTGCACCCACATCTCGATGCTGCGGGTGATGAAGAACCACGCCACTGAGAACAACAACACCGTGGGTATGAGCGAAAGGAGCACGAAGGCGACGACGAGCTTTGTCCGCAGCTTGGACCCGAGGACCTTCCTCTTCCTTTCGAACACGAGTTTGACGACGTTGCGTAGGATGAGAAAGATCATCAACAGCATCAAGATGACGTTGATGTTGATGATCGCGAAGAACAGGGCGTTGTCGGTCACCGGCAAGCGGTGCCTGATCTGTGGGAGGTGAGCCTCGAGGGCGGTCAAACCGACAAGAAGAAGGGCGAGTACGGCGATGATCCAGAGTTCTCGTCTGCGTCGGCGCTCGTCCGGGGAGAGATCTTTCATCTTCGGCCACACGGCAACGGGGCTGTCCGTGGGATGTCTCTACTGCACCGGGGCGCAACAGGACTGGAGCAGCCCGCGAACCGTCTTGGTCTCCTTGCCTATCCGAAGGGTGCCTTGCACGTGACGCACACGGCTCCTCGAGGGGGATGGATACGCCGGAAGCCCCTCGCAGAAGGTCTCCAGGGCTCCTGGCCCTTCGTACCCCTCAGCGCCTGACGGATCGATGCCAGCCGAGGAACCGGATGCCGCCGTGTCCAAACGAACCGGTGCCAGGTCCGCCTCCATGTCCCAGCCGGGAACCCTCACGTGCCATGCCGACCCCTCGCCTCCACCACTCCCGTCCCCCCTGGATGCAGGCACGATCTCGGCCTCGGTGGTCTCGTCCCACTGGCCCCGTCGGTCTTGAGTCGTCGCAAACGCACTGCGGGCCTTCTCATCACCCTCGCCGGCGAGTTGCTCTATGTACCAGAAGCCTCCTGACGGGTCCCACAGGAAGCACGACGTGCCGCTCTTGGCGAAAGCGACCCGCGCCGGCCCGGCGTAGCGGCGCACCCTGCCTCTGTACGAGACGTGCTGAAAGAATGCCGACCCTTGCACGACCTTCTTGCCGAAATAGAGCTTGACGGGCACCAGCGTGTAGTCGACCGACGCACCACCGAGCCTTCTGCTCCGTTCGGCATAGATGGGTTCTGTCACCACGAGGACCTCGCGGCCTTCCTCGCCCACGCCGAACACGAGTTCATCCTTTTCGGTCCATGCAGCTATGGTCTTCTTGTCGGGATTGGGAATCTTCTTGGTGTCCTTCTCGGCCCTGACTCGCTTCGAGTAAAAACACCTCTCCACATTCTTGTGAAAGAGCCATGCCTCGTACCCCCAGTGGACCTTGCGAAAAAAGACCGCGTCCTCGTTGAGCGCCCGGGCGATGTCCAGGGAGAGCATGACAGGGGTGCCTCGAGTCATCGCCGCACAGACGAGTCGGTCCTCCTCGTATCGAATCTCCGTACCCTGATGCACCAAGGACCTCAGTGCGCACGAGGCCGTACACATCGTCACCATACACAAGGCAAGGAAGACCGACCCCCTCGAAAGCGTGGGCCCTCTTGCCGCTGAAAACACATGAGGGAGCTTTCTCTGCAGCATGGCCAAACCTTTTCTGTGTCCTCTGACCCTGAGTGCGCAGGAACCCTGGGGACTCCTCATCGCAGAGGGCCCCGGCGCACTCTCAAGCCGGAGCGTGCAATCTGGAAAGGCACTATTTCGAACCCTCGGCCGACAAGCCTCTCTGCGATCGAACTGCGCCGGTCCGGATCGCAATACACCACGACGCACCCTCCCCCACCCGCCCCGCACACCTTGACGGCGAGTGCCCCTGCCGAGCCGGCGATAGCTTTTACTCGCCGTATTTCAGGCGTCAAGATGCCTGGCGTCAAGCGCTCGCGGCTCGCAGCCTCCCGCCCCATCTCCACCCCCGCCCGCTCGTAGTCGCCTCGCAGCAGGGCCTCCTCCATTCGACGTGCCGCCTTCACGATGTCGTCGAGAAGTGCAAGGACCCGGCGGTCGCCGTCGATGTGCCGCTTGAGGATACGCCAATTGTTCGTGCCGGAGTTGCGCGATGTCCTGGTAAAGACAAGGATCAGCCACCTTTCGAGTTCCCGGGCATCGAGATCTATGGGCACCCTCTGTACCGCGCCCGCACCCCACTTCAGACCCTGAACCCCTCCCCACAGCGCGGGGTAATAGTCCTGAAGCCCTGCAGGGACCCCGAGCACGCGCGTCTCTATGTCTCGAAGAAGCTCGGGGAACCCCTCCAGGCCATACCGCCTCCCGGTGATCCGGTTCAAAACCCCGCAAAGGGCTGCAAGCAGGGAGGAGGATCCTGCAAGACCTGCCCCTTGAGGGGCCATACAGCTGTAACGGATCGCCAAGGCCTCCTCAGGACCGAAGTGATCCATCGCCCACGCAAAAAGCTCGAAACCCGTTTTTCGCTTCATGGCCTCGATGGTCGCCGCAGCGCAGTGCCTTCCTGTATCCTGATCGACGACGTGAAAGCGCCGGTCGGCCGACCGGGAGACGCGGAGGCGAGCCACGAGGTCGATCGCAGCGTTGATCGTGACCGCCCCCGGGTGGAAGAGATAGAGGGGCCAGATATCGAGAGTACCGCCCGCAAGATCGATCCGTGTGGGGGCTGAGGCCTCGATGTATTCCTGCATCGATAACGACAACGACACCGGTCTCTTCCTCGCGCGCGGGCTCGGTTCTCCCAGGGTTCGGCAAGGGGTGGGCGAAGACGTCTATACTATTTCAGACCTGCCTGGAAAACGCAACAGATCCGGCCCGAGAGAGGCGCAGCGCCCCGGGATCGCGGGCGAGCGAAGCACAAGGGCCGTACCGAGAGACGTCCCTACGGGATCTCCCCGTCGAATCGTACGGAGAGCCGGTTTTCTCCGGGCAGGAGCACCACTTCGCCGATATCCGTCAGTGTCCCCCCCCACTCGAGACCTCTCCTCTGCCCCTGGGCTATGGGGCGGCCGTTTATCTCCACCGTTTTCAGGGGGGGACCGGGGATCCCGATCTCTGCGGTGAGCGAAGAGTCCCCTCGCACCCAGACCCTGACCTCCATCGCCGCAGGGCCGGTCCTCTGCACGTGCAGATCGAGCATCTCTGGGCCGACCATCAACCCGCGAAGCGTAAAGAATCCCCAGCCATTGGGCAACCTCGGTCTCAAGGCCACACGGTTTCGCTGGCCGTCTCCTGAAAAACCGCTCAGAAAATACAGTATCGCCTCGGCGTTGATCCCCCCCTCCCATGAGCGATACCGTGCCCAGAGTTCACCGACGAATCCGAGAGGGTCGTAGACCGGGGTCAGCGGCGAGGTGTCATCGTGGACCACGACCTCAGGGTAGTTCCCGCCGGGGTCGGCGTGATCGTCCATGGTGTTGAACGTCTCTTCTGCAAATGGGTGGCTCACCGATGCGAGCGTCCAGAGCGTCAGGCCGGGCGTCATGCCTGTATAGATCCCCTGGCCGATCAGCCGCCCGAACATCGCCTGGAGCAACGGATCAGCCGGACTGAAAAACACCTTGTGTGTGGAGAAGAGCCGTGCCACGAGGGTCGAGGCGGCCCGCTCTCTCGGGACGCCTTGGAAATCCACATCCAGCCAGTAGGGGAAAATATCGACATCCCCATAAGGGGCGCCTGCAGGCACGCTGCCGTCCCTCAAGAGAAACGGTTCGAAATAGGAACCTTCCTCGTTCCAGAAGAATCTCTTGGTTGCTTCTCCGACCTGCTCGGCCAGCCTCTCGGCCCTGCGTATCCGCCCCGATCCGTCCTCGCCGAGCACCGCCGCGGCCTCTTGCTCGAGCCGGGCCAGGGCCCTGCAGGCCGCCACAAGCAGCACTCCACTGGCAAAGCTCCATGCCCTCTTCTCGAAAGGGTACTCTATGCCGAGCCCGAAAGAGATGGCCATCTGGGGTCTGAAGGTCTCGTCCCCGCTGAACGGTAAGAGTCCCTCAGGGCTCAGGGCCTGCTGGTAGACACATGCCCTGAGCATGTCCATGCGAGCAGAAAGGTCGGCAGGCTCGAAGTCCCTCAGGTCACCCCTCAGCAGGAGATACCGCAAGTAATCGAGTACCAGGTACGAAGGCCCCTCGGCGGCTATGCGTCCTTGGAACACCCCTTTTAAGGCCCAGTCCTCGGCCGTGGGCGCAGGGGGTGCCGAGGCCTCGTCGAGATCCGCAGGGTAGGCATTGGCAAGCCCTCCCTCGTGCCGTACCGCCAAAAAGTGGTAATCCAGGAGTGCCCGGGCTTCGGGTGCCCTCGCTGTGGCAGTAAAAAGCCTCATCGGCCCGTATGTGTCACGGTTCCAGACGAGGCTGTAGTGAGATATTTCGACAGGCCCCCCTGCGATGGTGGTGGATACCTTGTCGGTGATCACCAGGCCTTCGACGAGATCGTCGACGCGAGTATCAGGTGTCTCGAGTTGTGCACCCCTTTCGTACCAGGAACGCCACCTCCTTATCGTCTCGACACACCTCGCCTCCACATCTTCCACACGAAGTCCTTGGACCAGTTGCAGGGCCGGCGCCTCTGGATACCTCGATGAAGACGTGACCAACGCAAAGGCCAACGACGCGTCCTGGCCAGGGGCGAGGTGTATAGGGACTCGAAGTGTACCTCCCCCACCATGACTGCCGCCGGCCGCCCCGAGAGGGACGATCCTCAGCCTGCGGCCCTCTGAGACCGTCGTGAGCGTCTCACCCTCGAGAGAGCCTCGCCGGCCGAGCCTTACGCTGACGGAGAGATCCCCCGGTGCAGACGAACCATTGTTCTTTGCGTAGACAAGGAGAAAGACGGACTGGTCCTCAGGGCGGGTCTTACCGGGCCAGGCCTCCGGGAACGGCGCAAAGCAGACAGTCCAGAATTCCAGGGGTGGGGCAAGCGACCGCGTCACGAGCACCGCTGTCTTTCTCACCCTCCAGATCGTCTCCTCTTCCAAAGCCACAGGAGTGTCTGCCATATCGAGGCTCACGGTCACATCGGGGAAAAAACCCTCGAGGGTGCCCTTTTGATATGTGGGCCCCAGCATGCCGTGGATCGTGGTCAGGGGCGTGGTGGTGCCCATGAGGTAACAGACGGTCCCGTTGCCGCCCCCCACGTACGGCATCTCGGAGGTCGTGGGAAGGGGAGCCTCTTTGTAGCGTACCTGACCAGCCCACGTCGAGACATCGGCAAGATCGGGGATGC
>Ga0068707_1001470_pt1 | contig 16438 bp, 8 predicted proteins | sample YNPNPMetaG_FD_66600 | JGI IMG/M metagenome (GOLD analysis project Ga0068707, IMG submission 66600) | Anoxygenic and chlorotrophic microbial mat microbial communities from Yellowstone National Park, USA - YNP NP MetaG | ecosystem: Environmental > Aquatic > Thermal springs > Hot (42-90C) >...
GCGTGCAGCCGTGAGACCTGGCGGTCGTTCAGCACGATGTCACAATCGGGGCTGCGGCCGATCGTAACCGTTTGTCGCTCCAGGGGCCATGTCAGCCCGGCCTCGGCGCCGCGCTGCAAAATCAACATGGCAGACTCTCGGGTATTCGGTGCATGAGACATGCGTCTTCGCGCTCCTTACGTACAGGATAAGTATTCGGCTGGGCTGTTTCGGCCAGCCCAGCCTTGACAGGCACCATGAGGTGCGCCATAATAAATCTATGGTACCCGTGGTAGAGCGCACTACCGTTGCCCTCTACCATGGTAGCATCTATTGTGCAGGTTCGTGGACGAGCTGATGTCTCAAACCCTGCCGCTGGGCACAATCCTCCGGGACCGCTACAAAATTGTAGACCTGATCGGGCAGGGCGGCATGGGCGCCGTCTATCAGGCCGACGATCTCCTTCTGCGCGGGCGTGTGTGCGCTGTGAAAGAGGTCTTGCCCGAGCTTATCAGCGCGCCAGGCATGGAGGAGCAGGCCCACGAACAATTCTATCGTGAAGCCAGCACCCTGGCCCGCCTGGACCAGCCCAACTTACCTAAGGTCTCGGACTACTTTGCCCAAAACGGCCGCGAATATCTGGTGATGGACTTCGTGCCTGGCCCCGACCTGCGTCAGCTCATCGAGGATGCCTTGCAACGGGGCACGTTTCTGGAGGAAGAGGCCGTCTTGGGATGGGCTGCCCAGCTCTGCGATGCCCTGACCTACCTGCACACCCAAGACCCCCCCGTGCTCCATCGCGACATCAAACCTTCGAACATCAAGCTGACCCCGCGCGGGGTTGTCAAGCTGGTGGACTTCGGGCTGGTGAAGCTCTTGCAACCGGATGAAAGCCGCACCATCACGGTTGTCCAGGGCCGTGGCACCGTAGCCTACACCCCGCTGGAGCAATATGGCGGCGACACCGGCCATACCGATGTGCGTTCCGACATCTACTCCTTGGGAGCCACCCTCTACCACCTGCTGACCGGCCGTCCCCCCGCGGACGCCAGGCAGCGCTTCCTCAAACCAGGCAGCCTCATCCCCCCACGCGACCTGAACCCGCGCATTTCCCTGCACGTCGAGCGGGCCATCCTGGCGGCCATGGCTCAGCACCCCGACGATCGGCCTGCCTCCGTCGAAGAGTTCCGCCGGATGCTTTTCGCCGATGCCGGTGCCCCGGCTGTGCCCAAATCCATGCCCCTGCCCAAGATCACCCCCGCCACGGTGTGGGAAGAGCTATGGCACTCACACCGCACGCTGGTGGTGGCGGTTATTGCCCTGACCTTGTTGGCCCTCCTGGTCACGCTCTGGTCTCCCTCACTGCCTGGGCAGGGCGAGATGAGCACTGTCACTGGCCTGATCCACTGAGTGCCATCCGCAGCCAGAGAGACCCTCCTCGGTATTGGCAACCTGGCCGGCCGGCAGAGCCATTGCCCAGCCTGGCTATTGCTGATTCTGTCCGCTCCATAGCAGCGACACCAGGCCGCTCAGCAGCGCTATTACCCCAGCAGCCCAGCTATATCCATGGGCCTGAAGCTGGCTAGCCCCAGGCAGCCACCCTATCGCATACATCAGGTAGCCAATCCAGGCTGCTGTGGCAGCCCACAGCACAGCCACTAAAGCCTGTAGTGACGGCCTGGGGCCAGGAGTATGGCGAGTATGCAGGGTAAAAGCCACACCTCCCGCCGCCACGGTGCCGATCAGAGCGTAGAGGAAAGCTGCCAGTGTCACACGGGGTTGGGCGGTGCCTGCTCCGCGGCCCGCCAGCCCCCCTGCACCTGACGCCGACATGATAGAAGGCGTCTCGGTGGCAACTGGTATCGCGGTAGCCGTAGGGATGGGGGTAGGAGATGGCATCACTGTGGCGATGCTGCCTGGTATATTCCCCCCTCCAATCCTCAACTCAATCCGGGTAGAATCCTTGGCCTCGCCCGCCTGCGCGGTGATCCACAGCTCCCCTGTTCGGTCTAGCGTTACGACGGTGCGTGCCCGGCCGCCCACTGTCGTCTCGATCTTGGGGGCCAGCTCCAGCGCTTCGGCAGGGTAGCGCAAGCGAAACTCCACCGGTGTTCCATCAGGTACCGGATGGCCGTTGCGATCAACGATCACCCCCGTTTCCAGGATCACACTGCTGCCAACCCGAATGTTGGCCTGCTGGCCGCGCAGATCGGCGGCCGGGCCTGCCGGGCCAAGGGAGATGATCTGGCCGGGCGCGGGCTCCAGTTGACGGATCAGCTCATAATTGATGCCGCTGATAGTTACCGGGGGCGCGCCTGAGGGAGTGAACTCACGGAAGAGGGCCCGCACAGCAGCCTCCAGGAAGGGCGCTGTCTTGCCGTAGACCCCAAAGTACGCCGTGAGTTTGCTGATCTCCGTCGTATCCAGGTAGTAAGGGGCACTGAAGGCCAGCACCACCAGGCGTTTATCCCGCAGGCTGTCCGACCGTTTGGCCAGGAAGTTGCGCAGCGCGGCCGACTCAGGATACTCTTCAGGCCGATAATCCAACTGGGCGAAGATAATCCACTTGGCCTCGGCAATGGCAGCGTCGACCTCAGAAGGCTGGCCCGCCTGCGCTTCGGGCAGTTGGTAGAGATCGGCAAAGGTCAGGCTGCGCACGTTCTTAGGTGAAATCTGGCCGGTGCCTTTCGGACCGTAGAGACGCAAGATGATCTCTTCGATGGCTGTAGGGGAGATCAGCGGAACCGGGTCGCAGGTAGGGCACTCCTGTACCGTCCGCGCATCGGTCACGATCAGAATGTTCTCATCGGCCAGAGGGGCAGAAGGCATGCGGTCGGCCAGCTCTTCACGGCCAGGATAGATCAGGGTTAGCGCGGCCCGCGCTACAGCCTGAGTAACCGACACACTCCGCCCCACCTGTTCGTCGAGGGCCTCGATGTCTCGCCAGAGGGGGAGGGCCTGCCAGTTCTCCCCGTAGATGCGCAGTTTCAGCCCCAGGACCCGGCGTAGCGCAGCATCCACCCTGGCCCGGAACTCACTGTCTTCCTCATACTTCTGCTGGAAGAAAAGGATTGTCTCTTTGATCGCTTCAAACTGATCCGGCCAGTTGTCGGTGAGAGCAAAGCGAGACAGCAAGAGCAGGTCGTTGCCGGCCAGGAAGGCATCCTGTGCCACCTGGCGGTGGGGGAACTTCTGCAACTGCGGGTCGTAGTAGCGGCGGACGGCCGGCACCCCCAGGGCATCGCTGATTAGCACCCCTCCCGCGGCTCGCCACTCAGCAAACTCCTCCAATTCCATCAGGTCCTGTAACTCAGGGGCCAGGCTGATCGGTGGTGTAAGCTGGCGGATATTGCCCTGGAAGCCGCGGTAACGGATGTGCGAAGTCATCAGAGCTGCTGTTGTGCCAGGGGCGTTCAAATCGCCACCCGCGGTGACAGCCGCAAAGGGCGCCAATTCTATCTGGCGCAACTGTTGCATGGATTTCTGGACGGTAGCCACTTCGTCATCGGGCCGACGGTCGCTGCCGCCCTGGCCGGGGAAGTGCTTGGCAGCGGTGAGCACGGCACCCTGCCCCCCGGCCTGCACCCCCCGGATGAAGGCCTGGCCCATCTGGCCCACCCAGAAGGGATCACCTCCGAAGGTGCGGATGTCCAGATCACCCTTGCTGCCAGGCCTGGGCAGGTCCAACACATCCAGGGTCGGTCCCAACAGGAGATTGACGCCCACCGCGCGCAGCTCCTGTCCCACCACCCTGCCGACTGCCTCTGCCAGTTCGGGGGACCAGGTGGCGCCAATGGCCATGGCGCTGGGCAACGGGGTGAAACCGCCACTGCCCGAGAAAAAGGAGGTGTCGTCACCGGCCCAGTCCAGTGCGATGAAGAGCGGAATGCCCGCCAGGGCTGGCTGGGGCTCTATGGTCGGAGTGATCTCAGGAGTGGCTACAGGGGTGGGTCCTGAAGAGGCCTCCTCAGGATAGCCCTCCAACCCTCCCCGGGGTGGCCTGGAAGGCCTTCGCGACGACAACGCGGGTTCGGTGGGTTCGGGGGTGGGCGACGGCGGAAGGGCTGTCTCTTCGACCGTGGGCGTGATAACCTGGCTGCTGGTGACTGCTTCAGTAGAGGTGACGGCCAGAGCCTGCAGGAGGTTGGCCAGGCGGGCCACCTGTTGGGGTGTGCTCAGGAGATGGCTCTCGGTAGCTCCTTCAGCCGACTCAGCGCCTTCTTCTGGAGCCGGGACCGGGACATTGCGAAAGTTGCCGTTGCTGGGCGAGAGCACCACTCCCCCCACCCGGTAATCGCGTACCAGCACGGCAATATCTGACTCGGGGGAGACGTCATCGCCCTGAAAGGTCACCAGGAACAGTTGCCCCACCTTCTCGGCTGTAGTCATCCGTGCCAGGAGCGCCTCCACCTGGGCATCCTGGTCCGAGGCGGCCGGCCGCGGCGATTCTGCATTGGCCATGCCCGCCAGTGGCACCCAGAGAACGGTAAGGCAAACCAACACAAGGACGTGATGCGCCAGGCGTTTCATGATCCACCCCCGCAGAGATGAAAGCGATTATTATTGTACCTTGAACTGCGGAGGGAGTCAACCGCCAGCGGGCAGCGGTGGACAAACGACAGTAATCAGGGTATAATTGACGTGAATCGAACTGGCGTTCGGGGGAGGAACTGTTCATGCCCGATTTCAAACTGGTTTCCGATTTCCGGCCTACCGGCGATCAGCCGGAAGCGATCCGCAAACTGGTCGAGGGATTGCGCGCCGGCTACAAACATCAGACTTTGCTCGGCGCGACCGGCACAGGGAAAAGCCTGGATGGCGACGAGCCGATGTACTGGGAAGAGAAAGTGCACGGCCAGTGGCTTCCGCGGATTGGTCCTATCGGGGAATTCGTCGAGGAACATCTCAAGACAGGCACAGGTATTGAGGTCGGAGAGAGTCAAATTGTGTTTCTCCCCAAGGAAGAGGCCCGCTTCCGCACGCTCAGCTTTGATCCGCACAACGCAACCGTGCAAAGCCAGGCAATCATAGCCGTCATTCGGCATCGTGCACCGCGGACCATGTATCGTGTTACCACTGCCTGCGGTCGAAGCGTCTTGCTCACTGGTGACCACAACCTGTGGGTGCTGAGGGAGGGAGCCCTTCAACTCTTGCCTACTTCTATGGTCAGCGCTGGCGATTATGTCCCACTGCCACCTGCGATCCATGGGCCGAAAGAGGATTTGGCAGCCCTTGATCTTATGGAACTGCTTGCACAGGAGCACCTCTTTGTCGCAGCCAATGAGATCGTGGCAGAAGCAGCAGCACGAAATGGGCGGCAGATGCTCATTGAAGGGTTACAAGGTCACTACAACTATCAGGTCTCTTCGACACCTCTTGCCCTGTTGCTCAAGCGGCTAGGTGGCTCAACAGCGACTGATAAGCATCTACCTGAGTTCTGGCCTCAGCTGTCTGACCAACAACTGGGACAGCTCTTGCGGGCCTATTTCGACGGCGACGGTGTGGTAGAACACTGGAGCGCTATTACCTGCGTCACAGCCAGCCGACAACTTGCTTCAGACTTATGTTACGCGTTGCAGCGCTTTGGCATCTGGGCACGGGTCCGTGCCATCTGGAAACGAGCGACCAACAGCAAGCACGCGGGGAATTGGTACTGGTTAGTCAGCATTTCAGGACAGGACAACTTGCAGGCTTTCGCTCACTTTATTGGTTTCAGTGTGAAAAGCAAGGCCGCTGCCCTCGAAGCTCAATTGCGGCGCAGAGGAAATTCCAACGTTGATATCATACCCGGCTGCGGCAACCGGTTGCGACTCCTGCGGGAGTGGCTAGGTGCCAGCGATAATGAAACGGCGCGCGTTACTGGTCTCAGCCGGGGAGCTATCCTCTTCTATGAGCAGGGTAAGCGCAACCCCACGCGTGCGACAGCTATGCGCCTGCTGGATGGATTGAGAACCATCGCAGAGCGCAAGTCTCAGCATGATGAGGAATGGTGGCATGAGTGGCACACCATGTGGTCATTATGTGGCTTACGATGGACACCGATTCAGCGTATCGAACAGGTGGAGTACAGCAAACCCTATGTCTATGATGTCAGCGTTGCCGAAAACGAAACGTTTCTCGCCGGCTTCGGCGGCATGTTTGTCCACAATACTTTCGTCATGGCATCGGTCATCGAGGCCGTGAACCGTCCGACGCTGGTCATAGCCCACAATAAGACGCTGGCTGCGCAGCTCTATGCTGAGTTCCGGGAGTTCTTTCCCCACAACGCAGTGGAATATTTCGTCAGCTATTACGACTACTACCAGCCAGAAGCTTATATCCCGCGCACCGACACTTACATCGAAAAAGATGCCGACATCAACGAGGAGATTGATCGCCTGCGTCTGGCTGCCACATCGGCCTTGCTCAGCCGACGCGACGTGCTAATTGTCGCCTCGGTCTCTTGTATCTACGGCCTGGGTGACCCGGCCGAATATGGCCGGGTGACGGTCAAGCTGAAGCGCGGAGGATTGGTGCGCCGCGAGGTGGTCTTACGCCAGCTGGTAGATAGCTTTTACGAGCGCAATGATTTCGAGCTGCGCCGCGGGAAATTTCGCCTGCGCGGGGATACCCTGGAGGTCATGCCGGCTTATGCCGACACCGCCTTTCGCATCGAGTTCTTTGGGGACGAGATCGAGCGCATCACCGAGATTGACCCCGTCACCGGCGAGGTGGTGCGCAAGCTGAACGAGGTAGAGATCTTCCCGGCCAAGCATTTCATCACCCCCCAGGAGAAGCTGATCGAGGGGATCAAGCTGATCGAGGCGGAGCTGGAGGAGCAACTGAAACGCTTTCGTGCCGAGGGCAAACTGCTGGAAGCTCAGCGGCTGGAGCAGCGTACCCGCTACGACCTGGAGATGCTGCGAGAGATCGGCTACTGCCCTGGGATTGAGAACTACAGCCGGCCCCTGGCCCTGCGGCCACCAGGTTCACGGCCCTGGACCCTGCTGGACTATTTCCCACCAGACTGGCTGCTGATCGTGGACGAGTCGCACATGACCATCCCCCAGCTCCATGGCATGTACAACGGCGACCGGTCGCGCAAGGAGGTGCTGGTGGAGTATGGCTTCCGCCTCCCCAGCGCCCTCGATAACCGCCCTCTGCGCTTCGACGAGTTCGAGGAGTCCTTGAATCAGGTGATTTACACGAGCGCCACCCCTGGGCCATACGAACTCCAGCACTCGGCCCAGGTGGTGGAGCAGATCATCCGCCCCACGGGGCTGGTGGATCCGCAGGTGTATGTGCGTCCCACCAAAGGGCAGATTGACGACCTGTTGGCCGAGATCCGCAAGCGGGTAGCCGTGGGTGAGCGGGTGCTGGTGACGACCCTGACCAAGCGTATGGCCGAGGACCTGGCCGATTACCTGCAGGAGATGGGGGTGCGGGTACACTATCTCCATTCCGAGGTACAGACTCTGGAACGGGTGGAGATCCTGCGCGATCTGCGCCTGGGGGTTTATGACGTCGTGGTAGGCATCAACCTGCTGCGCGAAGGGCTGGACCTCCCTGAGGTCAGCCTGGTGGCGATCCTCGATGCTGACAAGGAAGGGTTCCTGCGTTCCGAGCAGGCCCTGATCCAGACCATCGGCCGGGCGGCACGTCATGTCCACGGCACTGCCATCATGTACGCGGACAAGATCACCGATGCCATGCGCCGCGCCATAGACGAGACCAACCGTCGCCGGCAGAAGCAGGAGGCCTACAACGCCGCACACGGCATCGTGCCGGCCTCTATTGTCAAGTCGGTGCGCGACCTGACCCAGCGGGTGGCTGCCGAGCGTGGGGCAGTCGCCGAGGGCCGGCCGACCTATCGGGTCGCCCCCACGGCCATCCCAAGGGATGAGGCCATCCGGATGATCAAAGAGCTGGAGAAACAGATGAAAGCCGCTGCCCAGGCCCTGGAGTTCGAAAAGGCTGCTGCATTGCGCGATGAGATCATCGAGCTGCGTCGCATGCTGCAGGCTGAGGACACGCGGCCAATCTGGGAGCAGTTGCGAGACGGACAGTTGCTTGACAAAGTGTCTGTGTAACTATTCAGGTGGTGACTGGAAGGCCCACACCGAGGGCTCGCCCGAGACGTCACCCTTTTGGGGCCTGCGGCCAGTAGTCGGCCTTCGCCGACCTCTCCGGTGATGCACACATGAGGGGTGTCGGCGGAGGCCGACACCCCTCGGGGCGAGGCCTGGCACGAAGTGCCCAGGGAGGGCGATTTCAATCGGCCTGAATACATGTCTGTGTCTTAGTGCCTATCCAAAAACCTGTGGGGAAGGATAACCTATGGAACTTGGTATCATCCGCCAGATCGACATTGACACCGAAATGCAGGCCGCTTACCTGGACTACGCCATGAGCGTGATCGTAGCGCGCGCCCTGCCCGATGTACGCGATGGTCTGAAGCCGGTCCATCGCCGGGTGCTCTTTGCCATGCACGACCTGGGCCTGCACCCAGACAAGCCGTACAAGAAATCGGCGCGCATCGTCGGCGAGGTGCTCGGCAAGTACCACCCTCACGGCGATATGGCCGTCTATGAAGCGATGGTCCGTATGGCACAGGACTTCAGCCTGCGCTATCCATTGATAGATGGCCAGGGCAACTTCGGCTCGATAGATGGCGACAACGCCGCCGCCATGCGCTACACCGAGGCACGCCTGGCCCCCATCGCCATGGAGATGCTGGCGGACATCGAAAAGGACACGGTGGACTGGAGCGATAACTTCGACGGCACCCTCAAAGAGCCTGCGGTGCTGCCGGCTGCCTTGCCCAACCTGTTGGTGAACGGCTCCAGTGGGATCGCTGTAGGCATGTCCACCAATATCCCGCCTCATAACCTGGGCGAAGTCTGTGACGCGCTCTGTTATCTGATTGACCAGTTCGATCGCGCCGAAGAGGTGACCATCGAAGAGCTGATGCGCTTCATCCCGGGCCCCGATTTCCCCACCGGCGGCGTGGTCTACCGCTACAGGATGGAGGGCAGCAACAGCGACCAGGAGCAGGTGGACGTCATCGCCAAGGCCTACGCCAGCGGCAAGGGCAGGATCGTGGTCCAGGCCAAGGCGCATGTTGAAGAGATGAGCCGCAGCCGCAACCGTATTGTCGTCACCGAGTTGCCCTATCAGACCAACAAATCCAACCTGCTCGAACGCATCGCCGAGCTCGTGCGCGAAGGCCGTTTAGAGGGCATCACCGACCTGCGCGACGAATCGGATCGCACAGGGATGCGCATCTGCATCGAACTCACCCGCACCGTTGAACCGCGCGCGGTCCTGGCTGAACTCTTCAAGCTGACCCCTCTTCAAAACACCTTTGGTGTGTCCCTGCTGGCCCTGGTAGAGGGTGAACCGCGCCTCCTCAGCCTGAAGCGCATCCTGATGCACTACCTGGAGCACCGCCAGGATGTGATCGTGCGCCGTAGCCGCCACGACCTGGAGAAAGCCCGCCACCGCGCGCACATCCTGGAAGGGTTGCTGCGAGCTCTGGATGTGCTGGATGAGGTCATCGCGCTGATCCGCGGCTCGCGCACTGTAGATATCGCGCGCGATAAGCTGATGAGCCAGTTCCACTTCACTGAAATCCAGGCCCAGGCCATCCTCGACATGCAGTTGCGCCGGCTGGCTGCCCTCGAGCGGCGCAAACTTCAGGACGAGTACCGCGACGTGGTCCGTTTGATCCACGAACTGGAGGAGCTGCTCGCCTCCCCCAAGAAGGTATTGGCCCTGATTCGCCAGGACCTGGTGGAGCTGAAAGCCCGCTACGGTGACCCGCGGCGGACCCAAATCGTTGATCGTGTCGAGGGCACCCTGACGGAGCGCGATATCCTGCCTGACCAGGACGTGTGCGTCACCCTCTCCCCCGATGGGATCCTGGTCCGCCAGCCCAGGGATCCCATGACTCCTGATCGGATCGCCAGCCTGGTGCGCGGGGCCAACCTGGCCCTTCTTTCGGCGAACACACGCCAGGAGCTATGGCTCTTCAGTGCCAAAGGTCAGGCCAGCCGCGTGCCCCTCCACCAGGTCCCCGAAAGCGGCGCCCACTTCGCTGACCTGTCGGACCTGACCCGCCGTGAGCGCGTCGTCGCACTGTGTTCCATTCCCAGCCCGGAAGAGAATGGTTCTGAAGCAGGTTACCTGTTCATGGCCACAGCCCAGGGCAAAGTCAAGCGGGTGCCCCTGGCCGATCTGCTCAGCCAGGGCCATGCTGCTCCTCAAGTCATCACCCTGGACGGGAACGACGAGCTGGTATGGGCCGACGTCAGCCCGGGGGGTGGCGAGGTCCTGCTGGTGACGGCCGGGGGCCAAGCTATCCGTTTTTCCGAAGAGGAGGTGCGGCCCATGGGCCTCTCTGCGGGGGGCATTGGGGGGATCAAGCTGGAGAAAAGCGATCGAGTAGTAGCCGGCCAGGTCATCCCCACGACCGATAAGCAGGCGCTAAGCCTGGCCACAGTGACGGCGGCTGGCTATGTCAAGCGCACTCCGCTGGCTGAGTTCCCCGTGCAGGGCCGCTATGGCCAAGGGGTGATCGCTGTCAAGACATCCGAGCGCACCGGGGAGGTGGCCGGGATCGCGCTGCTGGCACAGGACGATGCCCTGGTGTGCGTGCCGGGGAGTGACAGCGCGGTTATTTTGAAGCTGGCTGAATTGCCCGAAATGGGCAGGGGAGCCCAGGGCAAGGCCCTGCTACCTCTGGCGGCTGGCGCCCGTGTGCAGGCCATCTGCCGGGTTGCCGGCCTGGCGCCGACTGAGATGCCGGCTGTGCCTCCTTCGTCCCAGGCCGCCGAGCCGGCTAGGCCAGCCAAACGCTCGCGAGGAGGCAAGTAGGGCAAGCTTAAGCTTGCCCTACACCGGCGAGGAGGCAAGTAGGGCAAGCTTAAGCTTGCCCTACGCTAGCGGTGATGGCGCAACCGCGGGATTACAACAGCCAAGATTAGGATGGCTGTCGCGTTGGCCGGCATGCCACAGAAGCCGGCCAGGAATTCCCCCAGGGCCTTCATGAAAGTGTCTAACTCCTCCCGCATCTGTTTCCCTGCCTCGCGGGTCAGATAGTGTTCCCAATCAACGCCGCAACTGGTCAGGACCAGGGGCAGGAGCACCGCTATCAGGAGGACGAGAGAAGGGAGCCATCTGTTCTTGTTGGACATCGCGCTATCCTGCTTTCTGCCATTGCTGATAGAAGCCCGGCAGGTCCATCGGCGCCTGAAATCATGTCTGCCGAAGGCCTGGCCTGCCTGTGTGGACCAGCTTTATTATAGCATAAAATGGATACAACACGCTGGACCAAGAGGCGACCATGTATAGCCAGCGGGCAACAGGAGCGAAATCAAGTCAGCCTGAGCCGACGGTAATCGTAATCGGAGGGGGCCTGGCGGGCAGCGAGGCGGCCTGGCAGGCCGCTCGCCAGGGGGTTCATGTGATCCTCTACGAGATGCGGCCGCGGCGCATGACCCCTGCCCACCAAACGGCTTTGCTCGCCGAACTGGTCTGCTCCAACAGCCTGGGCTCCAACCTGCCCGACCGGGCACTGGGGCTGCTCAAGAACGAGCTACGCCGTCTGGGGTCGCTGATCATGGCCTGCGCCGATGCCACCGCCATCCCGGCAGGGAGCGCGCTGGCAGTGGACCGCCAGGCGTTCAGTCAGGCGGTCACCGAGGCGATCGAGCGCCATCCCCTGATCGAGGTGCGGCGAGAGGAGGTCACGGAGCTGCCCTGGCGGCCCGCGTCGACTGATACCGCCATGGCCAACAGCGTTGCCGGCCATCCAGAGGAAAGCCAGGACATCGCTCCGGCCCAGGCCGTGAGGGGAAGGAGCAGTTGCACCATCGTAGCGACAGGCCCCCTCACTTCGCCGTCGTTGGCAGAAGCCATTCGACAGATGGCCGGCGCGGATCATCTCTACTTCTACGACGCGATGGCGCCCATCGTGACGGCGGAAAGCATCAACATGGAGGTGGCATGGCGAGGGAATCGCTATGAGAGGGCCCATACGGGGCCGGCCGAGGCTGGGGACAGCGAGGCTGCCGGCGACTATATCAACTGCCCTTTGACGCGCGAGGAGTATTACGCTTTCGTAGAAGCACTGAAGAAAGCCGAAAGGATACCCCTCCACGATTTCGAGCGCGATGAAGCTGCCCGGCGCTACTTTGAGGCCTGCCTCCCCATCGAGGTTTTAGCGGACCGCCACCCAGACGCGCTGGCATTTGGCCCCATGAGCCCCAAAGGGCTGCGCGATCCGCGCACCGGCAGGCGGCCGTTCGCTGTAGTTCAGTTGCGGCAAGACAACGCAGCCGGCACCCTGTACAACCTGGTTGGCTTTCAGACCAACCTGAAGTGGAGTGAGCAGGCGCGCGTGCTGCGCATGATACCCGGCCTGGAAAACGCGGAGTTCGTACGTTTCGGACAGATGCACCGCAACACTTTCATTGACAGCCCCAGGCTGCTCAGGCCTACGCTGCAATGGCATGACCGCGACGACCTCTTCTTCGCTGGCCAGATCACCGGCACCGAGGGCTATGTCGGCTCCACGGCCAGCGGGCTCCTGGCTGGCCTGAACGCAGCGCGCTGGCTGCAAGGCCGGCCTCTGGTGGTCTTGCCCCCCACCACGATGCTGGGTGCTCTCCTGCGCTATATCACTTACCGAGAGCCTGGCCAGCCGGTTGGCAGTTTCCAGCCAATGAAGGCCAATTTTGGCTTGCTGCCAGAGCTGGATTCACCCGTGCGCCAGCGCGATCGCCGGCACGCAGCTCTGGTCGGGCGGGCGCTGGCTGACCTTGAGGCTGCCCTCGTGGCAGCAGGCATTTCGCCATAATGGTGATGTCCAACCCATGACAAGACCGGCTGAGCTCTCATCCCATGCCCGTCCGCGCATCTGGCTCTCTCTCCTCTTGGGGGTGGACCTGCTGGTCCTGATTGCTGTAAGCGCAGTGGCGGCTTACGAGCTCCACTATGCTCAGCGTATCTATCCCGGTGTCCGGGTAGCCAACATACCCCTGGCCGGCCTTTCCCTGGGCCAGGCTGCCACGTTGATCGAAGACCTTTTGACCCCCTACCCCGGCCCCACCGTCACCCTTCGCTATGCCGGCCAGAGCTGGGTGCTCACTCCGGCCGATCTGGGCCTGGAGGTTGATCCCCTGGCCACTGCCGCCGCGGCTTACGCCATTGGCCGGCAGGGTATGGCCTCTGCCCAACCGATGTTCTCAGGCCCCTATTGGCTCGGGCTGGCTGCCGATCTCCAAACCCAATGGCAGGCCCTGCGCAATGGCTATGTTGTCACTCCCACCCTACGCCACGACCCTAACAAGGCGATCTATGCTCTAAAATGCATCGCGCAGGAGGTCGACCTTCCACCGCGTGAAGGCACCGTGACTATCTCCGGGCTGGAGATCACGGGTGTGGCTGGGACACCTGGGCGCCGGATGAATCTGGAGGCCACCCTGGCTGCCGTGACCCAGGTGGCGCAGCAGGGCGGGGTGGTAGAGCTGAGCATCGAAGAGCGACAGCCGGCGATCGTTTCGGTAGAACAAGCCATGGCCAAAGCCAGGGGGCTGTTGTCCCGGCCGCTGACCCTGGTCGCGGAAGGGGTAGATGGACGTCACGATTTCGCGGTGAACCTCGATACCCTTTGGCAGTGGCTTGTTTTCGCACCGCTTGCTGCTGGTGATGGCGCGCTGCAGCTTGACGTGGCGCTGGACACGGCCAAGGTTACAGCCTATCTTCAGGAGATTGCCGGCCGGTTGAACCGCCCCGCGCGCGATGCCCGGCTCGACTTCGACCCCGCATCGGGGCAGGCCGTTGTGCTCAGCCCCAGCCAGGCCGGCCAGGCCCTGGATGTGGAAGCCTCCCTGGCCGCCATAGAGGCCGCCTTGCTTGCCCCCGACCCTCGAACGGACTCTCCCGCTCCCCGACAGATTACCCTCACCCTTACGGTGCTTCCACCCCAGGTGGACAGCCAGAAAGTCGCCGAGATGGGGATCGTTGAACTGGTTAGCCAGGGCACTACCTACTTTGCCGGCTCCAGCCCGCCGCGGGTGCACAACATTGTCACTGCTGCCGAGAAGCTGCGAGGGGTCGTCATCCCGCCGGGCCAGGTCTTCTCCTTCAACCAGCACGTGGGAGATATCACGGCCGAGAATGGCTTTGAAGACTCCCTGATCATCTGGGGAGACCGCACTGCCGTAGGGATCGGCGGGGGTGTGTGTCAGGTGTCCACGACCCTGTTCCGGGCTGCCTTCTGGGGCGGCTTCCCCATCGTTGAGCGGTGGGCGCACGGCTATGTGGTGAGCTGGTACGGCGAGCCAGGGCTGGATGCCACCATCTACACCCCAGATGTGGACTTCCGTTTTCGCAACGACACAGACCACTTCCTGCTGATCAAACCAGAGGTTGACCTGGACCGAGGCCGCCTCACCTTCTACCTGTACGGCACCCGGCCCGATCGCAAGGTAGAGATAGATAAGCCGGTTGTCTCGAATATTCGTCCACCCGAAGGCCCTCTCTACCAGGAGGATCCCACCCTGCCGCCAGGGGTCATCCGACAGGTGGAATGGGCCAAGGACGGACGGGACGTGCTCGTGCGCCGGCGGGTGATCTACGGGGATGGCAGGGTGGCAAACCAGGAGTTTGTCAGCCACTACCGGCCCTGGCGGGCAGTTTTCCTCTACGGGCCCGGCACCGAGTTGCCCCCTGCCGCGCGGGCCGAGCCCACGCCAACCCCTACCCCATAGAAGTGGGGGGAAAGATCTTCCCAGGGTTCAGGATGTTCAGGGGGTCAAAGATAGCTTTGATCTGACGTTGGAGCTCGATCACCTTGGCATCTAGCACCAGCGGCAAGTAGCGCGCCCGTTTAGACCCAATGCCATGCTCCCCGCTGATCGTGCCCCCCAGCCCGGCCACGGCGGTGTACAGATCGGTCATCATGGCCGGGTATTGGGCATGCCACTCCTCCGAGGTAAGATCAGGCCCCCGGATGAGGTGGACGTGCACGTTGCCATCTCCCACATGGCCAAAGCAAGGGGTGAGCACCCGGTATTGTTTTGCCAGCCGTTCCAGAAGAGGAAGCAGGGCAGGGATTTGGGATAGCGGTACAACAAGGTCTTCGCCGCTCTGCTCCTGATAGAGGGTACTCAAGGCTTCCGCCAGCTTCTGGCGGGGCCGCCACATGCGCCGCTCCATGGCCGGTGTATCGCCGATGTAGGCGTCCAGGGCACCCGCTTCCATGCAGAGGTCTACGATCGTGTCTACCTGGGCTGCTACCTCCTCCTGGCTGAAGCCGTCCACTTCGATCAGCAGCAGCGCGCCTATATCGGGCCGTGGTGGCTTCTCCTTCACAAAATCGTACGCAATCTGCAGCCCCAGACGGTCCATGAATTCGATCGCCGAAGGGATAAGGCCACTCCGCATCATGACTGGTGGCACCGCGGCGATAGCGGAAGCCAGGTCGGGGAAGGGCACCAGGATAACGGCCCGGGCCCGCGGCATGGGGATCAGCCGCAGGATGATTTTGGTGAAGATGCCCAGGGTGCCCTCTGAGCCGACCATCAGGTGCAGCAGGTCATAACCGGTCACATCTTTCAGCCGCTTGCCGCCCAGTTGCACGATCTCGCCCGTGGGCAGGACCACCTCCAGCCCCAGCACATAGCGGCTGGTCACCCCATACTTGATGGCCCGGCCCCCGCCGGCGTTCTCGGCCACGTTGCCGCCCAGGGAGCAGGTCTCCACGCTCATCGGGTAACCGGCGTAGAACAGCCCGTGCTGCCGCGCCGCCTGGTCGAGATCGTTGGTGATCACCCCCGGTTCCACCACCGCCACCATGTTGGCCAGGTCAATCTCCAGGATACGGTTCATGCGCTCCGTGGAGAGGAGGATGCCGCCGTAAATTGGCACCGCGCCACCCGACAGCCCGGAACCAGCCCCACGCGGGGTGACCGGGATACGTTCGCGGTTGGCCAGGCGCATGATAGCCGCAATCTGCTCTGCACCGTCGGGCCGCACGACCACGTCGGGATAGTAGCATACATGACCGGCACCAAACTCTTCGTCATGGGCATAGTCGGCCATGCGCTCGCGGTCGCTGTAGATCACATGCTGCTCGCCGACGATGGCCGTCAGCTCGGCCACAATCTCCGGTGTGATCGGACGGTAGGGATTTGGCCCCCGGTTGGGGTCTAGAGACAAGGATTCAGTGTCCATTGGCATGCCATAGCTCTGGTGTAACTATTCAGGCCGATTGAAATCGCCCTACCTGGGCACTTCGTGCCAGGCCTCGCCCCGAAGGGCTCGGCCCGAGGGGTGTCGGCGGAGGCCGACACCCCTCATGTGTGCATCACCAAAGAAGTCGGCGAAGGCCGACTACTGGCCGCAGGCCCCAAAAGGGTGACGCCTCGGGCGAGCCCTCGGCGTGGCCCTTCCAGTCACCGCCTGAATAGTTACG